>ENA-UOYA01005058-UOYA01005058.1-activated-sludge-metagenome-genome-assembly--contig:-NODE-5058-length-10636-cov-6.069086_pt1 | contig 10636 bp, 15 predicted proteins | sample MGYA00238163_ERZ764804 | MGnify/ENA primary metagenome ERZ764804 (study PRJEB28919, sample SAMN05720223) | activated sludge metagenome | isolation source: Anaerobic digester | place: Hong Kong...
CACACAACGCCAGCGCCTGACGTGCCGCCAGACCCGCCACCGCCCCCGGCACCAACAAGGAGTACATGCAGCACCTTGGTTGATGCGCCCATTGTGAAGTTGCCGGAGCCTGTGAATTCGGTGGATTCGGTGGATTTTGATGCCTGGGAAGAACCGGCACCGGAAAGCCCGGTATTTGCCTCAATTGCCATCAGTGATCTCCTGCCTCTGCGTCAAGATACGCTCCAAGGATAACGGTTTTGACCGGACAGCTACCAGTGATCCTGAACACCCGGTCACGGCTGCATCCAAGTCGGTTGAATGTGATAGATGGCTTGAATGCGCCAATTTTGCCCATGCTCGCCGAGCGCTTGCTGCACCATGTATGTCCGCCGTCATCTGACCAATCCAGATAAATGGACGGGTCGCTGCCGTGTCCGGATACCAGACCGACACCGCGCTCCATGTTGATTGTCAGCGAGCGAAACATGACGCGCTTGTAATCCTGCACGATGCGCGGCGTTGTACGCTCCCAGCAAATCGGCAAACCTCCGTCCGTGTATGTGGTGTCTGACAGTTCCCAAACCTGATTTGACGCATAGTCTCCGACAAGATGCTTTCCGAACGCAAATACATGACAGTTCGCGCGGTCGCGTCCTTGCGCGTAGGTCTCGCGGACATGCCATGCCAATTCGGGATCTTGAATTGATGCGTCATAGACGTAAGTCCTCATCGACTCCGGAAACGACAGAACGTAGAAGGTGTGACCAGATTGCTGGTATGAGTATGCAGTCGCCTTTTCAATATCCGGCATCTGTCCGATTTCGTATTCGATGCCGCGATTGCTGATAATCTGCGGATTGTACTGGTCTGCACGATAAACAAGGCCTTGGCCATGCGCATTGCGGCCAAGCCAAAAAATCGTATTGTCGGCTTTAGAGATAGATTGCGGCGCCGCGCATCCGACCTCAAGCACCGCGCCATCACGCCTTGCCAGCGGGAAATCAGTAGCGCCGGAGTTGTACCAGATTTCGATGGATTGCGATCCAAATAGCCACAATTCCCGGTGATCGACAATCAGACCAACGATGTCGTCGAGGTTGGATTCAGCCTGGGCAAAATCCAGAGCATCAAACGATGACCCGTCATTGATTGCGGAAATGTAAAACTGCTGTGAGTCGGGAATGGCAAAAACGAAATAGCCATCCAGATAATCAACGAGATAGCTGCCAGCAAAATCGGTGTCTGTCACCGCAGTCACGCTGCTTCCGGTGATGATATAGGCATTCTGGCCAGTGACGGCAATGACATGATTTCGGTTTGCCGACAGCGCCACGCGTTTTGTGCCGTCGAGCGTAATCGTGCCGATGCGTGTCCCTGCGCCAGTCTCGTTTATGCGATAGACCTCGTTTCCTGAGATGGCGATAACAAGGTGATTGTGGTTGATCATCGCCCGTATCGGTCCATTGCCGATGGCGGCAAATTCCGTTTTACCCGGAACCATGTACAGCGCAGAGCCGGATTCAGGCTCTGCCGTGTCAGTCTCCAGGTACAGATTGACCGTGCGCTGTGCATCCTGATTGACAGAGCGCCGTTTGCTGTAGCCACCCAGCAGCGGGATTTTCATGTCGAACCCGACCGAATGGCATTGATGTCGGAATGGCCTCGACGCCTCATCAGCAGCGGGTCAAATACGGCCGATGGGATTTGCAGATTGACGCGTCGGACGATTTCCAGCGCATCCGATGCGGTTTTTGCAATCTCGGCGGCGACAGAAACCCCATACTCCGGAGCCAGTTCGATGGCAAGGTTGTACCGGATGGCGCGGATGAACTCAGGAGGATATGGCATCGTGTCGTACAGCGCCAAATCAGACGGCGGCGCAACTTTGTCCATAACCAGCGTGCATCCTGAGCCTGGAGCAGGGTACAGATGCAGCGTCGAAAGCGGGTATCCTGGGCGAATTGCCATCACCTCAGGAATTGACCCGGTAGTGGACTTGTCGGGAATCGCTTCATACTCGCCAAGAGCTACGACACGGAGCGGATAATCAATTCCGCCTTGGGTGATGTGCGCCTGGTAGATGGTCGTCGGTCGCGTGGTGTTGATTGCGCCGCCGGAGCCGATGGTGTAGCTCGCAACTCCTGACGTCAGGGCGAACGATGTTTGCGGGACAGATGCGGATGTATAGCGAGATGCCGCCCATGACGCCAGCATTTGATTCATCGCGGACAGGCCATCAGCGGCTTCTTCTGCCGACGGCGGCTCGATCGGCGTGACAACTCCGATCAATCGCAATGCGCCTCGCACTACATCATAGGCTGTCGTCATTTTTCACCCTGCGCTTGCGGGTTTTTACGGGTTCAGGCTTCTGCTGATCCGGCTCAACAGGATCATCAATTGCCGTCGTCTCTGGCGGACTGCACTCGGTCCATCCGGCACGCTCGAACATCGGTACATCGGCCGGTTGAACCATCTGCCAGCCGTGTTGCGGGTGCGTCATGCGTTTCATGGCTGCATCCAAAAATTAGCGCCGTCCCTGGCGGGTGAATCAGTTGGTGGCGACGATGCCGATGTCTTCCAGACGCGCCTCAACTTGGGCCAGACGCGCTTGCAGGTTGGCAATGACCGAAAGCACGGAATTGCCCTCGTCCTTGGTGACGAATCCGTAGCCGCTGGAGTTGGTCAAATCCTGGATGGCATAATCCGGAGTGCCGGGAGCGGTGTGGGTGATGGTGGTCAATTGGGCGGTCAGGGCAGCGCCTTGAACGACCGGCGTGACGCCGTAAAAGCCAACCTTGTCGGTTGTGGCGATGCCGATGTTGGTGCCCTCGGGGCCGTTGTGGCCTACCGAGTACGGGGCTTGCGTGGATTGCAGGGCAGTATTTGCCATGATGTGTTACCTCTTAATTCGTTGCTGAAAGGGGCCGTCTCCAGCCCCCACGTCATCAGTTCGTGATTCGGCACGCCCACTCGGGACGCAGCGTCGCCATGCCGTACAGGATGTCGATACGACACAGCAGCTCATCGTTGCGGATGTCGCCGTCGAACCACACGCGCAACGACAGACCGTCCTGCACCCGGCGAGCACAGTTATGCGCACCGCCCATCAGCGGCAGGTCAGCCGTGATGAACTGGAATGCTTCCTTGTGATACATCAGGTTTTGCAGGTAGGTCGTCGAGGCGTTGCCGACAAACGTCACAACCTGGGCGTTGAACGCGGTAGTGGCCAACTGAGCGCTGGCGGACGATGCGACATTCTGACGCGGGCCGGTCAGGTAAATCGTCGGGGATACCGTGATCGCGCCGCCCGCAGAGGTGGTGATGACCGTGAACTGTTGCAGATGACTGTACGCCTGCTTGGTTTCCGGGTGACAGGCGTACACGCCAGCGACGGTAAACACGGAGCCGACGGCCGGGGAGGCGATCAGGGTGTGCATGTCGATGGTGGAGCCGCCATCGGTAACACCGGCGTTCGCGTCAGTGGAGCCGGTAACGTCGCTGCTGTTGGTGTGGGCATACATGCGCTCGTTTTCGTAAAAATCCGCGCCGCCAGTACGACCGAGCATACCCTCGCGGTACTGCTCCTTGATCTGGGTAGAGTCCTGGAACAAGCCCTTCAGACCGTTGACCAGGCCGCCGGATGTCACGGAATCCAGCATCACGTAGCGGTTGCCGTCCTTCGGGGCCAGGTTCTGGTTCAGCTTGGCGCGCGCGGCACCGATGGCAGCAAGGTCGCTCGGCGGCGTGCCGGGAGTGCCGACGCTGTTGTACACGCGCTTGGTAGCATAGCTGATGAAATCGCCTTCAATGCCTGAAATCAGCGCGGACATGGCCGGGACAAGATAACGGTCTGAGAAATCGCCGATGCTGTCCGGAGTGATCAGGGCCAACTCTGCGGAATTGAACCGCATGTCCACGTGGTCCTGCGTCGCCACGGTGATGGTTTGGCTCGACTCGGCCTGGTCCTGCACATCCATGACGCGCGAGCCACGGGTGCGGGTGTACATGTTCGGGTTGGCAACGCGCAGTTGGTCGCCCGGCTTCCAGCCGCCCTTGGACTTGAACGACTCATCATACTGACGGTCAACGGTGCCGATGAAAACGGACTTTTCGTGTGCAACCCGCAGAGCCTCGCGGGCAAGCAGGTCGGGAATATTGAAGGCATTAGCCATGATGTCACCTCATTTGCCGTCTCTCGACGGTAGTTATCGACGTTTACGCTGTGCGTCCTGACGCCTGCGGAATTCCGCGTACTCTTTGTCGGTCATGTCCGAAACAGACTTGGAGCCGGTGCCAGTCGCTTTTACAGCCGGCGCGGGCGGCGGCGCTTGCGTCACCTTCCGTTCCGGAACCTTTGCGCTCAAACGGGCAGAAATGCGGCCCAGCTCAAGCACCTGCTGACGCTCAGTCATTGCGTTCAGGCGGTAGAGTTCCGTCGGATTCTTGGCGAGATGGTAGGCCACTGCTGGTCCGTCATCCGATTCAAGAATCGTCTCCATCACGGCGTCGCTAACTCCAATGGCGGCAGATTGCAGCACCGCATCGAAATCAGGATTTGCCTGACGTACGGCGGCAGATCGTTCGTTGAAACTGGCAATACGCTCAGCATTTTTTTGCTGAATAGTGCGCTGTTGCTCAATCTCGCGGAGTCTCTTGCTTGCCTCGAACTCGACTTTCGCATCCAGGTACTGTTCCAGCGTCTCAAACTGCGACGGGTCTGGATCTGGTTGCGATGCCTGCGCTTTGCGCTCGTATTCGGAAATCTTCGCATCCAGTTCGCGGATGCGTGCTTCCTGTTCGTAACGCTGACGCGTCAGTTTGTCGATGCGTTTTTGAACGCCCTTTGGCAGTTTTGCGGGGTCGGGTTCGTGGTCGTCATCGCCCGCATCATCTGCGGTTGATTCTGTGCCAGTATCCGGCGCGGCGTCTGTCGTGGTGTGTTCGTCGGCTGCATCAGCCTGCGGGGTTGCAGTGGTCTCGGCTGCGGTAGGTTCGACCGATGGCGCGTTGTCGATAACGCTGGGTGAGTCGCTCATCAAAAAGGCTCCGGCTACACGGCGGCGGAGGAGATTCCGCCGCCGTGTGTATAGGGATGGTGCGATGTCATCACGACATTGCATCAGCGGGATAGCGCCCGCTGTCGTCACTACATCATAGGCGGTTGTTCCCCTACGTTCAACAGTCCGTCAAGGTCTGTTTGCTGCATTTCTTCAGGTTCAGGCATCATTTGCCGCGCTTCTTCTTCCCGCATCCCATCATCCACCTCTTCAGGTTCACCAAAGTTTATGCCGGACTGTTCCGGCTCCTGCTCGTCTTCCTCTGTTACGTCTGGCGCGGATGCAGCTTGACCCATGATGTTTTGCGCCAGGATCTGAGCAACCTGCATCGACAGAGCATCAAGGTCAGGTGTTGATGCTGTCAGCTTTGCGGTTTCTAGCATAGCGCGCACGTCGATTTCGTACTGCCTAAGTCGGCGATCCTCGTCCTTGTCCTCGTTTTCCTCCTTCAGCTCCTTGTTTTCCTGTTGCAGTTGAGCGATGAGCTGCTTTCCCTGTTCTATCATCTGCGTGACCTCGGCGGGCAATTCCTGGTCTTTCCCTTCGCCTTCCTCATCGCCGATGATGTTCGCCGGGACAGTCCGCTTCAGTCGCTCAGCAATGGCGTCAGCGCCATCCCAATCCATTGATTTCACAATGAGGTCGCCAGCAATTTGCATGATTGCAGGGTTCATCTTGGCGATTTCGACCATCATGTTGAGCGCCTCGATGCGCTTTGTCGTGTAGCTCGGACCTACGTCAACAACAAGATCATATCTGCCTGTTGTCAGGTCGTTTACCGGCTCGACAACACCATCATCGTTGATGCGGGCGCTGTTGATTCTCTCCAGTGTTTTCTGGCCATCGATGCCCATGATCTCGATAACGCGCTCGGTGTCGTAGATTTTCGGAATAAGGTCGATAATGACACGGGCGCTGTATCGGATGGCGCGGCTCAGGTTGTCGATGTAGGCAAAGTTCGCCGTGTCGCCCTCGCGCTGACGGGCAAGGATGGCTCGGCCCGATGTCTCGTTCGACTGCTCACCCAGCGCTGCGGAATAGATGCCGGTCGTGGCTTTCATTTCATCTACGGCAAGAAGCGCTGCCTGCTCAAATCCTTTGTCCTGCATACCGGCATTGAGGCGCTGCGGCATGGCGGCTGTCGGGTCAGGGTTGTACGGAAGATATGGCAGGTTCCCGGACAGCGCATCTGACCAGAGGTCGTCCAATCCATCAAGCTGTTTTGTCGTGACCATGACCGGCGCTTTAGGCGCAAGCGCTTTGGTCTCGGTGTCGATCGTGCGCCAATAGTTATACATGCGCTGCGGGTCTTTTGCGTGACGGACGATACCGCGCAGGATGCGTTTCCCGTCAACCATGTCCTCCTTGCCGTTGACGCCGATGATCGGGATATATCGGCCAGCCCAATCAGCATGCTCCAGCACTTCGGCGCCGGACATGATGCACATTTTCACGATGCACTTTTCGGACTTGCGCTCGCGGATTACCAGCTCTGGCGCGGTCGGCTTGTCAAATGTGGTCGTTCCATCGTTCAGCAGATACAGCGTGGCTGGAGTGCGGTCCTTGTACCAGTATTCGGCAATCTGCATGTTGTCGCCAGATGCCCATCCGGCCTGCATGTGCTCAGTCTGAAAATTTGACTCCGATGCTTTCGGCCAGCGCGCCTTGAACTCGTCTTTGCTGATGCTATCAACAACGATGGCATATTCCGCATCGCTGTAATCTGGCTGGATGGACGACGGGTCAAAATGCACGTTCAGCGCGTTGGGTATACGCTCGATCATGATTTCCTGGTCGAAAGTATCGTCGTCAACGTATCTGGTTTTGACACGCCATGCGCCAAATCCAAATGTTGCCGTCTGCTCAAGGGCGGTATCGTAGGCGAAATCGGCATTGCTGCGGTTTTCGATGCTGCGGATCAGGCCGCTGTAGATTTTGGCAGCCTCGACATCGCCATCCTCTCCTGCAAAAACCTTGATGGCAACCTTGTTCTGACGCGCGTCGCCAATAATCTGGTCAATGAACGCTGGCAGCCGGTTGATGGTCTGCATCGGTCGTCCGGCGCGCATGGTCTTAACATCGTCAGGCCACTGGTCTCCAGCCGCGAACCGCTGATCATCAATCATGTCGGCGCGGTTTTCCTGTGTTGCCTCGACGGACGCCTTGTAGCGCCGCATCGCCTCCGTAAACAACGGATCTTTTTCGCTTTTCATTGCCATGCCTCCCGGCATTACGTGTTAGCCCATCCACGCATTACGTGAACGGGGCGGCTTGATCTTTAGCGGGGTTGCGGTTTTTTCCTCAAACCCGACAGCAAAATAACGGAACGCATCAGCGCCGTGGCTCGACCAATCATGCGCAGGTTTGGCATGTGCGCCGCCGTCCTTGTTTGTTTCGTAATGATAATACTCCAGACAGCGTATCCCGTCGGCGCATTTATCATCAATCCACACATTTGGCATGATGCGGCGCACAGCCTGGATTCCGTTGTCGATGCCAACCTGCGGGACGATGCGTATTTTAAGGCCAAGCTCTTCGAGCATCTCCTGCACTGTTTTCCCGGTGCCAAGGTTCGCATGGCGCGCATCGTGTGGCAATCCATGCTCGGCGTAAACGTATCCGCGCGATTGCAGCATCTGGACGTAGTGCGTCAGCGGCTGGCGGTTGGCGCTGTAGTAGTCAATCACCCGCACCTGCATCCCGACAGATTGCACAAACCAGATGGCCGTGTTGTCGCCAAACCCCAGATCCCAAAACGTATAGACAGGTTTTGATGGCTCATAAGGAACGCGGCCTATGCGGCCTTCCTCGCGCATCTTGCGCATTTCGTCGGCGTAGACAGCGCCATCAAGCACTCGCAAGCAATGACCCTCCCACGTATGCAGGTAGAGGTCTTTACTTCCCGACTCCTCGGCGTGTCTGCGCTCATTCTCCAGCTCGACCGGAAACCATGGGTTATCCCTCCAGTTCACGGCATTGCTGAGGCAGTCTGGCGGCGGGCTGGCGATGAAGCGCTGATAGGTAGGGTCGGTTTCAAGGTGCGGATTGAACGTGACCCATATTTCAGATCTTGGTGCGCGTATCGTCGGGATGAGAATGCGCCAAGATTCATCTGTGACTTTCTCGGCCTCTTCTACCCAACAGACATCGACGCCTTCCATTGATTTGATGCTGTTGATGTTGTGGCGCAGGCCCTCAAAGATAAACTGCGATCCGTTCACGCCTTTGATTGTCGTCTTCTGTATTTCGTAAAAATGCGACAGTCCAAGCGATTCTACTTGGTCAGACAGCAGCTTGTGGACGGATTCAAGGATAGAGTTCTGCACTTCGCGTGTGCATAGGACTCGCATCGGTTTCTGTGCGGCCAGAATAAGCAGGGCGCGGGCAACTCCCCAGGATTTTCCGGACCCGCGCCCGCCGTGAAGCACTTTGTATCGGGATGGCTTGAATAGCAGGCTCAGCTTGCGCGGGAACTGCGCGTCAACCTGCTTTTTCGGGATCATGGAATGTGACCGAGATGCTGACCGCCTGTTCTATTGGTCCGCCGTCTTTGCCGGTGTGCTCGTTCTGAACTTTGTCGCCGTATTTTTTCGGAGCGACGCGAGCGGTTTCCCATTTGATGTTGTCGCACAGCAGCTTTGCGCGGGCTACGTCCTCGACGGTTTCGGCGATGTTTTGCATTTCAGCGACACGGGCCTCGGCATATTCTTCGCGCGCGCGGGCGAGCATGTCTGTCAATCCTTCGCGGTCAAGAGCCAAATAAAGCTCAGACCGATTGACGCCCAAATCTCTGCACGACTGCACAACAGGCACACCATCAGCCAACATGCCGATGATCGTGATTGCAGTCTCGCGCGAAACCATCACTCCCTCCCAAAATACGTTTTTGCCGCATCGCTCAGCGTGTCAGCGCCGATATACCCGAGCGCGCACACAAACGTAATTGCGGCATTGTTTGCGACGTCGCCAGGAAACCCAAGTCGCGACTCAAAAACATAGCGGGCTACTGGATGCATGACGGTTGCAACCATCCCGAAAATAACACCCTCAATCAGTCGCGCGGGCCAGCGTTTACGGCCATGATACCACCCGCGCAGAACAACGATGGCGAATGTCATCACCGGCACCAGCATCATCCGGAACAACTCATCGACCGCCGACTCAAACGACCGCGCCTTCATGCCGTCACCGCCTGATGTGGCAGCCACGCCGCGATCAGCATCACGGTTGTTGAGGCCAGCACCACGAATATCATCCTCATTCATGGCGCTCCCTCAGTGCGATACCTAGCGCGCAAAACGCGATCCCGAGCATCATCAGCAGGTCGTTTGCCGGTGGCATGAGCGCAATACCAATGACCATCGCCCCAAGGCTGCCCCAGGATGACGGCTCCTTGAATCTGGATCTGCGGACGGGCTTCATTTTGTCACCGCCGGGCAGAGCTTTAGCGTGACCTCTGGGCATACCGGGATTTGCATGGTGGCGCATCCGGTCAGCAACAGACAGATGATGGCGGTTTTCATGCTTGCGCGCTCCACCAGGATTTAACGTCAAAACACGGGCATTCCTTCAACCAATCACGGCTGTCAATTTTCCCGTCTTTGTTCGTGTCGCCGAAGAAATCGCGATGGCCTTGAATGATGGCTTTCGGATATTTGCCGTGAAGGCTCAGCAGCAGGTTTTTCAGGGAAGTGAACTGGTCTTGCGTGAAATTATTCTTTGCCTTGCCATCAGCATCGATGCCGCCAATCAGGCAGATCCCCAGGCTGTCGCGATTGTGTCCTTCGACATGCGCGCCCATCTTGTCTTCAGGTCGTCCGCGCTCAATCGTGCCATCGCGCCTGATGACGTAGTGGTAGCCCACGCAGGCAAAACCACGATCGACATGCATCCGGTGGATCTCGCGAACGCCCATGATGGCTGTCGGCCTGGTGGCGGAACAGTGGACAGCGACGAACTTGACTCCAGCCAATGCAGACAGCTTGCCGAGCGGTAACGCAATGGGGCAAGGTGATATCTGCATGATGGCCTCGAAGAAAAAACCCGGAGGTCTACCGGGAAGGTGGATGGTGAGATATTAGACCTCGTCTTTGTTGGTTTGCAAGTCTGGACTCTCCGTGTCGCTGATGAACGGCGTCCCCATGCCAATCCAACGACACCCGCACATGGCAATCGGACAGGTGTCGTATCCTGGGCATTCCTGCTCATCACTGGAAAACAGTTCGGACTGCATCAACTCAACACCGGCCGACATGTCACGCGCGCAAAGTACCATTTCCGGCCTGCAATCCGTTCGTTGAGCCGGTGGTACATCTCGGCGGTAAAATCAGTCGGCATCGCCTTGTTTGCCCTGAAATCAATTACATCCTCACGGATGACATCGCCGTCTTCGTACCGGATCACCGCTGAAACCTTCCAGTTGCGCGGTTTGGTGCAGTATTTCGCGCAACCGTTTTCATGCCTGACCGCGCCCTCGATGCCATCCGGTTTAACGGTAAACGCCGCGAACGGCTGGCGCTGTAGTGGTTTTTTCATTCCAAAATCTCCCAAACGCTCACAACAATTTTCCCGCCGGTCACGATCTCGCCGGAGTTCAC
>ENA-UOYA01005061-UOYA01005061.1-activated-sludge-metagenome-genome-assembly--contig:-NODE-5061-length-10635-cov-4.950000_pt1 | contig 10635 bp, 5 predicted proteins | sample MGYA00238163_ERZ764804 | MGnify/ENA primary metagenome ERZ764804 (study PRJEB28919, sample SAMN05720223) | activated sludge metagenome | isolation source: Anaerobic digester | place: Hong Kong...
AGAGCGTTGCCGGTTAAGAGACCTGCATCTTACGATGCAGGTCTTTTTTTGTATGCAGAAATAATTTTTTTAAATAAATTTTTTAAAAAATAGTGTAATTATTTATAATTATGCTATAATTAGATTTGAGGTGAGGAATAATGAAAAAATATTTATTAGTTTTACTAGCTGTTGTGATGATGATTCCCAGCATGGTTTCTGCGGCAGAACATAAGGTAGTGCCTACGTTCAAACTGCAAAAGACCACGCAGACCATGGAAGGAATTAAGATGTCTTATCCCCAGGTGGTCGAGTACAAGGATACTAAGGTTATGCATACCATCAATGCCGAGATGGCCAAGATGTTAGTGCAGACCGCTGACTTTTTGCATAAGAATAATCAGGGTGCTACCGGTAAGATTGATTACAAGGTTACCTTGAATCATTCTACCCTGCTGAGCGTTTTGTTTGATGGCAATTTTAACATCAAAGATACCAATGGTAAAACTGAAAAGCTGAACGTGAAGAATGGTATGACCTTCAATAACGAAGGCAGGAGAGTTCTGCCGAAGGATATTTCCGCGATTAATAAGATTTCTAACAAACCGGATATGTTCGGGGCTGATTATTTGAACGCCAAGGTGAAGGCTGCGGCTGCTGCCGGCAAGCTGACCTTGAACCCGGGATTTAAGACTGTTGATGCATCTGCTGTTGATTTCTACATGGATGACACCACCAATATTTTCGCCATTTTTGCACCGGGCGCTATTTCTCCGCTGGAAAAAGGTTCCGTAGTTGTAGCTCTGTAATTACCTGGTAGTTTTAGGACCTGACTTCAGACGAGGTCAGGTCTTTTAATTTTTCCTAAACTTAACTTTTCAAAGCCGCACCGGTACTGTATAATAAAAGCAGTAATTAAAAATACAGGTCGTGGTTCATCCCGGCTTGTTAGTTGAGTGAAGATAAATTTGCTCCTGACCCTGCAAAATTTATCAGAGGGAGGCACACCATGGAAGTTACAGAAGTTGTGCGTTTACGCCGTGCGGTACTTACCCATTTGGCGGAACATACCTGGCGGGGTGATCTGCCGGAACATGTTAAGGATATCATATACACACTGGTGCGGGATGATTCGCCCCGTATCCGCTGTTGTGTACACAAGGAACGGGCGGTGCTGCGCAACCGGATTCAGATGGCGTTGGGACAGGAATTAGGCAGTCCCTTGCATGAGGCGGTGGAACTGGCACTGACAGAACCGGTAAATAAAAATTTGCCAATCATGGATGTGCTCCCCGATGCCTGTGACTCCTGCCCTATTGAAAAATATTATGTGACCGATGTATGCAGGCATTGCATTTCTCATAAATGTATGGATAACTGTCCCAAGAAAGCCATCTCCGTGCAACAAGATCGGGCTTTCATCAACAGAGAGCTGTGCATAGAATGCGGCCGCTGCAGCAAGTCTTGTCCCTATGGCGCTATTATTGAAATTACCCGTCCCTGTGTAAGGGCCTGTGCCCTGGAAGCGATTACCCCCGGACCGGACCGCCGCAGCCGTATTGATTATAGTAAATGCGTGCAGTGCGGTAACTGCCGCGGAGCCTGTCCGTTTGGTGCACTGGATGAGCGCAGCATGATTGTGCAGCTGCTGACCGCTTTAAAGCGCGGCGAAGAAATCGTGGCCATGCTGGCTCCTTCTTTTGTGGGCCAGTTTGGTATGCAGGTGCAGCCGGGCCAGATTATTGCGGCTTTGAAAAAACTAGGCTTCGCCGATGTGATGGAAGTTGCAGTAGGCGCCGACCTGACTGCCACCAGGGAAGCAGCAGAGTTTATAGAGAAAGTACCACAGAAACTAAAATTTATGACCAGTTCCTGCTGTCCCGCGTTCGTGCATCTGGTGAAAAAACATTTTTTTGACAACGAGGAAAATATTTCCCGGACCGCTTCGCCGATGGTAGCCTGCGCCAGGCTGATTAAGAAAAAATTAGGCTATGCCCAGACCTGCTTTATCGGTCCCTGTATCGCCAAAAAAGCGGAGGCCAGGGAGTATGCAGACGATGTGGATTACGTTCTGACCTTTGAAGAATTACAGTGTCTGTTTGACGGCGTGGGCATTAAGCCTGCCGAGCTGACAGCTGCTCCCTATGTTACAGCAGCCACGACCGGCGGTATCGGTTTCCCGCTAACCAAGGGCGTGCAAACAGCGATGTTAGCAGTTTTGCAGGATCAGGGCGAGGTGATGCCCGTAAAAACGGCATATGCTGCCGGACTGGAACGCTGCAAGGATGAGTTGGAAAAAATTGTGGCCGGGCAGGAAGATGTGCAGTATTTTGAGGGCATGGCTTGCTGCAACGGCTGCGTGGATGGTCCCGGCGCTTTAACACAGCAGGGCTTGACCCGGGTTTTAGTAACCAAGTTTGCTGCCGCCGCGCCGGTTAAGCATTCCGAAGAAAATAAGCTGGTACGTGAACATGAGGCCAGCCTGGATCTAGAAGTTTAAAAAAATTAAAGGAGATGTGTTTATGTCAACTTACAGTATGTGTTTACCTTGTTATACGGTAGGCGAGGAAGCTTACCAGGCAATCCCGGAGTTTTGTCATAATTTTGGCAGCAAGGCGGTAGTTATTGGTGGTAATACTGCCATGAGCAAGGCAAAAGAAGCGCTCTTGGCCGGCGTAAAAGCTTCCGGTATCCAAATTACGGATTTTATCTGGTTTGGCGGCGATGCCACGTATACTAATATTAATAAACTGAAGGCTGATACGCGGGTGCAGGCAGCAGACATGTTGTTTGCCGTAGGCGGCGGCCGGGCCTGCGACACGGTTAAGACGCTGGCAGCCCTGATGGATAAACCGTTGTTCACGTTCCCGACCCTGGCCTCTAATTGTGCTTCCAGTACGGCTATCTGTGTGTTGTATAATGATGACGCCACCTTCCGGGAATATTTTTACCGCTCCGGTCCGGCGCTGCATACTTTTATCAATACCAGGATTATTGCCGAGTCCCCGGACAATTTATTCTGGGCTGGGATTGGCGATGCCCTGTCCAAAGAGTACGAGGTAGAATTTGCTACCCGGAAGCAGGATTTATTCCACACACCGCTTTTAGGAGCTACCCTGGCGCATGCTTGTGCCCAGCCGCTCTTAACTTATGGTGAACAGGCGCTGGCGGATTGCAAGGCGCATCGGGTTTCTTTTGCACTGGAGCAAGTGGCTCTGGATATCATTATCAGCACCGGTCTGGTTAGCAATTTTACCAGCGGCGGAGATAAATATTATTATAACAGCAACCTGGCCCACTGTGTTTACTGCGGCGCTACTTTGGTGCCGGCTTGCGGCGAACACCATCTGCACGGCGAGGTGGTGGCGTTTGGCATCTTGTGTCTGTTGGTTTGTGATGGCAATACCAAATTGCTGGAACAGGTGGCAAATTTCAACCTGCGTTTGGGCCTGCCGGTGACCCTGGCAGAAATTGATCTTAAAACCAGTGATGTAAAAGTAATTGCGGATAAGGCGGTCAGTCTGGCAGATTGGAAAGCTGTGTACCGTCCGGTTACCAAGGAGGAATTTAGCAGCGCTATCCTGGAAGCTGACAGATACGGCCGCCAGTTAAAAAATCGCCGTCCGGACACGGGTTTGGGGTGTTAAACATTTGTTCAGAAACACAGGTAGCGTGGATAGAAATATAGAAAAAAGAAACTGGTATATAATTTGATTTACCAAGCAAAAAAATATTTTCTGATAATTACTAGCAGCGAAATGCCGCACCAGAGCGGCTTGGAATTTTAGAAATGAAAATGTCAAGAGGCTAAAAAAATTTTAATTAGTGATGTTTACAAAATTTAAGCTTGACAAAAACCGGTTTACACAACTATTACGCAGTAACCGAATAATTCTACCTAAGTTGACCCAACTGATTGTGGTGGGGATAAAAGTTAGCTTATGCACAGGGTTTATCCACAGGCTGTGGATAAACCCTGCTTTTTTGGCCTCATGGAAGGACAAAAAAGCCTAAAAACGATTTTTTGGACCTTTTAGACCGGTTAAAAATGGTTTTTCTGTGGATAACCCTGTGGATTTTGTTGATAAACTCCTTGAAGGGTTAACCATATTTTGTACTACACGCTGGGTGGACAAAAAGAAAAACTTGTCTTTCCAAAATAGTGAACGTTTGTTGGTTATTTTTAACCGGAACAGCTTGCATTTCCCGGCAAGTTTAGAGATAATATAGAAGATAGCAAGTGCGAGGAAAAAATTTTATGGAGGCAGTGAAAGATGATCGATAGGGAAGAAACGATAAAAGTCCTGGCCACGAAAGGCGAAGTGGTGGAGGCATCTGTCAGTCCGGTAGAAGGTGGTTTTGGCGGACTGGTACAAAAAAACGGAGAGTGGCATTTTCTTGCTTTGACTGCCAAGAAGGGTGTCTTTAGCCGGAACGGTAAGGATGCCGTGGTGGAAGAACGGGAGAAGGAAGAGCTGGTAGAGCTGCCCCTTAATTCTAATAATGCCGCTCTGGTAAGACGGTATATGAAAATAGCGACGCCGACAGCTTGTGGTGTCAAAGGTATGAGCGTAGGTTTTACGGATTATCTGGGCCTGGTTACACCGGTGTTGCCGCAGTTGTTTGCCCAGCGCCATTTGAAACCGGTGCTGGTAGAAACCTCTACCGCGGTGAGCAAGGCTACGGGGACGACACTTTTAACCAGCATTGATGCCGCTACCTGGAGCGTGGTTAAATCCGGACTGAAGAATGGTTATGGCGCTACGATCAACGGTATTTATGATGAGATGGAATTTTTGACGGCGCTACTCTATATGTACAGCTGTCTGGGATTTAACGGCGCCCATTGGGCAGAACCGGAAATTGCCAAACTGCCGGCAGCAGCCGTGGCAGAAAAATATCAGGCTTTGCCGGAAGAATTCCGCAAAGCTTTGGAAGCGTCTTATTTAAATGCGGAATTTAAGGTCGGGAATACCATCATCAAATTTACCGGCAAGGAAGAGTTAGAACGGGTGGTCCTGGTTTATGCCGGTACGATCATGCATACCCAGACTGCTTATGATACTTATTTTAAGAACACGCCCTGGCCCCTGGACCTGGAAGTAGATCTGTCCCGGGAAGGTTTGCCTCTGACCCCGGCAGCTCATTATCTGATTATCAACGAACTGGAAAGAAACGGCGTCAAACCAACCAGCATCTGTATTGATGCCAGGCTGGACCCGGCCGCGGTTACCACGGATCTGAACAAACACGCCGCCATCGCGTCCACTTTTGGCTACCGTTTGAGTATCAGTAATGCCGATCTTTATTTGCCGGATATGGGCAAAGCAGCAAAGGTTGCCGGCGGCAAGGTACATTTTAAACTGAATAATATTTTGTGGCTGGCGGTGCTGTCCACCCTGGCTGAAAAAGAACCGGCGGTGCTGGCACAGGCAGCCACTCAGGCGGGCTTACCGGTACCGGCAGCAGCAGATTTAGAACCGGGCGCCAATTTGGCACAACCGTATGCCGCAGCATACGCTGCTATCCTGGATGCGAACAAGAATCAGAAACCGGTGGCTATCCGGGAGGCTGTGCTTAAAAATCTGGCTGTCTATGAACAAAAGGTAACAACGTTGGTGGGAAAATATCTGCAGCAACTGTAAAAGTTGGTACCGGTAAAACAATCCGGCGCTGAAAAAATTTGGCTGCTGCGAAAATGTTTACGAGGGAACGGCTTACAATTTTTGTATTTTATGCTTGACAAGTGTAACTTAAAATGACATAATAAGTTTTAACAAGAAGAAATGTGATGATTGGGAAGAAAGACAGGAAGCAAGCTTTTAGAGAGCCGCCGGTTGGTGCAAGGCAGCAGCAAGCGCTTGTTGAGTAAATCACCCATGAACTCGTCAGCGAAAACGAGAGTGAGTAGCATGATGCGTGCCAGGCGCGTTAAGTCTGAGCCGGTTGATGGACCGGCGCCAGAGTAAAAAATTAGGGTGGTACCGCGTATTTGTACTATACGCCCCTACGAGTAAAGTCGTGGGGGCGTTTTTATATGCCCCCGTCCATCGAATGTAAGGTAAAGGAGGGACCGGGCAGAGCGAGATGCAGGCAAAAAATTTACTGCCGCTTGTAAAATAGCGTAAATTTTAAGCCGGGCGGTGATTTCACAAACGCCGCCGGCCGCTAATAGCGGCCACACAACGAGCTTCGTACAAAAAGATTAGAAGCCGCAAAATAAGGGAAAAGCGTAAACGGGCCGGACATTGTTCCGGCTCGTTTTAGTATCTGGAGAAATTTTGGAACAAAATTGTTTCAAATAAGGCATTTTTGCAGCATTTTTTATGTATACAAAATTTTTTACGCTAAAGCGTTGAAATTTTTGCCTGTCCCGCATATAATCTAAACCAAATCTCGGTTTTGATATCTTGACGAGGTTAGAAGCTTTATAGAATTTATGGTATGGTCCTGATTTTATTTTTTGTGGGAGGGGTTATTAATGTACAAAAAGTTGCGCGATTTACCGCCGCCGCAGGGATTATACGATCCCGCTTACGAACACGATGCCTGTGGCATCGGTTTTGTGGTGAACATCAAAGGTAAAAAATCTTATGCCATAATTGACGATGCCCTAACAATCCTGGAAAATTTAAAACACCGGGGCGCCGAAGGCGCGGATGCTCAAAGCGGTGATGGAGCCGGTATCCTGGTCCAGATTCCGCACGAGTTTTTTAAACGTGAATGTGGTGTGCTGGGCTTTTCGCTGCCTAAAGCGGGCGATTACGGTGTCGGCATGATTTTTGCCCACCGGTATGATAATTATCGCCAGCAGCAGATGCAGGCTTTTGCAAAAATTGTCCGGGAGGAAGGCCTGGAAATCTTAGGCTGGCGTGAAGTTCCTATTGATGAAAGCCTGATTGGCAGCATCGCGGAAACAGTGCGTCCTAGTTTTTGGCAGGTTTTCATCAAGAAGAATTCCAAGATTAAGAATCAGATGGACTTTGAGAGAAAGCTGTATATCATCCGCAAGGTGGCGGAGAGGGAAATTATTCCGCCCAGCGTAGAGATGGGTACAGATTTTTATATCGCCAGTCTGTCGTCCCGGACCGTGGTCTATAAAGGGATGCTGACTTCCGTGCAGCTGCGGCATTTTTATCTGGATTTGTCGGATCTGGATTTTACCACGGCCATCGCCCTGGTACATTCCCGTTTTAGTACCAATACTTTCCCCAGCTGGGCCAGGGCCCATCCTAACAGGTATATTGTCCATAACGGTGAAATCAATACTATCCAGGGAAATATTCACTGGCTGAACGCCAGGGAAAGTAAATCCCGCAGCCCTTATTTTCCGGATCTGGAAAAAGTATTCCCGGTGGTGGATGCCAGCGGCAGCGATTCTGCCATGTTCGATAACTGTCTGGAATATCTGTATATGACAGGGCATTCTCTGCCCCACGCCATGATGATGATGATTCCGGAACCCTGGGAAAAAGATACGCTGATGAGTGATAGCAAACGGGATTTTTACCGCTACCATAATTTTATGATGGAACCCTGGGACGGGCCGGCGGCTATCGCTTTCTGCGATGGTATCGTTATCGGCGGCATGCTGGACCGGAACGGGCTGAGACCGGGACGCTATTATGTGACCAAGGATGACCGGGTAATTTTGACCTCCGAGGTGGGCGTACTGCATATCGATCCCAGGGAGGTCTTGTATAAGGGACGTCTGGAGCCGGGCAAGATGTTGCTGGTGGATACTAAGCAGCAGCGCATCATCAAAGATGAGGAGATTAAGGAACAGATTGCCGGTGAACATCCTTACGGGGAATGGTATAAAGAACATATCGTGAATCTGGACGACTTGATGCAGGGACGCGATTTCCCGGATACGGATACGACGGTTCCCTATGATATCAAGGAACAGGAAAAGGTTTTTGGTTATACTCAGGAAGATTTAAACAAGATTGTGCTGCCTATGGCCCGGGACGGCAAACATGCCCTGGATTCCATGGGGGTGGATGTACCCCTGGCGGTCCTGTCCGAGGAGCCCCAGCTGCTGTATGATTATTTTCAGGAGAACTTTGCCCAGGTCACTAACCCGCCGGTAGACGGCATCCGGGAAAGCATCGTGACTTCGGCTATCGTCATGTGCGGCAACGTGGCCAATATCATGGACCCCAATGAAAAAGGTACGGCGGCTCTGTTTATGAAGCAGCCAATCCTGACCACGGAAGAGATGTCGGTGATTAAATCGCTGAACACGTCCAAGCTTCGTAGTGCCATCCTGTCCATGCTTTATCCGGTCCATAGCGGGCCTGAGGCCATGGAAACCGCCATTGAATCTATCTGCATTGATGCTTTGAAGGCGATTAAGAAAGGCGCCAACATCCTAATTCTGTCGGACCGGGGTGTGAATTCCCGTATGGCGGCCATTCCGGCGCTTTTAGCCACGGCAGCTCTGCACAACTATTTAATCCGGCAGAAGGTCCGTTCTAACGTCGGCCTGATCCTGGAATCGGGTGAACCCAGAGAGGTCCATCATTTCTGCGCCTTGATCGGGTACGGCCTGACGGCGGTAAATCCGTATCTGGCGCTGGAAACCGTAAAGGAACTGGTGGAACAGAAAAAAATGGGAGCGCTGACCTATGCCCAGGCCCGGGACAATTATATCAAGGCGGCTGTGGGCGGTGTGCTCAATGTTATGACCAAGATGGGCATCAGCACGGTACACAGTTATCATGGCGCTCAGATTTTTGAAGCCGTGGGCATTAAGCGGGATCTGATTAACAAATATTTTGTCAACACGCCTTCCCGGATTGAAGGTATTGGTTTGGCCGAGATTGCCAAAGAAACTGCGCTGCGTCACCAGAGAGCCTACAAGGAAGAAGGGCCTTTGCCGGTGGGCGGGTTCTACCTGTCGCAGAAAGGCGGACTGCCCCATATTTTGGACCAGGGTACGGTGACTCTGCTGCGCGACGCCTGCCAGAGCGGAGATTACGCTAAGTATAAGGAATATACCCGGCGCGCCAACAAGGCAAATATTTTCCGCCTGCGGGATTTGCTGGAATTTGCGTATCCCACCGGCTGCAGCATCCCCATTGAGGAAGTAGAACCGGTGGAAAACATCGTGAGACGTTTCCGCACCGGGGCCATGAGTTACGGCGCCTTAAGCAAAGAAGCTCACGAATGTATCGCGGTAGCGATGAACCGTTTAGGCGCCATGAGCAATACCGGCGAAGGCGGCGAAGATCCGGCCCGCTTCACGCTGCAACCTAACGGCGACGACCTGAGCGACAAGATTAAGCAGGTGGCTTCGGCCCGGTTTGGTGTGACCAGCAATTATCTGGTCCATGCCGAAGAGATTCAGATAAAATGCGCCCAGGGCGCCAAGCCCGGCGAAGGTGGGTTCCTGCCTGGCAAAAAAGTTTATCCGGATATCGGTAAGACGCGGCATGCCACACCCGGCGTGACTTTAATCTCGCCGCCGCCACATCACGATATTTATTCTATCGAAGATCTTGCGGAACTTATTTTTGATTTAAAGAATGCTAACCGCAAGGCGGACATCAGTGTGAAATTGACTGCCGGAGCCGGCGTAGGTACGATTGCTGCCGGTGTGGTGAAAGCACGGGCGGACGGAATTTTGATCAGCGGTTATGACGGCGGTACGGGAGCTTCGGCCCGGACCAGCCTGAAGCATGCCGGACTACCCTGGGAACTGGGCCTGTCCGAGGCGCAGCAGACGCTGCTGTTAAATAAGCTGCGGGACCGGGTACGGCTGGAAGTAGACGGCAAACTGCTGACAGGCAGGGATGTAGCCGTGGCGGCTTTGTTTGGCGCCGAGTTGTTTGGCTTTGGCACTGCACCGCTCATCGCCTTGGGCTGTCATATGCTCCGGGTGTGCCAGCAGAATACTTGTCCTTTTGGCGTCTGTACTCAGGACGAGAAGCTGCGGAAAAACTTTACAGGCAAGCCGGAATATGTAATAAACTTTATGCGGTTTATCGCCCAGGATCTGCGGGAGATTATGGCTCGCTTAGGGTTCCGCACCGTGGAAGAGATGGTGGGACGCTATGACCGTCTGAAACAAAAAGAGAATATTGCCAACTGGAAGGCGGCGACCGTAGACCTGGAAAGTTTATTATTCCGTCCTTACACGGATACCTCGGTAGGACACCACCATACCCATGACCAGGATCACAAGCTGGAGGCAACCCTGGATATGGCCAAGTTGATCCGGATGTGTAAGCCGGCCCTGGAAGAGCAAAAGCATATTCGCGCCCGCCTGCGGATTCAGAATACGGACCGGGTTACGGGTACGATCCTGAGCAGTGAGATTTCCAAACATTACGGTGAGACCGGACTGCCCGAAGATACGATTAAGTTGTCTTTCGTAGGTTCGGCGGGACAGAGCTTCGGCGCTTTTAGCGCTAAAGGTTTGACGCTGGAACTGGAAGGCGATGCTAATGACTACCTGGGTAAAGGGCTGTCCGGAGGTAAGCTGATTGTTTATCCGCCTCGATCCGCCAAGTTTAAGGCTGCCGAAAATATTATTATCGGTAACGTAGCGTTTTACGGCGCAACCAGCGGCGAGGCTTATGTGAACGGTCTGGCCGGCGAAAGGTTCTGCGTCCGTACCAGCGGCATCAATGCCGTGGTAGAAGGCCTAGC
>ENA-UOYA01005063-UOYA01005063.1-activated-sludge-metagenome-genome-assembly--contig:-NODE-5063-length-10633-cov-5.289658_pt1 | contig 10633 bp, 6 predicted proteins | sample MGYA00238163_ERZ764804 | MGnify/ENA primary metagenome ERZ764804 (study PRJEB28919, sample SAMN05720223) | activated sludge metagenome | isolation source: Anaerobic digester | place: Hong Kong...
AATATGTTAGAATTTCTCTTGGTGGGTTGCGTGATGAAGCAGAGATTAGAGGTCACAGAAAAACCTACATTGGCGCAATGCCAGGAAGAATTATTCAAAGTATCAAAAAAGCGGGAACATCAAATCCTGTATTCATATTGGATGAAATTGATAAATTGTCAAGTAGTAATCATGGCGATCCATCATCGGCTTTATTAGAGGTTTTAGATCCCGAGCAAAATAAGGAGTTCTATGATAACTTCCTTGAAATGGGTTATGATTTGTCTAAGGTAATGTTTATTGCAACCTCTAATAATATGTCAACCATTCAACCTGCTTTGAGAGATAGAATGGAAGTCATAAAAATGTCGGGTTATACTATTGAAGAAAAAGTAGAAATAGCTCGTAACCATTTGTTGCCAAAACAATTAAAAGAACACGGATTAACTTCAAAAGATTTATCCATCGGTAAAAAGCAAATTGAAAAAATTGTTGAAGGTTATACACGTGAATCTGGAGTTAGAAATTTAGAACAAAAAATAGCTCAAGTAATTCGCTCTGCTGCAAAATCAGTTGCAATGGAAGAGGATTACAACAAGAAAGTTACTGATGAAGACATCATCAATGCTCTTGGCGCACCAAGACTTGAAAGAGACAAATCAGAAGGGAATGATGTTGCTGGTGTTGTTACTGGATTAGCTTGGACTTCTGTTGGTGGTGATATTCTTTTTATAGAATCTTTGTTGTCTCCAGGAAAAGGCAATCTAGCCATGACAGGAAATTTGGGAACAGTAATGAAAGAGTCAGCAACTATTGCATTAGAATACATTAAAGCAAATGCAGAACAATTTGGTTTAAATGCTGAAACAATTGCCAAATACAATATTCATCTTCATGTTCCAGAAGGAGCAACACCAAAAGATGGACCAAGTGCAGGAATTGCCATGTTGACTTCTCTGGTTTCATTACTCACGCAAAGAAAAGTTAAAAAAAGTATCGCTATGACAGGTGAGATAACTTTGCGAGGAAAAGTATTGCCTGTTGGCGGAATTAAAGAAAAAATTCTTGCTGCAAAAAGAGCTAACATCAAAGAGATTATTCTTTGTCATGAGAACAAAAGAGATATTGATGAAATCAAAAAAGAATACATAGAAGGATTAACTTTTCACTATGTAAAGGAAATGAGCGAAGTCATAGATTTTGCAGTTACCAATCAAAAAGTAAAAAACGCAAAAACTTTATAGTTTAAAAGGATGAAATTTTCATCCTTTTTTTTATTCCTTTTTGCTTCCAATTTAAAATAATATCTTCGCATTTTCGTTATAGCTTTATTGCTGTCAGTAATTTTATGTATAAAAATATTTTAAGTTGCATCCTATTATTTTCTAGTCTGCTTGTTTACAGTCAGATAGGAGGTAAATCAACTTATCAATTTTTAAACTTGGTTACTTCTCCAAGGCAAGCTGCTCTGGGCGGAAAAGTAATTACATTATATGATAACGATGTAAATCAGGCTCAATTTAATCCAGCTACTATAAATCCTGAAATGGATAATAAATTGGCCTTGAATTATGGTAGTTATTACGGTGAAATAACCTATGGAACAGCTGCTTATGCTTATACTTATGATAGGCATGTTCAAACTTTTCATGCTGGTGTGAATTATGTCAATTATGGAAAATTTGACGGATATGACGAAAATGGTCAAGCTACTTCAAGTTTTACAGGTAGTGAGATTGCGTTGTCTTTTGGTTATGCATACAATATTCCCTTTACGAGTTTCTATATTGGTGCCAATGGAAAATTGATTTCTTCAACACTTGAAAATTACAGTTCTTTTGGCGCTGCTGTAGATATTGGAGGTTTGTTTATTGACGAGCGTAATGATGTAAATTGGTCATTGGTCATCCGAAATTTAGGAACACAAATAACAACGTATTCTGGAACGCAAGAAAAATTGCCACTTGAAGTGTTGATTGGAGTTTCGCAATTGATGGAAAATGTACCTATTCGTTGGCATTTGACTTTGGAAAACATGCAACAATGGAATATAGCTTTTTCTAACCCAAATAGAGCTCAAGGCTCATTAGATGGAAGCTCAACTCCCGAAAAAGTTTCATTTTTCAATAATGCATTACGACATGTTATAGTAGGAGCAGAATTGTTTCCTGATAAAGGTTTCAACATTAGAGTTGGATACAACTTTAGAAGAGCAGAAGAGTTACGAATATTGGAACAAAGAAATTTTTCTGGCCTTTCAGTTGGTTTCGGCTTGAAAATTAGAAAACTAAAGTTTAATTATTCATATTCAAGATATACATTGGCAGGAAATACAAGTCTTTTTGGACTAACAATTGATTTTGCCGATAATAGTTATTAAATAATATAATTGTGAGTAAAAAAATTACAATTGCTATCGATGGATTTTCATCAACAGGAAAAAGCACATTAGCTAAACAGCTAGCAAAAGAAATTGGTTATGTTTATGTTGATACAGGAGCAATGTATCGAGCTGTTACTTTTTTTGCTATGCAAAATGGCTTTGTAGACAATACTAAATTTGATAAAGAGTCATTAATCAATTCTCTATCACATGTAAATCTAAAGTTTGTTTACAATCCAGATTTAGGTTTTGGCGAAATGTATCTCAACGATGTAAATGTTGAAAAAGAGATTCGAACTATTGAAGTTTCAAATTTTGTTAGCAAAATAGCAGAAGTTTCTCAAGTGAGAGCAAAGCTTGTAGAGCAACAAAAGGAAATGGGTAAAGGCAAAGGAATTGTAATGGATGGTAGAGATATAGGAACAGTTGTTTTTCCTGATGCCGAGTTGAAAATATTCATGACAGCAAGCCCAGAAGTCAGAGCAAAGAGAAGATTTGATGAGTTAAAAGAAAAAGGTCAAAATGTAACTTTTGATGAAGTTCTAAAAAACGTTCAAGAGCGAGATTATATTGACACACATAGAGAGGATTCTCCACTTGTAAAAGCTATTGATGCCATAGAGATTGACAATTCAAATCTTTCTAGAGAAGAACAATTTCAAAAAGTACTACAATTAGCAAAAATCACCTCGAAATCGTTATAATTTTTTGTTTATCTCATTTAAAATAGTAGATTTACGAGCTATTTTTTAACGAAATCTAAAACTATTTTTTATGAGTATAAAGAACAGATTGATAGTCATGAACTTCTTTCAATTTTTTGTTTGGGGTGCATGGTTGATTACAATTGCTAATTTTTGGTTTGGTACAAAACATTGGGAAGGAACACAATTTGGACTAGTTTTTGGAACCATGGGAATTGCTTCCTTATTCATGCCAACACTAACAGGGATATTAGCAGACCGCTGGATTAATGCAGAAAGACTTTACGGAATACTTCATATTCTTTATGCGCTGGTTTTGTTTTATCTTCCTCAAGTTGCATCTCCAGGAAATTTTATTTATATTATGTTAGTTGCCATGTGTTTTTACATGCCAACCATTGCATTATCTAATTCTATTTCTTACACTGCATTAAAAAATAGTTCTGATAGCGATGTTGTGAAAGATTTTCCTCCAATCAGAGTTTGGGGAACAGTTGGTTTTATTGCGGCTATGTGGTTGACAAATTTAACTGGAAATAAAGCTACCGCTTATCAATTTTATATTGCTGGTATAGCAGCTATTTTATTGGGAATATATGCTTTCACTTTGCCAAAATGTAAACCTCAACATACTAAATCTGAAAAAGCCTCTTTGTCAGAAACATTAGGATTAGAAGCTTTTAAATTGTTTGGAACCTACAAAATGGCACTATTCTTTATTTTCTCAATGTTTTTAGGTGGAGCTTTGCAACTCACCAATGCCTACGGCGATGTGTTTTTGGATGAATTTAAAAATGTACCGGAATATGCAGACTCATTTGTTGTAAAATATTCAACAATAATCATGTCAATTTCTCAAATTTCGGAAACATTGTTCATTTTAGCAATTCCTTTTTTCTTGAAACGATTTGGAATTAAGCAAGTCATGTTAATATCAATGTTAGCATGGGTTTTACGTTTTGGATTGTTTGCTTTTGGAAACCCTACAGATGGATTATGGATGATTATTTTATCGTGTGTAGTTTATGGAATGGCATTTGATTTCTTTAATATTTCTGGTTCTCTTTTTGTTGAAACTTCCACAAATGCAAAAATTCGCTCTTCTGCTCAAGGATTGTTTATGATGATGACAAATGGTTTTGGAGCTGTTTTGGGTAGTTTTACCTCTGGTTGGTTGATTGATAAATATTTTACACATGATGGTGTTCGAGATTGGCATCATATATGGTTGTCATTTGCTGCATACTCTTTAGTTATTGCAATTGCTTTTGCAATTTTATTCAAGCACAAGCATGATCCTAATGATGTTGCGAATGTAAGTCATTAAGAAAAAATAGTATTTGAAATTTTTGACCTGACAGGCTTTTAAAACCTCTCAGGTCTTTTTGTTTCCAAGAAACAATCAGATTACTTGTTTAGCCCCGATTGTAGTGAAAATCCTCGCAGAGATTGTAACGAAAAGCGGGAAAATGGTTTTTTAAAACTCCCATACGTTTTGCTACTAATAAAAATGGATATTTCTTGTGTTAATTGTTTTGTAATTAAATAATTATCATTACTTTTGCACACCTTTTGGCGAAGTAGAGTTTCCTTTAGGTATCAACATTTTATGTAAAACACTGTTGTTGTTTTATTCGCATTTTGAAACTCAAAAATAACAACATACAAAATTAAATTATCAGCATGGCTGAATTAAACAAAGATCAACAAGAGTTTTTAAATGGTTTTAACTGGCATAACTATGCAGAAGGCATCGATGAAGTAGATGAAAAAAACCTAAGAGAGTTTGAAGATTTAGTAGCAAAAACATTTATTTCTACAGATCACGAAGAAGTTGTAGAAGGTGTAGTTGTAAGAATCACAGACCGTGATGCAATTGTTGACATCAATGCAAAATCGGAAGGAGTTATTTCTCTTAATGAATTCCGTTATAATCCAAACTTAAAAGTAGGAGACAAAGTAGAGGTATTAATTGATGTTCGTGAGGACAAAACAGGTCAATTAGTATTATCTCACAAAAAAGCAAGAACTATCAAATCTTGGGATAGAGTTATTGCTGCTCACGAAAGTGGAGAAATCGTTAATGGTTTCGTTAAATGTAGAACTAAAGGTGGTATGATTGTTGACGTTTTTGGAATTGAAGCGTTTTTACCAGGTTCACAAATTGACGTGAAACCAATCCGCGATTACGATGTATATGTGAATAAAATGATGGAATTCAAAGTGGTTAAAATTAACCATGAATTCAAAAACGTTGTTGTTTCACACAAAGCATTAATCGAAGCTGATATCGAAGTTCAGAAAAAAGAAATCATAGGTCAATTAGAAAAAGGACAAGTATTAGAAGGTGTTGTGAAAAACATCACTTCATATGGTGTGTTCATTGATTTAGGTGGTGTAGATGGATTAATCCACATTACTGACCTTTCTTGGTCAAGAATCAATCACCCAAGCGAAGTTCTTGAGTTAGACCAAAAATTAAACGTTGTTATCCTTGATTTTGATGATGAAAAAACAAGAATTCAATTAGGTTTAAAACAATTACACGCTCATCCTTGGGATGCTTTAGCTGCTGATTTAAAAGTTGGTGACAAAGTAAAAGGTAAAGTAGTTGTTCTAGCTGATTATGGTGCTTTCATCGAAGTAGCTGAAGGTGTTGAAGGTTTAATCCACGTTTCTGAAATGTCATGGTCAACTCACTTACGTTCTGCTCAAGATTTCGTAAAAGTAGGTGATGAGGTTGAAGCAGTTGTTTTAACTTTAGATCGCGACGAAAGAAAAATGTCACTTGGTATTAAACAAATGACTCAAGATCCATGGACTGATATTACTGCTAAATATCCAGTAGGTTCTAAACACACTGGTATCGTTAGAAACTTTACAAACTTTGGTATTTTCGTTGAATTAGAAGAGGGAATTGATGGATTAGTTTACATCTCAGACTTATCTTGGACTAAGAAAATCAAACATCCATCAGAATTTGTAAACGTTGGTGACAAATTAGATGTAGTAGTATTAGAATTAGATGTTGAAGGACGTAAATTATCTTTAGGTCACAAACAAACTACTGCTAATCCTTGGGATAAACATGAAGATGCTTTTGCTGTTGGAACTATCCACACAGGAACAATTGCTGAAATCGTTGACAAAGGAGCTACTGTAGATTTCGGAGATGATGTAGTTGCATTCATTCCAACTCGTCACTTAGAAAAAGAAGATGGTAAAAAATTGAAAAAAGGAGATACAGCTGAATTCAAAGTAATTGAGTTTAATAAAGAATTCAAAAGAGTTGTAGCTTCTCATACTGCTATCTTTAGAGAAGAGGAAGAAAAAGCTGTTAAAGCTGCTGCTGAAACTGTAGCTTCTTCTAATGCGCCTGCAAACGCTCTTGGCGATAACAATGATATTCTTGCTGATTTAAAAGCAAAAATGGAAAAAACAGAGAAAAAGAAGTAATTTTCTTTTAATCTAAATATTAAAAACTCCTCATCTAATGAGGAGTTTTTTTTTAGTTGTTATAATATTTTCGTTGCCAGATTTCTTCGTTGAAGTTCTTACCCATCATAAAGAAATAATAGGCAAATACTGCAAAAATAGATTTGAATGCAAAAAGAAATACAATCACTGAAGCTAGTGGAACAGTTTTACTCAAATTATTTTCAGGAACAAGCATGCTAATCAAAATACTAATCAAAATACTTGTTACAGTAAAGTACCATAAATTTTTAAAAGGCAAAACCACCCATCTTCTCAATGAATTCATTTCTTTACCCCATTTGTGTATCAAATAATAATAATCATTTCCTATTGGCACAAAAAGTAATGGATCATCATAATTCAATAGATGAAATGATTTACTAGGAGCAATAATTTTGAATCCGTTTAAAGTTGTATTGTGCTCTTTTTGAAGAATTCTAATTTTGGTAATAGCTTCTTCTGGAATTTCATTTTTAAAAATATTACTATCTAAAAATCTCAATCGATAATCAATGCATATTTTTTTTATTTGTTCCAAATGAAAAATCTTATCGGTATCGAGCAAATCAAAATTTAAATCATTTTGAATTGTTGAACTTTTTTCTTGTAAAGTCTCGTGGGTTTTATTTCTATCAAAGTCATTTTTAGCAAAAATGGCTTTCACTTCCTCCATGATTGCTTTTTCTGATTTAAATTTTTTTCTTCTTGTCAGTAATTCTCTTTCTAAATTAATTGTATTTAAAAGCATTTTCAATAGATTTTAACATGAAAAATTATTTATCAACACGAAAATTAAAGTAATAATAAATATTTAAAAACACAAAATCTAATAAAATTATTTTATGAATATCAATACTTTAAACTAATGTTAAAGATTTTTAGAATAAATAAAAAAAAATCCTTTCGATTAAGAAAGGATTTTTTTATAGTTATAATTCTTTATTTTCTCAAACTCGCGCCAACTTCATTTTCTAAATTCTTTTGAAGCTTGTTTACTATTTTATCAATTTGCTCATCTGTTAAAGTTTTTGAGGTATCTTGTAAAATGAAACTTACAGCATATGATTTTTTTCCATCAGGAAGGTTTTTTCCTTGATAAACATCAAAAAGGTTTACTTCTTTTAATAACGATTTTTCTGTTTGACGAGCAATATTGTATATAACATCAAAAGTTACATTTTCATCAACCAATAATGCTAAATCTCTTCGAACTTCAGGGTATTTTGGAATATCTACAAACTTAATTTTACCGCCAATTAATTTTAAAATTAATCCCCAATTAAAATCGGCATAGAAAACTTCTTGTTTAATATCAAAATGTTTCAAGATAGATTTCTTTATTGTACCAAACTCTACCAAGTTATCGTTTCCGCTTGCAATAGCTATTCCTTCGGCAAAAACATCAGAAGTGACAGGTCTGTTTTGAACTTTCTGAATGCCAAGTCGTTCTAATATGGCAGAAATATATCCTTTAAATAAAAAGAAGTCACTTGGTTTCTGTATATTAGTCCAACTTTCTTTATTTCTATTTCCAGATAAATATAAAACAAGGTGTTTAGGCTCATCATAACCCGAAGGTAATTTATGATAGGTCTTACCAAATTCAAAAAGTTTTAAATCAGTATTTTTTCTGTTAATGTTGTATGAAACCGCTTCTAAACCTGAAAACAATAATGATTGTCGCATTGAAGATAAATCGTTACTCAGTGGATTTAGCATAGAAACATTATATTCTTCTTTTAGCATTTCAGATAATGAAATGTATTCAGGAGTTGTCAGCGAATTAGCCATCATTTCATGAAAGCCATTTGCATTTAATAACGATGCAACAATGTTTTGAACTTTATAGTCTTCTGTTCTAGCCGAATTTGAAACAGTTGCATTCAATTTCTTTGTAAAATTGATGTTGTTGTAACCATAAACTCGAAGAATTTCCTCTATTACATCAATCTCTCGTTGCACATCTACTCGATATGAAGGAATAATAAGCCCTAATCCTACATCTGAAACTGTGGTAACTTTAATATCTAATGAGGCTAAAATTTTCTTTATCGTTTCTTTTGGTAATTCTTGCCCAATGAGTTTAGTAGCTTTTTCAAAACTCAAGAAAACTGGAAAATCTTCAATTTTTTTAGGATAAATATCAATAATATCCGATGTAATTTCACCTCCAGCTACTTCTTTTATTAATAAGGCAGCGCGTTTAAGAGCAAATTCGGTAATGTTAGCATCAATTCCTCTTTCAAAACGGAAAGAGGCATCTGTACTCAAACCATGTCTTTTTGCCGTTTTTCTAATAGAAACTGGATTAAAATAAGCACTTTCTAAAAAGATGGCATTAGTAGTTTCAGTTACTCCAGAGTTTTTTCCACCAAAAACACCTGCCATACATAATGGACCTTTTTCATCACAAATCATCAAATCCTCTTCATGAAGCGTTCTTTCAACATCGTCTAGTGTAACAAATTTTGTTCCTGCTGTTGCGGTTTTCACAATAATTTTACCATTTATTTTTGAAGCATCAAAAGCATGTAATGGTTGACCTAAATCATGTAAAATATAGTTTGTAACGTCTACAATATTGTTTTTTGGTGTTAGTCCAATTGCCTTTAATCTGTTTTTTAACCATTCTGGAGACTCTTTTACAGTAATTCCAGAAATAGTTACACCACAATAACGTGGAGCCAATTTGCTATCCTTTACATCAACATCAATTTTTAGAATTCTCTTGTCAATTCTAAATGTGCTTACTGAAGGAGTAATCAACTCAATGTTGCTATTTTTTTGAAGTAAACTTGCGCGCAAATCACGAGCAACTCCCATGTGAGACATTGCATCAGCACGATTAGGCGTTAGTCCAATTTCGAAAATTTCATCGTTTTCAATATTAAAAACCTTTGCACATGGTGTTCCAGGTTTTAATTTTTCGTCCAAAATCATAATTCCATCATGGCTTGTCCCTAGACCTAATTCGTCTTCGGCACAAATCATTCCATGACTTTCTTGACCACGAATTTTTCCTTTTTTGATTTCAAATTCATTACCTTCTTTATCAAATAATTTAGTTCCGATTGTTGCAACAGGAACTTTTTGCCCAGCAGCTACATTGCTTGCTCCACAAACTATTTGAACAGGATTTCCGTCACCCAAATCAACTTTGGTAATACTCAATCTATCAGCATCTGGGTGTTTTTCGCATGACAAAACATGTCCAACAACAACACCTTCTAATCCTCCTCGAACCGATTGATATTTTTCAACAACTTCTACTTCTAGTCCCAAATCGGTAAGTATAGCTGCTGTTTCTTCTGATTTTAAATCTATTTTAATGAATTGTTTTAACCAGTTGTATGAAATCTTCATTTTTAATTTTTTTCAAGTGTGCAAATATACTCATTGTTAAGTTTAGATAAAAAATATTTGTTGGCTCAAAACACTTAATTATCAATATTTAATTCATCAAAAAAATAACTCAAAAAATATCATATTTTCAAAAAAAGCATCTCAAAAATGTGTTAATAACAATTTTGTGCTATAATTTGAAAAAATTGTGCTATTGCTTGAAATCATTTCAAATTACTTTTGAGTGAATCAAAAAAATAAAATTATGAGTAATTTAATTCAAAGACCACAATTAAAAGAAAAGTACGATAACTACATTAACGGAAAATGGACTGCACCTTCTACTGGACAATACTTCGAAGTGCTATCTCCAGTTGATGGAAAACTAATGGCAAAAGCAGCTCATTCTGCCAAAATGGATATAGAATTAGCTGTAAATGCTGCTGATGAAGCTTTCAAAACTTGGGGGCAAACTTCTTCTACAGAAAGAAGTATAATTCTAAACAAAATTGCTGATAGAATGGAAGCCAATCTTGAGCATCTTGCTGCTGTTGAAACATTGGATAATGGTAAAGCAATTAGAGAAACTATGGCTGCGGATTTACCCTTGGCAATCGACCATTTTCGCTATTTTGCTGGAGTTATTCGTGCCGAAGAAGGTTCAATATCTGAGTTGGACAAAGATACCGTTTCTATTATTGTTCATGAGCCAATAGGTGTTGTTGCGCAAATTATTCCTTGGAATTTC
>ENA-UOYA01005064-UOYA01005064.1-activated-sludge-metagenome-genome-assembly--contig:-NODE-5064-length-10630-cov-7.222222_pt1 | contig 10630 bp, 6 predicted proteins | sample MGYA00238163_ERZ764804 | MGnify/ENA primary metagenome ERZ764804 (study PRJEB28919, sample SAMN05720223) | activated sludge metagenome | isolation source: Anaerobic digester | place: Hong Kong...
GCTGCTTGGGGCTGCCCACGGCGAAAGGCTGGCCTGCCATCGCATGGATTTCGCCTTCAAGCGCTGCGATGCCTTCTGCAAATTCAGCGGACATGCGGGCAAGCTCGTCGCGGTCCACCTTGATGCCCTCGCGCTCCATGCGCGCCAGCACGGGGATGAGCGGCCGATCAACGCGCTCGTAAACGCGCGTCACCTTTTCGGCAGAAAGGCGCGGCTTGAGCCACTGCCAGAGGCGCAGCGTGACATCGGCATCTTCGGCGGCGTAGCGCGTTGCGTCCTTCAAATTGACTTGATTGAAGGTCAGCTGGTTCTTGCCCGATCCGCATACGTCCTTGAACGAGATGCAGTTGTGGTTGAAGTGCGTCAGCGCCAGCTCATCCATGCCATGGTTGCGCTTGCCGGCATCAAGATCAAAACTCATCACCATCGTATCGTCGATGGGGGCGATTGTGATGCCCTGCCGTTCAAGCACATTGAGATCATATTTGATATTGTGGCCGACCTTGAGGACGGAAGGGTCTTCCAGCAGCGGCTTGAGCTTGGCGATGGCCGTAGCGACCGGCAACTGCTGCGGCGCATCTGAAAACAGGTCGCTGCCGCCATGGGCGAGCGGAATATAACAAGCCCGGTTCGGCCCCGTTGCAAGGCTGACACCGACCAGACCCGCACCAATCGAATCCAGACCATCGGTTTCGGTATCAACCGCGATCACACCCGCAAGGCGCGCCTCGTTGATCCATGCATCAAGGTCTGCCTCGGTCTGCACACAGGCATAGGCATCAAGATCGAACGACTGGGCGACCGGCTCCGGCGCCACGGCGGCAGGGGCCGTTTTCGCTTCGGTGCGGATGAGCTTCATCGTCTGATGGTCGGGACGGGTTTGCTCTCCGCCCAGTTTCTTCAGCAGCGAGGCAAAGCCGTGATGCTCCAGAAACGCCCGCAACGGCGGCTCGGGAATTTCCTTGAGGAGAAAATCGTCGAGTGGCTCGGGAAGCGCACAATCTTCCTTGAGCGTCACCAGCACGCGTGAGAGGCGTGCCTGATCTGCATAGGTCAGCAGATTCTCCTGCATCTTCGATTTCTTCATCGAAGGGGCTGCCGCGAGAACCTGATCGACGGTGCCGAATTCGCTCACAAGCTTGGCGGCCGTTTTCGGGCCGATGCCGGGCACGCCGGGGACATTGTCCGCCGTGTCGCCCATCAGGCCAAGGACTTCACCAAGCTGTTCGGGCGGAACGCCGAATTTCTCGATGACAGCGTGCGGCCCAAGCCGCTCCGACTTCATCGGATCAAGCATATCGACGCCCGGCTGGATGAGCTGCATCAAATCCTTGTCGGTCGACACGATGGTGACTGACCAGCCCGCATTGAGCGCGGCGCGCGTGTAGGAGGCTATGAGGTCATCCGCCTCCAGGCCTTTCTCTTCGATGCACGGCAGCGAAAAGGCGCGCGTCGCATCGCGGATCATCGGGAATTGGGGCACGAGATCTTCAGGCGCGGGCGGCCTGTGTGCCTTGTATTCGGGGTAGATGTCGTTGCGGAACGACTTGCCCGAGGCATCGAGAATGACCGCCATGTGCGTAGGGCCATCTGCCTTGTGAAGCGCATCGGCGAGCTTCCACAGCATCGTCGTATAGCCATAGACCGCGCCAACCGGCTCGTCGTGAATGTTCGTCAGCGGAGGAAGGCGGTGATAGGCCCGGAAGATATATCCCGAGCCATCGACCAGATAGAGATGCTTTTGATCGCCCATCGGGCCGGATTAGCAATGGCAGGCGCGTTTGGCGACAGCTTTGCGGAAAACTAGTTGGCGCCGCGATCTGCGTCGATCTGCCGCATCGCGGTCTGAGTGCCCTTATGGTTGGCAGCAACGATGGCGGCGACCTGCTGGATAAGCTTCTGGCGCGTCGGCACGGGGGCGGTTGTGTCCGCGATCATCACGGCAACGGCATAGCTCGTGCCGTCGGGCGCGATCATGATGCCGACATCGTTGAAGCCTGCCGTGCGGTTGCGCAGGTCCTGGCCGGTGCCGGTCTTGTGCGCGAGCGTCCATCCCGCCGGGATGCCAGCCTTGAGGCGGGCACGACCGGTTTCGGTCGATTCCATGACGTTGAGCAGATAGCGCGTCGATTGCGGGCTCAGCAGTTCGCCGCGCTTCAGGCGGGCGAGCGAACGGGCGATGGCGGCGGGTGTGGCGCCGTCCATCGGATCGGCCACATATTTGTCCATTGCAGCGCGGCGTGCGCTTTCCGGAAGTGCCGAGCGCGCGGCGTTGAACGCCCAGCCCATGCTATATTCGGGTTTCCATGTGAGGCCCGCCGTGGCGGCCTGGAAGTGACGTTCGCCGGGGCCGAATTTGATGGCGCCAAGGCGCTTCGACGAAATGACGTCGCGGATCGCACCCGGGCCACCCACGCGGCGCATGAGGAAATCGTTCGCCGTATTATCGCTCTGCGTCATCGCGCGCTTCAGCAGGCTGGCAATCGTCGTCGTATAGCCCTTGGGGCCGATGAGCGATGCGATGGGCTGGTGGAACAGCGTGAGGTCCGACTTGGTGAGCGTCACCTGATCGTCGAGGCGCAGCTTGCCCTTGTCGACCGCGTCCATGACTGAAATCGCGACCCACAGCTTCGAGACACTCTGCTGCGGCATCGGCTCGTCGCCGCGATAGGAGACCATCCACGATCCGTCGGTCTTGGTGACGGCAATGCCTGCCTTGCCGGGGAAGGAGGACCAAAGCGTGCGCAGCGAAGAGGCCAGTTGCGGCGGGACGGCGCGGGCGGAGTCATTCACCGTCGGCTCGGGCGACTTGTCCGCAAGCGCAATGCTGACCGACTTTGAGGGGGTTCGAACAGGTACTGCGACCGAGGCATTTTTGGCGCTTGCAGGCTTGGCGGCGACTGCCTTGGAAACAGGCACCGTTTCCTTGGTCGCCTTGGCGGGCGGCGTTGCCGGCGAAACGCATGCGGTAGCCAGCAATCCCAGCGCGGACGTCAAACGAACCTGTTTGACAATATTTGCGACCATTTCGGTTAAGCCCCTCTAACCATTCATGAAAACATAGCGAAGGCGTGAAATCGCGCTACCTGCGTTGCGACGAACGATTCCGAACAAGCGACGAATCGTTGGTTGCGTCGATCAACGGGGGATGCTTTTCTGTGTTCATGACTGATTTTGACCTCTGGCGCGCCCGTTCGCCCTTCTACAACGAAACCCATGAACAACTTGCGATGTCCGTCCGGCGCTTCGTCACGCAGGAAATCGAGCCTCATATCGACAGGTGGGAGGCCGAAGGCGAACTTCCAAGGGAACTGCACAAAAAGGCGGCCGAGGCGGGCGTGTTGGGCCTGCGTTATCCGGAAGAATTTGGGGGGCATTCCGAAGGGTTCGACATCTTTCATGGCATGACGCAGACCGAAGAATTGTCGCGCGTGGGGGCAGGCGGCCTTGGCGCCTCGCTGATGACGCATGGCATTGGCTTGCCGCCCATTCTTGCCACGGGTTCCGAAGAGATGAAGCGTCGCATCGCGCCACCGGTGCTGGCAGGCGAGCAAATTATCGCGCTGGGCATTACCGAACCTTCGGGCGGATCTGATGTTGCCAATCTGAAGACGCGCGCCGAGCGCAAAGGTGATCGCTACATCGTCAACGGCTCCAAGATGTTCATCACCTCGGGGATGCGCGCTGACTGGCTGACCTGTGCGGTGCGCACGGGTGGCGCGGGGGCAGGCGGCGTGTCGCTGCTGCTCATCGACATGACGTCGCCCGGCGTCTCGCGCACGCGGCTCGACAAGATGGGCTGGCATTGCTCCGACACGGCGGCCATTTATTTCGAAGATGTCGAAGTGCCTGCCGAAAATCTGATCGGTGTCGAAAATGGCGGATTCATCGGCATCATGCGCAATTTCAATTCCGAGCGCCTTGGCATGGCGATGGGGTGCTGTTCCTTCGCGCGCGTGTGCCTAAAGGAGGCGGCAGAATGGGCGCAGCAGCGCGAGACCTTCGGCAAGCCGCTCGTGGGCCACCAGTCGATCCGCATCAAGCTGGCCGACATGGCGCGCCAGATCAACACGGCGCAGGCTTGGGTCGATCTGTGCGCGTGGCAGGTGCAGCAGGGCGCAGACCAGCCCGCCGATTTCGCGATGCTGAAGGTGCAGGCCACCCGCATGCTGGAAAGCGTCGCGCGCGAGGCGGCGCAGGTGCTGGGCGGCGCCAGCTTCATTCGCGGCTCGAAGGTTGAGCGCATCTATCGCGAAGTGCGCGTCAACGCTATTGGCGGCGGCTCTGAAGAGATCATGCTTGATCTCGCCGGTCGGCAATTGTTCGGTCGCTGAAACTGACTTTCAAAGGGGTTTGAGATGGCGTCAGGTCTGGCCGCGCTGCTTGATGATATTGCGACGATTGCCAAGGTGGCAGCGGCATCCATCGATGATGTTGGTGCCGCCGCAGGCCGCGCGAGTGCAAAGGCCGCAGGCGTCGTCATTGATGATACGGCGGTCGCGCCGCGTTTCGTAACGGGCTTCACGCCCGACCGCGAACTGCCCGTCATCGCGCGGATCGCCCGCGGGTCGCTCATCAACAAGCTCGCCTTCATCTTGCCCGTTGGCCTGCTGCTCAGCTATTTCCTGCCCGGCGCGATCACGCCCATCTTGATGGCGGGCGGCACATATCTGTGTTTTGAGGGCGTCGAGAAGATCCTCGAAAGCCTCAAAGGCGATGATGATACGCTGGCCGAAGAGGTCGCTGAACTTTCAAGCGCCGAGCATGAGCGCCAGATGGTGTCGGGCGCAGTGCGGACGGACTTGATCCTCTCGGCGGAAATCATGGCGATTGCCCTTGCCGAAGTGTCGCAGGAATCGATCACGATGCAGGCGGGCATTCTGCTCGTTGTCGCGATTGCCATTACCATTGGCGTCTATGGCGTTGTCGGCTTCATCGTGAAGATGGACGATATCGGCCTGCATATGGCGCAGAAATCGGGCCGGATGACACAGGCCATCGGGCGCGGGCTGGTGCATGCCATGCCCAAGCTGCTGGCCGCACTCTCGATCATTGGCGTTGCCGCGATGATCTGGGTTGGCGGCGGCATCGTCGTTCACGGTCTGCACGAATTCCACCTGACGCCGGTGCCTGACTGGATCAACCATGCGGCAAGTGCCGCTGCTGCCGCAACGCCCGGCGTCTCCGGCCTTGTTGAATGGCTCGTCCACGCGATTGGCTCGGGCATCTTCGGCACTGTGATCGGCGCTGTCGTCGTTGGCCTTCACCACCTCTGGGTGCACCGCAAGGGCTAGGCAGCAGCTATTTGCCGATGCGGGCCTCGCTGGGGGCAACGCCCTTGAGGCTGGCGGCGGTCTGTTCTGCCTGACGCAGCGCGCGGATGATGTTGCGGCTGGCGATCTTCTCAAGATCGGCCTGCGAATAGCCGCGTCGTGCAAGTTCCACGAAGAGCGCGGGATAGCCCGAGACGTCTTCCATGCCGATGGGCGCGCTTTCCATGCCGTCATAGTCGCCGCCGAGACCAATATGGTCGATGCCGGCGACCTTGCGGATATGATCGATATGGTCGGCAACCTGCTGGATCGAGGCGCTGGGCTTGGCGTGGGCCTTGTCCCAAGCCGCGAGGCCTGCGGTCACGGCGGCAGGATCATAGGCATAAAGCTTCTGGAGGCGGGCTTCCTCGCCAATACGGTCTGCGCCCCATTGGCGGACGGCCTCGCTGATATAGTCAGGCAGCAGTACCACCATGACGACGCCGCCATTGCGCGGCAGGCGCTGCAATACGCTGTCAGGCACGTTGCGGCCATGCCCGTCAATCGCGCGCGCGCCCGAATGGCTGAAGATGACGGGCGCTTTCGCCACATCAAGCGCATCCATCATCGTTTCTTCCGAGACATGGCTGAGATCAACCAGCATCCCGATGCGGTTCATTTCCTTGACCACGTCCACGCCAAAGGGCGCAAGACCGCCAAACTTCGGCGCATCGGTGCCGCTATCTGCCCAGTTTGTTGTCTTGGAGTGGGTCAGCGTCATGTAGCGCGCGCCTGCACGATACATCTGGCGCAGCACGGCCATGGACGAGCCGATGGAATAACCGCCTTCCATGCCAATGAGCGAGGCGATCTTCTTTGCCTTGAAGGCCTTTTCAATGTCGGCCGCCGTAAGCGCGAGCGCGAGATCATCGGGATAGGCGGCGACAAGGCGGTGAACAGTGTCGATCTGCTCGGTCACTTCGCGCACGGCTTCCGGCTCTGAGAGCGAGGCGGGGACATAGACCGACCAGAATTGCCCGCCGACCATGCCCTTGCGCAGCCGGGGAAGATCGGTGTGCATGGCAATGCGGCCATTTCCACCGGTGCCGAGCGTGTTGCGGAAATCGAACTTGGACAGATCATTGTCGAACCGGTCGCGCAGCTGCTCCGGCACGTCATTATGGCCATCGACGACTGGTGACGCCTTGAGTGCGGCGGCGGCGACCTGTTCGGGGGTCGCGGCAAAGGCGGCGGGCGCAGTGCCAGCCAGAAGAAACGGAAGCGAAAGGCGAAGTGCGGTGCGAAGGCGATGTGTCATGGCACAGGCTTAACCGAGCATCCGCAGCGGCGAAAGCGGTTTCGCCCAGCGCAAAGGGTGGCGATCAGCGGCTTGCCTTTGCAGGCGGATTTCGCGAGAGGCGCGGCAGTGTTTTCCCTTGTGTGGAGCTTCCCATGACCATCGAGACCGTTTCGACCAACCGCAGCCATGGCGGCACGCAAGGGGTGTACAAGCACGCATCGTCATCCACCGGTACCGAGATGATTTTTTCGGTGTTCGTTCCAGACCATGCGCCGGGCGCGAAGTTGCCCGTTGTCTGGTATCTATCGGGTCTAACCTGCACGCATGCGAACGTGACCGAGAAGGGTGAGTTTCGAGCCGCCTGCGCTGAACTGGGCATCATCTTTGTGGCACCAGACACCAGTCCGCGCGGTGAATGCGTGGCGGACGATGCCGATGGCGCCTATGATTTTGGCCTTGGTGCGGGCTTCTACGTCAACGCAACGCAGGAACCCTTCGCCAAGCACTACCGGATGCGCGACTATATCGAGAGCGAACTCCCTGCGCTTGTCGCCGCGAACTTCCCGGTCGACATGGATAGGCAGGGCATCACTGGCCATTCGATGGGCGGCCATGGTGCGCTCACCATCTCGCTGCGCAATCCGGGGCGCTACAAGAGCACGTCAGCCTTTGCGCCCATTGTCTCGCCGCTCAACTGCCCCTGGGGCCACAAGGCACTGGGCGGCTATCTGGGGGGTGATCAGGCGGCTTGGGCGGAGTATGACGCCTGTGCGCTTATCGCCTCAGGTGCGCGGCTGCCCGATCTGCTCGTCGATCAGGGCGAGGGCGACAACTTCCTTGTCGAGCAATTGAAGCCCGAACTGCTGAAGGCCGCCTGCGAGGCCGCCGGACAGAAGCTCACGCTGCGGATGCAGCCGGGCTATGACCACAGCTATTATTTCATCTCGTCCTTCATGGCAGACCATCTGCGCTGGCACGCAGAGCGCCTCGGCTAAGCGCTAGTTGGTCTTCGCTCCGTCGGGCAGGACGACCAGCGAGAATGCCTTGTTGGCCTTCAGATAACGCTTGGCAAGCGCCTGAAGGTCGGCAGGGCGGATGGCCTTCAGCTCATCGCTCCAGCGCAGCAGATTGTTGACGCGGCGCGGGTCTTCGGTTGCGCCTGCAAGCTGCGACATCCAGAAACCATTGCCGGTGGAGGCGCGGGCGATGCGTTGCAGCATCGGCCCCACGGCGCGCTGCAATTCGTCCTGCGAAACGGGCTTGGCAGCAAGGTCAGCGGCAATGGCGCGCGAACGCACGAAAAAGGCGTCGATCGATTCCGGCTTTACCTGCGCCATGACGAGGAAGCTGCCGCCGTTCTTGAAGGCAGATGGCCATGAGCTGGAGACGTCGGGGCTGTAGCTGGCGCCTTCGCCTTCGCGGAATTGTTCGAACAGGCGGTCGGTGAAGATCGCCGACAGCATGTCGAGCTGGCGACCCGTGCGCACCTTGTCGATCCCGCCGCCGGTTGCCCAGGCAAGTGCGGCAATCGCCTGATCGGGCGAGCCCTTGTGGGTCAGCCGAACCGGCGTGCGATTGGGCACCGGACCCGAGGCGGCATCGCTCCCCTTCTGGACCGTGACGGCTGCCCGAACGGGCAGGGCGCCGAATGTCTCGAGCACGGCCTGCTTCACCTGTTCGGGGTTGAAATCACCGAAGATCGAAAGCTCGATGGGGCCGTTTGCGAGGGTGGGTTCCCAAAATGCGCGGAAGCTCTCGGGCGTCAGGCCTTCGGCATCTCCCTTTTCAGGCGAGGCCCAGCGCTTGTCGCCACCATGGAGCAGCGCCCCCAGTTCACGCCCCACCACGTCTCCGGGCGAAGAGTCGGCGGTGCGGAGCCCCAGCACGGCTGCCGCGCGCGTCCGCAGGACCGGCGCGGGGTCCCAGCCGGGCGCGGCAAATTTGGCGGCCATCAGCTTCAACTGGTCCGCGACATCAGCCGGGCGGGTCATGGCGCGCATGGTAAAGGCGCTTTCTCCCACGTCGAAGGACATGTTGATCTGGCGACCGCTCGTCAGTCGCTCAAGCTGATCCTGCTTCAGATCGCCAATGCCGCTCGCAACGAGTGCACTCGGACCAGCCCAGGCTGCCGTCAGCCGGTCGCGCGGCAATGTAAGCATGCCCTTGCCGAAACGGGCCGCGACATAGATGCGGCCTGCTTCCGAGGTTGACGGGCTCAGCATCACCTTGACGCCGTTGGAGAGGGTCAGCACCTGAATGTCGACGCCCTTGAGGCGGGTTTCCGAGAGGACGCCGCCGGGTGTGCCAATGCCCGGCAGTTGGTCAAAAGTGATCGGCGCCTGATCGCGATCCGTTGCAAGCGCCGCGACCGGTGCCTTGATGGCGGCAGCGAGCAGCTTTGCGCCATCGGGCTGGTCGATCTGGCTCGAGATGAAGGCACGCGGGCCGATGCCGGAGAATAGCCGCTGCGTTGCTTTCAGGACATCTGCGGGGGTGATCTTGTCCTTCAAGCCGCCAAACACATCGCGCGCGACTTCAGGGCTCGCCACGGTCTCGCGAATGTTGACGGCTTCGATCAGGTCATCGGCCTGCTTGGCGCTGGCTTCGGCGCGGGCGGTTTCCACCTGCACATCGAGAATGGCGTTGAATTCATTTGCCTCCCGGTCCATCTCGGATTGGGTCGGGGCATTGGCGAGCGCATCGGCGATGACCGAGCGGACATCGCTCAGCGCCTGCTGCCAGTCTTCGCCAATCGGCACGATGGAGACCATGGTACCATCGGCAGACCGCGCGATGTTATCCTGCTGGACTTCGGCTTGCAGGAAGCTGCCGCCCGCGCGGGCGCGCTGCTCAAGGCGGCGGTTGATGAGACGCGAGGCGACGATTTCGACAAGTCGGCCCTGGTTGAGCTTGATGGTATCATCCATCTGGACCCAGGGGCGCAGCCAGCCGAGAGTGATGTTGGTCGCGAGCCCCGGTTCGACGATGAAGGATGTCGTCGGGAAGGCAGGCGAGGGCTTGCCGAAATCGGCCGTCGGAACCGGGCCGGGCGTGACGGGCTTCCAGTCCGAGAAATAGCGGGTGATCAACTGGGCGAGAACGACCGGATCGCCATCGCCCGAAATCGCGATGACGGTGTTGTCGGGGCGATACCAGCGATCATGGAAAGCGCGCAGCGACGCCGGGGTCGCCTTGGCGAGAGAGTCGAGCGTGCCGATGGGCGAGCGTTCAGAGAGCGGCTGTCCGGCATAGAGCAGCTTTGAGGCAGCATCTGAGACACGGACCTGTGCGCCATCCTGTTCGCGGGCTTCGGCGCTCACGGTCCGGCGTTCGGCATCGACTTCGGCTTGGCTGATCGTTGGCCCTGCCATCATGCCCGAGAGGATCTGGAGGCTCTCGTTGAGCGCGGGAAAACCGGCTTGCGGGAGATCAAGCTTGTAGATGGTCTGGGTGGGTGAGGTAACGGCGTTGCTGTCGCTACCAAAGGTTGCGCCGAGCCGCTGCCAGACGCGCTTGGCTTCGCCATCCTTCACATAGCGCGAGCCGCGAAAGGAGAGATGCTCCAGAAAGTGCGCATAGCCGCGCTCGCCTTCGCGCTCCATGAGCGACCCGGCATCAATGGCAACGCGCACCGAAACCTGCCCCGGCGGTACGCGGTTACGGCGCACGGCAAAGCGCAGGCCATTTGGCAGTTCCCCGAAAATCCACTGCTTGTCGATCGGGATGTCGCTGTTGCGATAGAGCCACGGCGTATCGTCGCTTTGCTTGACGGGGGCCGCAGCGGGCTTCGGCTTGGCGACGGGAAGTCGGGTCGCGGGCGCTGCTGCAATGAGCGAAATGCCGGAAACCGCAAGGACGAGCGAACGCAGAAGGGGAAAACGCATGGCCCGAAGTGCTAAACACCCATTGCTGCGAAAGCCAATGAAAAACCGGACAGGCTGGCTGGCATCATGCGTGCGTCCATGCCAACATCGCTTCAGGAGGGTTCCATGGCTCAGGTCAAATCAGTTTCATATTCCGCCACCAAGGCCGGTATCGGCTTTGGCAGCGCGCTTGCGATCACGATTTCATGGTCGCT
>ENA-UOYA01005065-UOYA01005065.1-activated-sludge-metagenome-genome-assembly--contig:-NODE-5065-length-10629-cov-5.046718_pt1 | contig 10629 bp, 6 predicted proteins | sample MGYA00238163_ERZ764804 | MGnify/ENA primary metagenome ERZ764804 (study PRJEB28919, sample SAMN05720223) | activated sludge metagenome | isolation source: Anaerobic digester | place: Hong Kong...
AAAAATGTTTTTTTGTTTCCGCTTTTGCTATCAGCCATATTAGCTCATAGCTCATGGTTCATAGCTCATAGGAACTTCAAAAATGTTTTTATATTTCCGCTTTTGCTATGAGCTATCAGCTATGAGCTATCAGCTATGAGCTATCAGCTGCCTTTCCCCTCCAACCTCCAACCTTCCGCTATCTATACCCTACCTTACCTCTTCCACACTCCACAATGTCTCACCATATGGCGGGAAACCTTCTGCAAACTGAATCTCCATCCTTATCTGACCGTCGAGGCGTCTCGGCATGCCAAAACGGATCACACCCCCTGGTTTTGCCCATTCGGTAATCCTTATGAAATTTCCATTTCTTATATCGTTCAGAAGATTGGCTGTTACAGTCCCTCTCTCATAAAAGTTCGTCGGAGTGCCGTATTTGTCAAGCAAGATAGAACGTATCCTCTGGAATGTCTGCATCATATCACCAGGTTTGTCCGTAATGCCGAAATCAATGATAATTGCAGATTTCTTAAGCCTATCATTCTGATGAATCAAGGCAAGTCTTTGCCGCAGTTCAATCTCTTCAATCACCCTTGTTTCATAAATCAGCAAACCATCTTCGGAAACAGGTTTAACTATATTACTCTTTTTCAGTGTTTCTACTACATCGTTAATTTTAATGCCCGGCGTGAAAAACGAAATGTCTGTGCTGATCGGCGAAGGTCCGGGAATATCGGCCTTTGCAATGTCTGTTTTGACAGGTTTTACTGCAATTGGCTGTTTTTCGAAATAGTATGTAAAAAATGCCCCTAATTTATAATAATCCGTTGAACGACCAGGGTCTGGAACCCTGTATCCCGATGAACATTCTACCCCAAAGATATATTTCTTTGTTGTATAGCGATAGTTAAGAGATTGGGTTGTGGTACCTACATCGGGGTTGTTTGCAATAAGTCTTCTCTGGTCATACCATGAAAGATTGTAGTCTAAGCTGTGTTGACCGGTTCTTAAACCGAGTGCAATGGTAGGGTTGACCTCCCATGCCCTGCTCGTTGGATTGTTTATCTTACGCACAACAAACCCCGGGGTAATCGAGCCGTTGATATTCCTAAATGATAAGGCATGGTCAGCGTTTACGCTAAACTGGTTTACCTCGTTGTCATTAGACCCTGGCACCCTGTTATACATATTCTGATACTGGTATCCTACCCTTGCCGTCCAGTTGGCAATCTTTGGGATGTTTAGATTAATGTTAACATTATTTGTGAGGGCATCCGTTGTCCTATCCTTGTTTGTTGCATCCTGCATGAACATATCTATCGAACCAAGCGGTCCGGTAAGATTAATACCATAAACAATTGTATCTGTGGGGTTGTCGCTCTCAAGGCCATCCCTTAACTTCTGTGCACGACCGCGTAACTGATAACCCATCGGGAACTGCCATCCCAAATGGCCTTCCATGTTCCTTGTGGCCGTTGAAACAGTTGCACCTACAGGCCGATAATCCCTGCCGTATTCCTCGTATCTTACTCGATAGGTAAGAGGCCACTTGCTCTTTCCGCTGCCCTGAAAGAATATACCCTTGTCGTTTCTATCCTGACCGCTTTCAGGTCCAGTAAATCCATCGTGGTCGCCGGAAAACTTGCTTAATTCCCCCTCCAGCAGAATCTTCTGGTTGCCGATGGTTACCGTATTGGAACCCGCAATACTGTATACCATCTGGGAACGCCACGCTGTTGTCTCGTCCGCATTACCCTGACGTGTGTTATACACGAAATTCAGGCTGTATTTCCCAAAAACAGGGTCATCCAAAAGATACGATGCACCGTTGAAATAACTATCGCTTGGTTGAAAATCCCTCCACGAAGCAATCTGTGCACCGGTTGTTATAATAATTGAGTGTTTTCTTGTTGAATCCTGGAATGGTTGCAAATCAAGCTGAGCACCTTTCAGGGATGTCTGCATTGTTCTATATGTATAGTAAGAAAATATATCACCCATCTCAAGCCTGAAAGGCACAGGAATATCGCCCTTCTCTTTTGTAAGATTCAGCCTTTCAGGGACAACACCATAATAATTGTTTCTGTAAGGAGAGCCATTTAAAACACCGAATATCTCGCCCCTCCAGGTATCGTACTGATTGTTTTTCTTACTGAAATTGATATTGAATTCGTCATAGGATTTCACGCTCGTATAAGGATAAGGCGACTGGGTTTCATCGCCTTTGTTTATATAATAATCGCTTCGCATCGTATTACTGCCGCTTATCTGCCACTGCGGAAGAATTACGTCAAAGATGGAATCGGGCTCGTTTTTGCTTTGCCCCCATACGTCAGAAAAAGAGAAACTTACGAACAACATCAAGAGAATACATAAAAAAACAGGTGTATTTTTATGGATTGATAAATCGATATGCTTTACCACTTTTCCCTCCCTGCTGATAAAGTCAGAAATCATCATATCCTCGACAATGAATTAACCGTTAGCCGCACATTGTTACCGGGTAGATTGGTTACCGTAAAATTTATCCGGTATTTAGCCCCTGTTGTCTTATGCTGCACTTCAGCAACGTAAGTCCCGTTTGATACCTTATAGACTACAGTGCCTCCAGGCCAAACAACTGTGCTACTTGAAGGTGGTTTGGTCATATTATAATCGGACGTTATGTCTGTCCCTGCCACAGAGCTTTTAGCCGTTAATGTATCATACATTACAAACAGTGATTCATACTTGAGGTCTGCCACCGATGGCAGCTTCTCGACCCTGCAGATTGTCCCGTTGCCTTTTATGTAGCAGCCAACACTGTCTTTTAAATTTGCAGTATCTGAAGTATCGGAATTAGGAGAACATATAATACCGCCGCCGCCAGATGAACTGCACACACCACCGCGGACGCATTCAATCAGGTCATCGACGTTTGCAACCAGCACTCCTCCGAAGTTATAGACAGGCTGAACAGGATTGAATGGGTTGTTGCCCTGAATGTTTGTAACCTTGACAACTTTGAATACAGCATCGCCACCCAAAGCCTGACCAACCACAGGCGATGGTGCTTTTTCTGGTGTCGTCGGTGAAACAAAGTATCTGCTAAACCCCTCGAACAGCTTTGCGCTGTCCGAGTCAAGTATGACATGCTGTTGGCTGTATGCGTTAATGCCTATACAAACACACATAAACGCAGCTGCAAACGCAATAACAAGGCAATTTTTCATTTTCACGTCTCCTCCCTTATCTACCAAGCATATTGCCGTATGTTATAACCTTTTGTTTGGTGGCAACAACAGGTATTTCAGGTTTGGGCGGTACAACAAGATCGACCTTTATTACGGTTTCAGGATTAAAACCACTTTTCAGACCCCTGATTATATTGAAACATGCCCCATCTTCCAAACCTACCTTTTCTATTGGTGTTACAGTGCTCTGAAGCTCAAGGTTCGCCTTGTTCTGCAAAGACCAGAAACAGAACACCTCACTGCCCATGGACGTTATATCTCCTTTTATGGCAGCACCTACCCGCATAGTATCCGATACCACCACAAGGTCCTGGCCCTGCTTATTCAAATCGCTCAACATTTTGTTAAATGCCTTCTGGTTTTCCCTCTCTGCCTTAATCTCTTGTTTTTGTTTTTCCCTTTCGGCCTTACAGTAATCATCCACTGCCATGCCTGGATTAAAACCGAACAGTTCAATCTGTCGGCTTACAGTTTTTTTGCATTCGGTAATAGATTCGAGACTTCCAAGGTCAGAAACACTAACCTTATTAACAACTGTAACAGGTGGATTGGGCGGAATAAGCTTTATATTGAGTTTTCTAATATTAGTTTTCAGATCGAATTGTGCAAATGTCTTTCCCGCTTTCCCTATTGTCACTTTATCCATTCTAAGGGTCGTCTCAAGCGTTGTCACGTATACATTGCCATCCTTTGAAAAAGAGTTTACCCTGCTGGCTTCTCCTGACCACCTCGCCTGATAATTTGACATGTTTGCCGGACCAGAAACAATCAACTTATACTTAGTGCGTCCACCCGATAAAGACTCTGCAAGAAGATAGGCTTCGTTGACACTTATTTCAATTGTATTCGATGTCAGCTCGTTTTTGTCGTTAGCTATTAGTGCATAACCTCCAGAATCAAGGTCCTTGCCACCCATCTTTGCAATCACTTTTGCAGTCCCTGTTCTTCCTGACGCAAAGGCAACAATATCAATCAAATTTTCTCTTGATTTTACTCTCACATCTTCATTAGTTATATTAATTATTGCCGGGTTGCTTGAGGTAACTTCAATAGCGGCATTAGGATTCATTTCTTTGAAGGTATAAGACTTACCCCCTTTAATAGAAAGTCGGGGTAAAAGGACAACCTTTGGTGTATCCGAGGAAATGAACAGATCAATCGGTCCTGTAACACTATCAGGTGTCTCCTTGCCTACACCGGCATATAATTCGAGTTTATCAACAGCGGGATATGTGGTTTTAAGCTTTGAGTTTTCATAAGAAAACAGCTTATCGTTACTTCCCATCATTACAACATCTGCTGCAATCTTAACAGGTTTTTTTAATTTTGAAGGGTCAAATATGCCGTCAAAATCGACACCGAATAAACCCTCAGCCTGCCATATCCCTCCCACCTTTTTGAAAGGCGTTATAGATTGTGCCCATGAACCGCCATCACCTGTCCATTTTACCTGATAACGGGTCATATCTGCAGATCCTCTTACATTAATAAACACCTTATGGTTTTTGCCCGGAGATACCTCATTGCGTTTCATTGCATCATCGAGCACCACTTCTATGGTATTTGCCGTTAAACTCCCTTCGATTGACTCATAACCCCCAAGGGTTACTCTGAAGTTTGTATCTCCTGCCCCACCTCTGTATGCAACATAGCCGTCAGCAATAGAAAAAGGTCCTGACTTTGTGATTGACCATGTGACAGGGGCTTTTATGTCTGATGCCTTAACTGCCTTTAAACCTCCTGCATCGCCATAATCCAAAAGAACATGGGGTTCGAGTTTGCCTATGGAGCTACCCCTTTCATAAGCATATCTGCCCTCCGATGAACCTGTTTCAAAAAAATAATCCAGGCTCTGCAGTTTTCCGACATACGATGTGTCAAATTGATATCCGGGAAATCCGAATTTTTTGAATTCAACGGCAGTAAACTTCACCTCTGAAGAAATGTTTCCTGCAGGCCTATAGCCTATGACCGCCTTATCGAGCCCATAATTCGTTGTTGAGTAATTGTAAGATCCGTAGTACCTGTATGAATACTGAGGTGTACAGCTCCTAAAGGTTCTGTATTGTTCTTCTGAAGAATACTTGCGAGGAGAAATAAAATTTATGTTTTTTTTGCCGGGACTTGAAAATGTAACCTCTCTCATTTTTTCGTCCACTGTTGCCCCTTGAACCCTCTGCAAAGAAAGACTGAGTTCTTTACTGTAATATCTGGGGTCTTCCCAAAGGTATCCAAACTGAGGTAACTGGGCATATGCATCGCAATATTCGTTATACGCCATTCGTATGCAACTATAAGGGTAAGATTTGGAAGTCTCCGCACAATATGTGCTCCTACCCACCGATATGCAGCAAACCTCCCCATATTCTCCACGCGTTGAAGTCCTTTCCTTGCTTATATAACGTATCCTTCCATTTGTATTGATCTTTGTTTTGTAAGGCAGTCCGAGCAGTTGCGAAGTTTTCACATCGGCAGCGACAAGGAAGCCATCGTCACCGCTACTACTATAGCCATAAGTCAGTAGATACATTTTATTGAACTCTGCATTTGAATATATATCCTCAAGAAAATATTCACCTTTTTCTATTGTTATCTTTTTCTCCTCCTGCTTTTTTTCCTCAGGATACTCTACGGCAAGGCGAAGCGTTGTGGGTTTGGGCAGTTCTTTTGCTATTAATTCAGCATCAATTGGACTTGTTGCAGCAAAAAGGGAACCATATTGACCTTGATAAAGTTCTTTAAGCCTTCTCAACCTTTCATTGAATTCCTTCAGGTTTTTTTCAATAAAATCTTTCGGCGAAGGGATTATTTGCTCCTTGCCCTTGTCATCAGCCAATGCATAAGACACCGGAGTAATCAGGCAAAATACAAACAAAACCACTGCCCATCTCATCAAAACATTAATACTGTAATTTGAAATTTGTATTTTGTAATTTGAAATCAATGGGTATTTCATCATCCTTCACCTCCTTCCTAAAATCCCTGCGCAACACAATCATTTACCGCTTTTACGAGCCACTCTTCCTTCGAACCTGCAAGCGCCTGTTTCCTTAAGAGCGCACAATTCTCGGCGTTGATAGCTTTGGCAGTCTGCTGGGAAAGAAAATTCAGTTTATCTGCCAGATCTTTATCGACACCTGATGGTTTGTCAGGTTGTGGAGGCGGTTTAGGTCCATCCTCCATGGCCTTTTCTACCTGTCTAACCTGTGGTTCAACCTTTTCGGTTATATCGTTGATCCTTTGATTAAGCTCTTTTTGCTTTTCCACAAGCTTCTTATAATCAGGGTCGTTTAAAAGCTGGTCAAAATTATGTTTATCGAATGCCTCGACCATCTTATTATCAGGTAGTTTTGCTATCTCGTCCGGCACGTCAAGGCGCTTTGAATCAGGCGCCCAGTGTAGTCTGCTTACATCGTTTTCTGAAATCATTTTAGGGTTAGCCTGTTTTAGCTTATCCCAATCTATGGCTGCATTAGGATCATTCACAATATTGTACTTTTTCGCCGCTTCATCGTATTTGTCCGAAAATGCAAAAAGCTTTTGCATGGCATCCTCAGCTCCTGAATCCGCGATCGCCTTTGGGGTATTGTTTACCGCCTCCTGGAATGCCTTCGCTACATTTGCATCCTTTCCTTTGATGGGATAAATCCCATCCGGGTCAATAACTACTACCCTCCACCGGTCGTCACCGCCTGGGAGTCTTTCAAAGGAATAATTTTTAGGCGTATTATCCATCCACACATATCCTGAATTGTTTAAATCCCTGTGCGCCTGTTCAAGGGCAAGCTGCTGACCCTTAGTCATGCTTCCGCCTTGTTTTGCAACCTGGTCAAGGGCCGTGTCGGATACCCTCTCCACCTTTTGATATCTAACCAAACCCTGAGAGGTCTGCTCATAGAATTCGCCCTCAAGTTTCGCTACACGGATAGAGGAACCCCCTACCTCTCTTTCGAGCACCTGTCTACCGAATCTGTCATGGGCATCGGCTATTTCCAGTGCCTCTCTCGTCATAGGCTGGTTTGTTTTTCTGATTACAAGATTCGAGTTATCTGCATCGACAAAGGCTGTATTGAATCCCCCGGGCTTCCCAAGCTGCTCACCCGCCCGCAACTGGACAGGTTGTCCTGCATTATCTACTACACCGATCTTTTTACCCACATCATCTCCAAGTCTCACACCTTTTTCCAGGGGTCTGTCGCCGGTAAGAAACCTGCTGAATTCCTTTGCGTTTTCTGATTGCTCCCTAAGAAGGTCTTGAACTGCTTTTTTGGTCTCTGGCGGAACATCAGGGACATTGGCACCTAATATCTTCTTTGAACTTTGCAGGTCATCAACCGTGGCGGCAAGGCTCTTGAGCTTCGTCTCCTGTTTGAATGCGGCAACGGCATCGTCAATCTTGCCAAGCCCCTTTGTAATGCCTTTATCGAGTAAAGCTTCCGCTACCATGGCCGTCAGCGTCGAGGCAACTTCTATACCATCTTTCACCTTTTTTGTAGAATCAAGCTTTGCCTTAAGACGCTCTATGGCCTGTTCATCTGTTTCGCCGGGCTTCGGATCAAACCTGTCCCATGCTATAGGGGTTATATCCTTTGCAATCTCACCCACTGCATCGATAAGTTTAAACGTGTTCCCCCACAGGAAATCGCCTGCCTTTTTATTGAGTTCGATTACATTTATATCGCCTATCGCCTTTGGCAGACCAACAATAAAATTTGCTCCTTTTACAGTAGAGTCCACTGGATGCGTGGCAACATATTTTACAAGTAGTACTGGGGCGGCAAGAGATTCGTCGAGTTTATAAACTGTCTTAAATGCAAATTCACCTACCTTCCCCATACCAAAGCCGAGAATACGGGTTTCTTCTTCTTCCGCCTTTATCTTTGTTTCAAGCAGGTCTCTCTCGAATTTGAAATAATCCCTGCCGTTGAACTTAAGGTGCAATGCAAGGGGAAAATCTCCTATATCGGGTTTTGTAATTGGTTTATAAAGTTTTTGTGCAACAAACTTATATCCCATGCCTGGCAGACTGTCAGGGGTATTTTTTTCGCCCTGGACATAAAGGGGACCGAAAAGGTTATCACCCATACCCTTAACTGTATACTTCATTGCCTGCATCTCTCCGAGACAATGCTCGTAATTACCGCTCAATGCAAGACTTGTCAGCTCGGCCTGCAAATCAAGATATTTTTTTTGATATTCTCTGCCTTCTTTTGTTTTTTCGTCGAGGGCATTGGCAAAATTCTTCATAACGCCCTTGTCTTCAAACTGCTTGTAGAAATCGTCCCGCACCTTGTTCCAATCGTTTACAAGCTTCTCGTACTCCTCTTCAAGTTTATACCTCAAGTCACGCTTTTTATTTGCCTCAGATGAGTCAGGCTCATCAAAATAAAAATACTTATTCGCACTTTTGCTGTGTGCAAGATTTATTAGAGACATATCAGGCTTCGGGCCATCCGCAAGCACACCGCCCTCTTCTGCCATCTTTTTCAATTCCAGAAATCTTTTGATAAACTTTCCAGGGATGGCCATTCCATCTTTATCCTGGGCAACGACAAAATCACTGACATATTTTATATATGCCTTTGACCATTCTGAATATATATGTGCCCTCTCCTCTTCTGAAAGCTGATAATACCTGCCGAATGCAATAAGTTCATTCATTAGATGCTCAACCTTGTCACAAGAACGCAGAAGAAGCGCTTCCATATGGCGAATCGTAGCAAGAAGATTATCACCCTTTTTGGCAGGCTCATCGCAATAAACCGGCGCAGCGGAAAACAACAATAATAAAAATAAGAAAACAATGCATCTTGTTGGAATTTTTCTAAAAACGGACAATTTCATAACCCCTCCGTAAAAATCTCTACTTGCCAAGGGCAAGAGCCTTATCTCTCGTATCTTTATATGATTTCAGCGCCTCATCCAGTTTGCGCGCCGCATTCGCAATAGCACTAACCAACGCGTCAATATCTTGCTTCTGATAACAGTTCTGCGCCACGAACACTACAGATGACGGCTCGTCAGGTTCCATCTTTGAAACCTTCCAGATGCTCGATGGAGTCCCATAATCAACATGCTTGAATATATCCTCTGCATATAGACCAAATAGCTGATTTAAATTTTTTACTTCTTCAAATGTATATTTTACAATGTTTTCCGCCCTCTCCAGCATATCCCTTTCTGATGAAAAATTTTGTTTTCTTATCGCATCCCCGATAGCCCTGTAAACGATATTTTGCACATTACTTTTCGATAAGGTAATTACCTTGTCCTTGTCCATCTGAATAAGAGCCTTCTCGAGGGTGCTCAATGAGTACTGCGCCTCAGCCAAAGGCTGGATAAGCTTGTTTATTTCTCTTATTTTGTTAATCGTTGTATCAGCGTACCTCTCCGAGCATGCCCAACCCTCTGTCGTCAAAGAAAGACTGCTGAACGGGCTATAACCATAATAAGAACGCTCTTCCTGTTTGAGTTTTATCGAATAAAATTCGCTGGGTGCCTTTATTGTATGTGATTCTGCCAAGGCTTGACCGCATAAAAAAAACAAGCCAAAAACACACAAAATCGAAGAAAAAAAGACGCACCTTTTTGTCATGTTTATATAATCCATTGACTGCCTCCTACTTAAGTCTTTCCGACATCTCGAATACTATCTCGTTTGTGCCGGGCACTCTGACAAAACCTTTATTCGGGTCATTAAACTCCACCTGGGAATTCACGTTTACAGAACCGAGCGTGACCTTTCTCTTTGTGCCGTCAGGGTCGGTTACAATTCTTTGCTCAAGCGTCTGCACAGAACCCATACCCATTACTGTTATCTTCGAATCCCTCGGTATGTTTGTCTGCATGGCATCACTGAAACGTGTCTTGTCGTAAAAATTATCAGAGAGCATATCCGTAACATCGCCGTTATTCCATGTCTTAAAGAGATTCTCCACGTTGGATCTTACCTTCTCGGTATCAAGGGGTATTATCTGCTTGACGGGTTCACCTGCCACTTTAAGTCTTGCAGGCGTTGCAACAGGATTGATCGAACGCATCTCCTGAGCATCGCTTTGCAGTGGCAGGTTGAGGGTGCAAAACAACACTACACACAGCGTTAAAATATACCTTTTCATTGATTATCCCCCTTAAATCTTTGATATAATTTCAGCATAACCGGAATCAATCCGGTGTTACCTGTTAAACCAAATCTTTTGATGAAACTTTTGATTTAAATTGTTGGACTAATGTTGGACAGAAGTAGAGCATATAGATGCATTTTTACAAAAAATCTGTATTTTGTCAATTGGAAATATCAGCAAAAAACATAGTCACCTTGTTTGTTGATTTTTAATGATTAAACGGTTATACTTTGCCCATGGAGAGGTGACCGAGTAGGCCGAAGGTGCTCGCCTGCTAAGCGAGTGTACGG
>ENA-UOYA01005067-UOYA01005067.1-activated-sludge-metagenome-genome-assembly--contig:-NODE-5067-length-10622-cov-6.420744_pt1 | contig 10622 bp, 10 predicted proteins | sample MGYA00238163_ERZ764804 | MGnify/ENA primary metagenome ERZ764804 (study PRJEB28919, sample SAMN05720223) | activated sludge metagenome | isolation source: Anaerobic digester | place: Hong Kong...
TCGGTGACACGGTGCAGGTCATCCCGCACATCACCGACGAGATCAAGCGACGGATGCGCCTGCAGGCGCAGCCCGGACCGGCCGGCGAGCCCGCCCCCGACGTCATCATCACCGAGATCGGTGGAACCGTCGGCGACATCGAGAGCCAGCCCTTCATCGAGTCGGCGCGCCAGGTGCGCCACGAGCTCGGTCGCAAGAACGTGTTCTTCGTGCACGTCTCCCTGGTTCCCTACATGGGCGCCTCGGGGGAGCAGAAGACCAAGCCCACCCAGCATTCGGTCGCAGCGCTGCGGTCCATCGGCATCCAGCCCGACGCGCTCGTGCTGCGCAGCGACCGCCCGGTCTCCGACAGCAACAAGCGCAAGATCGCGCTCATGTGCGACGTCGATGAGGCCGCCGTGGTCAACGCGGTGGACGTTCCGAGCATCTACGACATCCCCACGATGCTCCACGACCAGGGCCTCGACGCCTACATAATCGAGCAGCTCGGCCTCGTGGCCGGCGAGGTCAACTGGGACGGCTGGAGCGAGCTGCTCAAGGCCGTGCACGACCCCAAGGACGAGGTGACCATCGGACTCGTCGGCAAGTACATCGACCTGCCCGACGCGTACCTGTCCGTCACCGAAGCGCTCAAGGCCGGGGGTTTCGCGCACCAGACCAAGGTCGTCATCAAGTGGGTGCCCTCCGACCTGTGCGAGACGCCCGAGGGCGCCGCCAAGATGCTGGGCGACCTCGACGGCATGCTCGTTCCCGGCGGTTTCGGCGTGCGCGGCATCGAGGGCAAGCTGGGCGCGCTGAAGTTCGCGCGCGAGAACGGCCTGCCGACGCTCGGACTGTGCCTCGGCCTTCAGTGCATGGTGATCGAGTACGCCCGTGATGTCGTGGGCCTGGCCGGGGCCTCGTCGTCGGAGTTCGACCCCGACACCCAGTACCCCGTGATCGCCACCATGGCCGAGCAGGTCGACATCATCGACCACGGCGACATGGGCGGCACCATGCGCCTCGGTCTTTATGACGCCGCGCTCGAGCCGGGCTCGATCGTCGAGGAGCTGTACGGCGCCCCGACCGTCGCCGAGCGCCACCGTCACCGCTACGAGGTGAACAACGCCTACCGCGACCAGATCGCCGAGGCAGGCCTGAGCTTCTCGGGTATCTCCCCGGATCGCACGCTCGTCGAGTTCGTCGAGCTGCCGCGCGACGTTCACCCGTTCTACGTGGGGACGCAGGCGCACCCGGAGCTGCGCTCGCGGCCCAACCACGCGCATCCGCTGTTCCGCGGCCTGGTCGATGCGGCGCTGAGCCGCCAGCAGGCCAGTCGTTTGTTCGAGGTTCCGGATCCGCCGGATGAGTGACCTGTGCGACGACCCCACCTCGCCCCCGGTGCTCTCCAGTGAGCGCGTCTTCGAGGGGCGGGTCTGGGATGTTCGGCGCGAGACGTTCGAGCTCGGTGACGCCACCATCCTGCGGGACTTCGTCGATCACCCGGGTGCCGTCGCGGTGCTCGCGATGGATGAGCGCGATCGCGTGCTGCTCATCAAGCAGTACCGCCACCCGGTGCGCTCGCGCGACTGGGAGCTGCCGGCAGGACTGCTCGACATCACGGGGGAGTCGCCGCTCATCGCGGCTCAACGTGAGCTGGCCGAGGAGGTCGACCTGGTCGCCGAGACCTGGGACCTGCTCAGCGAGTTCATGACCTCGCCCGGCGGAAGCAACGAGGTCATCCGCATCTACCTCGCCCGCGGCGTGAGTGCTGCGCCGACAGTGTTCGAGCGCACCGAGGAGGAGGCCGGCATCGAGCAGCGCTGGGTGCCGCTCGACGAGGCCGTCGACGCCGTGCTGAACCGCGATGTGCAGAACGCGATCCTGTGCCTGGCTGTGCTTGCCGCATCTGCGGGACGGGACAGGGGCTGGCAGACGCTCGGGCCGGTCGATTCGCCGTGGCCGCGGCATCCGCTCGAGAGGTCATGACCGCGCTGTCGACCGCAGTCGACAGGTATCTGCGGCACGTCTCGATCGAGCGGGGGCTCTCGATCAACACCGTGCAGGCGTACCGCCGCGATCTGGGCGCGTACACCGAGACGCTGACCCGGCGGGGGATTGAGACCCCCGAGGGCATCTCGGCCGATGACGTCGCCGCCTTCGCGCACGAACTGCGCACCCGGGCCGATCCGCTGACCGCCTCGTCGGTGGCGCGCATGCTGTCGTCGGTGCGCGGGTTCCACCGGTTTCTGCTCGACGAGGGGCTCGTGACGACGGATGCCGCCGTCGACGCCGCCCCGCCGAAGCTGCCACTGCGGCTGCCCAAAGCCATCACGATCGAGCAGATGGCCTCGGTGCTCGCGGCCACCGACGGGGACGAGATCCAGGCCATGCGCGACAAGGCGCTGCTCGAACTGCTGTACGCGACGGGTGCGCGAGTCTCGGAGGCCGTCGCCCTCAACGTCGACGACGTCATCGATCGTGACGTGGTGCGGCTCTTCGGCAAGGGCAGCAAGCAGCGCATAGTTCCGGTCGGCAGTTTCGCGCAGGCCGCGATCGATGCCTACCTGGTGCGGGCTCGCCCGATCTTCTCGGCTCGAGGCACGGCAACGCCGGCGCTGTTCCTGGGGGCGCGGGGCCAGCGGGTGTCGCGCCAGAACGCGTGGCTGATCATCCGCGCCGCGGCCGAGCGCGCCCAGCTGGGCATCGAGATCTCGCCGCACACCTTCAGGCACTCGTTCGCCACTCACCTGCTGCAGGGCGGCGCCGACGTGCGAGTGGTGCAGGAACTTCTGGGCCATTCGAGTGTGGCGACGACGCAGATCTATACGATGGTGACCGCCGACACCCTGCGCGACATGTACACGACGGCGCATCCACGGGCGCGGTGATCGAGCGAAGTCGAGATCCTAACCCTCTACCTGAACTAGAGGTGAGCACGCCCGCGAGTGCGTGTGCGTCGCGGACAGTCACAGCCACCCGCCGTACACTTTCCCCATGACAGTGCAGCGTGAGGACTCGGCAACCCTGCCGGGACTCGAGACGCCTGTCATCGGACCCACGGGTCGTCCGCAGACCATCTTCCCGGAGCCGCCACCGCTGCGCGGCCACGGCCCGGCGCGCATCATCTCGCTCTGCAACCAGAAGGGTGGCGTCGGTAAGACGACGAGCACCATCAATCTGGGGGCGGCGCTCGCCGAGTACGGCCGCAAGGTGCTCGCGATCGACTTCGACCCGCAGGGCGCCCTGTCGGCGGGACTCGGCGTTCCGACCCACGATGTGCCCACGATCTACGACCTGCTTCTCGGCACGGTGAAGAACCCCGCCGAAGCGATCATCCACACCGACTTCGCCAACCTCGACGTGATCCCCGCGAACATCGACCTGTCGGCCGCGGAGGTGCACCTCGTCAACGAGGTCGCCCGCGAGACGATCCTGGCGCGGGTGCTCAAGAAGGTCAGCGACCAGTACGACGTCATCCTGATCGACTGCCAGCCGTCGCTCGGCCTGCTCACCGTCAACGCGCTCACCGCGGCGCACGGTGTGCTGATTCCCCTCGAGTGCGAGTTCTTCGCGCTGCGCGGCGTGGCTCTGCTCGTGGAGACGATCGACAAGGTGCGCGACCGCCTCAACCCGGCTATCGAGCTGGATGGCATCCTCGCGACGATGTACGACGCTCGCACCCTGCACTCCCGTGAGGTGCTCGAGCGCGTGGTCGAGACGTTCGGTGATCAGGTGCTCGAGACCGTCATCGGTCGCACCGTGAAGTTCCCGGATGCCAGCGTCGCCGGCGCCCCGATCACGTCGTTCGCACCCGATCACTCGGCCGCCGACGCCTACCGCCAGCTCGCCAGAGAGTTGATCTCCCGTGGCGCAGTCGCCTAGCGGCGCGGGGCTGGCAGACGGGCTGGAAACCGAATCCTCGGGTTTCTCCGTCAGCCTGAGCAACTTCAATGGGCCGTTCGACCTTCTGCTCTCGCTCATCGCCAAGCACGAGCTCGACATCACCGAGGTGTCGCTGTCGAAGATCACCGACGAGTTCATCTCCTACCTGCGCGGGCTTGACTCCGAGGAGGAGCTCGACCAGGCGACCGAGTTCCTCGTGGTTGCCGCGACGCTGCTCGACCTCAAGGTGGCGGGGCTGCTTCCCCAAGGCGAGCTGGTCGACGCCGAGGATGTCGCCCTCCTCGAGGCGCGCGACCTGCTGTTCGCCCGACTGCTGCAGTACCGCGCGTTCAAGGAGGCCGCCCAGTGGTTCTCCGGCCGTCTCGACACGGAGTCGACCCGGCACTTCCGCTCGGTGCGGCTGGAGGACAAGTACCGCAGGTCGACACCCGAGCTGGTCTGGACGCTCACGCCGGAGGACTTCGCCGCGCTTGCGGCGTACGCCCTCGCGCCGCGAGAGCTACCCACCGTGGGACTGGACCATCTGCACGCGCCCCTGGTCAGCATCCGGGAGCAGGCCGCTCACGTGGTCGCGCTGCTGCGCTCCGGGGGAACCCTGACTTTTCGCCACCTGATCGCCGGGGCCGAGCAGAAGGGCGTGATCATCGCGCGCTTTCTCGCGGTGCTCGAGCTGTACCGGGCGGCCGCCATCTCGTTCGACCAGCTCGAGCCGCTGGGCGAACTCACCATCCGCTGGACCGCCGAGCACTGGTCGGACGACAGCCTCGCCAATCTGGGAGCCGACTATGGAAACTGAGCGTGCCCTCGAGGCGATCCTCATGGTTGCAGACGAACCGCAGAGCCTCGTGTCGCTGGCGACCGCGCTGAGCGTTCCCGTGCCCGCCGTGCGTCAGTCGATCGAGCGACTCGTCGCCGACTTCGACGGTGCCGACGGTGGCACCCGCCGCGGGTTCGAGCTGCGCGAGGTCGGTGGCGGCTGGCGCATCTACGTGCGCCCCGAGCACGACGACGTCGTGCGCGACTTCGTGCTCACCCAGAACCCCACGCGCCTGAGCCAGGCGGCGCTCGAGACCCTCGCGGTCATCGCGTACAAGCAGCCGATCAGTCGGGGTTCGATCGCGTCGATTCGCGCGGTCAACGTCGACTCCGTCGTGCGCACGCTTCTCGGCCGGGGGCTGATCACCGAGGCGTTCACCGACAACGAGACGGGCGCCATCCACTATGAGACGACTGACCTGATGCTCACCCAGCTCGGAATCAACTCGATCGACGACCTTCCGAAGATCTCGCCGCTGCTCGATGACGGATCGCAGGGCTTCGATGAACAGCGTTGACCTGGATTCGTCGGGCGCCTCGGCCGAAGGCGAGCGCCTGCAGAAGGTCATGGCGGCGTCGGGCGTGGCATCCCGTCGCGTCTCGGAGGACCTGATCGCCCAGGGTCGCGTGACCGTGAACGGCGAGATCGTCACCGAACCGGGTCGACGGGTGCTGCCCGCCGACCTCATCACCGTCGACGGCACCGCGATCCAGACGGACACCACCAAGCGCTACGTGATGCTCAACAAGCCCGTCGGGGTCGTGAGCTCACTCGCCGACGAGGGCGGCCGCCGTGACCTGCGCGAGTACACGCGCGACTACGAGGAGCGCCTGTTCAATGTCGGTCGACTGGATGCCGCGACCTCGGGCCTGCTCGTACTGACCAACGACGGCGAGCTCGCGCACGTGCTCGCGCACCCGTCGTTCGGCGTCTCCAAGACCTACATCGCCAAGGTCGCCGGCGTGGTCAACGCCCAGACGATCGCGAAGCTGACGCGCGGCATCGAGCTCGACGACGGGCCGATCGCCGCAGACAAGGCTCGGGCGCTTCCCGGCTCGTCACGCACCGAGACGCTCGTGGAGCTCACGCTGCACTCGGGCCGCAATCGCATCGTGCGACGCATGATGGATGCGGTCGGGCATCCGGTGATCGAACTCGTGCGCCGCCAGTTCGGGCCGCTGCACCTCGGAACCCTGCCCGTCGGGCGCACCCGCGACCTCACTAAGGTGGAACTCGGCCAGCTGCTGACGATCGCCCGGTCGGCGGAGGCCACCGGTGGTCGAGTAGGCGAAGCCGTATCGAGACCCGGTTTCGATACGCCGCCGGAAGCGGCTACTCAACCAGCCGAAGGAGACGCCGAGTGAGCCGCATTACCGGCCAGGTGCGCATCGTGGGCGCCGGCCTCCTGGGCGCCAGCATCGGTCACGCGCTTGTCACGCGCGGTGTCGACGTGATTCTGCATGATGCCTCGCGCACCAACGTCTCGCTCGCCATCGACTACGGCGCCGGTCGCGCTCCCGCCGAGGGCGATGACCCCTCACTCGTGATCGTTGCGGTGCCACCGGATGCCACGGCCGACGTCATAGCGGCCGAGCTGGCCGCGTGGCCGAACGCCACCGTGACCGACGTGTCGAGCGTCAAGGCCGGGATTCTGCGCGAACTCGAGTCACTGGGTGCCGACCTCTCCCGCTACGTCGGCAGCCACCCGCTGGCCGGGCGCGAGCGCGGGGGAGCGATCTCCGCGCGCGCCGACCTGTTCATCGGTCGCCCCTGGGTGATCACCGGCGGACAGGGCAAGCATCGGCGTCTCGTCGAGGATCTCGTGATCGAGCTCGAGGCGCTGCCGGTGACGATGACGGCGGAGGAGCACGACGCGAGCGTCGCGCTCGTCTCGCACGTTCCGCAGGTGGTCTCCAGCCTGCTAGCGCGGCGTCTCAACGGCGCGAGCGAGCCGGCCGTCGGACTCGCCGGCCAGGGGTTGCGCGACACCACCCGCATCGCGTCCAGCAACCCGGAGCTGTGGGTGCAGATCCTGGGCGCGAACGCCGCCCCGATCGTGGACATCCTCAAGGCCTACCGCGCCGATCTCGACGCTGTGCTCGACGCGCTCGAGCGGCCCGAGGCACCCGGCGCACGCAAGGTCGTCGCCGAGGTGCTCGCCGGGGGCAACACCGGGGTGGCGCGCATCCCGGGCAAGCACGGCCAGTCGAAGCGTTTCAGCCAGCTCGTGATCCGGGTCGATGACGAGCCGGGCCAGCTGGCGCGACTGCTGACCGACGTGGGAGAGGTGGGAGTGAACATGGAGGACCTCCGGTTGGAGCACTCGCCGGGAGCGCAGTTCGGGCTGGCGGAGATCTCCGTGGTGCCTGAGGCGGAGGCACGGCTCGCCGCAGAACTCGAGGCGCGCGGATGGACGATGGCGGGGGCATCCGAATGACGACTGTCGTGGCGATCGACGGGCCCGCGGGCAGCGGCAAGTCCAGTGTGTCGCGGGCGGCCGCGCGCGAGCTCGGGTTCGACTACCTCGACACCGGCGCCGCCTATCGTGCGCTCGCCTGGCGCTGCCTTGAAGAGGGCATCGACACCCACGGCCCGCGCGACGTGATCGAATCGCTCGACTCGTTCGAGTACTCGATCGGAATCGACCCCGACAAATTCTTCGTGCGCGTGGGGTCAGAGGACGTCACCGAGGACATCCGCGAACCCCGGGTCAGCGCGATTGTGAGCCGGGTGGCGCGCATTCCCGAGGTGCGCAGCTACCTCGTCCAGCTGTTCAGGAGCATCATCGCGTCGTCCACCCGTCCCGGCATCATCGTCGAGGGCAGGGACATCACCACGGTCGTCGCCCCCGACGCCGAGGTGCGCATTCTGCTCACAGCCACCGAGGAAGCTAGAATGGGGAGGCGTTCAGCGGAAATCGCCGGAGTCTCAGCCGAGAAGACCGCCCAGGAACTCAGTTCGCGCGATGCGCAGGACTCCCAGGTCGTGGATTTCATGAATGCCGCAGACGGTGTCACCACCGTCGATTCCACCGATCTTGACTTCGACCAGACCGTTCTGGCTGTAGTGAATCTGGTGCGCACGAAGGCCGGTTGAGTAGGCCGAAGGCCGTATCGAAACCAAAGGACCCTCAGCATGACCGACAACGACACCGACGACTTCCCGGAGCTCGACTCCGCCCTCGTCGAGCGCATCACCTCGATCGACGAGACCGAGGCCGCCCAGCGGGCGAACGCGCTGCGGCAGGGACTCAGCGACTACGACCTCGATGACGACGACCTCGGCATCCTCGATGCCGCAACCGAAGACGTCGACGCGATCACCTACCTGCCCGCGCTTCCCGTGCTGGCGATCGTCGGCCGCCCCAACGTGGGCAAGTCGGCGCTCGTCAACCGCATCATCGGCCGCCGCGAGGCCGTCGTCGAGGACACCCCCGGTGTCACCCGCGACCGCGTCAACTACAAGGGCGAGTGGGGCCAGCGCAAGTTCACCATCGTCGACACCGGCGGCTGGGAGCCCGACGCCAAGGGCATCAACGCCTCGGTCGCCGCCCAGGCCGAGATCGCGATCGACCTCGCCGACGCCGTGCTCTTCGTCGTGGATGCCACGGTCGGAGCTACCGCGACCGACGAGCACGTCGTGCGCATGCTCCGTTCCACCAAGAAGCCCGTGATCCTGGTCGCCAACAAGGTCGACGACGTTCATCAGGAACCGGATGCCGCTGCGCTCTGGTCGCTCGGACTGGGCGAGCCCTGGCCCGTCTCAGCCGTCCACGGCCGAGGCGTCGCCGACCTGCTGGACCACGTCATGACGGTGCTGCCCGAGATCTCCACGGTCGCCAAGGAGGAGGTCGGCGGACCTCGCCGGGTCGCCATCCTCGGTCGCCCCAACGTCGGCAAGTCGAGCCTGCTCAACAAGACGGCGGGGGAGGAGCGGGTCGTCGTCAACGAACTTGCCGGCACCACTCGTGACCCGGTCGACGAGCAGATCGAGCTGGGCGGCAAGTTCTGGCGCTTTGTCGACACGGCGGGCATCCGTCGTCGGGTCAATCTCGCTCAGGGCGCCGACTTCTACGCGACGCTGCGCACCTCGGCCGCTCTCGAGAAGGCCGAAGTCGCTGTCGTCGTGCTGGATGTCACCGAGCCGATCAGCGTGCAGGACCTCAAGATCATCGACCTCGTGCTCGAGTCGGGCCGCGCGCTCGTGCTCGCCTACAACAAGTGGGACCTGCTGGATGACGAGCGCCGCATCTACCTGGAGAAGGAGATCGAGCGCGACCTCAGCCACGTCACCTGGGCGCCGCGGGTGAACATCTCCGCGAAGACCGGGCGGCACCTGGAGAAGCTGGTGCCGGCGCTCGAGCTCGCGCTCGCGTCGTGGGACACACGCATTCCGACCGGAAAGTTCAACGCGCTGCTGGCCGAGCTCACTGCCGAGCATCCGCACCCGGTGCGCGGCGGAAAGCAGCCGCGCATCCTGTTCGGCACGCAGGCCGCGTCGCGCCCGCCGACGTTCGTGCTGTTCACGACCGGATTCCTCGACCCGCAGTACCGACGCTTCATCACGCGTCGTCTGCGCGAGATCTTCGGTTTCGAGGGCTCGCCGATCAACGTCAACATGCGCGTCCGCGAGAAGCGCAAGCGCTGACTTTCGGGTCACCCCCGAAAGTCAGCGGGTTGAGTAGCGGACGAAGTCCGCGTATCGAAACCCTCTGAGCCACCGGTTTCGATACGCCGCTCCGCGGCTACTCAACCAGCCGACGCAGTAACCCCGCGCGCAGCCAACGCAGCCTCACCCAGGGCCCGCCCCCACTCGCGCGCGCGATCCACCTCAGTGCCGTCAGCGTCATTGTCGGGCGCGAGGAACGTTCCGGGCGGCACAACCTGCTTCGAGCCGCGGCGACGCAGCATCTTGGCGATCTGGCCGGCGGCTGACCCGGTGAGCCACTTGAAGGCATCCGCTCGGGTGTCGAAGGCGGCGAAGAGTCCGGGCAGGTTGTCGGCGGATTCCATCCATTCGCGGATTCCGTCGCGCGCCGCTGTCGGTTCAAGGGTGAGGTCGCTCTCCTCGACGCCAGCCTGACGCACGGCCTCTGCGCGGGTCGCTTCGCGTGACATCCCGTGCACGTGGGTGGGTCCTCCGGCAACGAGCAGGTCGGCGGCGGATAGCGCGACGTGGTCGGCCGAGCCGACGGGTAGCACGCTCGTGGGGATGGCGGCGCTGAGGCCTTCGGCGATGGCTTCTGCCATGCGGTGGGTGTTGCCGAACATCGATTCGTAGACGACGAGTGCTCTCATGGTTCCACTCTTGTCGCCCGCGCGGGCGGTCGGCAGGGTCGAACGTCCCACGTCGTGGGAGCGCCCGACCCTGCGTCGCTGCGGCTAGTGTCCGGCGCCCGCGTCGACCCGTGCGGCTTCGCCCGCGTGGTCGAACTCGACCGGCTTCGGTACGAAGAACGCGGCGACGATGGCGAGCACTGAGATCACGGCGCCAGCCATGAATGCGGTGTGCACGCCGTTGGCGAGCGCGCCCACCTCGGTCGCGCCGTTCTGCGTCGCCGTCACCGTGCCGATCGTGTACAGCGCGATGAACAAAGCGGTTCCCGCGGCACCCGCGAGCTGCTGCACCGTGGCGATGGTGGCACTGCCGTGCGAGTACAGCTTCGGGTTGAGCGCCGCCATGGATGACGTGAACAGCGGGGTGAACATGAAGGCGAGGCCCACGCTCAGCAGGATGTGCGCGACCAGCACGAACGTCCACGGAGTGAACTCGGTGAACATCGCCATTCCCCACAGCACCAGGCTGACCAGGATCGAGCCGGGGAGGATCAGCGGGCGCGGTCCGACCCGGTCGTAGAGGCGACCGATGAACGGCCCCGCGAGACCCATGAGCAGGCTTCCGGGCACGAGCAGCAGGCCGC
>ENA-UOYA01005070-UOYA01005070.1-activated-sludge-metagenome-genome-assembly--contig:-NODE-5070-length-10619-cov-5.779061_pt1 | contig 10619 bp, 13 predicted proteins | sample MGYA00238163_ERZ764804 | MGnify/ENA primary metagenome ERZ764804 (study PRJEB28919, sample SAMN05720223) | activated sludge metagenome | isolation source: Anaerobic digester | place: Hong Kong...
AACGATTGGATTTTATACTCTAGAAAAGCAAATATTGATGTAAACCAAAAAGAGTTACAATTTGCCATAAAAGGAGATGCTAAAGAGATGTATCCAGAAATTAAAAAAATAATGGATATGCTACAGGATCAAAAAATCAATAACTTCAACCTAGTTACTGGTTTAAGAGGGAAAAATTTTTAAAAAAAATAGAAAATGGCTGAATTAAATACGGGTGATTCCGGTGGCAAAGGCAAAGGTGGCAAGGTAAGAAGTAAGAAGTCTGGTGCGAAAGTTGACCTTACTGCCATGGTGGATTTGGCGTTCCTTTTGATAACATTCTTTATGTTGACTACTACATTATCTAAACCTCAATCTATGGATTTAGGTTTACCAGATAAGAGTAAAGATGATACTGATTCGACTAAAATTAATGTTGACCAAAGAAGAACAGTGACTATTATTCTTGGAAAAGATAATAAAATTAAGTGGTTTCATGGGCTTTTAGATTCTCCTGAGCCAAATGGCGCACCACAAAGTTCGACTTATGGAAAAGAAGGAATAAGAAAAGAATTATTGAAAAGAGTTGTTTCTGTGCCTCAAGTTACTGGCGACAAAGAGAAAGGATTGATTGTAATTATCAAGCCTACAAAAAAGGCAACTTACAGAAATCTTGTCGATATTCTTGATGAAATGGCTATTTGCAAAGTTCCTACTTATGCTATAGTTAATGATATACCTCCAGCTGAACAAAAGCTGGTTGATGAAATGAATAAATAACCTCCATATCTTTAAAATATAAAAAAATGAAATTAGATTTATTAAAAAGACAGTGGATAGACATCGTTTTCGAAGGGAAAAACAAAGCCTATGGTGCTTATGAGCTTCGTAAGGATAACCCAAAAACTACGATGCAATCACTTTTGATTGGAGGTGCTATTTTTGCTTTGGCTGTTGCCTCACCATTAATCATAGACTTGATACCAAGTGGAAAAGATGAGGATGAAACACTAAATCAAAAAATTGTAACTGTAAAGTTACCTCCAAAAGAACAAGAAAAACCTAAAGATCTTCCACCACCACCACCGCCACCTCCAAAAGTGGATCAGGTGAAATTTGTGAAACCTGTAGTGGCAAAAACAGAAGATGTTGTAGAAGAGATTGTAAAAGTTGAAGATATCAAGGATAAAAAACTTGGTAATGAAACTATAAAAGGAGATCCAGATGCTCCATTAACAGTAGAAGATGTTGGAACTGGACCAGTTAACCAAGTGGTTGAAGAAGATACTCAAATTTATAACACTGCAGGTATTCAAGTACAACCAGAGTTTCCTGGAGGAATGGAAAAATTCTACAAATTTGTTGGAAAAAATTTCCAAGTTCCAGAGGAAGAAGGTTTAAAAGGAAAAGTTTTTGTAACATTTGTTGTTGAAAAAGATGGTTCATTGACTGATATTAAAGTAATCAGAGATATCGGTTATGGAACAGGTAAAGAAGCTATTAGAGTTTTAAAATCTTGTCCAAAATGGAATGCTGGTGAGCAAAATGGTAAAAAAGTAAGAGTTCAGTACTCACTACCTATTACTATTCAATCTGCTGAGTAAATGTTTCAACAATTGATTGATAATTTTAAGAAGAAATCGCTTAAAGAGCGATTTCTTCTCGTTATAGGAATTTTGTTTTTTTTGATTTATTTAACATTTGGATTAATGGTAATATTTTGGAAAAAACTTCCTCTAAATTTGTCAGATAATTTGAGAACAGTTTTAGGGATAATTATCATCGGATATTCTTTTCTTCGTTTCATTAGATTTTTTAATAAGCAATGATAAAAAGCAAAATCAATAAAAAACAATTTGGATTCTTTCTGATTACAATGTTTGGAGTTTTATTTGCATGCAAACAAGATGCTAGTAATCTAGATAGTATTTTAGAAGGCAAAGCAACTGTTCATGTTGATGAGTCAATATTTCCTATTGTTGAGGACGAACAATTGGTTTTTGAAACGCAATACAAAGCAAAGCTCACATTAGTTTCAAAATCTGAAAATGAAGTGTTGAATGATTTGTTTGATGGAAAGGCAACTATTGGAGTTTTATCAAGAAGCTTGACTGATGCTGAACAAAAGAGTATTTTAAATAAAAGAAAAATTACGCCAAAAATTACTCCATTTGCACTTGATGGTGTAGCTTTTGTAAGTAATAAGTCTGTTCAAGACACATTGATAAATTTGGAAGACGTTGCAAAATTTATTAATGGTGAAGAAATTAAAGGAATAAAAGGATTGGTTTTTGACAACCTTAATTCAAGTGTTTACAAAACCTTGTTGAATCTTATTGGATTGAAAAATGTAAATCAGAAAAATATATTTTCATTCAAGACGAGTAAAGAGGTAATAAATTATGTAGCTGAAAATGATGGTATGATTGGAGTAGTTGGAATAAATTGGATGTTTCAGCCTACTTTAGATTTACAAGATAACGTTGATAAACTCAATATTATGAGTGTAAAAGGTATTGGCAAAAAGGAATATGTATATCCAAGCCAAGACAACCTAGCAAAAGGAATTTATCCTTTGGCACGTGATTTGTATATTATCAATTGTCAAGGTTATTCGGGATTAGGAATGGGATTTGCATCCTTTGTTGCTGGAGAAAGAGGACAAAGAATAATTCTAAAATCAGGATTGGTTCCTGAAAATTTTCCTTCCAGAAAAATCGTGACAAGACCTAACATAGTAAATATTAAAAATTAATTATAGAAAAATGAGAAAGAGAACGATTTTGAGTTTTGCAATGCTTACTTCGGCGTTTTATGTTCAAGCACAAGATGTTGAACAAGCCGTTAAAGCTACTGATGCGGAACAATATGAAAAAGCTAAAGGAATTTTAAAATCTATTATACAAAGCAAACCATCTAATGGTAAAGCTACATTCTTGCTAGGAAATGTTTATCTAAAACAAAACATTGCAGACTCAGCAAAAATTTATTTCCAAAGAGGTTTATCTACTTCCGAAGGAGCAAAGTTCAACAACATAGGTTTGGCTCAGATGGATTTGGACGCTGATAACAAAGCTGCTGCACAAGCAAAATTTGATTTGGTAACCAAAGACATGAAAAAGAAAGATATAGAAGAGTATGTATATATTGCTCGTGCCTATATGAATTCTGATAAGCCAGATTATAAAAAAGCTATCGAGGTTTTGACAAAAGCAAAAGCTATAAACCCAACAGATGCTCAAGTTCAATTAGCGCTTGGTGATGCGTATTATGGTGATAAAAATCAAAATGAAGCTTATGTTGCCTACAGAAATGCTTATCAAGCTGATAGTTCATTATTAAGAGCAAAAATGCAATTAGGAGTTTTGTTAAAAGGTGCAAAAGCATTCAACGAAGCTGTAAAAGCATATAACGAAGTTATTGCTATTAATCCTAACTATGGTCCTGTTTATCGTGAGCTAGCAGAAACCTATTATTTGTGGGGAAATACAGATTTGAAAAATTACAATGAGAATATCCAAAAAGCTCTAGGTTTTTATGAAAAATACATGAGCCTTACAGATTATTCTATTTCATCAAGAATGCGTCATGCTGACTTTTTGATCATTGCCAAAGATTATAAAGCTTTAGAAGCTGAAGCCAATAAGATGAAAGAATTGGACGGAATTAACCCTAGAATTTTCAGATATTTAGGTTATTCAGCATATGAAAATGGAAATTATGATGCAGCGCTGAAAGCTCTTCAAGACTATATTTCTAATCCTGAAACTAAAAAAATAGCAATGGATTATTTATATCTTGGAAAAACTAAATTAAAAAAAGGAGTAAGTGCTGATGGTAAAACAATTGACAATGCTCTTTTAACAGCTGCAACAGAAGATTTGAAGAAAGCAGCTGAAATGGATAATGCTCTTTCAAAAGAATTTAATGAAACAGGAAAGGCATATTTTGGGCAGAAATTATATGGTGTAGCAGCTAAGTTTTTTGAATTAGCAATGGCAAATCAAGATTCTAAAACTGCTATGGAAGACAGTTTGTATTATGCAATATGCATCATCACAGAAAATAGAAATAAAGACGCAAAAACTATTGATAGAGTTGCAATGGATAAAGCTGATAAAGCACTTGATTTTGTTATCTCTAGAAATGCTGATTACCCAGAGTCTTATTTTTACAAAGGTAGAATTTACAATATGCTTGAGAATGATGAGGCAATGGCAACAAATTACCAAAAGTATATTGATTTGACGTTGGCAAAAGGTGAAGCAGAAGCTGCAAAAAATAAAACTAAGCTCATAGAGTCATACAATAACATGGCAGCACATTTTGCAAATTTTGATAAGACTAAAGCAAAAGAGTTACTTTCAAAAACGCTGGAATTAAACCCAGCAGATAGTTATGCTCTAGAAGCAATGAAACTTTTAAAATAGTAAAAAACCGCTCAATTGAGCGGTTTTTTTATTCCTCAATAAAATCGTTTGAACTTTTATAAATCCCTATCTTTGCAGTCTTGTTTTTAGAATATGATAGCCAAAGAAATTCAACTAGCAGTAGAAAAAGGAGAAATGCTTCCTTTGATGGAAGAGTTTTATACTATCCAAGGAGAAGGGTTTCATACTGGAACAGCTGCTTATTTTATTAGAATAGGTGGTTGTGATGTAGGTTGCCACTGGTGTGATGTAAAGGAAAGCTGGAATGCAGACCTTCATCCGCCAACGCATGTAGATTTGATTGTAAACAATGCATCGAGTTATGCTGACACAGTTGTGGTTACAGGTGGTGAACCATTGACATGGGATATGAACTTATTGACTAGTAAGTTGAAAGAAAAAAATCTAAGAGTTCATATAGAAACATCTGGTGCTTATCCTGTCACTGGAAGTTGGGATTGGTTTTGTCTTTCTCCAAAGAAAACAAAGCTACCTGTTGAAGAAGCTTACCAAATTGCAGATGAGTTAAAAGTAATTATTTATAATAAACATGATTTTCAATTTGCCGAAGAGCAAGCTGCAAAAGTTAATTCAAAAACAATACTTTTTTTGCAACCCGAATGGAGCAAAAAAGAAGAAATGACACCATTAATTGTTGATTATGTTATGAATAATCCAAAATGGCGTGTATCTTTACAGACACATAAATATTTGAATATACCTTGATGAAAAAAAATATTTTTATATTTTTATTGCTGTTGATTCCTTTAGCTACTTTTTCACAAATTGATGGAGAAGATGAAGTATATTTAAATGCAGATCGAATTGATCCAAAATTTAGAGGTGATGATAAGCTTGATGAATTTTCAGAATATATCAACAGTGAATTTGATTTTTCAAAAGTAACCAAACCAGGCAAAATGATTTTTGCCTTTACTATTGATGAAGAGGGAAAAGTAAAAAACATTAAAGTGGTTCAAGTACTTGATATGGAATCTTCACTGGAAATTATAAGAGTGATGAAAAAATGCCCAAATTGGGAACCCGCAAAACGAAATGGAAAACCCATAAGTGTTGAGTTGAAATATCCAATGAATTTTAAAATGAAAACTAAATAACCAAAAAATGAAAAAAATTATTCTTACTCTAGTGTTTGCTTTAGCTACGTTCAATGTTTTTGCTCAAGATGAAGCGTTAAAAAAAGATGTGTTAAAAGTGATTGAAATGAGTGGTTCTGGAGGACAAATGGCTGCTGCAAAAAAGCAATTACTTGGAATGATACCAAAAGAAAAACAAGCAGCTTTTTTAATTGAATTTGATGCCTTAATGCCAAAAATTTATGAAGCTTCTGCCAAAGTTTACATGGAAGAGTTTACTAAAGAGGATATCAAAGCGATGTTAGCATTTTATGAAAGTCCAGTTGGGAAAAAAATGGCTGAAAAATCAGAGGTAATTGCAACTAAGTCTCAAGAAGGAATGGCTGCTTTGCAAGGTGAAATTCAAGCTTTGATGATGAAATACATGCAATAATATGAAAAGATTTTTCTTTTTCGTTTTACTATTTTCTTCACAATTGTTTTTTGGACAAAATGATGTAGCTATTCCTGAACCTGAACCAAAAAGACAAGACGATAATCTAGTATATAGTGTTGCTGGGATAGAAGTCAAACCTGAATTTCCTGGTGGAATAAGTGCATTTTACAAATTTGTTTCTACAAATTACAAAAAGCCAAATGGCGATTTGCATGGAAAAATATTCGTAACTTTTATTGTCGAAAAAGATGGAAGTTTAACTGATATTAAAGTTTTGAGAGATATTGGACAAGGCACAGGTGAAGAAGCTGTGAGGGTTTTAAAAACTTGCCCAAAATGGATACCAGGTGAACAGAATGGAAAAAAAATCAGAGTTCATTATTCGCTACCAATTACATTATAAAATATATAAATCAAATAATGTAAAAATCCCAAACGATTAGTTTGGGATTTTTTATTTTTACCAAAAATCAAAATAATGAGAGAACAATTTTTGTTAGATAAAAATATTACTTTTTTAAATCATGGATCGTTTGGTGCTTGTCCAAAACCAATTTTTGAAGAGTATCAACGATTTCAATTAGAACTAGAAAATGAACCGGTAAATTTTATTCAAAAAAAATTACCTATTTATTTAAAAGAAGCAAAAGTTCCTTTGGCTAAATATATTGGTTGCGATGTAGATGATTTCTTTTTTACACCAAATCCCACATTCGCTATTAACACAGTTATGCGAAGTTTAAAGCTTCAAGCTGGTGATGAAATTCTTTCTACCAATCATGAATATGGCGCAATGGATAGAACATGGAATTTTTATTGCAAGAAAACTGGCGCAAAATACATCAGACAAGAAATTAGCTTGCCCATTGTTTCAAAAGAGCAAATCATTGAAGAGTTTTGGAAAGGATACAACAAAAACACAAAAGTGGTTTTTTTGAACCAAATCTCGAGTAGTACTGCTTTGATTTTTCCAGTAAAAGAAATTTGTGACAAAGCGCAACAACTTGGCTTGATAACTATAATTGATGGTGCGCATGTTCCTGGTCATATTGATTTAAACATTGAGGATTTGAACCCAGATTTTTATACTGGAACATTACATAAATGGATGTTAGCACCAAAAGGCAGTTCGTTTCTATATGTGAAAAAAGAATTCCAAGCAGATATCGATCCTTTGGTGGTGAGTTGGGGTTATGAAAGTTTGTTTCCTAGTCATAGTCAGTTTTTGGACTATCATGAATATCAAGGTACACAAGATGTTTCGCAATATTTATGTACACCTAAAGTGATTGAATTTTTGGAGCAAAATAATTGGCAACAAGTTTCTTCAAACTGTAAAAAGATGGTTTTTGATAATTATCAACGCTTTTGTGATTTAGTGGGAACAAAACCTATTTGTCCTATTAGCGAAGAATTTCTCGGACAAATGGCAAGTATTCCTGTAAATACAGAAAAACCAATGGAGTTAAAAGAGTTGTTGTATTCAAAATATCATATTCAAATTCCGGTGATGCCATTGAATGGAAATGTTTATATTAGATATTCTATCAACGGATATAATTCACAAGAGGATTTAGATGTTTTGTATAATGCTTTAAATGATATTATTGCAACTACAGATTTGATTAAAGTTTAATTTGTCAGTTAGATTGCTTTTGAGAAGTCAGATATTTTTATTTAATCTCATATAATTTATTGTCTGCATCCTCATAAAGATATATTTTATCAAAATGAGTTTTTATATCAACATTGAAATGATTGTCTACTTCAAAACAACTTTCTCCAACACCACCAATTATAAGTATTAACCATTGAGGTAAGTTTGTGTTTTCTATATATTTTGACAACTTTTTTTCTTTCTTTGCAATATGTTCAATAATTAGCTCTTCATTAATGGTTTTTTGTATATATGCTCCAAAATTTGCATTTATACATTTTTTCGAATGTGGCATTATGTAAGCATCACTTACAATTTCATTTTCAATTAATTTTCTGTTTTCAACTAATTCATTTACAATTTCAGTTATTCTTTCTATTAAATAATTTTTATCATTAACCTTATGTGTTAGATTATTGTTAAAATATAGATTTACTAGAAAGTTGGGTATTGATGGGTCATTTTTTAAATTTATTTCTACTTTGTTACAAATGTTTTCATAAAAACCTTCTTTAGATTTAGAATTTACATCTAAAATTAATTCATGTTCAAGAGCTACTTTTATTTTTCCATTTGAAATTACAAAATCTGGTTGTTCTCTAACTTCAATTATTTCAAATTCATTAAAATAAGTTCCTAACAATTTACCAATTTGACATAATTCAAGAATTTTTTGAGTATCTTCTTTTTTATTTTCATCTAAATTTTTGACATGTAGATTTATTTTTTGATTAATTCTACTTTTGATTTCTTTAAGGTCAATATTTGAAAGAATTTGTTTCATAGGATTTTAATTAAACACATTTTTTAATGTGAGTTTTGCTAGATAATCAAAATGTTTTCCTTCCATAATAAGTTCGCAGTTTAAACCATTAGCATGAGCAGCATTTTGAAGTGTGTTGTAATCCATGTATAACCAAGGAAACGGTTCATCGGTTTGGTTTTTATAATGAATGGTGAAAATGAGTTCGCCATAATAGTTGGTTGCTGGAACCAAAAAACTACCGTCTTCTTGCTCGTCATACATGTAAATAATATCTGAACTATCAATGAGAATTTGCCCATTAGGGTTTAAAAGTGATTTGAGTTTTTGAAGGTATTTTGATGTTTCTTTTAATGTTTTGAATATTCCTGTGCCGTTCATTAGAAGCAGAATAGTATCAAATTTGTCATTTTCAACAGCTAAAACATCTTGAACTTTCACATTCTTCAAACCTCTTAATTGGCATGCTTTTATTGCGTTTTCAGAAATGTCAATTGACGTTACATCCAATCCTTTGTCTTGCAAATAAAGAGAATGACTTCCTGCGCCACAACCCACATCAAGAATTTTTCCTTTGCAGAGTTGTAATGCTTTTTGTTCCAACTTTGGCATGGATTTAAAATCTCTGAAAAGGTAACTTACTTCCATTTCGTCTGCTTCAGAGATATTAGTTTCGGTAACAATGTTCTCAGGAGAATTGTTTGTCTGGAAATCAAGAATTGCTTTTCCGAAAAGGTCTTTCATTTTTTACATGATTATTTGGTTATTCGGTAATTTGTTTCAGCGATTTGAGTAATTTTGCAACAGATTATCAAATAACCCAATTGACAAATCCACGAATTGACATACTAAAAAAGTTAGCCAAAGATAAGCATAACGAAAATAAAAAGTATTTTGATAAGCTAAAAAAGAAGCCACCAAAAAACTTAGATTATGTTATGCAAGAGTTGCATGAAGTTGAGTTTAAAAAAACAGATTGTTTAACGTGTGCAAATTGTTGTAAAACTACTGGGCCGCTTTTTACATCGGCAGATATTGAGCGAATAGCTAAGCATTTCAAGCAAAAACCACAACAGTTTATTGAGCAATATCTTCGCATAGATGAGGATAATGATTATGTTTTGAAAAGTGTTCCTTGTACTTTTCTTGACGCTGAAAATTATTGTATGATTTATGATGTGCGACCAAAAGCGTGTCGCGAATTTCCACACACGGATAGGAATAAATTTTATCAGATATCTAATCTAACATTGAAAAATGTTGCTATTTGTCCTGCGGCTTATAATATAGTTGAGGAGATGAAGAAAAGATTACCTTTGTAATATGAAAATATATAAATCAAAAATCGATTGGTGGTTAATACTTCTCATCGTTGGAGTTTTAGGATATCCTATAGTAGATGGAATTTTGAGTAAAGAATATACTTTGTCAATTGTATTTACTGTTCTTTTAGTATTGTTTTACTTTTTAGCAAAAAGCATTCAGTATAAAATTGATGGCGAAAATTTGATTATTTGGAAAACAAAAATTCCAATTAAGTCTATACATAAAGTTTACAGAACCAGAATACCTTTGAGTTCGCCGGCGCTTTCTCTTGACAGAATTGGTGTTGTGTACAATAAATATGATGAGATATTCATTTCACCAAAAGAAAGAGAAGAATTTATAAAAGAACTTTTAAAAGTAAATCCAAATATTGAGGTAAAAGATTAGTTATAAATCAGATATTTTTTTCTCATTTCTTTAAAATCATTCAATCCTTTTTCCCACGATTTTCTTATTTCTTCTTCAGAAACACCTTTTTCTATTTGTTCACGAAGTTTTTTTGTTCCGGCTAATTTGGTGAAAAAATCATTGAAAAATTTAGACTTGTCAGCAGTTGTGTTGTATGCTTTGATGAGCCATTTTAACTCAAGTTTGTTTACTTTTTCAATTTTAGTTAGGTTTTCTCCATAACACAATTGGTTTTTATACAGCGGTTCTTTTGCTCCAAAATTCGGAATAGGCGTAAAGCTAAAATCGCTTTTTGGTAAAAAAGGTGAACCATAAATTTGAAATTGCATTTCAGTGCCACGACCAACACTCACATTGGTTCCTTCAAATAAACACAAACTTGCATACAAGTTAATGGCTTGGTCATTTGGTAAATTTGGAGAAGGTTTTACAGGCAAACTGTATTCCATTTCTCTTTTGTAATTTAAACAAGGAATAACTGTCAGTTTACATTGAACGCCATTTTTCAACCATTTTTCTCCGT
>ENA-UOYA01005074-UOYA01005074.1-activated-sludge-metagenome-genome-assembly--contig:-NODE-5074-length-10613-cov-4.866357_pt1 | contig 10613 bp, 11 predicted proteins | sample MGYA00238163_ERZ764804 | MGnify/ENA primary metagenome ERZ764804 (study PRJEB28919, sample SAMN05720223) | activated sludge metagenome | isolation source: Anaerobic digester | place: Hong Kong...
TTTTTATCTGGCGGGCGTCTTCATCCGAGATGGACAGATCGAATTTCTCGCAAAGGCCATCGATCAGGAAAAATTGATCCATGGAATCGGCTTTCAAATCTTCGATAAAACGCGTTTCCAATGAGATGTCTTTCGCATCAATTTTCATCACGTCAACAATCACTTCTTTTACGCCTTCAAGTACGTCGCTCATCTACGACCTCCATTTGGATATTCTGAACTATTATATTATTAATTGATTACAAACGTGTATACTTTAGAAAATGTCGAAGCAATCTGAAATTCACACCCGAAAAGATGACCATCTGGCAATCAACACCCGCCAAGATGTACGTTCCGGGATCCTTAACGGGTTGGAGAATTATCATTTTGCTCACAATGCCTTGCCCGAGATTGACCTGGCCGAAGTCGATTGCCGCATCACCTTCTTTCAGAAAGAGTTGTCTTTTCCATTATTGATTTCCTCCATGACCGGAGGAACGACCGCCGCCCGGCAGATTAACCGCAGTCTGGCTGAAGCCGCGCAGCATTTTAACATTGCCATGGGCGTGGGTTCGCAGCGTATCGGCCTGGAACATCCGCAGCAAATGGATACATTCAAAGTTCGAAAGATCGCGCCGGATATTCTCCTGTTTGCCAACCTGGGCGCCATCCAATTGAATTACGGCTATAGCATTGAACACTGCAAAGCCGCTGTGGATGCGCTGGAAGCGAACGCGTTGATCTTGCACTTAAATCCGCTTCAGGAAGCATTGATGGAGAACGGCAATACCAATTTCAAAGACCTCCTGAAACGAATCGGGCAAGTTTGCCGCGAATTACCCGTTCCCGTGGTCGTGAAGGAAGTAGGATGGGGGATCAATAGCGGGACAGCCCGTAGATTGATCGAAGCCGGCGTTAGCGCGATTGACGTTGCGGGAGCAGGCGGCACGTCCTGGTCGGAAGTTGAAAAACACCGCGGCAGCAACGAGATCATGAACGCGGCTGCAGGCGCTTTCAGAAGCTGGGGCATTCCCACTGCGCAATGCTTGCGCGAGATCCATGCAGCCCTGCCAAATGCCGTGATAATCGCTTCCGGCGGGATCACTGACGGGATTGAGATCGGCAAATGCCTGGCTCTGGGAGCCAGCCTGGTTGGAATGGCAGGCCCGCTGCTGCGGGCAGTCATGCAGTCAGAAGACGCCTTGCGGCAAACAATCGAGGTGCTCAAGCAGCAATTACGTTTGTGCATGTTCACCACCGGTTCAAGGTCGATAGCGGAATTGCGGCAGGGAAAATTGATGGGTTGAGGATCAACCGCTCAACTATTCTTTCAAATAATTCATTAATATAAGATACATAGCCGAACTGTATAATAAAGAACATTTTATAAGCGATTGTTTAGGAGAACCATGGTTAATAAAAAAATTGATAACTGTGAAGACACGCCGGTTTTCAACGCGGCGGAATTATTTTGCGATTCGGAGATCGATTTCGCGACGATTGAAAAATCGGTCAAGGACATCCTGATTGCGATCGGCGAGGACCCCCATCGTGAGGGATTATTGACGACTCCCGCAAGGGTTTCACGCGCGTATGGCGAATTATTGGAGGGCTACCGCACTGATCCGATCAAGTTGGTGAACAATGCCGTCTTCACCGCTAATTACGACGATATGGTCATCGTGCGCGACATCGAGTTTTACAGCATGTGTGAACACCACATGCTGCCGTTTATCGGGCGCGCACACGTGGCTTATCTGCCCAAGGGCAAAGTGATTGGATTATCGAAAATACCCCGAATTGTGGACATGTTCTCGCGGCGACTGCAAATCCAGGAGAAGATGACCCGCCAGATTGCTGATTTCATCTATACCTTACTGCAGCCGCGCGGGGTGGGTGTCGTGATGGAAGCGGTGCACATGTGCGGGATGATCCGCGGCGTGCGCAAGCACGACGCCCGCATGACCACTTCATCCATGTTGGGAACATTTCGCAGCGACGAGAAAACGCGCGTTGAATTTCTGGATAACATCTCTCGCGGCGCGCGTCCGCTTGAATTTTAGGATAACGGATCAACTGCCAGGTTCAAAAGGCTCAGCGAAAGCTGAGCTTTTTAATTCAGCCGCGATTTCTTTCAAGGATTTTCCGTTGGCCGGGCAGGTCAGCTCGGGCGCCAATTCAGAGACTGGAATGGCGGTAAACGCTTTTTTCCAAAGATTTTCATCCAATATCTGATCATCAAAAACAATCACGTCGATGTCCATGGTGCGCGGCATGAATTTATCCGCTGAACGGATCCTCCCCAACTGGTTTTCAATTGGCCGCGTAATCGCCTCTTTTACGCCTGCTGCATCCAGATTTGTTGCAACCTGAACAGCCACATTCAGGAAATTCGGCCCGCGGCTGCCCACGGCTTTCGTTTCCCAAATCCGGGATTGAGCCTGAATGGGTAAATGCTCCGCAATCAATCCCAAAGCCCGCGGGATATTTTTCTCGGGCTGGATATTGGAACCCAACAACAAAATTACGTTATGCTGCGGCATCCTTTTTTCGGCGAACGATCTCAACCCCGACCGATTTTGAAAATCTGACCGCGCCTGGCTTTTCCACGCGGACCTTGACCTTTTCGACCCCCGGCAGCGCCAGACAAATCCCGGCGATATCACCGCATAAAGCCTCCACGGTGAAGCGGGAGGTTTTTTCAACATGCGCGATAATGGCTTTGGCGGCGGTGCGGTAATTGGTGCAATACTCGATGTCATCCGTTTGCGCGCCCAGCGAGGTGTCGGTATACATGACCACGTTGATCACGATATCCTGGGGCGTTGACCGTTCTTTCTCGGAAATACCAATAACTCCGCGAACCAATAAATCTTTTATAAAAACTTTATCCATAAGTTTTGAACCCTCGCATTTGTGATGAATTAAACCAGATGGCGTCCGCCATCCAGGTGGATGATCTCGCCGGTGATGTAATCCGGTCCAGTTAAGAGAAACAAGAAGGTATCATTCAGTTCATCCATGCTGGCCCATCTGGCAGCCGGTACGTTCTGGATGATCGCGTCGCTGGCATTTCCGTCTGAAGGGGGCAGGATGGCGCCTAAGGCCAGACCGTTCACCTGAATGTTCGGCGCCAGGATATTGGCCAGCATTTGCGTCATGGCAGCCAGGGCGGCTTTGGAGATTGTGTAGGGGAAGTGATCTTTGCCCGGGCGCAGCGCACGCCAGTCCAACAGATTGATGATCCGTCCGGGTTTGCTTCCGAGCGCGCGCGCGAAAGCCTGGGAGAAGAGAAATGGCACTGTCAGATTGACGTCCAAATGAGCCTGCCAACTTTCCAGCGATGTTTCCATGAACTTGAGCGGTTCGAAAATGGAGGCGTTATTGACCAGTCCGAAAAGATTTTCATGCTTTTCGAGTAAATCTTGAAAAGCGGATAACGAAGCGGCCGAATCGGCAAAATCAGCCTGAAAGAGGTGGGCTTTGACCCCCATGCGGGCGATCTCATCCGCGAGTTGAACGGCTTCCCTTTCCGATTGTCCATAATGGATGATCACGGACGCACCGGCACGGGCGGCAGCCAACGCTAAATGGCGGCCGATCCTCTTCGCACCGCCGGTGATGATGATTTCTTTGCCTGTCAGGTCAACCATATTCTTCTTAATCATATTACGATATTAAACGGGACTGTCAAGAAAAAATAGAGAAATTTTGACGGAATGTTAATGGAATGGCGCATGGAAACAGGAATACTATTGCGCTAAACAGAACAAAAATATGAGGACGAGATGACCAGTGTAACCTATAAAGTACCTTCAATTCATTGCGGCCATTGCGTGCATACCATTGAAATGGAATTGGGTGATCTGAAAGGCGTGACGGCGGTTAAGGCTGATCTCGAAACGAAAACCGTGCAGATCGATTACCAGGATCCCGCCACACTTAAACAGATCAAAGACACCCTGAAAGAAATAAATTACCCACCTGAGGAATAGTAACTTAAATACCCGCTATCGGTCCGAATATCCGGCCTGAGCTGGAGGATGTTTTTTTTACCCACATTTGCAGACATCCGCATTTTCAAACGCTTATCCAGCGCAGCGGTGTATTTGAATATTGCCAGCTCCCAACGGTTTGATAAAGTATTTTGATCTCTCATCGCCTGCGATTGTGAAAAACCGGATTTCTCTGATTCATGACCTGATATCTAACTGGACATGAAAACCGGCATGGTAGAATTGATTCATTACAGGAATCAAGAGGATTGGCATGGAAAATAAAGACCTTCAAAATCGTGCAATAAACACAATTCGCTTTCTTTCAGCCGACGGCGTGCAAAAAGCCAACTCCGGTCATCCCGGTCTGCCCATGGGAACGGCGGCGATTGCCTACACTGTTTGGACGAGACACCTAAAGATCAATCCGGCCAACCCGGAATGGCCGGACCGCGATCGGTTCATCCTTTCAGGCGGGCATGGTTCAATGCTCTTGTACAGTTTGCTGCACCTGACGGGTTTCGACCTTTCTTTGGATGAATTGAAAAGTTTCCGCCAATGGGGCAGCCGGACGCCCGGACACCCGGAATATGGTTTGACCCCGGGCATCGATGCCACCACCGGGCCGCTGGGCCAGGGTTTGGCTAACGGCGTCGGCATGGCGATGGCCGAAGCGCACCTTGCCGCTGAATTCAATCAACCCGACGCCAAAATTGTCGATCATTACACCTACGCAATTGTCACAGATGGCGACCTGATGGAAGGCGTGGCTTCCGAGGCCGCTTCATTGGCAGGCCATCTGAGACTTGGCAAACTTATTTACCTTTACGACGACAATCGAATTTCCATCGAAGGATCCACAGATATCGCTTTCACTGAGGACCGCGGGAAACGTTTTGAGGCTTATGGCTGGCACGTGCAGCGCATTAAAGACGGCAACAATGTGGAAGAAATCGATGCTGCCATCCAGGCAGCCAAAAAAGACTCGCGCCCGTCCCTGATCGTCTGCCCAACCATTATCGGCTTCGGCCTGCCCACTAAACAAGGCACGGCTAAAGCGCATGGCGAGCCCCCGGGTGAGGAAGAGCTGCTCAATGCCAAAAAGAACCTGGGTTGGCCGACGGATGAAAACTTCTTCATCCCGCAAGATGTGAAGGAATTATTCCTTGAAGTAAAGAAAAAAGGCGCAGCGGCCGAGGCGGAATGGCAGAAAGACTTCCAGGCTTACCAGAAAAAATATCCCGAACAGGCGCAGGAATTCCAACGCCGTTTCGAAGGAAAATTGCCCCAAAATTGGGATGGCGGATTGACCCGTTATGAAGCAGATGTCAAGGGCGCGGCCACCCGTAAAACCAGCGGTGAAGTCTTGAATCAAATTGCCGCGAAATTGCCTGAGGTCATGGGTGGTTCGGCTGATCTGGCGCCATCCAATAATACCTGGCTGAAGGACAGCGAAGCTTTCCAACCCGATAAACCGGCAGGGCGCAATATTCATTTTGGCGTGCGAGAGCATGGCATGGGAGCGGTTGTGAACGGAATGGTTTATCACAAGGGTATCATTCCATATGGCGCAACTTTCCTGGTTTTCTCGGATTACATGCGCGGCGCGATTCGCGTTTCTGCGCTATCACACCTTCACGCCATCTGGGTGTTAACCCACGATAGCATCGGTTTGGGTGAAGACGGACCCACGCATCAACCGGTCGAACACTTGACTGCTTTGCGCGCCATTCCGAACCTTTCGGTGATCCGGCCCTGCGATGCGAATGAAGTGTGCGAAGCCTGGAAAGCGGCTATTAAGCGCACCCACGGCCCGACTGCTTTAATTTTGACCCGTCAGAATGTGCCAACTTTGGATCGCAGCAACAGTTTCAGTTCTGCGGATGGATTGAGCAAAGGCGCTTATGTCCTCGCGGATTTGGGCAGCGGGGATCCCGAGATCATCCTGATGGCCAGCGGTTCCGAGGTAAGTCTGATCATCGAAGCCGGGCAGAAACTGGCGGATGCGGGCCGCAATGTCCGCCTGGTTTCATTCCCGTCCTGGGATTTATTCGAGGCGCAGCCGGAAGATTACCAGAAGAAAGTCTTGCCGGATTCGATTGCTAAGAGAATTTCCGTTGAAGCCGGAATCACCATGGGTTGGGAAAAATGGATTGGCTCCCAGGGAATATCCATCGGGATGACCGGTTTTGGAGCATCCGCTCCAGCTAACACGCTCTACAAACAATTTGGAATCACTGCAGATGCCGTGTTACAGGCCGCAGAGAATTCATTGAAAAAATAAATGGAGAAAAAATGCGCATTGCAGTAGCGAACGATCATGCCGGTTTTCCTATTAAAAAAGCTGTAATTGAGGCGATTGAAGCCTCTGGAAACGAAGTGCTCGATTTGGGTGCATATACCGATGAACGCAGTGATTTTCCGGATTTCGGCGAAAAAGCCGGCAGGGCAATCATCTCCGGCCAGGCAGACCGGGCGGTTGTCATGTGCGGTTCGGGAATTGGAATTTGCATGACCGTAAGCAAAATGAAAGGCATTTATGCCGGATTGTGCCACGACATCTATTCCGCGCATCAGGGCGTGGAACATGATGGGATGAATGTCCTTTGCATGGGAGGTCAAATCATCGGCCCGACCTTGGCAAAGGAAATTGTAACTAGCTTCCTTAACGCGAAAGTCATGGATGTCGACCGATACCAGAACCGGATTAGTAAAATTAAAGCCATCGAAAGCGAGTTTTTTAAATAAAAATATGGATTTGATAAACCCTTCTCGCGGGAATATGGATGTGCTTATCCCGGAGATTGACAAACAGGCAGAAATTTTCCGCAAAAACGCTGTTTTGGATCGGCTGAATCAACGTGACGCCACGTTGTGGTCGAAGAATGCGGATGAGCAATTGGAAATTTCGCAGCGGTTAGGCTGGCTGGATGTACGCATAAAGAGTGAATCCTTAATCGCTGCCGGTGAAGGACTTCTAACTGAATTGTTAGGTGAAGGCTATACCCATGCCCTGGTTTTAGGCATGGGCGGCTCTTCGCTGGCGCCTGAGGTTTACAGTCAATTCGTTGATTGTTACAACCTGAACTCGCCGCGCAGTTTGGCTGTGTCGATCCTGGATTCTACTTCTCCGGAACAAATCCTGCGGAAGCAAGCTGAAATTCCCTTAGATAAAACAGTTTTTATTGTCAGCAGCAAATCGGGGACAACGGTGGAAGTCAACACCCTTTTCGCTTACTTTTGGGAGCAGGTCGAAAAGATTGACCCTGAAAATACCGGCCGGCATTTCATAGCCATTGGCGATCCAGAAACAAAAATTCAGAAATTGGCGGCGGAAAAGAACTTCAGGCGCGTGATTGAAGCCGACCCCAACGTGGGCGGGCGCTATTCTGCTCTGATTGCTTTTGGCTTGATTCCCGCCATTCTAGCGGGATTCGACGGCCGGGATTTGCTGGAAAAATCGTCGGCAAAATCAGCCAACGGTATTTCGACTGATGACCGCGGCGTTCATCTTGGCATGGCCATGGGGGCAGCTTACCTGACCGGCAGGGACAAACTGACCATCCTGTCAGATCCCCAAACAGCCTCGCTAGGTTCGTGGATTGAGCAATTGATCGCGGAAAGCAGCGGCAAGGACGAACGGGGAATTATCCCAATTCACCAGGAACCCGTTTTCGCAGCAGACCACTACCAGGCAGATCGATTCTTCGTTTATCTCCGCAAAGAAGGAGGGATGGATGAGTTCGTCAGACAATTAGTTTCTGTCGGACACCCGGTATACATCTGCGACATCCCGGAGATATACGATCTGGCGGCCGAGTTTTATAGTTGGGAAATCGCTACGGCATTTGCCTGCATAATTCTGAATGTGAACGCGTTCAACCAACCGAACGTGCAGGAAAGCAAGGACATCGCCAAGCAGATGATTGCTGCTCTGAAAAACAAAGAAGATTTGAGAATCGGCCGTCCACTTTGGTCGGATCAACGTTTAACGCTTTACGGAGCAGGTGACCCAAAACCAACCTTGCGTGAAACACTGGGTGATTTCCTTGCATTGGGCAAGGGCAGCGACTTTATCGCGATCAACGCTTTTGTTGCCAGAAATGAAGAGAATGAAAACAGCCTGCAAAGTCTGAGGAATTTTCTGACCGAACAGACCGGTTTGCCAACCACCCTGGGTTTTGGACCGCGTTTCCTGCATTCAACAGGCCAATTGCACAAGGGCGGTAAGAACAACGGATTGTTTATTGTCATCTCGCAGGATGAACCGGAACGATTGCCCATCCCCGGAGAGGGCATCACTTTCAACGATCTGATCATGGCCCAAGCTCTCGGCGATTGCCAGGCGCTTGAGAAACATGACCGGCGCGTCATTCGTCTGCACTTTGCCGACCGGAAACTTTTAAATTCGGATTTACCGGAACTTTTCAGATAGATTTACTAATCCGGCCTCGATGATTGGTAAGCCAGGCACAAGGCACCCATCAGGCCGGATTCATTTTTCCAACGGGGGGAAATAATGTAATCGCCAACGCTTTCTTCCAAATATTTGGAACGGATATAGTTGTTCATGATCTGGATGGTCTTGGCGCGGATGATATCGTAGAGGTAATAACGATGCATCACCCCGCCGCCCAGGATGATCTTTTCAGGGGAGACAGTGCAGATCAGGTCGGAAAGGGCATAAGCGATATATTCGCCTTCCAGATCCCAGGCTACATGCTCCTGCGGAATTTCATCGGCAGGCATGCGCCAGCGTTCCGCCAGCGCGGGACCGGAAGCCAGGCCTTCGAAACAATCGCGATGGTATGGGCAAATTCCGGGAAACGGATCGACGCGCTGATCATGCGGCAGGCGGATATGGCCGAATTCGGGATGAACCAACCCATGCAGTAATTCGCCATTGACGATGAATCCCGCGCCGATGCCGGTGCCGATGGTGATGTAAACCAGGTTCTGAATGGTTTGCATGGCTTTAAATGAGTACTCACCTAGAGCCGCCGCATTGACGTCTGTGTCGATTTCCACATGAACATCCAGCGCGGATTCGATTTTGCCCTTGATGTCAAAGAATTCCCAACCCAACTTTGGGGTTGTAGTGATAAAACCGTAAGTCTTTGAATCTGGATGCAAATCCAGCGGGCCAAAACTGCCAACGCCGATGGACTTCAATTCAATTCCTTCAGAAGCGACAGTCGTTTTGATAAACCTGGCAATATCCGTAACTGTTTCTGTCGGCGAAAGCGTTGGAAAAACTTTCTTGGCAAGCGGGTTGTTTTGATCGTCGGCGATCAGCACGTTGGTTTTCGTTCCGCCCAATTCAATAGCGCCAAAATATTGTTTAGACATTTGTTTTTACCATTGCGATATAATAGAAAAATTATTTTTAAAGTAACTTTATTATATATCTCCTGTTTTATATTACGAACCGAACATCAAAAAAAAGGACTTAAATCATGGATATCTTTGAGAAATGTCGGAATTACACCCAAGCCAGGGAAGCGATGAAAAGCGGGACGTATCCTTATTTCATTCCCCTGGATGAAAACGAAGGTACGGAAGTCGAGTATAAGGGCAATCGCCTGATCATGTGCGGGTCGAACAATTACCTGGGTTTGACCACGCACCCCAAGGTCAAGGAAGCCGCAGAGGCAGCCATCAAGCGCTACGGTACTTCCTGTACAGGGTCGCGGTTTCTGAACGGCACCCTGGCGATGCACGAGCAGTTGGAGCGGGAACTGGCTGAATTTGTCGGCAAGGACAGTGCCTTGATCTTTTCAACTGGCATGCAAGTCAATCTGGGCACCATCTCCGCTTTGATCACCCGCGACGATGTGGTGATCCTGGACAAGGACGACCACGCCAGCATTGTGGACGGCGCTCGCCTGGGATATGGCAAGATCGAAAGATTCCGCCACAACGATATCGAACATCTGGAGCGGGTGCTGCAATCGCTACCTGAGCATGTTGGCAAATTGATCGTAGTGGACGGTGTGTTCAGTATGGGCGGCGACCTGGCCGACCTTCCCAGGATCATTCCGGTAGCGCGTAAATACGGTGCGCGCGTGATGGTGGACGATGCCCACGGCATGGGTGTGATGGGTAAAGGTCGCGGTACGGCGGCGGAATTCGGCATGACCGGTGATGTTGACCTGATTATGTCTACTTTCAGCAAATCCTTCGCGTCTCTGGGAGGATTCATAGCCGGGGATGACGATGTGATCCACTATATCAAGCATAATGCGCGGTCATTGATCTTCAGCGCCAGCATTCCTGCGGCAAACGCTGCCGCTGCTTTGGCGGCGCTGCACGTGATCCGCGATGAACCTCAAATGGCTGAACGCGTCATTCAGATTGGAGCACGCGTGAAGAGGGAATTGGGCGCGATGGGCTTTAACGTGGGCGAATCTGTCACTCCAATCGTACCGGTTATTATTGGCGATGATGAAAAAACCTTCTTAACCTGGAAGACTCTTTTCGATAATGGTGTATTCGTTAATCCGGTGATTTCACCGGCAGTTCCGCAGGGTATGCAACTGCTGCGCACCAGTTATATGGCCTCGCATACTGACGCGCAAATTGACCGGGTGTTGGAGATATTCAACCAGGTAGGTAAACAAGTCGGGATTATTTAAT
>ENA-UOYA01005075-UOYA01005075.1-activated-sludge-metagenome-genome-assembly--contig:-NODE-5075-length-10613-cov-4.727600_pt1 | contig 10613 bp, 11 predicted proteins | sample MGYA00238163_ERZ764804 | MGnify/ENA primary metagenome ERZ764804 (study PRJEB28919, sample SAMN05720223) | activated sludge metagenome | isolation source: Anaerobic digester | place: Hong Kong...
GGCCTCAACCAGGGAGACGAGTGATTCGGTATCATTATAGGGGACCTGTCTGGTGTGACGAACCACATCAGCAATGACACCCGCAGAATCCGGCTGACCAAGGGTTGTGCATCCTGAGCCTACCTGCACCAGGACACCGTCATGTGCCCCGTGAAATCCCCCTTCGGTCTTGATAATATCAGTTTTTCCGGTATATCCCCGTGCCAGGCGGATCGCAGCCATGGTGGCTTCAGAGCCGGTTGTCACAAACCGGACCATCTCAATGGATGGATGATCCTGAATAAGAATCCGTGCAAGATCAATCTCTGCAGGAGTTGGAGTTCCATAGAGCCAGCCATCCTGTGCTGCTGACAGTATCGCATCATGCACCTGCTTATTGGCATGACCCAGGATGAGCGGGCCGTATGCACAGCAGCAGTCGATCAGTTCTGCCCCGTCCGCAGTATAGATTCGGGACCCCGAACCCCGTATGGTATAGAATGGATAGGGCTGAATTGCCCGGACCGGACTTGAAACCCCGCCTGGCATCAGTTCCCGAGCCGTTGTATAATATTTCCTGCTTTTTTCACCGTGATTCATGAAGCCACCTGCATACATCTTCAGCAAAATACGTTATTATAAGGTCTGCACCTGCACGTTTCAGCGATATCAGGCTTTCCATGACAACCCGCCGTTCATCAAGCCATCCTTTCTCTGATGCAGCCTTTATCATAGAGTATTCCCCGGAGACCTGGTAGGCTGCAACCGGAAGCCCGAGTTGTCTGATATCCGTGATGATATCACCAAACCACCCGGCGGGTTTTACCATCAGAATATCTGCACCTTCTGCTGCATCCAGTTCCGACTCACGATATGCCTCCCGCCGATTTGAGACAGGAGCCTGGTATCCGGTCCGATCGCCACAGGAAAACCCAGATCCTGCCGCTTCACGAAACGGGCCATAGAGCGAGGATGCAAATTTGGATGAATAAGACATGATAAGAACCTCCTGATGCCCGTAATCGTCCAACGCTTCCCGGATGGCAGAAACCATGCCATCAAGCATACACGACGGTGCGACAATATCAGCACCTGCCTCAGCCTGGGAGATCGCAATACGCTGCATCATCTCAAGGGAGGCGTCATTTACCAGGTCAAATCCATCGCAGCATTCACCGATATACCCGCAGTGACCGTGATCAGTATACTCACAGGCACAGAGATCTGTAATAATGACCATGTCAGGACAGGCCGTCTTCATGGCACGAACCACCTGCTGAATGATTCCGTCCGGTGCATGTGCCCCTGACGCGTCCGTATCCTTGACAGATGGAATACCAAAGAGAAGGACTGCACGAATTCCTGCATCCATCAGCCTGGTACCTACATCTCCTGCCATCCTGACCGGCCATCTATACTGTCCGGGCATTGCCAGAATCGGAACAGGCTCATCTGCCTGTTCATCGAAAAAAAGCGGCGCTATCAGATCATCTGAACACAGATGCGTCTCGGTAAGCAGGGGGATTATCTTCCGCCTGCGTAATCTTCTCAATCGGACGTGCGGGAACATATCATCTCTCCTCGTGTTATGGCACCAACCAGGTTTTCAGCAATCTGCATCTCTCCCCGTTCGGCACAGGTCCGGATGGTAAGGGTCACATCGGTCAGAAGTTTCCTTGTCAGAACCCTGGTCAGGTCGTCAGTCACTTCCCGAAGCCGGTCATCGTACCCGGATAACCTGGACAAGGCCCGATCCCGCTCTCTGATTCGGATCTGTTCTGCCCAGCTATGCAGGGTTGCAAGGAGTTCATCTGCAGCCTTCCGGTTAAAGAGACGGATAAACTGGGTCAGTTCCTGGTCAAGAAATGCCCTGACCTTCATAGCCGCCTCCTTTCTGAATTCTGCCGTGTCATCATTGACTTTCCGAAGATCATCAATCGTATAGAGACATATCCCTGGTATCTTCCCGACCTCTTCCTCAACATCCCTAGGCTGGGCGATATCCACTATGATAAGCAGGCGTCTGGTGGTATCAAGTGGCCAGGATCTGCTATTCATGGCCTGTGAGACCTCCTCAGCCCTGATAACGGGATGGGGAGCAGCGGTGCAGCAGATGACAACATCAGAAAGGGTCAGATACCGGTAAAGGTCTGCCATAGGAACTGCGGTCCCATGTACCTTCTCAGCCAGCAGCCGGGCACGATCAAAGGTCCGGTTCGCCACATAGATTGCAGACAGGTGCTTTGCGGCAAGTGCCTGGGTAACGAGGACTCCCATCTCCCCACTCCCGAGCACCAGGATATGACGACCCTCAAGTGAACCGAGCCGCTCTTCGGCAAGCAACACCGCGGCTGATCCGATTGATACCGCACCCCGGTTGATCCCGCTCATCCTTCTGGCTTCTGAACCGGCATGGATGGCCTTGTTAATACAGAGGGTGATCAGGGGATCGGCAACTGACTTCTCCTCTGAAAGGGTGAGCGCCTTTCGAAGCTGCCCAAGGATCTGATCCTCACCAATGACCATAGAGTCAAGACCTGCTGCGAGATCAAGAAGATGTGACAATGCCTCAGCATCCTTCCAGATCTGCCAGCCGGTCCTTCCTTCACCCTCCAGAAATGTGACAAGGAGATCCGCATTTCCGTGCACCATGACCTCAATCCGGTTACAGGTCTGAAGCAGGATAACTCCTTTGAACCATTCTCCTGCCCGCTCAAGGAATGCTTCCTCATCAGGAAACCGGACCGCTTCCATATCCGCTACCGAAGCCGTGTGATGGGATATCCCTGCAATGGTAAAGGGAGAAAAGAGCGCGTGAGTCATATGGCAAATCTCCGCTTAATATACTCTTTCGCATGTTCTATTCCGGTTGCGAGCGCCTTTCTCGTTTCAGGGTCACGAAGAGCAGAATATAGGACGGCATCATATGAATCAGTGCCTTGTCGGTCCCCCCGGTAGGTGTTTCGGATCCATTCCCCTAAGAGAATGAGATCATCAAGATCAGGGAATGAATGCTCAAGTTCCTCGCGAATGAGTCGTGAGATCGCCGGGACAGAGCCGATGGTGCTTACCGCAATAACATACCGGTCTCCGGAGATCTTCGCTGGAAGGACGACATCACCACGGGTTCCAGCCGCGATATTACACCAGATATTTTCGCGATTACATACGTTTTTGATCACAGAATTTAACTCTGAATCTGATGTTGCGGCGATAACAAGTGACGCATGCTGAATCATCTGCTGCAGGGTTTTTTGATCTCCTGTCAGATTACATACCTCCGTCCTGACCGGTATCTCATGAAAATCCTGATGAAAAGAACGACTATACACGACGACTTCAGCTTCATGAGCGAAATACCGGGCCTTTCTTGCCCCGACAACCCCTCCCCCGAAGATGATTACTTTCTTGCCGGTAAAGTCAATCATCAGAGGGATCATTCGTATGAGGTTTGCAGGTAGAAAATATCAATCTGTCCAATGAATCTGATCATTATTCATACGGATCGATGGAGAGTAAAATCGAAGTTTTTATTATCTCTCAAAGCTGACGATATAGAGCACCTGCGTTGATAGTGTAGTGGTTATCACTAGGCGTTGCCAACGCCTAAACCCGGGTTCGAATCCCGGTCAGCGCATCAGGACATCGTGTTCGATTCCCTTCCAACACTTTAAGACGTACACTCCCCTTTTTTTGCTATGCCTCTGCAGACAGTGTACACTGATAACGACCGTTTCCATAACTTTAAAAAAGATTACCCAATAAGGACAATCGAATCTGCTCTTGCTCGTGGTGTTCTCTCCCAGGATGATGTATCGCTAATGCGGGCATACCTGGCAGAGAGAAGTGTGGTCAGTCGTATCAGCTCGAAGCGGCTTTTAAAATTAATATCAAGTCTCGTTACCATCCGACGGTTTCTCGCAACCGATTTTCGCACAGCCGATGTATTAACCGTTTACACAGCAGTCAATTCCATAAAAGCCGGGGTAACGATGAGGGGGGAACCATATTCCCAGAACACAAAGGCGGACCTCGTTCAAATCCTGAAATCATTCATGCTCTGGATGATAGATTCTGATCTAACCGGTTTGCCGGAGAAAAAGATCCGGGCGATCAAAACTCCCACAAAAATATCAACAAAAACGGACGCTGATCTCATCAGCCCTGAACAAATTACAGCACTTATCGAGGCATGCTGGTCAGACCGTGACCGGGCTATGTTTATGACGCTCTATGAGGGAGGGTTCCGATCTGGAGAAATCGGAGAGATGCGATGGAAACACCTTACCTTTGATGGGACTGGGGTTATCGCAATGGTCCGGTTTAAAACGGAAAAGACCAGGCATGTACGACTTGTCCTGGCTAAGGAATACCTCATAAAGTGGCGGTCTGTTTATCCTGGCAATGCATCGGGAGATTCATTAGTATTCCTGAACGAACGTGGGAAACCAATTACTCATGCAGCGATCTCCCGGCAATTAGGGCGATTACAGGAACGAACGGGGATGGATAAACATTTGACGCTTCACTTATTCAGGCATTCCCGGATCACCCACCTCCTTCAACAGGGAGTGAGCGAATCGGTCATTAAAATGATGATGTGGGGAACCATCGAAACAAAAATGTTCCGAGATTACGCCCATCTGAACGGAGATGATACCGACCGGGAGATCTTTAAACTGTATGGGATAGAGCAGGTTACGACCCAAGAGGTTGAAGGGAAGATCGAACCGAGAGTCTGTTCACATTGTCACGAATTAAACGCTCCGATATCCCGGCATTGCCACCTATGCGGGCATCCGCTTACCGAGAAAATGATCCAGTCATCTGATCACCTGTCTCAATGGTTGTTAGACAATGGGGATGAGTTAATCGAATTTCTTAAATCGCGTAATATGAACACAGAAAAAGTACAACAACCGTTGCGCAATATGACGGCTATTTAACCGGCTTATCGCCTCTTTTGTTCTGTTTTTATTTAAAGCCTTTCTTTTTTTCTGCCGAAACACATATAAAACCGCGAGAAGATTTAGTTGTGCCTGAATAGGCATCATTCAGGTTGGTGATATTATGACACCAATGCACGTACCAAAAGACATTATGGATGCGTACGAGCTGCGAAGTGGTTTCGTTGGACTCGGACAATTCTTGGAACAGAGAGGACGAATAAAACTGATAGAACCGGAGGGATTTGAGTGTCAATCGGTACGAAAATAGTTCCCCGCAAATACAACCTGAAGTTTGGCCGCCTCGGGGTGTGTATCAGCAGGGGTATATCCAATATACCCCGTTTACCCTCAAAAGTTTTTGCGTCTGCTTGGCATTACACGGGGCGAGGAGATGACCTCAGTACGTAGAGGTCCGTCGGCCCGTGTTGCTGTGTGCGAAGCTCAGCGCCTCTTAACTGAAAAAGGGTACAATGCTGATCGGATTTCATCAGGCAACCGGCTCTATGATATTGTTGCTTGGCAGAACGGGCACATTCTTTTAATTAGCGTAAAAGCTTCACGGCAATTGGAACGCTCAAACTATCGGGAAGACATAATAGCGCTATCTGGCATGCTTCGAGACCACCCGGATCCATACCGAACGGCGGAAATGTGGATCTATAGCAGGTCACAGTGGTTTCAGTGGGAGATCACACCTGGCGGAGCAATCCAAAAGCGGGAGGTAGCTGCATGAGGCCACCATTGCCCGAGGTCCAATATGAGATCCGTGAGGTCGTCGCCTGGCTTAGATCTGATGGGACCACGATAGTATCCCGGCAGAGGATTGATGCACTTGTTCTTGAGTTCCCGTTCTGGTGCCCGAACACGGTGACAATGGGAGATGTGATCCGACAAAAGACGATCACCTATTGTCTGAACAAATGGTTCCCACTCCTTAACCAGACCGGGAAGAAACCTCGTGCTCATAACTGGGTCCTATCATCAACCGGGAGGATCGAATGTCCCGCCTGACCGATGCCAGTTTGAAGCGGCGTATATGCCCGATCATCTCATCCGGTCAATACCTGCAATACTGCAAAGGGATGGGGTGCAATGCCGCAAAGCCCGACCGCGTTGACGGAGAGACTTTCTGGTATTGTTCCCTGATCGAACCGGAACGGGAGGAAGGCGATGACTGAAACGTTCCCGCAATATCGGGAATCTCCCTGCAGGCTACCTGAGTACTTTTTCCTCAATGTGTTGGGGAAATGCTACCGAATCCGGGTTCCGTGGATTGCGATACAGGCAGTAGTTGAGATCATCGAATCCCCTCAGGGGGGCCGTGAGCACTCGATCAGTTGGAATTACATACCGGGACCGACGATCACCCGGCAGGTATCCACCGGAGGAGCGGAGCATATCTTATCTCTGGCTCGTGAGGAAGGGTGGCTCGAATGACCGGAGTTTCTATGGAGCGGGAGATCGCCGTTCTTGATGCCGTTCGTGCGATACACAAACGCAACCGCACACACGAAGCGGTCATTAGTCGGGCTGCTATCATGAGCGAGATTCTGGATAAACCCAGAGAATACGAGATCCGGGTTTACAACATAAACGAACTCCGGAAGATAGTGACAACGGTTTGCAATGAACATTTTGAAGAAATTTCGAATAATTGGCGGAATGGTGCATGGGTTGTTAGGGGTGTGGAATGATTACGGAAGAGGAGGTACTGAAAGCGATCAGAGCATGGTTTGCAGATAAGCCCCAAGATGGGCGAATTATTTCCCGTGGGAATATCGAAGGACTGTTAAAACTGGATTATAGACTCGAACCGGAGGAGATTCCTCGGGCCCGGTTTATCCTGACCCGAACGTGTAACAAACATTTCGAGTTACGATCACCACACAGAAAAACCCGGTCTTGGGTAATCACAGCGGAGGCTCTGGCATGAGCGAAGATCAGATCCTATGTGTTCCTTGCCCGGATTGTAATACAGATACACACATTTCATACCTCATGGAGGATCTGCCTGCCGGAGCACTCCGTACCTATTGCAAGTGTGATAAGTGCGGATTACGGGCAGCGGGTGCAATCCTGATCGCAGGAGCAATAGCACGAAGCCCGGATACCGATATCATCGACAACACGGCCGCAGAGAACTGGAATCAAATGGTTGCCAGGCTACACGAGAGGGGAAAGATATGAGTAAAGAGACCATCCGAGGGGTCTGTGATACGCTCTTTTACTCCGGGCAGGTAACAGAAATCAGAGCACTCGGGGATAATGGAACCCATATCGGATACTATTCCAATTGGGACCGGCTCGCCCAGGACATTGATGTTCTCGATGGGTCGGCAGGTTTCAAGGGTATTTACTGTGTTCTCAATCCCGTAAACCCGGCACTTCTCGCACGAAAAGCCAACCGAATATCTCGGCAGGGAAAGAATGATGCAGCTACCCAGGATGCTGACGTTATCCGGCGACGGTGGCTTCCGATTGATATTGATCCCAAAAGACCATCGGGGATATCGTCATCGGATGCGGAGCACGATCACGCCCATGACAAGGCGAAAAAGATCCGGGCATTTCTTACTGAGCTGGGATGGCCTGAACCAGTCTATGCTGACTCGGGGAACGGGGCACACCTCCTCTACCGGATAGATACCCCGAATGATCCGGAGAGTACTGATCTCATTGTCAAATGTCTCAAGACCCTATCGCGGATGTTTTCCGATGCAGGGGCGGATGTTGATACATCAGTCACGAACCCCTCCCGGCTCTGGAAGTTATATGGGACCGTCTCGCGGAAGGGAGACAACACAGAGGATCGACCTCACCGGGAATCAACAATTCTCGAATTCCCTGATGACCTGGCTATTGTTCCAGTCCATGAACTCATGCACCTGGGATCCATTCTCGGACCGGATGATGATGATACTGGTAGGACAAGTAGGAACATTCCTACTGGTGCTACCAGTGTTACTGACCTGGGCGACTGGTTGCTGTCTCATGGTATCGGTTTCGATGAGAAGCCATACTCCGGTGGCCGTCTCTATGTCCTCGATGAGTGCCCGTTCTCATCAGCTCACAAGGATGGGGCATATGCAATACAGTTTGCCAGTGGGGCAATATTCGCTGGTTGTCACCATAATTCGTGCGGAGGAGGAGAGCAGCGATGGTCAGAACTCCGTGAACGGTACGAAGGACCCCGACCGAAGCGGGATTATGATAAGTGGCGTAAGGACCAGATCCGGAAACAGGCAGAGGCAAAAGCGGAGTATTACGGGAACAATTCGGAAATTCCGATGAGTTCAGATCAATTTGTTGACGCCACCGATATGGTTGATCATGCCAAGGAAGCGCTCCGGGTTCTGAAGGAAGGGGATCCGGTTGAATATATCCTCGATTCGTTCAAGACCGACCATGAAGGGGATGAGACGGTTGCCCGATGCCTTATCATGTCGTTTGCATCCCGAACGGTCATCAACTCGAACGGGCTGCATGTCCTTGTGACCGGGGAGTCTGGGAAGGGTAAGAGTCATACCTTCGATACGATGCTTAATCACATCCCTCCCGAGTTCCGGTTAGGTGGCCGACTGTCTGACAAGGCGCTTTTCTATGCTGAGGACATGCGAGCTGGGTCCGCTATCTGTCTTGATGATGTCGGACTCTCGGATCAGATGCAAGAGACCCTGAAGGGAGTCACGACCTCCTTTAAGAAACCGTTCATATACCGGACAGTGAACAAGGACCGGAAGGGTCAGACGTGCATCATCCCTGAACGGTGTGTCTGGTGGGTTGCCAAGGTGGAAGGGTCCGGTGATGACCAGGTATGGAACCGGATGCTTACCTGCTGGATCGATGACAGCCAGGAACAGGATGAACTGGTCCTTGCGCGGGAACTCGAAGCGGCCGAAGCCCTCCCGGCTGATGAGGATGACATGAGACCTGAGACTCTGATCTGTCATCACATCTGGAACCAGCTTACTCCGGTTCATGTTGTGATCCCATTCGCAAAACGGATCCGGTTCTCATCATCAGCCAACCGGAGGAATCCGGGGATGCTCCTCGATCTCATCAAGTCGGTTGCAACACTTCACCAGCACCAGCGGGAGAGAACCCGGACCCGTGGCCGGGATGTCATCTATGCGACTGTTGATGACTTCCGGAAGGCGTGTCGGATATACCAGGCATTGAATGGCGAGTGTGGAAGTCAGGCATCGAAACTCACCCGGAAGGAAGCCGACCTCGCTATTAAGATGCAGGCATCCGGCCGTACTGAGTTCACGATGCAGGAGCTCATCGAGATTGCAGGGACCGGGGCATCATACGGCTCACTCTGGAAACGGATACATGGAGGGGCAAGCCATCAGACTCACTACGATGGACTGCTCGAAAAGTGCCCGGCTCTTACTTTTGTTGACCGGACTGATGTTTCAGAAAATAGCGGGAACTCGAAGAGACAGCGGGTGTACATCTGGGACCGGGAACAGTACGAACAGTGGATATCTGGTGGAGGATGCTGGTTAGAATCCCCCTCTTCCAATTCTGATAACGATCCCAATGATGAGGATTATAGCGGAAATAGCGGAACGATTCGGAACGATTCGGAAACACTTCCGACAATGAAAGGAGGACGGGATGAAGAGAAAAAGGAGAATAATAAAAAAATTGATAATAATAATAAGCAGTATCGGAAAGATGAGGAAGTACAGAGCATACACGAACCTGTTGTCTCCTATAACTCTGCACCTGAAAACTTCCGAATTTCCGACAACACCTCTGAAGTGATCCAATCCGAACCGGCTGCTCCGGGCGATATGAAATCTACCGGTGATTTGTCATACCGGAAAGTTTCAGACACTTCCGACAATCACCCGAGACTTCCGCTATCAGAAGTTGACCCCGATGATTTCGGACCCATCAATGGTGTATGGGGTGGGCCTTGTTCGGTATGTGGTACCAAGTGGGTGCAATATACCGAGAAATTCAGTCAGAAACAGAAGGATGAGGGCCGGTTCTCCCATAAGATATGTGCCAAGTGCTACAGTAAGGCGATAGCAGCCAAATGTAAGACCTTCACGTCCTTGCCGGGGATGTTGAATACGGCCAACATGAGACAGACCAATGTTGATGTTGGTCGGTGCGATGTCTGCAATACCGGAGCAGCTACATGGATCGACCAGGACACGAAACAGAAAATCTGTCAGGTATGCCACTCCCGTGAACAGAGCAGACCGGAGGTATCTGCGTGAAGTATCCTCATTTCTGTCTCCAGCGTGTTCCTTGGGTTGATCCAGATGGTAACTATCGGGATAATTGGATCCGGTGTTCTCACCTGGTCCATCAACCATGTCACCAGACATGCAGAGCGACAAAGCGAGACATATCATTCAAGGTACTTCCGGATGGGCAGATCCGATCCGAGATGTGCCCGCTTGATAATGAGGGGGTCTGAATGAAAAAGATGCAGACCGGTCGGATGTGTATTCAGCGGGTGGCAGTCGGAGAGCGGGAATGCTCCAACCCTCGGTACTGCTGGATCAGGTGTTCCCATCTGAAATATACTCCGAATGTTTACAACTGCCGGATATCGAAAGCGAATAAGGCATTTTGGGAGTTGCCTGACGGTCAATTGATCGCGTCATCCTGCCCGATGAATGAAGGAGGGTGCTGATGGCAAGCCCTCTTCCTGGTCCCTGC
>ENA-UOYA01005080-UOYA01005080.1-activated-sludge-metagenome-genome-assembly--contig:-NODE-5080-length-10608-cov-5.467450_pt1 | contig 10608 bp, 10 predicted proteins | sample MGYA00238163_ERZ764804 | MGnify/ENA primary metagenome ERZ764804 (study PRJEB28919, sample SAMN05720223) | activated sludge metagenome | isolation source: Anaerobic digester | place: Hong Kong...
TTCAGATTTTTCTTCATCATTCATGGTGGTCATTCCAGGGATGAATTAATAAAAAAATCTGTAGATAATTTTATTGGCAATGGATATTATAATTATTCATTCAAAAACATGACCGGGTAAAAAATTCAAAGATCACAACAAGAATAGTTTCATCCTGGGATTAGATTTAAATCCTTGATGAGAAAAATATGGTATAAAAATGTGTTGATAAAAGAATAAGTCGGAATTAAATTAGAATTAGGAATAAATTAATCAAATAATCCTTTTTTTTGAAATTATTTCAGATTATAGGTTATATTAATAAAAACCGGTTATCAATGTATTTTAATTCTTATTTGTCTAGTCAATTGCATTTTCTCCTTTTTCAGTTGTCCTGATCCTTATGATATCCTCTACTGGGGATATGAATAATTTTTCACTTATGTCCTCTGTTTTCACGGATTCAATGGCCTTAATCACATATTCAATTTCCTCTTTTTTCGTGATCATCATCATCTCTATTTTAGGAGGTAACTGGAGCTCATAACTGCTGCCCCTGTAAGTTTCAGTCTTTTCTTCCTGGTAATTTTGATATTTGATATCGATGAGAGTCAGGTTAGAGAATCCGAATTTTGCCAGGGACTTTTTAACGTTGTCCAGTTCAACAGGATGAAAAAAGAATCTTAATTTGCAAAATTCTGTTTCCGGTGTGGGTGGGGTTTCTGGTGTATCGTTATTTTCTGGTGTTTGGTTGTTTTCTGGTGTTTGGTTGTTTTCGCTTGGATCGTATTCCTTTTCATGATTGTCAATTAATTTCAACAACATTTTAAGGCCGTCATTTATCCCGATTCCATCCTGGGCAATGGTGGGAATAATCAAAACACCTTCCACGTGGGTGTCCATTTCAAATTTGTTAAAATCGTCCCGGTTGGCGAATAAAACGTGAGGTATGTCTTCCCCTGCAATTAAGTCAATTATTTCCAGATCTGTTTCAAAAATACCAATGCTGGTTTCTATGAAAAGGATAACTCCGTCCACGTCTCTAGATAAAACTTGTTTTAGGGTCATGAATTCTGGATAGTCTGGTGGGTTGAACAGATAATTTTTTCCACCATCAATCAGGAGTCTTCTATAATTAAAAAGGGATAAATCAATGTCACTATCCTGAAAAGTTACATCCTTGAAATATTCCATCAAATTTTCAGAATGTGCTTTGTTAGAATTGTAATTACTCAAAATAACATTTTTTTCCCATTTATTGCGGATTCATTTTCCAATTTAAGTCACCTTAACCTGATGATAATTACACGAAAATAGGTAGGTCTCTAACGGCTATTTCCAATACTATAATGTTTTAATTGATTTTGTTCTACTTATCGTACGTGGGGGATTAAACAAAGGAAAAATTAAAGTAATTCCTTATTTTCAGTAGCTAATGGTAGGGATCTTAACTGGTTCACTTTCCACCAGCTGTAACAACATGTTTAAACCCTCCACAACTCCTTTCCCCGATATTGCCTCGGTGGGGAGTATACAGATGTCCGGATAATTGGTGTACAGTGGACTGTTGTTTAAATCTTGTTTGTTGGCAAATATAAGGTAGGGAACACCCTTTTCTTCCACAAAATCAATCATTTCTTCACAGCTGGAGGTAACTCCCTGGGTATTATCAATAATTATAATAGCTCCGTCCATATTTTTAGATAAGATGTCTTTCATGAAACGGAATCTCTCTGCACTGGATGGACTGAATATTTGGAGCTTTTTATGGTTTAAAGTGGTTTTTCCATAGCTTGCAGCTTCAGTTTCTACCAGATTATTGCAGATATGTTTCAGGGCGGTCCTTTTACCCGCATCTGAGTCTCCTAACACTAAAATTTTTTTGGTTTCCATAACATCACCTAAGGAATACGGAAGCATACTTCCGATCAAGTGTTTGGATAACTTAACTTATAAACTTATCCTCGAGGTGTTGGTCCTGGTATGGATAAAAATAATAAAAAAAAGGAGCCCTGAAAAATTAAAAGGGTATTTATTGATTCAAAATAGGGTTTTATATGGATAACTAAGCTAATTCAATGGTGCTTGGAGGTTTATCGCTCACTGAAAGGGATACGTGGGTTACTTCTGGGATTTCGGCTGTAATCCTCCGTGAGATTGTTTTCACCATATTCCAGGGAAGCTCCGGAACATCGGCAGTCATGGCATCCAGAGATTCAACCATTCGCAAAACTACCAGGTATCCGTAATCCCGGATATCTCCCTTAACCCCGGTAACTTTAGTGTTGGTTAAAACTGCAAAATACTGCCACAGGGTTTTATCCAGGCCCTCTTTCTGTACTTCTTCTTCTACTATGGCATTGGCCTGGCGGCATATCCTGATTTTGTCCTCAGTTAATTCCCCGGCGACACGCACGGCCAGTCCCGGACCAGGATAGGGTTGTCGGTTAACCATTTCGGTAGGTAAACCTATCTCCGCCCCCACAATCCTCACTTCATCTTTGTAGAGTTCTCTTATCGGTTCCACAAGTTCCAGTACCATTCCATGGGGCAGGGCAACATTGTGATGGGACTTGATATTTCCCTGACTCTCGATCCAGTCGGGGGCAATGGTTCCCTGTACTAGGAACTTGGCACCCACCTTTTCTGCTTCTCTTTCAAAAACCCGGATGAAAACTTCTCCAATGATCTTCCTCTTTTCTTCAGGATCCTCCACTCCCTGGAGTTTACCTAAAAATTCTGAACTAGCATCGATATATTTGAGGTTTAACCGGTCATGGAAAGTATTTTGAACATAATCTGCTTCACCTTCCCTTAATAATCCATGATCTACAAAAATGGCGGTTAAATTCTCTCCAATGGCCTTTGAAACAAGAACAGATGCTACTGAACTATCCACACCACCGGAAAGGGCGATTATTGCCTTTTCATCTTTAATAGTTTTTTTAATTTCCTCTATTGATTCTTTAATGAAAGAAGACGGATCTAACATTTTTTTCACCTTAAACTTATAAATAATGTCTCTCCTTACTAATGAAGTTCATTAAACTACAATTACAAATTCCAATAATTGCAGCCTCCCTTATATTCAGATAGTGATTATTTTCTTAGATAGTGATTATTTCCTATCTCATTTTCGTGTTTTATGTATATGTGTTTGGGATATTTAATATCATTTTGAAACTTTGAAGTTAAACAACTAAACCATGATCTTTAAAATTCAATTCATTTTTTTTTTTAAAAGTACGGTGGTAGGGCATGAACTGTAAAAATAATAAATCCCATATAAATTAATGCTGTAGATGGAAATTACCATCCTTAACCCGTAAAGTTCTGATATTATATGACAGTTAAAGATTGGAAGAAAGAACAGATCCTGGTGATAATTTCTGTTTTCCTTCTATTCAGCATTAACCTCCTGGTCTTCCAGTACACCGTGGATATCAGGGAACCCTGGCATGGTGAACTTTCCTCGGGCCACCACCAGTGGCTGAGCGGAAGCACCCTCAAGTTCGCCAAGAACTGGTACCGTGATGGCCCCCTTAACTTGGGATTTACCCTGCTGGAAAATCCATCATCTATAGAATTTCCGGACATCCTCAGCAGACAACCCTACGTCAACTATCTGCCGGGATGCATTATACCCCTGTATGTTATCGGTGAATTAACCGCCACCGAACCAAATGCTGCATTATTAATGGATTATAATCTTCTAAACCACTTTTTAATCGCTTTTTTCCTGTCAATTCTTATCTTCATCTTCCTAAGACAGATAAAAATTGATCCAGTGAATTCTTTCCTTTTTGCCACGGTGCCCCTATTTCTGGAATTGTTACTCCCTGGACCGTTATACTGGCATCAAAATGTATTCTTTGCTGATCAAGCAGTTATTTTGCCCTTTGTTGCGTACATCCTACTGGAAGTAATTCAAGATAGCTATAAAGGGAGATATTCCCGATTTTTAGGAGTAACCCAGAATTTTATCCTTTTATATGGGTTTTTAACCGATTGGTTATTTGTTTTTATTATTTTAACTGTCTATATTAAGCGTATTCTTGAGGGTAAACTCTGTTTCAGCCGGGAAAATTTTGCCCATTCCCTGAAGGATAACCTTAAGTTCTGGATAGTTCCTTCCATCGTTCTTGCATTCTTCGTCATCCAAGTTTATTCATGGGGTTTGACGGGCACCGTGCTCAGCAAGGTGTTATTTAGAGTTGGAATCTCATCTGATGGTTCGGTTACAGTTACCAATGGGTTAATTTCATTTTATCAGTATGTTACATCTGGATATGGCGAAATAGGATTTTATGCTCTGTGTTTTTCCTTAATTACCCTGGTTGTGCTTTTGTTATATGTTTTAAGGGAGAGATTCATTGCCCAGAATACAGATTTTAGAATTAAAAAAATAGCTGCCCTCATGGTGATGCTATTTTTACCCTGTATTTTACAGTTAATACTGTTTAAAAATCATACTCTACTCCATGATTTCTCTGTACTCAAATTATCTGTGCCTTTAACCACCATACCCTTTGTACTGGCACCAATTTCCTGGTACCTTCTGGTTAAAACTCACATAATTGAAAATCACTTAAAGATTCCTCTAACCTTTAAAGGGAGATTGTTAGAAAAAATGAAGGTGAATAAACTCCTGAAACCTGATTTGACCCTCCTGGTGATTTTCCTGGTGGTCACTGCTTCTGCCAGTTTTTATCTGGCTAACGAGCACCCCCACTATCCCGAATTATTCCCCTCTGGTAATCCGGATTACGAGGTTTTGGGAACTTCAATCCAGAAAAATACCCAGTATTCTGACCTTGTTTTTTCTCCAAATTTTGAAATCCCCATCAATCCACCCCAGCAACTCTCCTATTCCATGAAAAGAGTGTATAAAATCAGATCACTGGATGAAATTGGAAGCTATACCCAGGGTCTCTCAGGTTACCACGTGGTCATCATGTTCATTGGCCCTCCCTCTCCACAATGGGCCGAAATACTGGCAAATTACCCTCTGATACAGGATGGAAATTACTATTATTACCAGTTAAATTAGTTTATTAAAAAAATTAGTAATCCCGGTTAAATTATTATTTTAAAAAAAGTAGTAATGATGTTATTTCTGGGAGTACTCCTTACAGATCTCGTGGAAGTTCTCAAATACCTTAGGCCCTTCCGGGGTGTGGTACACTTCCGGGTGGAATTGTATGCCGTACAATGGTTTATTCTGATGTTTCATGGCTTCAATCTGGCAGATGGATGAGGAAGCCAGGAGATTGAATTCTGGTGGAAGCTGGCACACTTCATCTTTATGGGAAGCCCAAACCTCCATTTGGGGTCCCAGACCTTTAAAGATGTCATCTTCATCCAGTATGTCAATCTGTATCTGGGCGTAACTTTCCGATCCTGCCGAGCCTATCTCTCCACCGTAGGCCTGGGCCATAACCTGATGACCGAGACAAATGCCCAGAACCGGATAATCCAGTTCTTTAACGTATTGTATGCTGTTACCGGACCTTTCCACCGAGGGTCCACCTCCCAGAATCAGGCCCAATGGTTCTTTGTCTTCAATCTCTTCCAGGGTGGTGGTGTTGGGCACCAGTTCCGATGGAATCTTCAGGTAGTGCAGAGTGCGGTGTATCCGGTGATTGTACTGTCCATGATTGTTAATCACTAATATCATTTCCATTATCCCCTTATTCGTCTTTAAAAATCATTTTACTGTGTATTAAATATATCTTTATTCGCATCCTAATCTCGAAAAAAACTGTATAATTGGTACTAGGTAATTACCCGGCCGTTAATTCAATATGAAAATATTTTTATGTTAAAATGGTAATATAGAAGAATATGGAACTTCGAGACATTTTACTCATACTGGTGGCCTTAGTGCTGGCAGTGGTTTTCTTCTATGTATTCATATGGTTACTTCCGGTTATAATTATACTGGTGATAGCCTATATCATATATATATTTTTAAAGGGATCCTAAGATTTAATGAACATTCACCTTGAGTGTTTGCTTTGTTTTAGAATTCCCCTAGTTTAAGCTTTTTATTAATTTTTTAAAATTCCACCTATTGTTTTTTAGATTATGGTGATTTAATGATGGAAACAGAAAAGTTCAGAGGATTAAACGGAAACCTGATGGCTTTCAAAAAAGAAGTAGAACACGCAGACAAAGTTACTTTTGCCGGAATTCCTGGTGTTTGCAGCCCCTTTGCCGAACTCTTTGCCTATGTAATCAGAGATAAAGAAGCAGTATTTATACCCAAAACTGATCTGGACTCTGCCCGCAAAATAGAACGCACACCACTGGGGATGCAGTTTACAGGAGAAGCAGATCCCCGCAGCAGTGTGGTGGCCCTTCTGGGTGGACTTTCCATGCCCCAGTACGAGGTAGATGTGGCTGATGTGCAGAAGATGCTTGATGACATATTACTGCCCGGTGGAAAGGTCCTGGGCCTTTGTTACATGAACATGTTCGAAAACGCAGGTTGGGATGATAAAATCGATTTTGACTGTATAATCAACGGTATTCTAACTGGAGAGATATATAAAAAAGAATAAATCAGCAGGAATGACTTCAGGGGTAATTGTTTTTTAAAAAATAGCTGGTTTAAAAACTAATGGTGAAACCATGTTGGACCTGTATTCTGTGGGTATGGAACGTGGTCTTCTGTATGAGACCATTGTCACCACCCGAAACCCGGATGGAACTCCAAACGCCGCACCTATAGGTGTTATCTGTAAAGATGCCCGTGAAGTGGTGGTTTACCTCCACGAGGGATCCCAAACCTTTGATAATGTGAAGCGTGAGAAGAGTTTCGGTGTGAACATACTGCGGGATCCCATGGTTTTCGTGGAATCAACCATTGGAAACCTGGACACCACAAAATTCGAGCCACATCAGGACTATTTTTCTATCAAAGGGGCAGAAGCCTTTTTCACAGTCCATGTCACCCGTGAAAAACTGGTCCAACACCAGGATCACCTGGGAACTTCCACCATTAACGTGTTAACTGCCAGGGTAGGGGAACTGGTTAAAAACCAGGAACATGTCAATCCCCTGAACCGTGCTATTTACGGAATAATCGAGGCCCTTGTATACCTCAGCCGGATAGACATTGTTTCTGAAGAAGAAAGGAAAGAATATCTGGAGAAACTGGGTGAAACCTCCCGGGTGGTGAACAAGGTAGGTTCCAAGGAACATAAAAAAGCCATGAAGAAGATTTTAGAATATTTAAGAGATTAACATCCTTAAATCCATTCTCCTTGATTTAATTATTTAATAAAACTAAAAATAAAACTCTTTTCGCCTTGCTTCCAGTAAATACGGCTCTTTACCCAGAAGTTCCGAAGCCACCATGATCTCCCCCTTTGATTCTGCCTTAACCTCTTTTATAAAATCAAAACAGCGCAGATCCCTTAAAAGATGGTGATCCACCACTACCCGGGGGATTTTCTGGCATATTTCCATCAAATTTTTCTGGGCACGCACTACATCCCTTTTTTCCAGGGCAAAACCCTCCAGATAAATAGGAGGACCACTTAAAATTAGAGTATCTGGTTCTTCATCCAGTATAACTTTTTTAGCACCTTCATAAATGGGGCCCTGCACATCAGAAGCGTGCATTAACTTCTCATTTTCCCATTCTATGGTTGTGGTTACCACAAAGCCCAGACGGCTGCCCTCACCACCGTGGGGGAGGGGATCTGAAAATTTAAGCCGAGTGTCTCCTACCTGGAATGAATTACCATCGGCATAGTGAATATCCCTGGTTCCCAAACGCTTTAAATTCTTTAAAAAAAGTCGAGCCCGGCTTTGCTGGCTTTTATTAATCTTTTCGGTGGGGTGCTTTATGAACAACTTCTTGTCCCGGTACATCTCCTCAGCGTAGTGGGGAGATGAGTCCAGATACCTCCCCAAACTGAAGGGAGTGAAATGGTCATGATGATAATGGCTTATAGTCAAAATGTCTGCCTTTGCAGCGTACTCCTGCACTCTGGCACGTGTTTCATGCAGGGCATCGAATTCATCCTTCCACGGTGGAAATCCAAATCTTTTAGGGGCAATGGAAGTCCCGGGATCAATGAGTATCCTCTGATCCGTTTCAACGAAGGTGGCCATGGAGCGCACGCCCATACTTTCAAAGGCCAGGGGTATAATATCCATTTCAAACACCATTCTTCCCATAATAGTTATGTGTGTCTATATTCCAGATTAATCCGTCTTTTGGTACTGATAAATAGCTTTTTATCCCTAAAAACTGGGAAATTATAGAAATTCACAGAATTCACTTTATAACATCCACAAACTGGAAACTTTCCCCATCAAATAAGCCCTGATCACTGATCTTGAGTTTGGGAATGACCAGGAGCGCCATAAAGGACAGGGTCATAAAGGGAGAAGACAGTTTACAGCCCATAGCCTTAGTAAATTCCTGTAACTGGTTTAACTGGTTAGCAACCTCCTCTGCACTCTGGGTACTCATGAGGCCAGCAATGGGGAGTTTTAGGGAATGCACAACACCCTCACCCACGGTAACCAGTCCTCCTCTGTTCTTTTTAAGGGTGTTCACCGCAACGGCCATATCTTTGGTATTGGTACCAACCACGATTATGTTGTGGGAGTCATGGGCAACACTGGATGCTATTGCACCCTTTTTTAAACCAAAACCCTTCACAAAGGCATTGGAATGATGATTGTTACCGTATCGCTCCACCACTGCAATTTGTAGTACATCCTGTTCAATATCGCCTGGCAGGATGCCATTTACAGACTCCAGTGTGGCCTGGGATTTTTCAGTGAGAAGTTGACCTTCCATCACCTCAATAACCCTCACCGTGTTTTCTCCATTTCCAGTGGATTGTATCTCAAAATCAGAGGGCATCATGGTCTTCAACTGGAAGGTATTTTCTCCACTTAATGGCTGGACATTAAAGAGGGGTTTACCTTCCCGGGCAACCAGCTCTCCCTTTATAAAAACCTTTTTAACGTTGAATTTTTCCAGATCATCCACCACCACCAGATCCGCACTTTTACCCGGGGTTACAGAACCAGTATCCAGGTGGTAATGGGAAGCCGGGTTCACGGTGACCATTTGAATGGCCTTCAGGGGGTCCATACCCAGCTCTACTGCCTTTTTAAGGGTCTGATCCAGATGTCCCTCCAGTAGATCCTGGGGGTGGCGGTCATCAGACACCAGGAAATCCCCATCCACAGTCCACAGTTCTTCCAGGTTCTGGGCTGATGATCCTTCCCGTACCATTATCCTCATACCCAGCCTCTTTTTTTCCAGTGCTTCTTCCCGGAGACTGCACTCATGTTCAGTGGATATGCCACGAGCTACGTAGCTGCAGAGATCATCACCGGAAAGCAGGGGTGCATGCCCATCAACTGGTTTGGAATGTTCATGGGCCAGACGGATCTTCTCCAGAACAACCGGGTCTCCCCCTATAACTCCGGGGAAGTTCATCATCTCCCCCAATGCCACCACATCATCCCTCTGGAGGAGATTATCAATCTCTTCAGGGCCTAAAACTGCTCCAGAGGTTTCAAAAGGGGTAGCGGGTACGCAGGATGGTGCGGTGAAGAAAAATTGGAGGGGGACGTTGGCCGCGTCCTGAATCATGTAGTTAACCCCGGCCAGTCCCTGGACATTGGCAATTTCATGGGGGTCAGCCACCACTGCCGTGGTTCCGTGGGGTACCACCATCTGGGCAAAACGGGAGGGAGTGAGCATGGAACTTTCAATATGGATGTGGGCATCGATGAATCCCGGGAGAATATAGTTATCCAACTCCCCCTTAACTTCCCGGACACACTTTATCTTCCCCTCCTGAATTTCCACCTCGGCGGGGTAGATTTCCTCGGTAAAAAGGTTTACGAGATTTCCTTTAATCATACACATCCCTCTGGATTGATTCAAGTGCTAATCTTTAATTACTGGAATATTTAATTACTGTAATACAACATCCCAGGGGAACTGTTTGATAAAAAAAATTAATCCCCCCCCAATAGGAGTAGATAACAGTTTTTTGTTATCTAATCCTCTGGTTTGTGGTTGATTTCATGATAAAGCATGGGCAGGAAAGCCCCTACATCGGTAACAATACCGAGTACCTGGGCACTACCACGGTCACTTAGTTTGGTAACTGTTGCCGGGTTTATATCCACGCAGATACTCTTAACCTGAGAGGGGAGGATGTTACCCACAGCTATGGAATGTAGCATGGTGGCAATCATGATCACCATATCCACACCCTGTACATACTTCCTCATTTCATCCTGGGCCTCAATAACATCGGTTATAACATCAGGGAGTGGTCCATCATCCCGTATGGATCCAGCCAGTACAAAGGGAACATCGTTGGTTACGCATTCGTACATAACTCCCTTTGTAAGCACGCCCTTCTCCACGGCGTCCCGTATGGATCCGGCCTGGTTTATCTGGTTTATAGCGTAAATATGGTGGCGGTGACCCCGGGCCACAGCTTCCCCACTCTTCACACATATCCCCAGTGACGTTCCGTAGAGTGCACTCTCAATATCATGGGTGGCCAGGGCATTACCGGCAAAGACCACGTCCACCAGGCCTTCTTTGATCATACGGGCCAGCACCGGGCCGGAGCC
>ENA-UOYA01005082-UOYA01005082.1-activated-sludge-metagenome-genome-assembly--contig:-NODE-5082-length-10600-cov-11.228165_pt1 | contig 10600 bp, 23 predicted proteins | sample MGYA00238163_ERZ764804 | MGnify/ENA primary metagenome ERZ764804 (study PRJEB28919, sample SAMN05720223) | activated sludge metagenome | isolation source: Anaerobic digester | place: Hong Kong...
CGGTAGAACAGGCGCAGGAAGAGGCGCAGAGGTTTTTTCAGGGTGTTTTTCATAACCCTGGAAAGTTCCGTAGCCAAATAAAACATTATAGGGAAGCCCGTTTTTATCGGTTCCCTCTGTTGCTGTTATAAGCATTAAAAACTTTTCAGTATTCTTGTCTGTTTTTATCGCTAACGGTGTCATATAGTTGTTTTTTTTTAGAAAAATCCCCCCGTATAGAAATACAGGGGTTTTACCTCTCAAATTGTAGTCTGTAACGTATTTACTATTTTTCTTTTGGTGTTTTTTTCTTGAAAGCTTTAGGCAACGGCTCAACCTTTTCATATCCTGTTTCAGCGTCCATAACGCTAATAAAGAGCCTTATTCCTTCCCTTGTTTTTTGTCCAAGGAACCAGCCCCAATCAGCAAGCCCTTTGAGTACAGGCCTTAGCACGCCGTAAACGGTTTTCAAATCTACTTTTTCCGTTGATACGGCTGTAGCTAATTTTTCATGGTTTTCTTCGATTTGCATTTCCATGAAAGAAACATTTTCTTTTGTCATGTTTTTTTTATTTATCAGTTAAAAAATTACTTTCTTTGGCTCTCTCTCATTATTTCCTTAAGCTCAGTCATTACGGTTTTGATTTCTTCAAGCGTTGTATTAACCCTATTAACGGCGTTTTTATTTTCGGAAATTTCTTTTACAGTTTCCTTGCCATCTTTACTTATGTATTCAATTAGCCTATCGTCTGATTTAGCCTGTTTTATATACAATTTAAAGATAGCCAAACCAAATATGATCAGCAATAGAAGCTGTATATATTTGTTAACGACATAAAGCTTTTGATCTGCTGCTTTAGGATTGATATTTACAAGCTGTTCTAAATTCATCTGCAGGCTTTATTTATACGGTTGGAAGGCTGTTCACGAAATTAAAGGCATTGTTTAACTCTCCTTCACTTAATCCGTTTTCAGGGAGAGAGCCAGCCCCGTATTTCATTTTACTTAACAACGTGTCTGAATGTGCCTGCTCAAAATAAAAGGACATCAAAGAAACTTCAGCTTTGCTTTTACACATTGCGAGGGCTTTCATAAACCTTCCTTCATCATCTGTAAAAGTTCCAAATGAATTATATACCTCCTTAGCTGATTTTTTCATTCTGTCAATCAGCGTTTGGGTTATCGGCCTCCTTCCGTTTGACGGCGTGTTACCGGAATATAAATAATTTCTCCAGTAAGAAGAATTGAAAGGGCTGTTTCCTGAAGCTACAGCGTCGTCGTATTTTCTTGTACCCTCTCCTTTTGTTAGGCCAAGAAAGTTGAATATCTTTTTTATTACTAAAAAGTATATAGCAATAAAAATGACTGCATAAACTATAATCTTTTTATTATCCATGAATGATTGATTTTACAAGGTTTAAAATTCTTTTTCTGTTTACCGGGTTTTCGTAGTTCAGTACGTCTTTTAGTGCATAATACGCTGACGAAGCGTTATAACCTAGTTTTAAAAACTTTTGACAGCCCCACAGGTCGGCCAGTTGTTCGTCATGATAATAGCTGTGTCCTAGCTCATGGCATAATATAAAAACCCTTATAGGAAAAGGCTGCTTCCAAAAGTCATCACCGCCGTATTCTATTATTCCTTTTTTATAAAAGTTTCTTGCGGGCGTTCCCGTTAGGTTGTCGTTTCTTACAAAATCGTAGTTGGTAGCAAAGTTTTTTTGATAAGGAGGCAGTTCTATATCCATTAGCTTTATCTCTATCGGCGTTACCTGCAACTTTTCAAAAGACACGTTAGTTTGATAAATCCCTTTGTGGGCAATATTGAATTTTATTTCATTCTGTTTCTCTGAAAGATGCCTGAAGTAATAAACATTCCCGTTACTGTCGTAAACCTCGAAAGTAACGGGGACGTTTAGTAGCTTCATTCTAACGGTTGATCTTTCAGGAACAGAAAACTTTATCATTTCTTTGAGTACATTTTGATAAAAAATACTATTGCAATTATAGCAACAATCGCAATGGCGATTTTTGGAAGGTTCTGCTTTATCCAGTCTTTTTTTGCTTGTCTTTCAAGTTCAGCCCTTGCACCATCCCATGCCGCTGAAAGATCGCTATCGCTTGCCTTCCTTGGTTTTCCATCAACGCCGATTGTGAGCCTATCGCCATCTGAATCTATATCAATACCACTTGTTTTATCCTTCAGGCCTTGCCAGAACTTACCGGAAAGTATAGGTTTCTTTCCCTTCTTTTCCCTGTTTTTATTTATGGCTTCTATACCGGCTTTTCCTACGCCAGCGACAACGGCAAGTAAAGCCGGGGCGAATTCCTGATAATTTTCATCACCACCTGAAAAGCTTTCCTGATCTTCCGCAAATACAAGGTCTTCGGCCTGCCCGTAATCGTCTATTCCCTTTTCTCTCATCTTACCCTCTATTCTTTTTTCGTGGATAAGGGTGGCTTGTACAGCCAACGCTACAGGGTTCCTTGTATCTGGTTCAGCTCCGTATTGCCTTACATACTGTTCAATCTTTGGCTGATTCTGTTTTATTATAACTTGGCCTAACGTTTCAGGGGAAACGCCGTTTTTTTCTGAAAGGTCTTTAAGTGCTAAAAGCCCTTTCCTGAAACTGCTTTTCCTTCTTAAATATTCGTGTTGCATTTTCGTTTAATTAAAAAAGGCAGCAGCTAACAAGCCGCTGCCCTTGCATTACAAATGGATGAAAAAATTATCTTTCAATCAGCACATTCATTTTTACCGTGTTACCGGCAAGAACTTTGTACCTGATTCCTTTCTGGTCGTCAATTGCAAAATTCATCTGCACATCAACGATCAGGTTTTGGTTTTGTGTTGGATTGAAAAAGGTACGTGGTGTAATTCCATTTTCAGATTTGGCACCCAAAAATGTTGATCTGAAGTGTACCAGTTCCTGATCAATCTGACTGTCATTGCTGAAAGTCATCCTTGCGCCCTTTACGATAAAAGGCCTTCGTCCGCTGCTTTCCATCAAAGCCCGGTAAGGATACTGAGCGCAAGAAACTGTTAAGGCTGTAACACCAGCAGCTCCGGTAAGTTTCAGGTCGCCGTTTGCAAGGAATCCAACAACACCAGCCTGAGTAACACCAGCAGCAAGGCCTTCAAATGTTGTTTGCGGTTTCAAAAGTACCGTGGCTGAGTTCAGGTAGTTTGGATTGTAGATTTTTGCAAAGCTGCGAAGGTCATTGAAAAGTTCAATGATCAAATCTTCGCCGGACGGGTTGGTTATCGTCAAATCAAAGTTTGACTTGATCCTCCCGGATGGTTGTTTCATTTGACCGGCATAATTCAACGCCGTGTCGTCGTCGTACAGTTCGGCAGTATCATCAAAATTTGAATAAGCTGCCCTTTCGAGTTCGTTCATGCTTTAAAGTAAGTTTAAGTTAACAATCTTTTTTCAGGCAGTTTTTACGCTGATTTCGTTACTGCTTTTTTAACAACAAGGTCGTAAATAACGAGGGCAGCAATGATAATCAAAACATCTTTCAAGTATCCCATAATGATTTTTTTTTGATTTACAAATTTTAATTTATAACGCAAGTGTATAAAAACAGATTGCTGATTTATTTTTTTTTGTTCACTTTTGTTCAATAAACAACTAAAATGAATGAAAAAACCACTCCTAAAGCTATAAAAGCCCGTAAAAACAGGTACAGGCTTTCAGGCTTTTATCTCCCCCCTTCCCTAGGGGAAAAATTTTTCAATCTTATAGATGGAAAAGGCACAAAGCCAAAAGATGAAGCAGTTCAGGCTATATTTGACTACTGCGAAAAAAACAAACATTTAATCACTTCTAAATAAAAAACAAATGGAACAATTTGGTAAAAGAACATCAAACAAAAAAGATGATCAGCAAAAACAACAACCGGCAGAACAACCGGCAGAACAACCGGCAGAACAACTGCAAATTTATTTTGTGCCACAGCCAAACTCGGCAGAACAACCGGCAGAACAACCGGCAGAACAACCGGCAGAACAATCATTGAAAAAAAACGAAGCTATTGATAGCTTTGTAAAAGGGGGAGAAGGTTTTGATGCTCTGGACATGGACGACACAGCTTTCAGAAAAGCCTTTGAAGAAATGAAGGAAAAAAGAGGCGAAGAAGTTACAGGGGAGCTGCTCGACTTCAAATCAATGGAGCCGGGAAAAACATATCCGTTCTTTTTCACAGGCATAACCAGCTTTACAGATACCGTAACAGGTGAACAGAAAAACGCCGTTAAGCTTGTGGATGAAAACAGAACAACGTTCATAAGCCCTTCAACGCTGCTTGTGGGAAAACTTATTGACGTTGTTCCACCTAAGGGAGTTAAAATAACTTTCTTAGGACGCAAGGAATCAAAAAAAGGACAGGGCGGTTACTGGGACATGAAAATCCATATCATATAATCACCTTAATCAATGAAAGAATAAAGGGAGTGTAAAAAACTCCCTTTATTTTTAAAGCATAAGCCATGAGAAAAGTAAAAACTAACGCAAAGGCAAACACTAAAATAAAAGACCCTAAAAAAGTTGCAGCGGGTAAGGCAAGGGCAGCCTCTGCGATAAAAGATAAAACGGGAAAGTTTGTTAGTAAAATATTTTACAACGAAATAACGAAAACCGTTCTTGCTGCAAAAGGTTTTGATGTAAAGAAAATAAGCCCGGAAAATACAGCTAAAATAAGCGAGTTAATGAAAGAGGCCGAAGTTACAAAGAAGGAGATAAAAGATTTTTACGATAGAAAACCAAAGGCCTTTGAAAGACTGATAGATGAAGGAGAAGTGAATTCAACATTCAAAAACAGCGACAAAGTAGAAGATACTATAAATGAGTACAGCGGAAAATTACTTATAGACGACGGAACTTCAGTAAGAGAAGTTTCAAAAGCTCAGGCAATTCACGCCCTCGCATCATTTAAGCAATACATGAAAAGCCACGCAAACGTTGTTGATTTCGCTGTGTCAATGAAGTTTAATATAAAAGGAAGTCTTTCAATACAGATACCAAATGCAAATGAATTATATAATACCCTGAAAGAATATTTTCAAGTAAGCAATATGAATGACCTTCTTGAAATTGATACAGCAGAAATAACGGAAGCGTTAGACGAAATTATATTTGATATGTATGGTGAGAATAATATAATAATCTACGCAAGCGAAAAAAGGAAAAGAAACAAAAAGAGGAAATGAAAGTAATGCTTAACCCTGAAGCTGTAAACGCTTACGTTAACTTACATAAAGAGCTGAAAATGCCTTTTACGATGGCAATATCAAACTATACAACCAGAATAAAATCAAATTATATTGATATTCATTTTATGAGAAATGAGCAATCTAACCGGGTTTTCGCCGCTTACTCAAAAGTGAAATCACAAGTATTAAAGAAACCACTTCCAGAGGTAAATAAAAAAAAACTTCAATACTATTCGCACTCGTTTAAAGAAGAAAGTTTTTATATGCCTGTCATATACAATTGCGACCTCAAAAGCGCCTATGCAAACGTTTTATTTAACGATGGATATATAGACAAAGAAACGTTTAAATACCTTACCTCTCTGCCAAAAATGCAAAGGTTAGCTGCTGTAGGTATGTTGGCAGGAAAGAAAAACATTTTTGAGATAGACGAAAACGGGGATATCGAAAGCCAGAGAGAAGAAATAGCACCTACTTCAGATTACTTTTTTCATTGTGTAAAAAGAATATCTGAAACAATCAATGAAGCTTCTCAATATCTTGGCGAAGCCTTTTTGTTTTCGTGGGTTGATGGAATATACTTTTTTCAGGAATATGAAAAAGGTGCAGAAACAGCCGGGAAAATAATAAACGATTTCTTTCAGGAAAAAGGATTCCAGAGCAGCTTTGACATTTTGAAAGATTTCAAAGTAACAGCAAAAGAAAACTATTTTCTTTGCTCATACAAAAAAGACGAGGAAGGCAAGATTATGAGAGTGCCACGACACGATATAACAGCGATAAGAAAAATAACAGATTATCTAACTAAAAAAAAATAAACAATGATTGACTTATTCAAAAATCCATCACTAAAAAAAATGATGATCGGAAAGCTTAAAAAGTTTTCTGAAGATAGCGGGCAAACAAAAGTATTTCTTGACCTTTCAAATCCGGAGGATAGCGTTCAATTCGTTGACGAAAATTCAATCCTTGTAAACAAGCAGGAATACGATTTTTTAAAAAAATTCTACACAGAAAACAAAGACAAGTAAAATGGAAGCAAATACAAACTTTAACTTTCAAACATTGAAAGAAACACCTTTATCATTAATGACTGAGTTAACGGAAAGCAATCAGGCAAAGACTGAAACTATTCCAGACTTGACAGCGCACACAACAGCAAGCCCGCAAATAAGCCCGGTACAGCAACTACAAGCCCAACAGGGAACGTCTTTGAATATCGGAAAGCTCGTTAGCCCTAAAATGGCTTTGCAGTTTATGGATATTGTATTTCCTTCAATGCTCGTTCTTCTTGTTTCAAAAATATTTGACAAAGTAGCAAGCAAGAAACAGTTTCAGCTTACAGCAATGGAAAAGGAAGCGATAGAAGAACCGCTGACAAACTGGATGAATACCATAAACCTAAACTTAAACAATCCCGCTGAAGCCCTTATATTGGCCTTGGTTGTTGTTTATGGAACAAAGGTTATAGAAGTTTATAATGAAGTACCAGCCGGTAATTTCAAACAGGCAAAGGAAACTATAGGGGAAAAAACAAAAGAGGGTTACACAAAGCAAGATGGCAGAGGCCGTCCGCCAGGTTCAAAAAATAAAACAAAAGAAAACCAACCAAAAGAAGATAAAAAGTAAAAAATCTCAAATGTATCTTATAACAATAGTAGGTGGAACGGGGCAAGGAAAAAGCCATTTCCTAAATAGCAATTTTCTGAAAAATAAAATAAGCCCCGTTCCTTCTCCAATGGGAAAAAGGGATAATTATTTTATCTCAGCAGAATCAAAAAGACAATATATTTTTGATATAAATAACGAATATGTTTTCCCCGACGACAGAAACGGAATGAGGTTTCAACAAATCAGGCATATTGACGCTGACCAAAAAAGGTTTATAAGCAATTGCAACGCCATACAGAATACCAATATAGTTTACGAGGATGCCAGTGGTTTTTTAAGAGGAAAGCAATCTGACGAGCTTATTAGGCTCATAGTAAAAAGAAGGCACGTAGGAAATAATTGGTTTCTCCTTTTTCACTCAGTAAACAGAGTACCACCCGAAATAATGGAATACACAAATTATATTGTGCTATTCAGAACCGGCGATAACCTGAAAGATATTCAGCAAAAATTTTCAAACGAAAAACTGGATTCAATTTTCAATGAAATAAATAATTCGCCAAAATCCAAAAGGTTTGTAATTCAAAAATTACTGTAATGGATTTTCTTTTATTTATTTTCGCAGCCGATTTTTTAATAATATTATTCTATATAATCGAAATAGTAAAGTATGAAAAAAGAAAATAAAGAACTTATTTCAGGTATAAAATGCGAAAGATGCGAAAGCGAATTGACGCAAACAGAAATGTTTTATTTAGTTAACCATTGCAGGAAATGCTATCTGGAAATAAAAAACAAACCAATACCGGAAATAATAGAAAAAAAATACTATTGCGTTAACTGTAGGAGAAATAAAGCAAACACATTCGGCGGAATATGCAACGATTGTTTCAAAAGAAAATTAGATAGTTATGAGAAATAAAAAAATAAATAAAATAATAAATTATTTATTAGGCCTGCATCCGCAAGCTGGAAAAGAGAAAAGAAAAAAGAAAATAAGGAGTATTATAAAATCAGTTATTGTGATTTTAGTAAACTTTTTATTATATACTTCTTGCCTTTTTTTATTAATAATGTTCCCGGAATATTATTTCGTAATAATAGTTTCAGGCCTCGCTTTATTCTCTGCGAATTGTTTTATACCGGATGAAATTCTTTGGAAAATAGAATTTAAAAAAAGATCAGAAAAATATTAAAATGGCACTTCAGGTAAATATAGAAGAAACAGAAAAAGAACAGGCTTATATATTTGGAAGTAAAACGCCGGACGAAACGGTTTTTTTCCTTCAGATAGTTACTGAAAAAAGGCTTAATAAAATGAAATCCTTTTTTCTTGGTCAGGAAAATATAGATTGGTACTATGTTCCTGTTACAATACCTTACAAGCTATTTAACCAACCAGAGCCGGAAGTAAAGCCGAAGGAAAAAAATATCGAAGAAAAACCAGATGATTATATTCCAGTTAAGACAGAAATATTATTTTAATACAAAAAATAATAACACAAAAATCGAGTACTTTTACTCTTTTTTCTGAAAAATAAAGGCTATATTTTTGTATTAACAAACAAAATAAAAATGGAAAGAATTTTTAACCTTCAGGAAGCTTTAAACGGTTGCGATCTGTTTACCATGGATGGAAAAAAAGTACTCGGTTTTTCAGTATTAGATGCCCCCAAAACCGTTCAGGACGTATGGCCTTACTTTGCAACAATACAAGAAAGCGAAAAATCAATAACGTTTGCAACTTTTACAAAGGAAGGCTGCTTTTTCCTCCCGGAAATAAAACACAGGTTTGACTTAACAACAAAATCAAAAATAAAATGACAAAGGAAAAATTTCAATTCAAAAAAAACTTTAAGTACAAATTGATAAGATTCGATCTTGATCAAGCAATTGACGGCTTCCCTGTAGCAACCAGATCACAGGAACATGAAGTAACAAACATTGAATATATCAAAGACACGCCAACGGATAAGAGATACCCGGTATTAGCGCAAATAAGTTGCGCAAAAAACGGTTGTATATTCAAGGGTGTAATATCAACAACAAAAATCGGCAAACATTGGGGTGATCACAAAGAAAGCATTTTTGATCTATTTATGATAGATTTACAAGCCTCGCCGTTTGATCTGGAAAAAGCAAATGCAGGACACCCGCTAATAACAAGGAACGGGCATGAAGTGAAAACTTTTTCAGCCGTATTGGGGCAACCAGATAACCTCTTTAACGTAACAATAAAAAATGTTCCAATCATTTTTACCGTAGATGAAAACGGGTTTTGTGTTGGACTTAACGCCTCCGTTCCTAAAGATCAATTTGATTTATTTCTGTATCATCCACAGATCAAAAAACAAAAATGATAAGGTTTGCAAATATACAGGCATTTGAGTTTTTTTACCTTGGTGCTAAATTTATAGTAAAACTAAAAAGGCCTATCTCTTTTCCTGTATTTTTTGCCCTTAAACAATACTTGAAAGAAAACCAATATTCAAAAATAAAAGAACTTAGAAATGAAACTATTAAATAAAAAATTCTCACAGGTTGACAATGAAAAAACCGGGCTGATAGAATTAAGGTGCTTTAACAATTCAGCCAATGCAATACAATTGGAAATGTTTAACGCTCTAAGGACATTTGCAATCGTATCAAACAACAACTTTAACCCAATTGGAACGGGTTTTCTGCCAACCCCCGTTACTTCGGTTAATCAATGGCTGAGAGTTGCACAAGCATACAAGGGAACAATAGGTTTTGATAGTTGGGGAAACTTACTTATATTTTCCGACGACGGGTTAAGTTCAGCCGGGATTGCTCCGCTTAACGTTACTTCATCAGCAACAAAAAGCTACAGGGTAATTCTAAAAACAAATGAAACAAGAAAGTTTATACTCAAAGATGCCAGACTTTCACTAACTGAAGGGAATCCCGGAATACAATTCAATAACCCTTGGACAGTAAGAAAATACAATATTTTCGGAAAATACTTTGATGTTCGTACAATCGAACCAATCAAATACATAAAGCCAGAAGATAGATCGAACACAACACTTGACATGGAAAATGTCAACATAAAAATAGACAGCGATACGGGTATATATTTCCAACTGGAAGGCAATACAACGCTGAATATTTCTTTCATTGCAGAAATCATTTAATCACTCATAAAAGCTAAAACAAATGGAAACAAATCAATCTGAACTTTCCAATTTTATTCGTAACCTTTTTTCAAGTATGGAAATGCTGGGAAAAGGAAGCCTTTTCGAACTTATAAAAGGAACGGATGAAAGACTTAAAAAAATTGTAGATATTCTTAATATTGGTGTTGACAGGGTAGAAATTGCAAAACTCGAAATCAATACCGACAGGATAAGAACCGGATTAGGAAAAAAAGGAGGCAAAGATGAAAGAGAAAGAAAACCAATCTATAACCCAAATTTTTCCGAAGAAATGAGGGAAGCGATCGCCGACCTGATCAGCTTTATCAGCAAACATAGCGTAATAGAGGACATCGAACTGGAAATAAAAGCATGGCAGCCAAATGGAGAACTGTACCTTGTTACCAGCGAATACAACAAACAAACAGGCTTCTTTAAAGTCAACGAAAGCCTTTGAAGATACAATAAAGGAAAGCCTTTAAACACTTTTTCTTAGTTTTTGTTTATATGTACATCGGGGGAGGTTTCTACTTCCCCCTCTCTTAGAAAAAGTAACGCAAATCAATAAACGAAAAAACGTTTTTTTCTTTGTTCATATACAAGCCTTCGCACAGAAATGTGTGAGGGCTTTTTTATAGGA
>ENA-UOYA01005084-UOYA01005084.1-activated-sludge-metagenome-genome-assembly--contig:-NODE-5084-length-10599-cov-6.334219_pt1 | contig 10599 bp, 10 predicted proteins | sample MGYA00238163_ERZ764804 | MGnify/ENA primary metagenome ERZ764804 (study PRJEB28919, sample SAMN05720223) | activated sludge metagenome | isolation source: Anaerobic digester | place: Hong Kong...
CCGACTTCATACTCTGGGCCTGAGCGCGCACGGCGGCGGCGTCCCCCCTGGCCAGGACGGACCGCAGAGAGTCCAGTCTGGACGGCATTTCAAGTAGAAAGGCTTCGATGACAATACTAAGGAAATCGACGTTCACACCCTCAACCAAGACGGACCTCCTTCCCCCGCCAGTGTAATCGCACTCCTCCTTCCGGACAGGCGATAACGACCTGGTTGCCCCTTTTTTTAAATTCTAGCAACTGCAACCTTAAATCTAAGAGAAGGTAACCTTAACTGAACCTTAAATTTACCTCAATTCTGCAATTTTTTAAAAGAAAAACCCCCGCCGGCAAAGCCGGTAGGGACCATTTTGCTTTTAGGGGGGAGGTCGGTACCTTTAAACACGGGGTAAAGGAATACTGGCTGGTGGATCCGGATGCTAAAAAATAGAAAGCCCCCGCCGGCGAACCGTGGGGCCTTTTTTTGTTTTGGCTCGGTTTTTAAGGGGTTGAAATAGCTTTTCCTTTCCCGGTTACTCGGCCATCACAACTTTTATCCACCCTGTAGTCGGGACTTCTGACGGACGCCAGCCGGAACAGTTCGCTGTAAATTTCCCCCAGAGTAGCCCCCTGGGGGCGCATGTAAAATAGAATAGTTCATTGAATTTACCATTCAAGGAAACGTTAAAGCCTGTTCGAATCCTCACTCTGCCGGTGTCAGCCTTCGGGATAAGAATCAGGGGTTTGGCTAATGATCAAAGTGGAACTGTACGTAGCAGGCGCCGCCTTTGCTGTCCGATTTAATCCGGTCCGCGTAATGGCGCATCAAAAACCCGGAAAGCTTGATGAATGCGTTTTCGTCATGCAGCAGTTCTTCCTCCGTCGGGCGCGCATCGGGAAATTCCATTAATACACCCTGGTAGCGGATATTTACATCCAGGTTGAACTCGTCGAAACCGACCTCCATTATTACTTTCTCAGAGGTCAGTTCCAGTGTCGCCACAGATTCCATAAACTCATTCATAGCCGAAGCCGCGCGGCCCACCACTTCCCGGCGGGCGCCCCAGACCCCGCCCTGGATCTCCATAAAATCAACGATCTTTTTATAGTTGTCCTCCCCCGGAGCGAGGTCAATCTTTTCCCGCTTGGCTATGCCGAGGCGGAAAAGCAAATTCAGGAGCAGCACGGTTACCGTCGCCACCGTAAGTGAAGAATTAAAAAGAGGCTGCAGGACGGGGTGAACGTTGCTGTACAATCCCGGCAGCATGTCCACGCTGACCCCGAAGATGATGGCTGAACCGATGACAATGATTTTTCTGGTGTCGATCATCCGGGAAGTGACAATTTGAATGCCGGACAGCAGCATGAAGGTTACACAAAATATCAGCGTTGCCCCCATGACCGGCTTCGGCATAATCGCAAACAGCACGGAAATTTTGGGACAGAAGGCCAGTAAAGCGTATATGCCCCCGATGGCATAGGCGATTACGCGGCTGGTGGCCCCGGTGGCCAAAGAAAGTCCGATGTTGGACGAAGAAGTGGTATGGGCCATGCCGCCGATCAATCCGCCGAATACCGTTTTTGTCGCCTCGGCCAGAATACCCCCGCCAATGGTATCCAGGTCCGGTCTCTTCCATCCGGCGTCGTTGATTTTCTGGCAGGTGGTGATATCGCCCACGCACTTAAGTGACGCGCAAAGCCCGGCAATCAGAAAGGGAAAAAGCACTGCCGGATCAAAGGACCAGCCGATGTGCCCCAGGTAGGGCAAAGCGATTAGGGAAGCCCGGCTCAGTTGCTCAAAGTCTGAAGTGGTAAACAAACCAAATATGTAGGCGAAAAAATAACCGATGATGATGCCGATGATCATGCAATACTGCCGCATGTTTCCCTTGCCCCAGATATTTATCCCCACCATCACCGCAAAGGTGATGACGGCAACAATGACGCTGGGGGTTTGCTTGACGTCAGACGCATTGTCAACGCCGAAAAAGAGGGTAACGGAGACGGGTATAATGGCCACCCCGACCATAAACACGACAACACCGGCCACCTCCGGTGGAAACAGGATCCGCAGACGGCGTATCATCTGCGACAACAATGCCTCAAATAAACCGGCTACGACGGTCATCCCGGACATCAGGGGATAGCCGCCCGTCTTCACCGCCAGTATGGCGGCGGGAAGAAACGGCTCGCTGCCTCCCTCGGGGGCAAGATAACCGGATCCGACGGGACCTTTCTTCAAACCCTGCAGGATGGTTCCAACGCCTCCGGCGATCATTGATAAACTCACCAGTCCCTGCACCTCCTGCGACGTGCCGTTTACCGACTGCACCACCAGCACGGGGAAAATCAGCGCGGCGGACATCAGCAAGACATGTTGAATTGCGAGCATGACCGTGATCAATAACGGAGGCCGGTCATCGACACCGTAAACCAAATTTACGGGTTTTATGGGTGTGTGGCTTGCCAATTTACTCTCTCCTGTGGATGCGTTAAATATCCAGGATTATTTAAAGATTTCAGCCGGTACCGCGACGTAATTTAAAGGTTGGCGCCAGCCAGAGAGGAACGGTATTTAAAGTATTGGGGGTACCAACTCTTTCAGAGGAATGCCCCCATGTCCGAAGGTGTGTGGCCCTATGCCTTAATCGGCAAGAAGCTGGAACCCGTCCCGTGGCTTAGCGGACATGCGAAACAAGCAATATTATGCTGTAATACTATTTAATTCTTGTGGCGCCGCAGGAGGTTTTTATGATAAAAGGACACTGAAAATAGATGTCGAATATGAAATATTGTGATAACACCTGTTCATTTTTCTTTATTCAACACGATCCATAATAATCCTTCATAAAATTCAGTCAGGCAGGATTGCAGCAGTTGCTGGAATCGACGGTCAGGAAACTCCCTCTACCGGATAGAGTTGCCGGCGGCGTTAAAGTCCTTGCGGGAAAGATGGCTTAAGGGCCGCCATTCTTTAAGAAATATTTAATAAAAGCGTGTAATGAAAACCCGGCTGTAACGTATTTAACATACAGCAAGCTAAAGGCAGGATTGCAGCAGTTGCTGGAATCGTTGGCGCTGCCTATTCTGTTGCTTTGCAGGTAAAAAGATCAAAGTGTCTGAGTGATCCTCATGGAGAGTGGTTTATGTTGGCGGCCTGACCCAAAGCAATGCGGCCGTAATCCTGTACCGGGCCTTGCGGCGGCTGCGGGCGGAGTTGACGCTTGAGAGGTGATAAAAACATGGATGAGCAAAAATGGGCCGAACGCTTCAGCCGCGAGGTGGATGGAATTTTACAGGGAGCGGAGCCGGCGCCGGCCGGCCCGGCGCCGGAGGAATACAGGAAGGCCGTAGACATGGCCAAAGAATTGGCCGGGACCGATTTCAACGACGAGTGCCGGGGGCGGCAGGGTTTGCGGATCCGGCTGCTGGACATGTTTGCAGCGCGCCGGGCAGAGCATGCCGGAGAGATTGAAGGCTACGGCACGGAACTTGACGATGAAGAACTGAAGAACGTGGCCGGCGGGACTGAAAACAGCCGAAAGGATTCCTGTTCTTTGTGCGACTGCGGGCTCAGTTTCCAAACGATAACGGGCGGCACCTGCCCCTTCTGCGGCCGCCTACGGGAACGCCATCCCTCGTAACAGCCTGTCTTCACTGACAATGAACGGTTTTAAGGTGACTGTAAAACGCTGAACTTGTAACCGAAGCCTCTTACGGAAATGATAAATTTGGGGTTGGCCGGGTCCTCCTCGATTTTTTTGCGCAGCTTGCTGATATGCACCATTAACGACCGGTAATCCACAGATTCCCTGCTTTTCCAAACGAGTTCCATTATCTTGTCGGCGCTGTAAAAGCGGTTTGGGTTTTCAGCCAGCAGGGCCAGAATATCGAACTCCCGCGCGGTCAGGACGGCGGGTAAGCCGTTAACTTCAACGGTGCGGTTCGTCAGGTCTATCTTTAAGTCCGGGAAATCGAGGACTCTTTTGGGCTTCTCAACTTCACCGGCTTTGCGCAGTTGCCGGTGGCGGCGCAGGTGGGCCTTCACCCGGGCCACCACTTCAAGTGGGTCGAAGGGCTTTCTGACGTAATCATCGCCGCCCACACCCAGGCCCAGGGCGACGTCCATGGTCTCGCCCTTGGAGGTAATAAAGATGATCGGCACGTTTGTTTCGCTGCGGATTTCCTGGCAAATTTCCAGCCCGTCCAGTTCCGGCAGCAGGATATCCAGGAGGATGAGGTCGGGCTTTTCCCGGCGAATCATCTCCAGGGCGGTATAGCCCGTGTCGGCGGTAATAACTTGAAATCCTTCTTTGGCCAGGTAATGAGCAATCAGTTTTTGAACAACGGCCTCATCGTCGACCACCAGTATTTTTTCCCCCGCCAAATCTTCCACCTGCCGTTTCCGTGGCGGCATTACAAACTCCACCTGGCCGCTTCTACCTCAGTCAGCTCGATAACTTCAGGGTTTTAATCATTATTTCAGCCGGCCGCGCCGGACAATGCGCCAACAGGTAGATTTATTTCAGGTACAGGTGCAGTTCATTTTTTCGTTAAATATTTTACCATATAGAAGTAAAATTTGAAACGGCATTGGTTATGCTGTTTGATCATGTCGAAAAAACGATTTCCTTCCTCACTCCGAAAGATAGCGACGGGTAATTTTTTTCGACTTCGGCTTTATTTTTGGATGGGCTCCACTAAAAGCAGGAAATGTCGATAATTATATCGAATGCCGCCCCTAATGGAAACCTTTCTTTCCGGAGAAAGCGCAAGCATATCAAAGGCTCGTCACTAACGTCGCGGTTCCTGCGGCGGCCGGACTGCAACCGGGAAGGAAGCCTTTTGGTCTGCTTTTCTACCGCGAGGTGTTTCTATGTCCAAATTGAACAAAAGAATAACGCTTGCAGCCCTATGCGCGGCAGGTCTTTTTCTGGCTTTTCTGTATTTCCAGGGCCGGTTGACGGAGGAAAGAGCGCGGCCGCCGGAGGCCGTGAACGGTGTCCTGGATCTGTCCGGCTGGGACTTTGCACGGCAGGGAGCCGTGCAACTGGAGGGTTGGTGGGCGTTCTACTGGGAGCAGTTGCTGACCCCCCCGGATTTTAAAAGTGAGCCGCAAAAAACCGGTTTTATCAAAGTGCCGGGCGTGTGGAACGGGTACGCCGTCAACGAAGGGGGCGCTGCCAAGCGTCTGTCCGGCGACGGCTACGCCACCTACCGGCTGATTGTCAAAACGGCCGGTCAAAACGAATTGCTGGCGTTGAAAATTCAGGACTTTGCCACTTCCTACCGGCTGTGGGTGAACGGGCAACTGCTGGCGACCAACGGCCGGGTGGGAAAAAGCGAAGAGGAGGCGGCCCCGCAGGCCTTTCCCATGCTGGTTGATTTCGCAAACGACCGGCCGGAAATCGAACTGGTCCTGCAGGTTGCCAACTTCACCCATAGCAAGGGGGGGATCTGGACTGGGATTTCTCTGGGGCCCACCGGCCAGATCCAGACCCTGCGGGAAAGGCAAATCGCCAGTGGACTGTTTCTTAGCGGCGCCCTGGTGATTATGGCCGTTTACCACCTGGGGCTGTTCATGCTGCGCCGGAAGGATCGCTCCACCCTTTTCTGCGCCCTGCTGTGCCTGCTGGTGGCCGTGCGGTCCAGTGTAACCGGGGAGATTGTCATCCTGGACCTTTTTCCCGGTACGAGCTGGCGCCTGCTGTATGTGCTGCAGTACCTGGCCTTTTACCTGGCCGTGCCCGTTTTCGGACAATTTATCCACTTGCTGTATCCCGGTGAAACCTCCCGGAGGTTTATTATGATTTCCTGGGCTGTCGCGGCGCTGTTCAGCCTGACTGTAGTCGCCACCCCGGTTAAGGTCTATTCTAAATTCATATTGTGGTACGAGCTTTACACCATCCTGTTTTTATTGTACATCGCGCTGGTGGCGCTGGTCCGGGCGGCCTTGCAAAAAAGGGAGGGCGCGGCGTATTTTATCCTGGGCGCCGTTGCCCTGGTCCTGGGGGCGATCAACGACACCCTCGTGGCCAACGACGTGCTGGACGGCCCGTACGTCATTGACTTCGCCCTCTTCATCTTCCTCTTCTTTCAAGCCCTGGTCCTGTCCATGCGTTTTTCCAGGGCCTTTGTCACGGTGGAAAAACTGTCCACGGAGCTGGAGGCGTACAGCCGCACCCTGGAACAAAAGGTGCGGGAGAGGACCAGCGACCTGGAGCGGGCGAAGCAGGACGCCGACGCCGCCAACCGGGCCAAGAGCGACTTCCTGGCGAACATGAGCCACGAGATCCGGACCCCCATGCACGGACTCATAGGTATGGCCGAACTCCTGGCGGGGACTCCCCTGAATGAGGAGCAGCGGGAGTACGCCGCTGTGATCAACGAATCCTCGGCCATGCTGCTGGCCGTCATCGACGACATCCTGGATTTTTCCAAGATCGAGGAGAGCAGGCTGGCCCTGGAAGAGGTTGACTTTGACCTCCGGCAGGTGGAAAAAAAGGTGGCCGGCCTGTTCGCGCCGAGGGCCGGGCTGAAAGGCCTGCGTTTTACCTCGGCCGTTGATCCGGCAGTACCTCCCGTTCTGCGGGGCGACCCCCTGCGCCTGGGTCAGGTGTTGCTGAATCTGGTCGGCAACGCCGTGAAATTCACCGAACGGGGCGAAGTATCCCTGCGGGCCTTTGTGGAAGAGCGGAAGGGCGATACCGCCGTAATACGGTTTGAGGTGCGGGACACCGGCCCGGGCATCCCGGATAGCGTCAAGGACAGTCTGTTCGAACCCTTTACCCAGGCCGACGCCTCCACCAGCCGCAGATTCGGCGGCACCGGCCTGGGACTGTCCATCTGCCGGCGGTTGGTGGAACTGATGAACGGGGAAATCGGCTTTGCGAGTGAGGAGGGTCGCGGCGCGACCTTCTGGTTCGCCGTTCCTTTTATAGCGGGGGAAACTGTGGAAGCGCCGGACGAAGACGACACCGCCACATCCGGGCGCTTGCCGGGGTGGGCGCAAAACCCCGGGCCCATCCTGGTGGCCGAGGATTCCCCCGTCAACCGGAAGCTGATTCTCGCCCAGCTTAAGAAACTGGGGCTGGAGGCCGAGGTGGCGGACGGCGGCCGGGAGGCGGTGGAAGCCGCGTCCCGGACCGCCTACGCTTTGATCCTGATGGACTGCCAGATGCCGTTGATGGACGGCTACGAGGCCGCCAGGGCCATCCGCCGGCTGGAAGAGCGGCTGGGGCGGCATACCCCCATCGTGGCCACCACCGCCGGCGCCACCCGGGGGGAGCGGGAGAAATGCCTGGCCGCCGGGATGGACGACTACCTGAGTAAACCCGTCCGGCTGGCCGACCTGCACCGGGCGCTGGCCCGCTGGCTGCAGGGGCCGGACTCATCCTCTGCGTCGAACGTGGAAGAAACAGCCTCAGCCGGGGAGAGCGAGGTTGCGGCGGCAGCGAAAACGTCCTCCGGTTGCGGGGGGCTGAGGGAACTGACGCGGGTAACCGGCGGTGACGCCGGCCTGACGGCTGAGATCATAGAAGCTTTTTTGCAGGACATGCCGGCCAAACTGGCCCGGCTGAATAACGCCCTGGCCCGGGCGGACGCCGCCGGGGCGCGCCTGCAGGCCCACGGCATGAAGTCCAGCGGCGCAATCGTGGGCGCCGCCCGCTTCTCCGGCCTGTGCCGGGATCTGGAGGACCTGGCGGGATCAGGTGATCTGGCGGGGGCAAAAGCACTGTTTTCGCAAGTGGAGGAGGAATACGGGCGGGTCGAAGAGGATTTGCGAATTTTTCTGGGCGAATATGGACAGTCCGACTAAACAATGACTCTCCCCTGCTACTCATTTTGTTAATATTTCAATAATTTTATCAATAACGGTACCTATTTTGTTGTTGTTTATTTTACCAGCCTTATAAACAACAATATTTTCGTCCGCCGTAAACAGTCTATTCGGCCTTATATTGCTGTCTTGGTTCAAATTACCTTCTTGAAATTCCCGGGTTAACAAAGGTATTGCATAATCATCTTTTACTTCTTTACTTGTTATTTGACAAAGAATAATATCGTCGCCTTTTAATCCAGCCAAAACTAAAGCCGGCCTGCGTTTACTGCTGGACAAATCGGAAAACGGAAACGGAATTACAACCACATCACCCTTTACAAATTTGCCCATGCTTCGTCTTCCTCCGGTCTTTGCCAATCCTTGCTTAAACTGCTTTCACTCGCAAGGAGTAAATCTTTTCTGTTACCAAATTCTTTTTGACTGAATGACTCAATTATTTCTTTGATATTTTCGCTGTTCAGGTACTGATTTATTGCAACTCTGACAATGTTGGAAAAATCATAAACGTCAGCGCCGGCTCTTTCATTTAAACCCTTTGCAACTAATTCCAGAGCTTTAACAACATTGCCATCAAGCTTTATTGATTTGGTTACCAAAAGTTACACCTCACCTTTTCATTGGGTATTATTATATATTATACTATAATACACCGCATTACAATGTCAATAAAGCTTTTCAGCACGAGAAAGAAAGAGGTCTCCACCGGCTTTGCCGGCCGGGGGCTTTCCTAATTGATCCGCTGAAACCGCTAAACCGTCAAATCATAAAAAAATTGCGAATTAAGATCAATTTAAGATTCAGTTAAGATTATCTTCTCTTAGATTTAAGGTTGTAACTGCTAAAATTTAAAGAGTTGAAGGAACAAATCATCAAGAAGGCGCAGCCGGACCGGGAATTCAAGAAAGCATTGGTCGAGAATCCAAAAGGAGCCATTGGACGATGAAGCCACCGGCGCGGAGTTCGAGCGGGACAGCGCGACCAAGACCCTTTCGCTCCTGGTGAAAGAACTTGCTTCCGAAAGTGAATCAAACAATAACCAGGCGCCGGTCCTCGAGATCAGCTTGCTGCAGGCCCTGGCCGGGATTTGTTAAGCCAGATAATGGAATTATTGCGTCAAATATGCTATAATAAATACGGGTCAAGAAAGGATAGATCTAAATGGATAAAAAACGCAAAATTCCTGTATGGCTTTATCCTCTTTTCTGGGACGTAAATCCGCAGGAAGTGGATCTGTCACGGAATAGTGTCCTGGTTGTAGAAAGGTTGTTAAATGAAGGCGACCAAAAGGCGCTGAACTGGTTGTTCAGGACATACACTGAAGATGAAATCAGGCAAGCTGTATTGCACAGCAGGTCCCTTTCCTTAAAGACAGCAAGGTGTTGGCAAAACTATTTTAACCTGAAAGAGGAAGAGATGCGGTGTTTTGGGATGCACTCGACCGGCCCCGCCACGATTTACTCTGCAGAATTGTAAAAAACATGCCGGTACCCGGCAGCTACCTTGCTGGAGGCACTGCTCTGGCACTGATGCTTGGACATCGAAAATCCATTGATTTTGACTGGTTTTCTCCTGAGCAATTTGACCCGGAGCAACTGTATTATCGCTTATCGTCGCTGGGCAGAACCAGGATTGCGGAAACACGGCAAGGAACATTTCACGGCTTTGTTCGCGACATAAGAATTACCTGGCTGCATTATCCCAACCCGTTGTTGGAGCCGCTTATCGCAGCGGAAGATGTTCCCGGTTTTTTCCTGGCTTCACTTAAGGATATTGCCGTAATGAAATGGGTAGCTGTCAGCAGCCGCGGGGCGCGTAAGGATTTCATTGATTTGTACAGTATCTGCCGGAGCGGCTGTGACCTTGAAGAACTGCTATCCGTTTTGCCTCATAAGTATCCGGGGGCAGATATCAATTCGTACCACATGGTTAAGAGTCTGTCTTATTTTGATGATGCCGAACGGGAAGTAATGCCGGTCATGCTTAAGGATATATCCTGGCAGTCGGTAAAGGAATACTTCCTGGCAAGGCAAAAGCGTTTGTTAAACAGGATCAAAATAAGCGGCAAATCAGCGCCGTTTACCTCCGGCCATTCAGAGAACGGCCGGAGATAAACGTTTAAGAGGCGTTTCTCTAATTTGCAAATGTTTCAGCACATACACAGGGATTCTCACGTTTGAAAGTGAGAATCCCTTGTTGGTTTTACAGGTGGAATTGGGCTTTTCTGATGTAAATGCCTATTCCACAATTTGAGCCATCATTTTCAGGAATCTTTCCATACTGTCCTTCAAGTTCGGGGTCACAATTCCACCCCTCCTTTGAGGATGTAGTCCCCCGTATTTCCGGCTCTATCTTTTCCAGTTCCACCAGATCAAAGTCGAAGGGCGCCAGAATGTCCATCACTTCGGAATACAGCTTCCAGAAATTGACCTTGTCGCTTAAGCCCGATAGGGCAATATCTATATCGGAGTGTTCCATAAATCTGTCTTCCCGGAGCAATGAGCCGAATAGAATGACTTTACATCCGTAATTTTTTTTCAGGTGGACGGCTGCCCGCCTGACCCGCTCCATGGCTTGACTGTATCGCCGGGCCAGATGCTGTTCCTTCTGTTTTTGATGTTCACGCCAACCGGCCCGGTATTTGGATAACTGCTCAGAAGTAGGCATATTCGGACACTTCCCCTTTGATCCATCAACGCTGAAAATAAAATTTTCATCTTCTGCTGGCGCCGTGACAGCGGCATGAGTCTATTGGGATTTTTTCTCTTTTTATTATACCAT
>ENA-UOYA01005086-UOYA01005086.1-activated-sludge-metagenome-genome-assembly--contig:-NODE-5086-length-10597-cov-7.606621_pt1 | contig 10597 bp, 7 predicted proteins | sample MGYA00238163_ERZ764804 | MGnify/ENA primary metagenome ERZ764804 (study PRJEB28919, sample SAMN05720223) | activated sludge metagenome | isolation source: Anaerobic digester | place: Hong Kong...
TGCGGGCGCGGCCGAGCGAGCACACGTTCTACCCCCGCCAGCCGGCCGAACGAGAGCACCTCGCGCCACGCCCGCTCTTCGCTAAAGGGCAGCGAGTACGAATCGTGCTCGTCGAAGAGTGTGCCTTCCTCCAACGCGCCTTCGACATCCAGCCGCGATTTGAGCATCAGCCGCGCGATTCCGGTCTTCACCACCCGGTCGCGTGCGGGCGCTTCCGGAAAGTTGGTTACGTATTCTGCATAAACACCGCCTCCGCGGCCGAGCACCGCGGCCGCCGCGTCCAACACCGGGCGTGGCAACTCTGCCGGCTCGGGATAGGACGGCGCGACGATCCATAGCAGTTCGCAGCCGCCGGCTACGGAGGGTGTGAGGGACGCCTGCGTCGCAACCCGGAAGTCTAGCCCCAACTCCTTGAACACCTCCGGCATATCGCCGGCGCGGCCGGGGTCGGCCACCGCCAGGCACACGGGCGGCGCGCCGGACTCCTTCGCGAACAAGGCCGAAACGGCGGCCGAACTGACAAGCAACCGGCGTCGAGTCAGCATAAAAATGTGAACCTCCGCAGGGCGTCAGTGTGGACAGCGCCGCGCCAACGCGCTCTCGAACTCACCCAAGGGCAGGAACGGGCCATCCACGCAGGTGAGCGCGCCCGATGGACTCGCACACTTCCCGCAAATGCCCACACCGCAACTGGTAATGTATTCGATGCTGCCGATGATACGGTCCTCGCCCACCAGTCCGCGCTCGATTTCGAAACACTTGCGCACCATGGGTTCCGGACCGCAGTTGATAAAGGCGAGGCGCTCCCTGCGGACCGCCGGCAGCGCCGCCACCACGTCGTGAAGCAGGTCGGGCACGAAGCCGCGGAATCCCTGGCTGCCGTCGTCGGTCGCCAGGAGAACCGGCCCGAGGTTTTCGAATTTCTCCACGTCGCAAAGGTGGGCGCGCGTCCGGGCGCCGAGCACGAAATACTCTTCATTCGAGGCGCTCATCTGCTGTGCGATTTCGAGCAGCGACGCGATCCCCGTGCCGCCGCCGGCGAACACAAGTGTGGCCTTCTCGAACGTGGGCACGCCCTTGCCGTAAGGGCCGCGCACAAAGATCTCATCGCCCACGCTCATTCCGGCGAGATGGCGAGTGAACTCGCCCACCGCGCGGATCACCACGCTTTTCTCCGAACAGGAGAACACGGCAAAGGGCTTTTCGCCCACTCCGGGCACGCAAAGGAACACGAACTTGCCCGCCATCTCGCCATCCTGCCAGGGTTGCGGCAGGTCCTCGAGCGCGAGTTTGAACAAGGTCGCGTCGTAATCGTAGCGGGCGGCGATGCGGGTCCGTGTGTACCCCATCGGAAGCGTACTATCGCATCCGCGAGCGTAAACACTCGGGGCTTCGGGTAAGGTTGCATCTTTCTCGAGCTGCGCGAAGTACGCGGCAAACTGCGAACTATCCAGACCCGTGACAGCGCTACCCACTCCGAACAGGTCCGCGCCGGCCCTCGCGTAAGCGCGGACGTCGCCAGGCGAAGAGATGCCCCCCATGCCGATGATGACCGGTTCGGGGCCGGCCGCGCTGCGTGCCTGCTCTACCGCGCGCAAACCCAGGGGACGAATGCCATCGCCCGACAAGCCGCCGAACTTGTTGTGGAGGATCGGGGCGCCGCCTACCGGCACAACCGCCGGGCCGATGGTATTGGTCAGCGTGAGGCCCGCCGCGCCGGCCGCCAGCGCTTCCCGCGAACTGGCCTCCACGTCGGGGAAGGTGGCCGCGAATTTCACGAACACCGGCACGTCCACTTCGCGCACGACTTCGGCCACGATCGTGCGCATCAACTCCATGTCCTGGCCGACTTGCGCGCCGTAGCCCTTGGCGTGCGGGCAGGACATGTTCAGCTCGAACCCGTCGGCGATGGGCCGCAACGTGCGCGCGGCTTCCAGGAAACTGGCGGCGTCAGAACCGAAAATGGAGACCAGCAGGAACTTGTCCTCGGGAATCTGCATGCCGTCGAACTCGGCCAGATAGGCCGCCGCGCCAGGGTTGGCCAGCCCCACCGCGTTGATGTAGCAACCCGGCGCATAGCGCGCGTAAAGCGGTTCGCGATAGCCCTGGCGGGGCTGGGCGCTGATACTCTTCGTTGTGATCACGCCGATCGCCGGCACTTCGAGGAAGCACCGCAAGATGGTGCTGGCATGTGTGCAGCGTATGCCGGACGGGATGACAAAGCGTCCTCGAACGGCTTTCCTGCCAAGGCGGAACGGCTGATGCAAATCAAGAGGCAACATGGACGATTGCCCCACATGATACCAGGAACGCGCCAGTGATAAAGTCTGAAACATGGCTCAAATTGGATGGACACACCTACCGCGTCTGGCAGGCGCTCTTGTGCTAGCTGCATTCGCGGTGCAGGCGGCCGGGCCGCGCATCTGCATCGTTACCGACATGGAAGGTGTCGGCGGGGTGAACAGTTGGGATGAACAGGTTACGCCCGGCCAGCGGCGCTTCGAGGAGTCGCGACGCCTGCTTACCGGAGAAGTGAACGCCGCCGTCGCCGGCGCTTTCGACGCCGGAGCGAGCCGCGTGGTGGTCTGGGACGGGCACGACGGCAGCCGCACCTTCTCTATCGATGAACTCGACCCGCGCGCCGAACTGCTGCAGGGCGGCAGGGCCAGAGGCAACTATCATTTCTCGAGCAAGCTTTACGACGGCATCATGTTCGTCGGCCAACACTCCATGGCGGGCACCCCGAACGGCTTGCTGGCGCACACGCAGAGCCGTGAGATCAAAAGCGTCACCATCAATGGCAAACCGGTCGGCGAGATGGGCCAGGTGGCCGCCATCGGTGGTTATTTCGATATCCCGGTGATCTTCCTGTCGGGCGACCAGGCCGCTTGCGACGAAATGCGCGCTCAGCAGCCGGGCGCCGAGGTGGCGGCAGTGAAGCGCATGGTGGGGGTGGGCTCATCGCTCAGCCTGTCGCACACCCGCGCCAAGGAGCTGATCCGCGCGGGCGCGCGGCGTGCCGTGGAGCGCGTAGGGGAATTCAAGCCCTGGAAGATCGAGGGCCCCGTGGAGATGCGCTTCGAATGGCTGCCTTCGAAAGACCCTCAAAAGCCCACGCCCGCACCGAAGAGCTACAAGGGCGCGACGGTGCTCGAAGCGTTCGAGCAGTGGCTCGGCAAGGCCATCCTCGAGTAAGTCTGGTGCGGAGCGCGGCATGGGACTGCTGAACGATCACGTGGCGCTGGTGACGGGCGCCGGACAGGGCATTGGCGAGGCGATTGCTCGCGAGTTTGCGGCCGAAGGCGCCTGGGTGGCCGTCGCCGACATCCGCCGCGCGACGGCTGAGCAAGTGGCCGCCGCGCTGGGTGCCAACGCGCGTGCCTTTGTGTTCGACGTCGCCGACTCTGACGCTTACAAAAACGCGGTGGAGCAGGTGCTCGGCGAGCACGGCAGGATCGACATCCTGGTGAACAATGCGGCAGTAGCCTTCACCGCCGATGTGTTCGAAGACACGCGCGAGCAATGGGAGCGCACCCTGGCGGTGAACCTGGAGGCGATGCACCAGGGCGCGAAACTCGTCGCTCCGGCGATGGCGCGCCGCGGTTGGGGACGCATCATCAACGTCACTTCCGTGCACGCCTTCGCCACCGACGGCCGCGCGGGCGCCTACTGCGCCTCCAAGGGCGGCATTGTTGCGCTCACGCACTCGCTGGCCGTCGAACTGGCGCCCCACGGTATCCTGGTGAACGCCATCGCGCCGGGCTTCGTCCGCACGGCGATGTCAATGGTGGACGGCGTGGACGAAACCACCACCGGCGAGTTCGCCGAATGGTATGTGAAGCGCCGGAGGATCCCGCTGGCCCGCGCCGCCGAGCCTCGGGAGATCGCACGTGTTGCAGTGTTTCTGGCTGGCCCGGATTGTTCTTACGTCACCGGCGCGACGCTGGTGGCCGACGGTGGATTGACGATCACGTTCTGAGGTTCGACTGGAGGGTTTTGCCATGTTCTACGCATTCCTGTTGCTTGCCATGCTAGGCGGCGACGCGTTCGAACAGTCGCGCGAGTTCGTGCGCGCCAGGCTCTTTGGGGAAGCTGTCGCGCCGCCCGCGCGAAGTTACATGATGACGTACCTGAAGCGCGGCAAGATTGAGAAGAACACCATCCGCGGCCGCGCACTGCGCATCAAGGACCGCGAGTTCGACCGCGGCATCGTGATGCCCAGCCCGGGCGAAATCCGCGTGATCCTGGCCGCGCCCGCCGCTTCTTTTGAAGCCATCGTCGGCACCGACAGCAATGACCTCGGCTATTACGCCAACCAGGGGCGCGGCGGCGTGGAGGCTTCGGTCGAAGTGGCCGGCCGCGAAGTGTTCCGCTCGCCGTATCTCAAGGAGGGGATTGCCGGCGCGCCGGTGAACGTGAACCTCGGCGGCGCGCGCGAGTTCCGTCTGAAGCTTGCGGCGGTGGGCGAGAAATCGAAATTTCACCAGGCCGAATGGGACCAGGCCGACTGGGCCATGGCGCGGATCAGGATGGCGGATGGATCCACTGTGTGGCTTGCCGACTTGCCGGTCGGACCACTCGAAGCGCCGGCGAGTGTCGAGTTGCCGTTCTCGTTCCGCTACGACGGGCGCCCGTCGGCCCAACTGCTGCGCGAGTGGCTGGTGAAGCGCGAATCGCGCAAGCTCGACGCGTATCGCACCGAACACACGCTTTTCTATTCGCACCCATCGAGCAACCTCTCGGTGCGCGCCGTAGCCATCGAGTACGGCGACTATCCGGCAGTCGAGTGGACGCTGTACTTCAGGAACACGGGCTTGTCGCAGACCGGCATGATCGAGGACATACAGGCCCTGGACACTTCCTTTTCGCGCGGCGGAGGAGGCGAGTTCCTGCTGCACCACGGCTTGGGCAGCCGTACGAAACCCGACGATTACAGGCCGCTTGAAACGCCGCTCGCGCCGAAGGCGGAAAAGAGGCTCGCTACGGTGGGCGGGCGCGGAAGCGACGCCGAGTTGCCGTACTTCAATCTGGCCTGGCCCGGGCGCGGCGTCATCATCGCCGTGGGTTGGCCCGGGCAGTGGGCCGCCCGCTTCACACGCGACGAAGGTGCGTCGGTGCGCGTCGTGGCTGGCCAGGAGCTGACTCATTTTCGCTTGAAGCCGGGCGAGGAGGTTCGCTCGCCGCTCGTCGCGCTGGTGTTCTACCAAGGCGATTGGATCACCGGACAGAACGTGTGGCGGCGCTGGATGGTGGCGCACAATGTGCCCCGGCCCGGCGGCAAGCTCCATCCGCCGCAGGTGGCCGAAGGCAATGGGCGGCACACCATCGAAATGCAGGAAGCCAACGAGGCCAACCAGATCCGCGACCTGAACCGCGAACTCGATCACGGCGTGCCGCTCGACTACTGGTGGATGGATGCCGGCTGGTATCCCTTCACCACAGGCTGGCCCGACGTTGGCACCTGGGAACCCGACCCGGCGCGCTTCCCGCATGGCTTCGCTCCCATTTCGAAAGTGGCGCACGAGCGCGGCGTGAAGATCCTGGTCTGGTTCGAACCCGAGCGCGTCCGTCCGGGCACGTGGCTGGACAAGCATCCCGAATGGCTGCTGACAAAGCCCGGCAACTCAACCCGGCTCCTCGATCTGGGCAACGACGATGCGCGGCGCTGGCTCACCGAGCATGTCACGAAAATGCTTCGCGAGCAAGGCATCGATCTCTACCGCCAAGACTTCAACATGGAACCGCTTTCTTACTGGCGCGCCAACGACGCGCCGGACCGCCAGGGTATCAGCGAGATCAAGCACATCACCGGCTACCTGGCTTACTGGGACGAGTTGCGGCGGCGTTTCCCGAACATGATGATCGACACCTGCGCTTCCGGCGGCCGTCGCAACGACCTGGAGACCCTGCGGCGCGCGGTGCCGCTGTGGCGCAGCGATTACGCCTACGATCCCATCCCGATGCAGGCACTCAGTTACGGCATCGCGCTGTGGATGCCTTACTACGGGACCGGGATCAATTCCGTTGACCCGTACATTTTCCGCAGCCAGATGACGCCCGGCCTGGCGATGGGGCTGGACGCGGGCAACTATCCGAACGGTTACGAGAAGCTCAAAAAGCGCCTCGCCGAGTGGCGCCAGGTTTCCTGGAACTATTACGGCGACTACTATCCGCTCACTCCTTACAGCCTGGACACCGCAGCCTGGATGGGGTGGCAGTTCGATTCCCCGGACAAAGGCGTAGGGATGGTGCAGGCTTTCCGGCGGCCTGACAGCCCATTCGAGACGGCGCGCTTCAAGCTGCGCGGATTGGACGCCAAGGCGAGCTACACGGTGAAAGATCTGGACGAGGCCGGCGACGTGACCATGACCGGCGCGGAGCTGATGGAGAAAGGCGTTCCGGTCACCATTAAGCAATGTCCCGGCGCGGCGCTAGTCGCTTACCGGCGCCGGTGAAAGCGTAGCGGAAACCGTTTGCGGCGAGCAGGCCCAGTTCCGGCTCGCTGAATCCGAAATGCTCGCGGGCGAGCCGGTATTCGTGTTCGAGCGTCGTGTGGAACATGGCAGGATCGTCCGTGTTCAACACGACGGGCACGCCCGCGTCGAACAGCCGCCGCAGGGGATGGGCGTCGAGCGAGGCGACTACGCCCGTGGCCACATTGCTCGAAATCGAGATCTCCAGCGGGATGTCGTGGTCGCGCAGGTAGCGCATGAGCGCGGGGTCGCTCGCGGCGCGTATGCCGTGCCCGATGCGCTCCGCCCCCAGGCGCAGGCTGGCCCAAATGGTCTCCGGTCCCGTGGATTCACCGGCGTGCGGCGCCAAGTGCAGGCCGTGCTCGCGCGCCCAGCCGAGCACGGCGGCGAAATTCTCCACCGGCCCGCGCGCCTCGTCGCCCCCTAGGCCGAAGCCCACCACACCTTCCCCGGCACGCTCGGCGGCGAGTTCGGCCACCCGCCGGGCGTCGGAGACGGGAAACTGCCGCACCGCATCGAATATCCAACGCACTTCGACGGGCGACCGGCGCGCTTCGGCGTTCACGGCGTCAAAGATGGACGCGACGTCCTGCTTGCGCCAGAGCATCACACCGACCGAAAGGTTGATCTCAGCGTAGAGCACGTTCTCCGCATGCAGCCGCTCGAGTAGCCGCCGCGTGATGAGTGCGAAATCCTCCGGCTTGCGCAGGCGGCGGACCACCTTCTCATAACTCTCCAGAAAACCCAGGAAGCTGCTGTAACAATACAGCGCCTGGATGGCTTTCGCGGTGAGCGATGGGTCCAGTTCCGCGAGCGTCGCGGGCTCGACCGAACCTTCCAGGTGCACATGCAGCTCAGCCTTGGCGAAATCCTGAATCAACCCCTGCATTCTTGTCATAATAGCTGCAATGACCCTCCAGGAAGTGGAAGCCATCGTCGGCGGTTATCATGGGGACCCCTTTCGCGTTCTGGGACCGCATGCCGTGCGCGGGCGCAAAGCCGGTCCGTCGTGGGTCGTGCGCGCGTTTCTGCCGCAGGCCCAATCGGCCGAAGTCGTCCTGGACGGCGCCGGCGTCGCGATGGAGAAACTCCACAACCGCGGCTTCTTTGCGGCGACCCTGGCGGGCAAGCCCCGGCCCTACCGCCTTCGGGCGGTCCTGTTCGCCGGCGGCACCGTCGAATTCGAAGATCCCTACCGTTTTCCGCAACTGCTCACCGACTTCGAGCTTCACCTGCACAGCGAAGGCACTCACTTTGAAAGCTACAACACGCTCGGTGCGCACCTGATCGAGTTGAACGGGGTGGCGGGCACTCGTTTCGCGGTGTGGGCGCCGAACGCCGAGGTCGTCTCCGTGGCAGGCGATTTCAACGATTGGGACACTCACCGCCATCCCATGCGGTTGCGCAACGGCGGGGTGTGGGAGATCTTCCTCCCCGGCGTGGGAGAAGGAGCGGCGTACAAATACTTCGTGCGTTCGCGGCTGGCGGCCTACCGGCAGCTCAAGGCCGACCCTTACGCCTTCTTCTGTGAGACGCCGCCTAAGAGCGCCTCCGTGGTCTGGAACATCGACAAGTACGAATGGGGCGACGGCGATTGGATGCAGGCTCGCGGCAAACGCCACTGGCTCAAGGAGCCGGTTTCCATCTACGAACTGCACCTGGAGAGCTGGCTGCGCGGCCCGGAGAATCACGCTCTCGGCTACAACGAGATTGCCGACGCGCTGGTCGAGTACCTGGTGCGCATGCATTACACCCACGTCGAGTTGCTGCCCGTCATGGAGCATCCATTCTCGGGCTCCTGGGGCTACCAGGTGATCGGCTATTACGCGCCCACCTCGCGCTTCGGAACGCCGGAGGATTTCATGCGCCTGGTGGACCGCCTGCACCAGGCGGGCATCGGCGTCATCGTCGATTGGGTGCCGGCGCACTTTCCCAAGGACGCGCACGGGCTGGGCTTTTTTGACGGCACCGCGCTTTACGAACATGCCGATCCACGCAAAGGCGAACAACGCGACTGGGGCACGCTGATCTTCAACTACGGCCGCAACGAGGTGCGTGAGTTTCTTATCTCCAACGCGCTTTTCTGGCTGAAGAAGTACCACATCGACGGGCTGCGGGTGGACGCCGTCGCGTCGATGCTGTATCTGGATTACTCGCGCAAGCCGGGCGAGTGGATCCCCAACCGTTACGGCGGCAACGAGAATCTGGAGGCCATCGACTTTCTGCGGCGCTTCAACGAACTGGCGCACAAGGTGCCCGGCGCCTTCACGGTCGCCGAGGAGTCTACGGCTTTCGCCGGCGTCTCCAAGCCGGTTTACCTGAACGGGCTGGGCTTCACCTTCAAGTGGAACATGGGCTGGATGCACGACATGCTGGCCTATTTCTCGCTCGATCCCATCTACCGCAAGTACCACCAGCAGAACATTACGTTCAGCATGCTTTACGCCTTCCAGGAGAACTTCATCCTCCCCATTTCGCACGACGAGGTGGTGCACGGCAAGCGCAGCCTGCTGGGGAAAATGCCGGGCGACGAGTGGCAGCGGTTCGCCAATGCGAGGGCGTTTCTGAGTTACATGTACGGCCACCCGGGGAAGAAACTTTTGTTCATGGGCTGCGAAATAGGCCAGTATGAGGAGTGGAACCACGAGTCCTCGGTGCGCTGGGAGCTGCTGAACTTCCACTATCACAACACGCTGCAAGTCCTGGTGCGGGAGTTGAACCGTCTCTACCGCGCCGAACCGGCGCTCCACCAGGTTGACTATCACTGGGCCGGTTTCGAGTGGGTGGATTTCCGCGATACCGAGAAGTCGATCATTTCCTTCTTGCGCCGCGCCGAGAATACCGAAAACTTCCTGCTGTTTGTCTGCAACTTCACGCCCGTCCCGCGCATGAACTACCGCGTGGGCGTTCCCGAGGACGGCTATTACGAGGAGATCTTCAACAGCGACGCGGCCATGTTCGGCGGCAGCAACATGGGCAATGGGGGCGGCGCGCTCTCAAGCCCCGTGCCGGCGCACGACCGCAAGCAGAGCATCTCGATCACGCTACCGCCGCTGGGCGTACTGATATTCCGCAAGCGCTGACAAAGCGGCTAGCGCGTGTTCACTCTACTTGGGCTTGACGATCTCGCCGTAGAGTTCCGGCCGCCGGTCCTTGATATGGCGCTTATCGCTCACGCGGGATAAATCAACGTCGCACACCAGCATTCCGGCTACATTGCTTTGCAGGCGGGCGGCGATGGCGCCGTTGGGATCGGCGACAAAAGCCACCTGCGGATGCGCAAAAGCCAGGAAGTTCTCGTTCTCGTAGGCGCGCGTGCGCATCCACCATTCGTTGTCCAAGCCCCACATGCCGTAAGACGGTATCAGCACGATGCGCGCGCCCTTCAGCCGCAGCACGCGCGCTGTCTCTGGCCACCGCCGGTCGGCGCAGATTAGGATGCCGGCTTTACCCCAGGGGGTATCGAAAACCGGCAGGTCATCGCCCGGCGCGTAGCGCAGGTCGTGATTCTGCAGGTGCGTTTTCGAGTAGCGGCCCGCGATGTTGCCCGCGCGGTCCACCAGAAGGGCCGTATTATAGAATTTGCCGCCGCGGTTCTCCGTCAGGCCGAAGATGATATAGATCTTGTACCGCGCGGCCATTTCGCGCAGCCGCTTGATGTAGACGCTGGTGGCAGCGTCCTGCGCGATGGCGGCGAAGCGCTCCGGAGTCCAGTCCTTGGCCGGCGTGACGTAACCGTCCAGGAAGCACTCGGGAGTAACCACCAATTGGATGCCATCGGAGGCGTGCGCGGCAAGTGTTCTCTCGAAGACCCGCCAATTGCCTTCCAGATCCCATTTCACCGGCATGGCGGTGAACAGGCCCAATCGCAGAAGATCGCCCTCGGCGGCCATCGCCGCCGCGGCTGACAGCAACAAGACTAATGCACGTCTCATAACGCTCCCCGGCAGACAGGCGGACAATTCAGGTATATTACGCGCGCGACTGCTGCTTGATCAACTGTTGCGCGGCGATGAGCAGCGGGTCCCAGACCGGTGCGTAGGGCGGTGCGTAAGCCAGATCGAGCTGCTCGAACTCGTCGATGCGCATGCGCTGGGCCAGCGCCGCGGCCACCACGTTGATGC
>ENA-UOYA01005087-UOYA01005087.1-activated-sludge-metagenome-genome-assembly--contig:-NODE-5087-length-10594-cov-10.430876_pt1 | contig 10594 bp, 8 predicted proteins | sample MGYA00238163_ERZ764804 | MGnify/ENA primary metagenome ERZ764804 (study PRJEB28919, sample SAMN05720223) | activated sludge metagenome | isolation source: Anaerobic digester | place: Hong Kong...
TCTGAAAACATCAGACACCATGCTTCTATCTGAGTGGTAGCGGAAACGAACTGCAACATGTTCAATTGCATCACGTCGGCATAGCTGTTGGCGGTCATGATATATTCCTTGCCTTTGATGGAAATTGTCAGTATTCCGCTTTCCACAATGATGATGGCATGGCAGTCTACAAAATTACCTTTGGACTGCTCTATCGTCTTGGCATCTATTTTCCAAAGGCTCAGACCTTTATCGGAAAAAGACTTGATGTGAAATGTCTGTATGTATTCGTTGAAAGTCATGCTGCAAAAGTAAACAATTGTTTCGATATAGACAAGTCTAGTTTCATCTTTTTCCGATATGTGCTAAATTGTTTCGTTATTGACAAATCAGCGCATCAATCAGACAACATATCTTCATACTTATGATTGTACTTTTGCACCGAAATTTAAACTAAATATAATTATATGGGTATGAAAAGTAACAAAATGTTGATTGTATCAGGTTGTCTGTGCTGCCTTATGCTTGCATCATGCAACAAAAAGCAGACTGCATCAATGTCGGGTAATTACAAAACGATGACGGTGACGGCATCAGACATTACTCTAGACCACGAGTACACGGCAAAACTCGAAGGTGAGCAAGCTGTGGAGATTCGGCCGCAGGTAAGTGGGACCATCACTAAGATTTGCGTAGATGAAGGTGCTCATGTGAGCAAAGGGCAGACACTCTTTATCATCGACCAGGTGGCATACAAGGCTGCGCTACAGACTGCTGAGGCACAGGTGAACAGTGCCCGCGCGTCTCTGGCCAACTATAAACTGACACTGGAGAGCAAACGGGAACTGAGAAAACAGAATGTGGTGAGCGACTTCGACCTGAATCAGGCAAAGAACAATGTTGCGGAAGCTCAGGCCACTCTTGCCAATGCCCAGGCTCAGGTACTCTCAGCACGTAACAATCTGTCATATACAGTGGTGAAAAGCCCTGCATCGGGTGTTATCGGCATGATTCCATATCGCGTGGGGGCTCTCGTCAGTTCGTCTATCGACCAACCACTCACAACGGTAAGCAACAACACGAATGTGCGTGCATATTTCTCCATCACGGAGAATGCGTTGCAGGAAATTATAGACAATTACGGTTCCACAGCAACAGCATTGAAAAGGATGCCGATAGTGAAACTGAAGACAAACAGTGGGAACATATATGGACATCCGGGACATGTGGATGCCATCAGCGGCAATGTGGATTCATCTACGGGTTCTGTCAGTCTGCGTGCCACCTTCAGCAATCCAGAAGGTCTGTTGCGAAACGGCGGAAATGGCACAATCGTCATGCCTTATGTCATCAAGAACAAAATCATCATTCCTCAGGAAGCCACATACGAACTGCAGGACAAAGTGTTCGTTTACAGAGTCGTCAACGGCAAGGCTAAATCCACCGAAATAAAGGTCATCGAACACAGCGACGGCGAACATTATGTAGTGCTCAGCGGATTGTCGGTAGGCGACCGTATTATATCAGAAGGTGCAGGCCTCGTTCAGGAAGGAATCGCAATTAAATAAGAGGAGGGAAAACTATGAATGTAAAGTTGTTTTTAAACAGGCCTATCCTGTCGTGCGTGATTTCCGTGCTGATAGTGATGGTGGGTATCATCGGACTGTCTAACCTTCCGATGGAGCAATACCCAGACATAGCACCTCCGACCATTAATGTGAGTACGACCTATACAGGCGCCAATGCGAATGCTGTGCTCAAGAGCGTCGTGGTGCCACTCGAAGATGCCATCAACGGTGTGGAAAACATGTCATACATGACTTCTTCTGCCACCAATACGGGCTCTGGGTCTATTACCGTGACCTTCGAACAGGGTACAGACCCCGATATGGCACTTATCAATGTGAAAAACCGTGTGTCACAGGCAGAAGGCAAATTGCCACAGGAAGTAACAAAGATTGGTGTGACTGTGGAGAAACGTCAGAACAGTACGTTGAGGATTCTGTCGCTCTATAGTCCCACAGATAAATTCGACCGCGACTTCATCACCAACTATTTTAAAATCAACATCGAGCCTAAACTGCTCCGTATCAAGGGTATTGGCAGCGTACAACTGATGGGCAGCGAGTATGCCATGCGCATCTGGCTTGACCCTCAAAAGATGGCGCAATACGGACTGGAACCGAGTGATGTGGTCTCGGCATTAAATGCCCAGAACATCGAGGCTGCAACGGGTACGCTGGGCGAAGACTCGAAAAACACTTTCCAATACACATTGAAATACAAAGGCCGTTTGCAAAACAGCACCGAGTTTGACAACATCGTCATTAAATCTCTTTCTGACGGAAGCGTGCTGCGGCTGAAAGATATTGCCAAAACACAACTTGGAACAACGTCTTATTCTGTTAAGTCCAAAGTAAATTTCCATAACGGTGTCACCGTGATGATATCACAGACGGCAGGTTCGAATGCCCATGAAATCAATCAGAAAATAGACCAAATGACCAAGGAGTTGAAATCGAGTCTTCCTAACGACCTTGTCTTCAGCAACCTGATGGATACCAACGACTTCCTCAACGCGTCGATTAGCGAAGTAGTGAAAACTTTGTTGGAGACCATCCTACTTGTCATCCTTGTGGTTTATATATTCCTGCAGAGCGGCAGATCCACAATCATACCAGCCGTGTCCATCATCGTGTCGCTCATCGGCACGTTTGCATTCATGTATCTCGTAGGTTTCAGTTTAAATCTGCTTACGCTCTTTGCTCTGGTGCTTGTGATAGGAACGGTGGTAGATGATGCAATAGTGGTGGTCGAAGCAGTGCAGTCGAAGTTCGACGAAGGGTACCGCTCTCCCTATACGGCCGCATTGAAGGCGATGGGTGGCATCTCGACCGCCATTGTCACCACATCGTTGGTCTTCATGGCTGTGTTCATCCCTACATCATTCATGGGCGGCACTAGTGGAACATATTATCAGCAGTTCGGTCTTACCATGGCTGTGGCTGTCGGCATCTCGGCTATCAACGCCCTAACGCTTTGCCCAACTCTCTGCTCCCTGCTGATGACACCTCCCCAAATTGTTGAGGATGGCAAGAAAGCGTCGTTCTCCACAAGATTCAACAAGGCGTTCAATGCCTCTTTCCACACACTCGTGCTACGCTATAAGAACGGATTGAAACATCTCTTCAAGCACCGTTGGATTGCATGGTCACTGCTGGGCGTGACTGTCATTATGCTCGTCGTGATGATGAACACCACGAAGACAGGTCTCATCCCTGATGAAGATATGGGTACCGTCTTTATCAATGTGAGCACTCCTGCTGGCAGTACATTGGAACAGACCAATAAGTCTATCGAACGCATCACACAAGTCATTAAACGTATTCCCGAAATGGAAGGGAACTCTGTCATAGCTGGTTTCAGTAAGCTTGGTGGACAAACGGCCAACGGCGGTATGATTATCGTAAGACTGAAGAACTGGAGTGAACGAAAAGGCAAAGGACAAGACATCAATTCTGTCATAGGAAAAGTGATGGCATATACAAAAGATATCAAATCGGCATCCATTTTTGCATTCGCTCAACCTACGATCATGGGCTATAGTTCTTCTAATGGTATTGAGCTCTATGTGCAAGATCACGAAGGCGGCACCACGGAGAAACTCATGGCGAATACCAACAATTTCATTGCCGCTTTGCAGAAACGTCCCGAGATTTCGCAGGCATATACCACTTATAGCATACAATATCCGCAATACGTTGTAGATGTGGATGCTGCCCAGTGCATACGCTACGGCATTTCGCCTACATCGGTACTCGATGTGCTGAACGGATATATCGGTGGTAACTATGCGTCGAACTTCAATGCCTTTTCCAAACTGTACCGTGTGATGGTACAGGCCTCGCCCGACAAACGACTCGACAAGGATGCACTCGACAACATCTATGTGAAGACCAATAGCGGAGAAATGGCGCCCGTAGGACAGTTCATCAAACTGACAAAGACATACGGCCCACAATCACTCATCCGCTTCAATCTCTACAACTCGATTTCCGTGAACGCAATGCCTGCTAGCGGGTATTCCACTGGCGACGTGATCAAGGCCATCAGCGAAGTGTCGAAGAACACGCTGCCGAAGGGTTACGGATACGAATATACGGGTATGACACGTGAGGAATCAAGTTCCTCCAGCAACACGGTGATGATTTTCGCCATCTGCATTGTCTTCATCTATCTCATCCTCTGCGCTCTCTACGAGAGTCTGTTCATCCCGTTGGCGGTCATGCTCAGTGTGCCCTTCGGACTATTGGGCAGTTTCATCTTCGCCAACATCTTCGGATTGTCCAACAATGTATATATGCAAGTGGGACTGATCATGCTAATCGGATTGCTTTCCAAGACAGCCATTTTGCTTACCGAATATGCATCCGACCGCCGCAAGCAGGGCATGACAATCATCGCAGCCGCAATGTCGGCGGCAGGTGTCCGTCTTCGTCCTATTCTGATGACTGCGCTTTGTATGACCGTGGGCATGATTCCGTTGGCTCTTTCCAGCGGTGCCGGTGCCAATGGCGATATGTCACTCGCACTCGGAGTCATCGGTGGCATGACAGTCGGAACAGTTGCACTGCTCTTCATGGTGCCAGTGTTCTTCATTGCCTTCCAGACATTGCAAGAAAAACTGATGCCTGCACGCAAACACGAAATAGAAATATTGGAGGAAACAAAATGAAAACTACATCATATATCATAATAGGTTGCGCTTTCATGTTGAGCAGTTGCGGATTATACAAGGATTACCAACCGCAGCAAATAGATACCAAAGGTCTGATACGTGAAGACCTCAATGCCGACACGACAAGCAGTATCGCCTCTCTGAAATGGGAGGAACTGTTTACCGATCCAAATCTTCAATCATTGATACGCGAGGGACTGGAGCATAACTCCGACCTCGCTGTAGCAAAGCTGAACATCGACGAGGCGATGGCTTCACTGGGCAGTGCCAAAGGAGCATTGATGCCCACGGTGGATGTAGCAGGTAGCGGCAACTTGAGCAGCTATGACGGGAACAAAACCACGAAGACATATAGCCTAGGACCAGAGGCAAGTTGGCAGATAGACGTGTTCGGCAAACTGACCAATGCGAAGAAATCTGCCGCCGCCACAGTGGAAGAAAGACAGGCTTATGCACAAGCAGTGCGCACGCAACTCATCGCTGCCATAGCCGAGTATTATTACACGTTGGAAACTCTAGACGCCAAAGTAAAAGTCACACAACAAACCATTAACAGTTGGACGGAATACGTGGGCACTCAGAAAGCGTTGATGAAAGCAGGACAGGCCACAAGCAGTGACGTGAGTCAGGCGGAAGCCAGCAAGCTGAGTGCCGAAACGACACTACAGCAACTCTATCAGCAAATCAGTCAGACGGAGAACTCGCTCTGCGCACTCATCGGACGTACATCAGGCAACGTGACGCGTGGCAATCTCGATGAAGTGAAGATGCCAGAAAAGTTGGCTGCCGGCGTACCCGTGGATATGCTGGCTACCCGTCCTGATGTGCGTCAGGCAGAAGCATCTTTGAAATCGGCATTCTACAATGTGAACAAGGCTCGTGCTGCCTTCTATCCTTCACTCACGCTGAGCGGCAGTGCTGGATGGACCAACAGTGGCGGCGTAGGAGTCACCAATCCCGGTGCGCTGCTCTTGCAGGCAGCAGGTTCATTGGTTCAGCCTATTCTGGCCAACGGTCAGAACAAAGCCAATCTGGAAATTGCCAAAGCTCAACAGGAAGAGGCTAAGATTAAATTTCGCCAAACTGTATTGGATGCGGGAAATGAAGTGAACAATGCACTGAAAAGTTATCAGACTTCAGTTAATACAATCAAATTAGAGAGTCAACAAATAGAAAAGCTGAAGCAGACGCTTGGTGATACAGAAGCTCAGATGAAGTATGGTTCCGTCAATTATCTTCAAGTGATTGTTGCCCGCCAGTCGCTGCTCACCTCACAGCTGAATGTGTTGTCGGACCGCTACAATGAGATTGACAGTTATATTTCACTTTACCAAGCTTTAGGTGGTGGCGTGAAATAATATAGACTAATAAAGCCATCGCAAATTTCATACCTATGATTCTGTCCGGGCCGTGATGGTTCGGGCAGTATTTTTATCATATAATCATCTCCCGACAACGACAACATGCAGGCGACCTTGTTACTTGATGCAAGTAAGAGTGTTACTAGATGCAAGTAAGAGTGTTACTAGGCACAAGTAAGAGTGTTACTAGGCACAAGTAAGAGTATCGCTAGATACAAGTAATCCCCATTACCTTGCAAGATTCATATAAAATATGTATATTTGCAAAGAATAATATAACGACTATGACTGAAGAAGAAGAAAACAAACAACAGTTACAGAAAGACGAACAATATATGCGTAAAGCACTGGTTGAAGCCGAGATGGCACGCGATGCGGGAGAGATACCCATCGGAGCAATCATTGTCTGCAAAGACCGGATTATCTCACGTGCCCACAATCTGACAGAAACATTATGCGATGTGACAGCCCATGCCGAAATGCAGGCGATAACATCGGCAGCAAATGCACTCGGAGGGAAATATCTGACCGATTGCACACTCTATGTGACCGTGGAACCCTGCACAATGTGTGCAGGAGCCATAGGGTGGGCGCAAATCAAGCGTATCGTGTATGGTGCGGCAGACGAGAAGCGGGGCTATACACGCATTGCGCCCAATGCACTACATCCAAAGGCTGTGGTGACATCGGGCGTATTGGAAGAAGAATGCCGCACGCTCATGCAGACATTCTTCAAAAATAGACGATAACCTCCTAAAATTTCCTAAGTACGAATTCTTGATATTTCAGAACTTCCACACTTAAGCAAGTAATTTTATTTAACTAGCACAACTAGATATTTACTTGTACTCCAGAAAATCTGAGGATTGGTAATATGCAACACGTACTGCTTGTTGGCATCACGGGTAAGCGTGTAACTGCTTGACGGATGGATGGTAAGAATCTTAGCCGACTTGGAATAGAATTTGATTTCTTTGTCCACGCGGATATCAATCTTGGTGAAATAGCTCTTATTGAACGAAGATTCCAACACTGAGCCACCTTCCAATATATGCTGCTCCTTCAATTCCTTCTTGGTTCCGAATACGAACCATGCCGTATTGAGTTGCTTGTCCTGATTGCTTATCACCTCTGACTTCTCACTGCTCTCCGTCTTAAGATTAGAAACATTGGTATTCAGATTGTTGATATTCTCATCCAATTCGGAAATATGAATATCCTTCGCATCAAGTTCTACACGCAACTGCTGCAGCTGTTGGTCTTTCTCATCAAGTTGCTTCGTCAGTCCGTCGATAGTTTTCTTCAGTTCGTTACCGTTGAATTTGCTTTCACTCAACTGCTGCTGCAATTTCTTGATAAGCTCACGGTTCTTCTTCATCGTATTCGAGATGAACTGTATATTCTCCCTAATCTGCTGAGACTTGTTAGCTCCTTCACCATCTTTGGCCACGCTCACACGATTCTCAGCCTCGTTAATTTCACGGAAGCCTTCCTGAATCTGATTCATCGTGCCCATCATGTCGTTAATCTCACTGTCACGTTGGGCAATGATCTTATTCAACGAATCATTTTGTTCGATGTTTGCTAGATTAGGTGCCGTCTTCTTTTCATTACAACCGGTCAGCGCCACCAGCGCAAGACAAGCAAAAAACAATAGTTTTTTCATACTTATTCTCTTTTAAGTTTCTTATTTTTCATGTCCATGCCCGCAACGACAATCACTATTTCGCCACGGGGTTCTGTTTCAGTGAAGTGCTGTATCACCTCTGCAAAAGTACCACGCACACTTTCCTCGTGTACTTTGGATATCTCGCGGCATACGCTCACCTGCCTGTCTTCACCGAAAACGGCGGAAAGCTGCTGCAACGTCTTGAGTAATCTGTATGGTGATTCGTAAAAAATCATCGTACGTGTCTCGACTTTCAAGGACTCCAGATGTGTCTGTCGGCCCTTCTTCTGAGGGAGGAAGCCTTCAAAACAGAACCTGTCACAAGGAAGACCGGAATCGACAATTGCAGGAATGCAAGCCGTAGCACCAGGCAGACACTGCACTGTGACACCTGCCTTGGCTGCCTCTCGGGCTAGGAAAAAACCTGGGTCACTGATACCCGGAGTACCCGCATCGCTTATCAAGGCAACCGTCTGACCTGCTTTCAGACGCTCAACGATACCTGCCGATGTGCCATGTTCATTGAATTTGTGATGCGAGATGAGATGATTCTGAATGTCATAATGCTTTAAGAGGATGCTCGATGTGCGAGTATCCTCAGCCAAAATCAAATCAGCTTCCTTCAAGACGCGGATGGCTCGCAGCGTCATGTCCTCCATATTGCCCACTGGCGTAGGCACGATATATAATATACCCATATTATGATTTCTTTCGCAAATATAGTTAAATAATCTTCGCAAGCAAAAAAAGAGACTAATTCTTTGCAATTTTTAAAACGTCTTTGTACTTTTGCACACAATATGGTACAAAAAAACCATATTATGTTCGAATTATGATGGAAAACTTAATGGGAGAGACTCATCGCCCTGGCAGAATAGAAGTGGTATGCGGATCTATGTTCTCTGGTAAAACCGAAGAACTGATACGTCGCATGAAAAGAGCTAAATTTGCTCGGCAGAAAGTTGAAATATTCAAACCTGCCATCGATACGAGATATTCTGATGTAGACGTTGTGAGCCATGACCAAAATACGATACAGTCCACACCAATCGACTCGTCATCCACCATACTCCTTTTGGCCTCTGATATAGACGTAGTCGGTATAGACGAGGCTCAATTTCTGGACAATGGGCTCGTGGATGTATGCAATCAGCTGGCTGACCGTGGCGTACGCGTAATCGTCGCCGGACTAGACATGGACTACAAAGGAGTGCCGTTCGGCCCCATTCCTGCACTTTGCGCCATCGCCGACGAGGTGACCAAGGTGCATGCCATTTGTGTGAAATGTGGGGCTCTGGCTTATGTGAGTCACCGACTGGTACACAACGATAAGCGCGTACTACTTGGAGAACAGACCGAATATGAACCGCTCTGCCGCGAATGCTATCAAAAAGCATTGGAGAAAGAAAAGAGCGAGAAACAGTAAATCCGTGATTCAAGTATCCGCGGACATTCCTGCTCACGTACACATAACTCATAGAACTTTTTAGACTTACAAACTCAAACTTGAATAATATGTTTGATCAAAAAATCACATTCGACAAATTCATCCGTGGGACACTCATCGCACTGATGATATTCGCCGTGCTCTACATCATGAATTATCTGAGCAGTGTACTACTGCCGTTTTTCATCGCATGGCTCTTGGCATATCTACTCTACCCGATGGTAAAATTCGTGCAATATAAGATGCGCATCAAAGTGCGCGCTCTGGCCATCATCATCACCATGATTTTTGTCACAGCCATCTTTGCCGGTGTCTTGTATCTGATCATTCCACCAATGCTAGAGCAGTTCCAAAAGTTGGGCGACGTGGCAACAAGGTACCTACACCAGACTACTCACTCCAACAACCTGTCATTGTGGTTCCAACAAATTATACAGGACAACCAAAAAGAAATCAGCCACTTCTTCAAGAGTAAGGATTTCAGCGATGCACTGAAAACTGCCATGCCCAAACTGTTCTCTTTCATTGGACAAACGGCTAGCGTGGTCGTCAGCATCGTGGCATCCTGCATCACCTTGTTATATATGTTCTTCATTCTGCTCGACTATGAGTTTCTTACCGACAACTGGATTAAGATATTCCCCAAAAAGAACCGTCCGTTTTGGCATGAACTGATGGGCGACGTGGAACGCGAACTTAACAATTACATTCGTGGACAAGGTCTTGTGGCTCTATGCTTAGGCGTCATGTTCTGCATCGGTTTCACTATCATCGACTTCCCCATGGCAATCGGTTTGGGCATACTCATCGGTATTTTGGATTTGGTTCCTTATCTCCATACATTTGCACTCATCCCGACGGCATTCCTTGCTCTGCTCAAGGCTGCCGACACTGGACAAAACTTCTGGGTGGTTTTCGGATTGGCCGTACTAGTGTTTATTGTCGTTCAAATTATCACGGACATGGTAGTAACACCGAAGATTATGGGCAAAGCTATGGGCTTGAACCCTGCGATATTGCTCCTTTCCTTGTCTATTTGGGGTGCGCTGTTAGGTTTCATCGGCCTGATTGTCGCCCTGCCGCTCACCACCCTTATCATCGCTTATTGGCAACGCTATGTGACCAAAGAACATGATGAAGTTGAACTGCCTGGCGATACAGAATCTGCTCCGAAATCGGAAAAAGAGCCACAATAAACACGAAATATGAGAAAAACCCGAATAAAATTTGGATGTTTCAAAAAAAGATAGTACCTTTGCACTCGCTTTCCAAAAGAAAGTCAAGGAGATCCGCTAGCTCAGTTGGTAGAGCACAACACTTTTAATGTTGGGGTCTTGGGTTCGAACCCCAAGCGGATCACAAATCACGGATTTAGAGGGATACCGAAAGGTGTCCCTCTT
>ENA-UOYA01005091-UOYA01005091.1-activated-sludge-metagenome-genome-assembly--contig:-NODE-5091-length-10587-cov-4.071781_pt1 | contig 10587 bp, 5 predicted proteins | sample MGYA00238163_ERZ764804 | MGnify/ENA primary metagenome ERZ764804 (study PRJEB28919, sample SAMN05720223) | activated sludge metagenome | isolation source: Anaerobic digester | place: Hong Kong...
GACCTGCATATCCGAAAAAAACAAAATTTATAAATCCTGCTTCAGGGGCGCAGGTGCATACAGACACTATATACCGAGTGTTGTTCGTCATTTGAGCGCAAGAGAAGAATTTGTAACTGCATATACCCCCTATCAGGCAGAGCTAAGTCAGGGAGTTCTTCAGACTATTTTTGAGTATCAGACAATGATCTGTACCCTTACGGGCATGGATGTCTCAAACGCAGGCGTTTATGACGGAGCTCATGCCGCTGCAGAGGCAGTGGCTATGTTCAGGGACAGAAAGAGGATGAAGACAGTAGCCAGTGCCTGCATAAAGCCGATGACACTGAGCGTTATCGAAACATACTGCAGGGCGTCCTCCTCGGAGCTTGTCATTGTCCCCGCGAAGGGCGGCAAAACTGACCTTGAGGCTTTAAGAGCAGCGGTCGACGACACAACCGCCTGTGTTTACATAGAGCAACCGAATTATTACGGCATTGTTGAGGATGCTGCGGCAGCTGTTGAAATTGCACATTCGGCGGGTGCAAAAGCAGTTATGGGCTGTTACCCTATTTCACTTGCGGTACTCAAAACCCCCGCAGAGTACGGTGCGGATGCCGCAGTCGGCGAGGCACAGTGCCTCGGCATGCCGCTAAGCTTCGGCGGTCCGTATCTCGGTTTCATGGCAACAACTAATTCAAACATGAGAAAGCTGCCGGGCAGAATCGTCGGTCAGACTTCGGATAAGGGTGGTAAAGAGGCCTATGTTTTGACACTTCAGGCAAGGGAACAGCATATACGCCGTGAAAAGGCTTCTTCAAGCATCTGCTCAAATGAGGCACTGTGTGCCCTCACCGCTACAATTTATTGTGCGGCAATGGGCAGGGAGGGATTTCGTGAGGCTGCACAGCAATGCACCGCAAAGGCACAATATGCTGCAAAAAAGCTATGTGAAATCCCGGGCTTTAGCCTGAAGTTCGGCGGTTATTTCTTCAACGAATTCGTAACCTCCTGCCCAGTCGGTACTGACATTCTGATGAAAAAGCTTGATGAAAATAATATTCTCGGCGGTCTACCCGTCACTATTGACGGTGAAAAATACATCCTTTGGTGCGTAACGGAGGTCAACACCGTCAAGGAGATAGATACTCTTGCGGACATAATAAGGGAGGCGGTTGAATGAGCTTACTTATTTTTGAAAAAAGCAGAGAGGGCAGGCGTTGCGCCGCTATCCCGAAATGTGAACTTAAAGCTGAAATACCCGCAGAGCTAACGAGAGGAAAGCCCCTTAACCTGCCCGAGGTTGCGGAGGTTGACCTTGTTCGCCACTATACAAATCTGAGCCGCAGGGCCTACGGAGTTGACAACGGCTTTTATCCTTTAGGCTCCTGTACAATGAAATATAATCCAAAGGTCAATGAGGATGCTGCGGTATTGAAGGGCTTTACGCAGGTCCACCCGCTGCAGAGCATTGAGAGCATTCAGGGCTGCCTTGAGGCGATGTATATGCTCAAAACATACCTTTGCGAAATCACGGGCATGGATGACATGACGCTACAGCCTGCCGCAGGGGCACACGGTGAGTTCACTGGGCTTTCAATTATCAAGGCATATCTCGGCAGTATAGGTCAGGAGAACAGAACCAAGCTCATCGTCCCAGACTCAGCTCACGGAACAAACCCAGCAAGCGCCGCAATGAACGGCTTTGATGTAGTTAACATCCCCTCGACACAGCAGGGCTTTGTGGATTTGCAGGCTCTGAGAGCGGCCGTTGGGGAGGATACCGCTGCACTTATGCTCACAAACCCGAACACAGTGGGGCGCTTTGATAAAAATATTCTTGAAATTGCTGATATTGTTCATAAGGCGGGAGGGTTGGTCTACTATGACGGTGCTAACATGAATGCCGTTATGGGACTTGCAAAACCGGGCGATATGGGCTTTGATGTTATTCACCTCAACCTCCATAAAACCTTTGCCACACCCCACGGAGGAGGAGGCCCGGGTAGCGGTCCTGTCGGCTGCAAGGCAAAGCTTTCAAAGTTTCTGCCTTCCCCCGTTGTTGAATGCATCGGCGGCAAATATGAGTTTAAAATTCCGGAAAGCACAATAGGCTCTGTGCGTTCCTTCTACGGCAACTTCCTTGTCTGCATAAAAGCGCTAGCTTATATTATGACACTCGGCGCAGACGGTATAAAGGAGGTAAGTGAAAACGCTGTTTTAAATGCAAACTATCTTATGGAAATGCTGAGGGGGACCTATGACATTCCTTTTGAAGGGCCCTGCATGCATGAATTCGTCATGAGCCTTGAAGAGCTTAAAAAGGAAACGGGCATTACCGCCTCCGACATTGCAAAGGGGCTAATAGACCTCGGAATTCACCCACCGACAATGTATTTTCCTCTTATCGTTCATGAGGCTCTGATGCTCGAGCCGACTGAAACGGAGAGCAGGGAAACACTCGACAATGCAATCGAGGCTTTTAAAAGGCTCAAGGAAACCGCATTGAGTAACCCCAAGGCTCTCCAAAATGCACCTGTTACTACACCCATCGGCAGACCTGACGAAACAACGGCCGTCAGAAATCCCGTATTAAAATACAGTTTTGCTGAATAAAAAGGAGATTCATTTATGGCCACATTCAAACCGTTTAAGGCAGTCCGTCCACTGCCGAAATATGCGCAAAAGGTTGCCGCCCTGCCATATGATGTCATGAACAGCGCAGAGGCAAGAGTAATGGTGAAGGGGAACCCCTATTCCTTTCTTCATGTAGACAAGGCGGAGGTCGATTTGCCGGAGGGCATCAACATTTACACCGAGGAGGTTTACCTCAAGGCAAGAGAAAATCTGGATAAGCTTGAAGCTGAAAATATCTGCATTGCTGAAAAGGATGATTGCTTTTATATTTACAGGCAGATTATGAACGGAAGAAGTCAGAACGGAATTGTCGGCTGCGCCGCAATAGATGACTATATCAATAGCACCATTAAAAAGCATGAGCTTACAAGAGCTGACAAAGAGGCTGACAGAATCAACCATGTTGATTACTGCAATGCAAACACTGGTCCGATTTTCCTGACATACAGAGAGAGAGCGGACATTTCGTCTGCCATCGAAAAGTGGAAAAATGAGCACGAGCCCATATATGATTTTATAACAGATGATGGCATTACACACACCATATGGGTTATAGACTGCAGAGATACAATAGAGTATATCAAGGAGAAGCTCTCTGCCGTTGACTATTTTTATATTGCAGACGGTCACCACAGGTGCGCCTCGGCTGTTAAGGTCGGCCTCAAACGGCGTGAGGCAAACCCGGAATTTACGGGAAATGAGGAGTTCAATTTTTTCCTTGCGGTTTTGTTTCCGAGTAGCGAGCTTGAAATCATGGACTACAACAGAGTTATAAAGGACCTTAACGGTTATACGCCTGAGCAGCTCATCGAAAAGGTTTCAGAGAAGTTCGAGGTCACCCCCGCCCCCGTAGGCAAGCCATATAAGCCGGAGAAAAAGCATAGCTTCGGTATGCTCCTTGACTCAAAGTGGTATATTCTCACCGCAAAGCCGGGCAGCTTTGACATCAGCGACCCGGTTGCCCGCCTTGATGTTTCTATTCTGCAGAACAATCTTATATCCCCCGTTCTTGGCATAGATGACCCGAGAACGGACAAGAGGATTGATTTTGTCGGCGGTATCAGAGGGCTTGCGGAGCTTGAAAGGAGAGTCAACAAGGATATGGCGCTTGCATTTTCGCTGTATCCGACAACGCTTGACGATTTGATGGACATCGCCGATGCAGGCAAAATAATGCCGCCGAAAAGCACCTGGTTTGAGCCAAAGCTTCTCAGCGGGCTGTTTATTCACAAGCTGGGGTAAAAATGCTTCTATTTAATTTGAGCGTGCGATTAATTGACCGCACGCTCAATTCATTTTGCTTCACTTGTTCATTTCGTTATTAATTGCATTGCCCAGCTCCGTTCTGACATTTGCAAAGGTTTTGTCGGACATTGTGTAGTCCGTTAAGCTTGTTGTCACCTTATCAATAATGTTGCTGACATATTTCTCTCCGAAAAGCTGCTGCGCAATTGTCAGATATTCAAAGTCCTCAATTCCGTCTGTTACAGCCTCAAGCCGCAGCGATGAAACAGGGCCGTCAATGCCTACCTTATTACCGTTATATAGCAGCGAGCCGTCGCCGAAGGTGTCATCGCCTGTCCACGGCGTTGTCCATGAGCTTTCCCATATATCCTCAACATCCTTCCAGTAGGATGTTGACCAGTAAAGCAGACCGTCGACATTGTTATCCTTCTGCTGCCAGAACAGGATTCTGTGCCGAATGCCCTCCCAGTGAACAAAGAGGTTACAATAATCGCCCTTTGGACCGCAGCAGACATACCACCATGACTTGTCACCCTGAGCCTTTCTTTCAAGCACGGATTCCTTGAAGCCTTGCTCATCATAAAGCTCGGATATCGGGCAGATTATATTGCTATGCCCTCTCTGGAGGTTGACTGAGGTCTGCTCCTCGCCTCCCATATCGATTTTATTCTTGAAGAAAGGCGTTACCATATTATAGCCCGGGCAGAGCCTTTCGAGCCTTTGGGTTATTTCGAGATACCTTGAATATGCCTCCTCGTCCGAAGGCTCATCAATAGGATAGAAAAATCCCTTTGCCTCCCATGTCCGATTTGAGGTGACCTTAGCATAATAGCGCTGGAGAAGTGTGTCGTCATTACTGTAGGGAATTACGAATGAGGTTATCCTCGGGTCGCTCATATATTTATCCGCTTCGTCGCTCAGAATATCAACCGGCAGATAATACGGGGATATTTTGTGCTCAACAAGAAAATCATAGAATTTTCTGTAAAGCCTAAGTGTCTTTTCAATGTCATCAGCCACGCCGAATTTCTCTGCAATGTAATGGTGGTCAAGCCCCATTGCCGTCTGGCATGAGGGCGTTCTGGGCAATGTAAAGTTCCAAACAACGGCGCTGACTGGTACGGTTATGCTTGACCTATCCTCAGGCCCGGTGAGTATTATATTTGCTTTGTAAGTCCCCGCATGCGTATCGCTTTTTGACTTAACACTGATATAAAACAGCTTGTTCTTTTCCTTTCTCATTTTTAAGGTTTTGCCCTCGGCTGGTACTATTGCATCGGGATATTCGCCATAATATGGGTCACCGGTTGTTTCAACATAGTATTCCTCATAGATTTCGGATTCGAGAATGTTGCCGTTTTCGTCCTTAAAATCAGTAAGCTGGACTGTGACATCCTTTGTCATTCTCATCCTGAAGGCTATCTGGCAGGCCTCAGTTTCGTTTTTTGCAAGGTGCATTGTATAATCGGCTCTCCTGGTTATCAGCTCGTCCTTCTGTACCTTTTGAGTTGAGTCATAAAAGCTGTATGACACATACTGAGTCAGTGAATCATAAACGCCCCGCCACGCAATCGGCAAACCCATTGTAGTAATCACGCTCATTGTAATTGCAAGCATCATTGAAACATACTTCTTGACCTTGAACAACGCCATCGATATTTTAAACATTGCAATCCCCCCTCAAGTATTTTCTTTATTATAACATATTGGCAAATTATGTAAATATACAAAATAGTTTTAGGCGGGCGATAAAGCACCGCCCGCCTGAGATTGTTCAGAAATGTTTTTTATTATTCAGCCTTCCAGATACTTTCGGCATATTCATTAATTGCCCTATCGGCCGAAAAACGGCCCGCACCCGAAATGTTAATCAGAGACATTTTGTTCCATAGCCTTTTGTCGCTCCAAAGGGCTTCGGCCTTTGACTGAGCCTTATGGTAATCCGCAAAGTCTGCAAGAACCATATATGGGTCATGGTGAACAATTGTGGAACCGATTTCGGGGAAGGACTTTCCGTTAATACTGTTGTGGTTAATAAAATCAATAACCTTCCTTAAATCGGAGTTGTTCGTGTAATAGCTCATGGGTATGTAGCCTGTTTGCCTGAGCCTTGCAACCTCAGCAGTTGTCATGCCGAAAATAATCATATTTTCATTCCCTACAGCCTCACGGATTTCAACATTTGCCCCGTCAAGAGTTCCAAGAGTAATAGCTCCGTTGAGCATAAGCTTCATGTTGCCCGTACCGCTTGCCTCCGTGCCGGCTAGGGATATCTGCTCGCTGATTTCTGCTGCAGGCATCAGGTTCTCTGCCATTGTTACATTGTAATCCTCAACATAAAGAACCTTTAAACGCCCTCTGACATCGGGGTCATTGTTAATCATATCGCCGATTGCACAGATAAAGCTGATTATTTTTTTTGCCATGAAATAGCCTGAGGCGGCCTTTGCACCGAAGATATATGTGTGAGGGGTAAAATTCCCGTTTGGATTCTCTTTAATTGCTATATATTTCGAAAGAATATTGAGTGCATTCAGGTGCTGGCGTTTATATTCATGCAGGCGCTTGACCTGAACATCGAAAAGTGACGAGGTGTCCAGCAAAACACCTGTCGACTTTTTAATTAAGGCGGCAAACTCTTCCTTATTCTTCTTCTTTATCCTTTCAAGCTCATTGAGAACTGTCTCGTCATCCGCATATCTTCTCAGCTTTTCAAGCTCGCAAGCGTCATAAACGAACCCGCTTCCTATAAGGTCTTTTATTAATGAAGTCAGTGAGGGATTGGCCTGGCAAAGCCAGCGGCGATGGGCAATGCCGTTAGTAACATTCTTAAATTTCTCGGGAGTCATCCTGTAATAGTCATTGAAAACAGTGTTCTTCAGAATCTCACTGTGAAGGGCAGAAACACCGTTGACACTATGGCATGCGGCAACGCAAAGGTTTGCCATTCTGATAACACCGTTTGAAATAACGGCCATGCGTTCGACCCTGTCAGCATCCTTCGTTGTCTCCCAGACAAGGCTGCGGTATCTGTTGTCAATCTCCTTTGTTATCTGATAAATTCGCGGCAGGAGTCTCTTGAACAAATCCTCAGGCCAGCACTCGAGGGCCTCCTTCATGACGGTATGATTTGTATATGCAAAGGTTGTGGTGACAATTTGCCATGCATCATCCCATCCGTAGCCACATTCGTCAAGCAGAATCCTCAAAAGCTCCGGGATTGCGAGAGTCGGATGTGTGTCATTGATATGAATAGCGACCTTATCCGGAAAATTCTCAATTGAGCCGTATTTGCGAAGATGATTCTGCACAATATCCTGGACGGAGGAGGAGACGAGAAAATACTGCTGCCGCAGGCGCAGGCTTTTGCCCTCCTGATGATTATCAGCAGGGTAGAGTATCTTACTGATTACCTCCGCCATTGCGTTTTGCTCGACTGCGCGCATGTATTCGCCCTGGTTGAACATATCCATGTCAATGCCCGGAGCCTCTGCGCTCCAAAGGCGCAGCACGCTCACGCCCTTACCATCCTTCCCTGCAACATACATATCGTATGCGGTAGCCTTGACTGTTTTGCAGTCAACAAGCTCAACATGGTGATAGTGTTCATCCCACGAATCACGGACAAAGCCTTCAAAGTTGACATTGTAGACATTATTTTCACGGGGCACAAGCCACACCTCACCCCCGGGGAGCCAGAAGTCGGGCAGCTCAGTCTGCCAACCGTCAACAATTTTCTGCCTGAAAATGCCGTATTCATAAAGAATTGAATAGCCTGTTGCGGGATAACCTTGGGTTGCAAGCCCGTCAAGGTAACAGGCCGCAAGCCTGCCAAGCCCACCGTTGCCTAGCCCGGCATCCGGTTCGCAGTCATATAGGTTCTCAAGCTTTATTCCGAAATCAGACAAAGCTTCAGCAAAAACATCCGTTAGGTTGAGGTTATAGAGCGAATTTTTAAGAGAGCGCCCCATAAGAAACTCCATGCAGAGGTAATAAATATTTTTGGTGCCGTCCTTGCTTTTTTCCTCAGCGAACTCCTCACGGCCTTCTCCCATCATATCTCTTAAAATTATTGCGGCTGCTTTGTAAAAATGCTCATATGTCGCTTCCTCAGGTGTTACACCCAGAAAGTGAGAAAGCTTCGATGTTATAAGCTCCTTTACCTGCTCTTTGTTCAGGTTGTAATTCATGTTGTTCCTCCAAAATGCCGAAAATATGTATAAAATGTACAAAAAATATTAAATAGAATGCTCTATGCTGTTAAATAGTATCACAACTAGTTAAAAAACGCAAGTATTTGCATTGTAACAAACACATTTTATTTGCTAATGACAGGCTGTTAAAAAAATTTATGTTAACCTCTTTAATCAACGAGATTCATATAGTATAATTACATTAATATGATATGAACATCAATGGAGTGAAAATAATGGAAAAAAATAGAGTAAAGCTAAATATCAACGGAAACGATTACACTATTACAACGGATGATGATATTGACTATGTTGCCGACCTCGGGCGTGAGCTTGACGAGATGATAAGGAAGCTCATTAAAGAAAATCCCCGCCTTTCAATAACACAGGCCGCTATTCTCTGTGCTCTCGATTATGCGGACCTTGCAAAAAAATCCGAATTGAGTGCGGAAAACCTTCGTTCTCAGATTCAGGATTACCTCGAGGACGCCGCAAGAGCCAGAACCGATGCAGAAATCACCAGGCGTGAGGCTGAGCGCCTGAGCAAAGAGCTTTCTGCACTGCGCTCAAAGCGTGGCAATTGATGTTGCCTGAAATTCTTGCGCCTGCCGGCAGCTTTGACGCTTTGACGGCTGCCGTGCGCTGCGGGGCGGACGCAGTATACCTCGGCGGCAAGGTTTTCAATGCGCGCAGGGGTGCGGGCAATTTTGATGACAACGAGCTGAAAGCTGCTGTGAGCTTCTGTCACTCAAGAGGCGTTAGGCTCTACCTTACACTTAACACGCTGATAAATGACAATGAGCTTGGTACTGCTGTAAATATAGTTGAATATGCCTGCTCGATAGGTGTCGATGCACTTATTGTTCAGGATTTGGGGCTGGCGCGCATGATATCGGACATAGCGCCGGCCATGTCCCTTCATGCCTCAACTCAGATGTCGGTACAGACACCTTACGGAATCGAGCTGCTTAAGGAATCCGGTTTCAGCAGGGTTGTTCTGCCCAGAGAGCTTTCGGATGAGGAAATTGAAAAAATCGGCGAAAGCTGCGATATTGAGCTTGAGATGTTTGTGCACGGTGCTTTGTGCATGAGCGTTTCGGGTCAGTGCTATATGAGCGCAATGCTCGGCTCGCGCAGTGGCAACAGGGGGCTTTGTGCGCAGCCCTGCCGCCTGCCCTTCGGTGTTAAGGGTGGCAACGGTCATGACCTGAGCCTTAAGGATTTATCCCTTATTTCACATCTGAATGATAAAAAGCTGAGCCACATTTGCTCACTTAAAATCGAGGGCAGGATGAAGCGTCCCGAATATGTAGCTGCAGCCGTCACAGCCTGCAGGAAAGCTCTCGGGGGTGACCTCTCCCCGGTCATTCTTCAGGATTTGAAAAGTGTAATCTCCCGCTCAGGTTTCACGCAGGGATACTACACCTCATCCCTGGGCAGGGATATGTTCGGCACAAGGCAACATGAGGATGTCAAGGCCTCATCCACTGTTCTGAGCAGCCTTGCAAGGCTTTATGAAAAGGAGCCGCAGACCGTCAGGGTTGACTTTGCGATGACCTGCGTTAGAAATGAACCGCTATCCCTTTCAGCAAAATCCGGAGAAAAGAGCGTTTTTATAAAGTCTGAGATTATTCCCCAAGCTGCAAAGAACAGGCCTGTAACCAGAGAGTCAATAGAATTGCAGCTTCAAAAATGCGGCGGTACTCCATTTTTGCCGCACAGCATTGAAATTGAGCTGGATGAAGGGTTGAATATTCCCGTTTCCGCAGTCAATGCCCTCAGACGTGAAGCCTTGGATTCCCTTTTGAAGAAGCTGGGTGAAATAACGCCTGTCCCGTTTTCAAAGAGCGATATTCCTGCATTTAACAAGCACAAAGTGAGTGGCACAAAAATATATGCACGGTTTTCAGAAATATCTCAAATCCCTGAAAGGCTGGGGGGAATTGATAAAATCATTGTGCCCCTTTATTCGGGCGAAAAGGAGCTTTCGGCTCTTGCTCAATCGGGGCTTAAAATTGTTGTCGAGCTGCCAAGGGGAATATTCGGCAGCTATGAAAGAATAGCAGAACAAATCAAAAAGGTTAAAAGTGCGGGAGTTTCTGCCTGCAGTGTCGGCACTCTTGACGGGTTGAGGCTGGCAAAAAAAGAGGGCATGAAAATTCATGCGGGTTTCGGCACTAATATTTTCAACACACAGGCTCTCGAATACTTTACCTCTCAGGGTGTCAGCGATGCCCTTGTTTCTGCTGAACTGACCTTAAAGCAGGCTGCGTCGCTGGGAGGGAGCCTGCCCAGAGGGCTTATAGCTTATGGCAGAATCCCGCTGATGCTCACAAGGAACTGCCCTGCCAAAAACGGCATGACCTGTGCAGAGTGCAGGGGTAAAAGCTCTTTGACGGATAGGATGAATGCGTCATTCCCATTGGTCTGCTCAAACGGCTGCACCGAGGTTTTAAACTCCCGCCCGATTTATATGGCAGACAGACTCAATGAAATAAAAGACATGGATTTTATAATTCTATATTTTACAACA
>ENA-UOYA01005092-UOYA01005092.1-activated-sludge-metagenome-genome-assembly--contig:-NODE-5092-length-10586-cov-10.504321_pt1 | contig 10586 bp, 14 predicted proteins | sample MGYA00238163_ERZ764804 | MGnify/ENA primary metagenome ERZ764804 (study PRJEB28919, sample SAMN05720223) | activated sludge metagenome | isolation source: Anaerobic digester | place: Hong Kong...
CCAAATATTGTTATCTCTTACTCCAAATAGATAAAAATAAGACTCTAAATTGGAATATTCTATACTATGAATGCCATACATACCCTCACCAAAAATAAAAACATTCTCATCTATATCACGTCCAATTCTCTCCCATATTTCCCATGATTTTAAGTCCCATGGATTTTTAGTAAATTCTGCGTGAGATCTTCCATATACTCCTTTTTTTGTTATTGCTGTGTTAGATCCGTCTAATTTTTCAGTTATGATGATATCTATACCAAGTAAAGAATCAACAGAATCTATAATTCTATCGTCACTTGTAGTGCCTGGACTGAAATTAAAATGAAAAGTTCTTGGGTATTTAGACATATTCTATATATATAAAGTTGTTGCTGATAGCCTAACTCCAAGCTCTTTATTAAGAGAAAAAGTTTTCATTAATTTTATTAATTGATAAATTAAATCTATTGTCCCAATCACCACCTATTTCGACAAAATTACAATTTTTTTGTATTAATAGATCTTTAATTATTTGATAATGTGCATCTCGATGATGTAAAAAGCACCTAGTTCCATCTTGAACACCTTCACAATCTGGCTTTAATAAAATATATAGATCATAATTTTTATTACTAATTTTTTTTTCAAAGAAATCTTTATTTTCTATCCAAGTATTAGGATAGTATTCTTTACATAGATAATATGTTGTAATATCTTCTGTATCGCAGAATAAAATTTTATTTGATATTTTCAATTTCTCATCTTCAATTTTTTGCCGACCTAACGATATTTTAATGAAATCTTCAATAGATACATGATTTCCATTTTCTTCATATACGGTTCTTCCGTATTCCTCTACATATTGTGTATTATAATATTTAGCCAAATTAATACTTAAATTTGACTTACCTGTTGATTCTGGGCCCATTATTGCAATCCTTTTAACAAAATATGGCTTTACTATATCTGGCAAATAATTCCAATATTTAAATGTTTCTGCACGTGAGAGAGTTCCTGATATAGGATAATTTTTTCTTTCTAAATCCACTAAATAATGTTTAATTCCAAGATGCTTAGCGTATGGATCGCCATAATTTTCTGATGTAAAAATAACATCTATATCTGATGGACAATATCGTTTAGCAACATCAACCCATATATTCCAAAAATCTTCATGTTCCTCAGGATATTGAGGCAAATCTTCATTGCACCACTTGACTATCACATTATTATTATTTTTATATGTTTCTTTAACCCATTGATATCTTATTTCACCTGGAATTGGATCAGAATTTAAACTTCCAACTAATACTGTAACCTTTTTACTATAGTTTATTGCAGTATCTATTAGGTATTTGTGACCTAAATGGAAAGGCATTGCTTTCATAATTACGTAAGCGCTCTTATACTTCACTATAAAATTATTTTATATCCTTGATAAGTATTTGCTGTATTCTAACAATGCAGTTACTTAATTCTAAAATTCTACCTTCAATAATTTGCGATTTTGGCTTAGATTCTAGGAACTTTAATCGTTCCATCATTTCTTTATATAATTCGTTCATATTGAAAAATTTAATGTAAATATAGTTATTTTCCATAGAAAAAACATATTATATCAGACATATCTTTGATTATCCTTCGCAATGTTATTGATATTGATTCCTTTTTAGATTCTTCTATCCATCTAGAACAGAAAATATCCCAGAAAAATTTATACAATAGATCATTCGCCTTATCTATTTCATAGCTATTTAAGTAGTTAAATATATCACACTTTATTTTAATCCATTCGTTATAATATTCTTCCTTTTCTCCTATCCATCCATTGGATATTTGAATATTAATAAATTTTTCAGCATTTTCAAATTTGTTAATTATTCTCCATCCCATTTTCATTTTGGATTCATCAATTTTAGTATCGGTTCCTAAAGAATTACAAAAGCTCCAATATCTGATTCCTGATATGCCATATTTATCAATTAATGGCAATGGTTGTGTAGCACTTCCTGATGATTTATTAAATTTGTTACCTTTCCCATCTAATGTATGACCAGTGATCATAATTGTTTTCCATGGGATTTGATTATTAATGAAATACGACATGGCAATTGTATAGAAGGACCATGTTCTTATTATATCATGTGATTGAAACCTTAAATCAAATATCGGGCAGTTTATCATATCATTATATCCTTTGTAAGATGACCAAGCGATTTGTGGAGATAGAGCTGATATAAACCAAGTATCAAATGTAAAATTATCTTCATTTGGAATCTTTATTCCAAAATTTCTTTCTCTGGAGATACACCAATCCCATTGGATATTATCTATCCAGTCATCAATTCTTTTTTTATATTTAATTGGCTTCCAATCAATTTTATCAGACATTTTTTTTATTTCTGATAAGTGATTTTTAATATCAATAAACCACCCTTCTCCTTTTTTAATAATTGGGGTTTCTCCCGTTCTTTCTATAATACCATCATCATTTAATTCAGATTGTGAAATGGATGTTTTTAATTTTTCACTCCATAAATATTCCGTATTTGATTTATAGGCTATTCCTTTACTCTTCAATATTTCGAATGCTTTATAGCATATATCAATAGATAAATCATTATATGTATGATAAATATGATTTGAAAAATTAATTCCGCATTTATCAAAGATATCTTTATATTCCATAGATTTTTTAATTGAGAAGTTAATTATATTTTGAGTCCCTTTTATACCCATATTAGAAGCTATTTTTCCTGTAGGGATTCCATTATTATCAAAACAAAATGGATATATTAGTTCCTTCCCAATGTAATTTTGATACTGAGCTATTATATCTCCTTGTGTATAAGAAAATATGTGGCCAATATGTAGATTTCCACTGATAGTTGGTGGAGGTGTATCTATTAAAAATTTCATAATTTTAATTTTTTTTTATAAATAAAAAACCCAACATTTTTGATGTTGGGTGTAATATAGCATATGATTACCTAACATCAGACTGATGTTAAGACCACGACAATATTTGAGAATGTATTCATATTAATTATTAGTCAAATATACAAAAAGTTTATTTAATTACTTAATATATATTATACAATAAATATGAAATATCTAAAATTATACGAATATTATTCGGGTAAATTATATAAATTAATGAGATCTACTCAAGAAATAGATCAATTTATGTCAAGAAACAAATGTGAAATACCAAATAGGGAAATGAAGAAAATCAAAGATGCTTTAAATAATGGGGTATGGAACTACTGTAATAAATTTGATGGTCCGTCTCCATTTGAAATTATAGAAAATCCACAATCTACGAGTATAAAATTATATCCAATTATCAAAAGAAATATAATGCCATCTGTTTTTATTTCTTATTGGGAAGATGAATATTATTTAATAACCTATATATTTTCAATATCAGGTAATAGAACATATAAAAGATACTATAAATGTGACCAAGTTGATGGAATAGTAGAATTTATTAATGATATGAATAATGGAAATATACCAATTTAAATTATGAAATATATAAAGCTATTTGAAAATCTATATTATAGTGAAATTAGTATCGATGAATATGAATCCTTGATATCATATAAATCGTATTCACCTTCAGACCATTTAAATGCTCCATTTAATGAAGATGAACTAGATAAAATTTCTAAATCCATTGGACATTACAGCTTAAAAAAAGTTAATCCATATTTCGTTAGAATAAATCTAGGTGATTTAATGCTAATAGGAAACATTTTGAAAGATAATGATGAGTGGTTTTATTTGTATTTATTTTCAAATAGTGAGAAAACTTGGAAATGCGACCAATTAGAAGGATTATTAAAATGTATAAAAGATAATATATGAAACATATAAAATTTTATGAAGAATTAGAATATAATCCAAATAATTATTATAAAGTTATTGATATTCATCAATATGAATTATTAAATAAGGATATCTTATATCTTAATTATATAGAACAAGAGGATATAATTAATTTGTTCAAAAAAAAATTTAAAGTTAAAGAATCACTAGATTACAATGAATTCATAGATAATGGAGTTGTTATTGGATTTAATTGTGGACTTGAAGATTTTAGTTGCTGGATAAATATTAGAACAGTTAGAATATCTAATCCAACAAAAAAATGGATAAATGGTCGTCGTATAAATGAAATAAGTCACGAAATAGCAATAAGTAAATTAAATGATGAATGGTTTTTAGTTCGTGGGGTTATGAATGGACCTGGTAGCGAGGAAGTAAAATGTGATCAATTAGGAGGACTATTACAATATTTTAAAGATAGATTCAATATTTAATCATATCCTAATTTTTTATTCCATTTTTTATATCCTATAATACATAAAATTAGAAATATAAAATATAAAAGGCTAGATAGGTAATTTCCTTGTATAAAAAACATATAGATATATAATATATCAGCTATTACCCAGAGTATCCAGTTATCTATTTTTTTCTTCATCAATAGATATAAAGCAACTATACTTATAGAAGAAGTAATAGAATCTATATTTGGAGAAACAGAGTTTTTGAATATGTATTTAAAAATTATTGACAGTAATGTAATTAATAAAATGGATAATATCCATTCGATTCTTGTTATTTTTTTGATCCTACACTCTTTATTTTTATTTTTCCAGTGCCATAAACCATGTAGTGATTGTAATAAAAAAACAAATTGTAAGAATAGATTAGAATACAAACTTATTTGAAAAAATAAAATTCCATAGAAGATGATCCCTACAACGCCATATATCCAGTTTAATATACTTTTCTTAACTGCATAAATAACAGATATAAAACTAAAAATTACTGCAATGATTTCTATTAATGACAATTAAAAGTTTTTTTTAATAGTGAGATAGTAATTATATAAAGCATTAGCATATAAATATTTTACACCGTTAGATACATATCCATTACTATAGTATTTTATATTGGTTAAATTATTTCCTTGGAATGTTATTGAACATTCTTTAAATTTATACCCTATATTAAATCCCAATAGTGAATACCCTGGTGTGGTATATTTATTGTCTAAATCCATATAAGATCTGGAAAAATAAGTTTGATTTAAATCAAAAGAAAAATTATTATTTACATACCCAATTGAGTGATTGATTTCTATTACCGGGCTAAATATTTGATGTTTTGCATTTTTGCCGTATGTGCTATTTGATATAGTTGAATTCATTGAATATGTAAATTCATCTGTTAGTTTATACTCCAAATCTGATTCCAATCCATATCTAGCGCTCTTATCAACATTAACCATTGTTGGTAAACTATTAGATCCCAATGGACCAATTGGTATTATTTCATTTCTAAAATCCATGTAGAAGACATTGCTTTGAAATTTAGTTCTAGAATCATGATATTCTAATCCTAATTCATAGTCAACTACATCCTCTGGCTTTACACTATTAAATTGTGTCAGGTACATTCCTCCATTAAACATTACGGATCTTGTTGGTTCTCTATAAGAAACGCCAATGGCATAATAATAATTAAATTTATTATTTATAAAAACTTTAAATCCGAATTTCGGATTTAAAAATGACCAGGATTGTGTGTTTAAAGACACATCTCCTTTATATTTAAATTCTACATATCTTTTTTGTAAATCTACATAGTATGTAATATTATCAGCATCAAAGCTTATTTTTAAAAATCCACTAATTTCATTTTTATTACCTGAATTTTTGTAATTAAAAGATGTGGTATCATTATAAAACTCGATTCCTTTATGATTTCGAACATAGGAATTTGCTGATATACCAATTGATATTCTAAGATTTTTTATGGTATAATCATATTGGGAAATATATCCAATCCAATTAGAATTTTGGTTTTCTTTTGCGTAATACCCAATTAGATTGACATCCTTTATATTATAAACATCATAGTGACCTTTTAAATAGTTAAAAAATATAGTTGATGTCAATTTTGATTTCTTACTAAAAATATTTATATTTTGTAATTGTAAATGGCTCTGCGTGAATAAATCCGGGTTATCGTTTCCTCTCTGGTTTGTTCTATAATCAATTGCCAATACTGAATCTGGTGTTCCATCCCATGCCATATAATTCTTACTGATCCCAGAGAATAGATTAATCTTGGTAATCCTTTTTTGACCATAATATCCACCACCAATAAATATGGATCCGCCAATACTACCTGAATTATATCTGAATCCATCTGTGGATATGCCACCTATATTCATAAACCAAGCCATTTTTTTCTTCGAAAGTCCGGTCGAATTTAAAAAATTAAATCTTATTGTATTATAAGATCCAAAGCCAATCTGTAATTCATTTCCTTTTTTTAGACCATCTTTATTTTGGAAATTAATAGATCCAACAAAAGATGCTGTTCCATTTGAAGAAGATCCGACTCCCCTTTGAATTTGTATTGATTGTATTGAATTTATAAAGCTCGGAAAATTAGAAGTATACACACCATGATCTTCAGGTTCATTCAATGGAACCCCATTTAATGTCATATTAATTCTAGATTGGCTGACTCCTCTTAGAGATAGATAGCTATATCCTTGTACATGACCCCCATCACTATTAGAGCTCATAGATGGTAATGTTGATAATAATTCAGGTATTTCTTGCCCCTGATATCCATCTTGGATTGTAGTATCGCCTATTGTTTTTTGTGTTATTGGTATTTTTTTGTCAGCCCTCACAGATGTCACCAATACCTCATTTAGAGTTTTTGGAATAGTATCTTTATATAATCTAACAGTATCTTGAGAAAAGACACTGTTAGATATATTAATAAGAATTATCAATAATATTATTTTAATACTAATTGAATATTTCATTAAACAGATTTTCATTATAATCTTCCATTAATTTTATTTCATTAACACCAAGTAAAATATGTGTAGTTTGGCCATTAAGACTTATTTCACTTCTATGGAAATGTCCATAATAATGTTTCTTAATATTATTTCCATTTCTTTTTAAAATATTAAAAAAGTCACTTAGCATTTTTCTTTCTTCTTTTAATTCAATAGCCAAATTTGGATCATTATTGATATAATTTTGGACAAAATCACCAAATCCACCGCTATTATCTGGAAAGCACCATTCTGGAGCAGTGTGGGTTATGACTATATCAACATTTTTAATATTTTTAAGTTTTTCTTCATCTAAAATAAACTTTTCTTCAGGCCAGTAAAGTTTATAGTCAATCCCTACATTAGATAAATCTTTCATCTTTTTTAAACTCACAACCCTGTCTATTGACACAGCTCCGCCAACAAAAAGAAAATTATTGTTTTCTATTTTAAGTTGTGTGTAGTCTGATAAAAGTTTTAAATTACTATAATTGTGATTACCCTTAAAAAAGAAAGGATCGTCATGATTTCCCCTTATAGCATAAAGTGTAATATTGAGATTCTTTAAAAATGAATTTAATTCAAGTAAAGCATTTTCTGATATTTCTATTGAAGCAAATGTCATTCCAAAATCTCCAACTTGAATTATTATGCAGTTAGAAATTTTTTTTAATTTAATTTGAAATTTAAAATCCTCAAATCTTCCATGTATATCACCCAGTAATAAAATCATTATATAAATATACGAAAAAAATATAATAATTCTTACTTTTTGGTAACTTTTTTGTGAGTAGATTTTCTTTTATGAATAGGCTTTTTATGAATAGGCTTTTTATGAATAGGCTTATTTTTAGTTACAACTTTTGGCTCATCTTTTTGTGGTATAATGATAATTGGCTCAACAGGTGTTTGTTGAACACTTGGAGGAATAATTATTATAGGTTGTGGTATTGGAGTTGGTTCAAAATGTTGTTGGGTTTTTTCATTTGAATTACATGCAAAAAATAATATAGAAAGAAATAAAAAAATATTTTTCATACTCTATATATTAAATTATGAAACTTATTTTTAAAAAAGAGCGGATGATAGGAATCGAACCTACGTCTCCAACTTGAAGTTTTGCTTATTCAGCGTTGAAGGATGGAGTAATAGCCATTATACGACATCCGCTTTTATATTATATCAAAATAATCAATAAAGTTATTTTTAACTTTTCGATTCGCTTCACTTTCCATATGCAAGAGATTCTTGGAGTTAATTTTTGATTTACCAATTATATTGTCTCTCTACTTCATTGAAAATAGATTCCACCCTACCATTTTTACCTATTTGCTTATTATCATTAAATAGGAAATAGTCATCTTCATGAATACCTAGGCCAGTATCTTTTGAAACTGAATAGGATTCACCATTAAAATCAAATGTATACTCATTATAATCTGATTTTTGAATATTTTTAATTTCAGATAATTTCGAAATTATCTCTTTAACTATCAATCCAGGGCCAAAGGCAAATAATTCATTTATTTTTAGTATATGTTTCATAAAATATATATTAAAAAATATTATATTTTTTTACACAATCCACCTTATTAGCAATTTAGCATCCATTTCTTGTTTAAATATACCTGGATTTGTTCCCATATCTGCTACCGGTACATTAAATAGAATTTCTATATCATTGACAAGTGTTCTATATTTAAACAATTCTTTATCAGAAGATATTAATTTTGCTATTGGTTTATTTAAATAAAGTATTTTTTTTAATTCGTTTTTATCCATTTTTTATATATTTATTTTTATTCTTTCTAAATAGTTATATAAAATTCTATCAGGACTAGTTGCAATTTCTAATACTAGTAAATCCTTTTCTATAACTTTATTTTTATAAGATATAATTGCTTTCTTTTTAAAATCCGACCTTTTAGAAATTGAGCATATCTCCATCCACTTATCTTCGTTAAATACCTCAATATCCATAGTTCTTAAACTATATGATGGTAGTCTATCACTTTCAACTATCCTTGTTGGAAGTGAAATTATGTCTTGAAACATTTTACGAATAGGCTCTAAAGATCTTTCTTGGTAGTCATTTAATGTATCAGCTGCATAAATACATTGAAATTCTTGCTGTTGAAATTCTTTTAAGCGCATATGTTTTAATGGCTGATCTTGCTCTCTCCTAAACGATTTAGATGACTGCCAAACAACGAAGGGCGGCATTACAATATGTGAATCCAAAAGATGCTCAGCGTAGATATATGAACTCGCTGTTGTCTCTGGCTTAAGAGCTAATTTAGTTTCTGTTTCTGATTTGGATTCCTGAGCCCATATATCATCATTTGAATATTCTGGATTTATAAGTTCCATTGGAATAAGACTAGGAGATTCTATTTGAAAAAATTTCCATTGAGGATTCATTTCCAAAAGAATATTTTTAACTTCTTCTTTAATAGTATCCTCAAAAAATCTTTTAAGCCTTATATCCTTCTCTTCCCAAATAACCAAACTATTATCTAATTTGTTTTCTTTATATAGTCTTCTTAATTTTTTTAATTTAAAATTTTTCTTTTCATATTTGCTATTATGAATTTCTTTTATTTCTTCTGAAAATTCATATATCGAGTAATTTAGTTTAAATAACATCAAATTCCTTTATTTTTTCTAATAACTCTTCAACGGTTATTACTGATTTCTTATTTTTACTAATATTATCAGTGTGTTTCATCAATCTGCAATTAGCTGGATGTGATATTAATTTAGGATCAATTCCCAATTCAAATCCTTCTCTAACCGATAGCATATGATCTCTACTAACTCCTTCCAAATTATTTTTTTTGTTAGTTGGTGAATACCAACCATATTTTTCTATTAAACTAAAGTCAAAATGTTCAGGATAGTCAGCTAAATTGAATTTGAAAAGACAATCCTGTTTATATTTTTGATATTCATCCATGTGTCTTCTTCTATATTCTTTAGTACAAGATTTAGAACAATATTTCATTTCATTTCTCTTGTGTAAAAATGTTAATTTACAATTCAAACATTCTTTTTCATATAGCCCTATTTGACCTTCCTTTTTGATTCCATTTTTTATCAAATATTCACAAACAGATTTTCTAATAGAATCCCTCCATGTACATTTTCTATTTTTATTTGTTATAGATGCTTGACAGGAGCTATTACAATATGTATTATATCTGATATCATATGCAATTATCTCACCACAAGATGGGCATATTTTAGGATTTTTTAAATACTCAATTTCCTTTTCATCTCTTTTTCGTTTGCAAGTACTTGAATACTTATCATAATTTCTTAAATACTTATTAACAAACACATTTCTACAGGTCAAAGAGCAATATAGATTTTTCCCATTTGTTTCTTTTTCACATTCAATATTTTTACACTTCATCTTAATATTATTTTTTAATATATATTAAAGTGGAGACTTTCCCTATTGAACTATCTACATTGTGGATCGTGTCGGAATCGAACCGACCACATACACTCATTGCAAGTGAGTCCCGCCAGCCTTGGTACATGACAACCCATTAAGAGCGAGAGACCGGGTACGATCCGGCGGCCTTGTCATTGGCAATGACACGCTCTACCAACTGAGCTACTCTCGCGGTATTTAACGTCCTGGTGGGACGGGTTTGAAATGTTTTCCATCATTCGTGGAGGTTGCGATGAACGATATCGCCTGTTTTCCTGAGTGCAAATC
>ENA-UOYA01005094-UOYA01005094.1-activated-sludge-metagenome-genome-assembly--contig:-NODE-5094-length-10584-cov-5.501377_pt1 | contig 10584 bp, 10 predicted proteins | sample MGYA00238163_ERZ764804 | MGnify/ENA primary metagenome ERZ764804 (study PRJEB28919, sample SAMN05720223) | activated sludge metagenome | isolation source: Anaerobic digester | place: Hong Kong...
TGGCAGCGCAGACGCGGTCGACCTCTTCCTGGGTGGCGCGGCCCCAGATCAATTGGGCTTGATAAGCCGCCTCGGCCAGGTCGCGCGCTTCCTGCATCGATTGCAGATCCGGATACAGAGCCATTCCTTTTCCTTTCGGTTAGCTTTTCTTGTTAGCTTTTTCTGAAGGTGACTTTGCCTTCGACTTCCAGCGAATCGATCACCGCCATGATGACGGCGTCCACCGGGCGATCTTTGGTGATGGTGGTCTGGCGGGCACTGGAACCGGATGCGGTCAGCACCAGGTCGCCCACGCCTGCGTCCACCGAATCGATGGCGACGAAGGGCTTGCCGCTGCCTTTGCCATACTCGTCCGTTTGCTGCAACACCAGCAGTTTGCGGCCTTCCAGTTTTTCATCTTTCATAGTGGATACGGCTGTACCAATGACACGGGCAATCAGCATGGTCGTTTCCTCTTTCTCTAATCATTTCCCTAATAATTTTTGGGGCCGTCGGCTTTGGCGGCCGGCTGGGCGGCTTTATCGTCGCCTTTAATAATGCGCACGCCGGCGCTGGCGCCGATGCGCGTGGCCCCGGCTTTGATCATGTTCTCGAAGTCCTCGACGGTGCGGATGCCGCCGGCGGCTTTGACGCCCACCAACGGGCCAACTGTGCGGCGCATGAGCGCCACATCTTCCACGGTAGCTCCGCCGATTGAAAAACCGGTGGAGGTTTTAACGTAATCCGCGCCGGCTTCCTTGGCCAGCAGGCAGGCGATCTGCTTTTCCTCGTCGGTCAGCAGGGCGGCTTCGATGATCACTTTGAGCAGGATGCCGCCTTCGTGCGCGGCCTGAACCACCCCCAGAATGTCGCGCGCGACCAGATTGAGGTTGCGGTCTTTGAGCGCGCCGATGTTGATGACCATATCTACTTCGCCTGCGCCGTCGGCTACCGCCTGGCGGGTTTCAAAGGCTTTTACTTCGGGGGTATTGGCTCCCAGAGGAAAGCCGATGGTGCAGCCTACTTTGACGTCCGAACCGCGCAGCAGTTCCGCGCACAGCTTGACATGGGTGGGGTTGACGCATACCGAGGCGAAGTGATATTCGCGCGCTTCTTTGCAAAGCTGCGTGATTTGCGCGGTGGTGGCTTCGGGTTTCAGCATGGTGTGGTCGATGTAGCTGGCTTTGGTCAGGTCGTCCGGCAGACTGCCCAGCGTGCTGCTGATGCGTTCCGCGCCGGCGCTGATCACATGGCCGAGCTCGTCGAAGCAGGTTTTGACGCACAGGTTATCCACACATTCCACCTTGCACTGCTGCCCCTGGGGCGCTGCAGTTTGCACAGCTTCTTCCACCAGTGCATTCAGGATCTCGCGCGTGACGATTTGGGCGATGTTTTCAACGTTTTTGGGATCGGTAATCATGGGATCATCCCTCTTTCATGTACTTTTTTTCAATATCGGTAATCTTGTCCACGCGGCGGGCATGCCGGCCGCCGCCGAAATCCGTCTCCAGGAAGGTCTTGATGATCAATTTGACCTGGTTGACGCCCAGCAGCCCCGCGCCCAAAGAGAGCACGTTGGCGTTGTTATGCTCGCGGCTGTTAGAGGCGGTGGCGTAGTCCACGCACATGGCCGCACGCACGCCGGGCACCTTGTTGGCGGCCATGCAGCTGCCGATACCGGCGGCGTCGATCACGATCCCACGGCAGGCTTCGTGCGAACGGATTTTTTCAGCAACCGCCAGCGCAAAATCGGGGTAATCCACGGCTTCCTTGCCGGTGGTGCCGCAATCGATCACGGTGTGGCCCAATTCCTGCAGATAAGCGATCACGATGGTTTTAAGTTCGTAACCGCCGTGGTCGCTGCCGACCGCGATGGTGCGTTTTTTGCCCGTGCCGCAAGGGTTTTCAGCGGTCGCAGGGACGGCCGAAGCCGGGGCGGGGCTGGCAGGCGGCACCGCCTGCGCGAGCGCCTTTTGGACGATATTCCGAATATCGGTTTCAGATATATAATTCATGGTGTACCTTATCTTTTGAATTTGACAAAAGCAGGTTCAGGATGTTAAAATAACTGGTAAAGACCTCTTAACATCTTATTGACTATAATTGTAGTACGGGAAATAATAAATGTCAAGTATGATCGACCCAGCTAACATCATTCCGAAGTATTTTCAACTTGCCAACATCCTGCGCGAGAAGATCGAGAATGGGGAATTCCCGGCGCAAGACGCCATTCCCTCCGAGCGGCAATTGGAGGAACAATACAACCTCAGCCGGCCGACCATCCGGCAGGCTATCGACCTGCTCGAACGCCAGGGTTACCTCTACCGCGTGCACGGCAGAGGGACTTTTGTTTCTCCGCCCAAACTGCAGAAGGGCATGCTCGAACTGACCAGCTTTTCAGAGGACATGCGCAACCGCGGCCTGACCCCCGGCGGGCGTATCCTGGAATTCGGCTATCTCAAACCAAGCGCCAAGATCGCCAAACAACTTGGCCTGAATGATAAGGACGCCCAGGTGCTGCGTATCAAACGCCTGCGCACCGGCAACGGCGAACCAATCGGCTTGCAGGATTCCTACCTGGCATTGGATAACGGCCAGGTGATCACCCGCGAGGAGATCGAGCAGAAGGGTTCGATCTATGCCATTTTGCAGCAAAAATTCGGCATCTACCCGACCGAAGCGGACGAGACGCTGGAGGTCACGCTGGCAACGCCGGAAGAAGCCGAATTGATGCAAATTCCGGTCAACAGCCCGCTTTTGTTGAATGAACGCACCCTGTGGTCCCAGGACCGCAAGGCGATCGAATTCGTCAGCATCCTGTACCGCGGAGACCGCTATAAGTATTTTGTGCGCCTGACGCGCAAATGGTAATTTTTTCCTGAAAAACTAATGGGCGAAAATATCCGGGGTGGTAATTGCCCGGATTTTGTTAATTGGCCAGTACACCGCGATGGCTTTGCCGATCACGTTTTCCTCGGGCACAAAACCCCACACGTGCGAATCCGCCGAGGGGTTGCGGTTATCCCCCAGCACGAACAATTCCCCTTCAGGTACGTTCCAGGTGCCTTCGTATTCCGGCGCGGCGGAGATGTAGGGTTCGTATAGCAATTGTCCGTTCACGCGCACTTCCCCGTTTTGTACATCCACCACGTCGCCCGGCAGGCCGATGACGCGCTTGATGTAATCCAGCGAGGGATCGAGCGGATAATGGAAAGTGATCACCTGGCCATATTCAAATTCGCCGAACTTGTACGCCAGTTTGTTCACCATCAGGATCTCGCCGGCTTCAAAGGTGGGTTCCATGCTGATCTTCTGCACCCGCTCGCGCCCGATGACAGCGTCGATGGCGAAGTACAGCACAGCGGCCAGCAGCAGCGTCTGCAGGATCTCGAACAACTCGCGCCAGATGCGCCTGGAGCGCGGCAGTTCTTCAGGTTCTACGGGGGGAAGGGAAGGACCGTTTTCCAAATTAATTTTCTCTGCTCTTCAGGATTGCGAAGATTATAAACCCGTCATTCGCGCCCTTTCAACACCAGCCGGATGGGTGTGCCGCTGAAGGGGTATTCCTGGCGGATGCGATTTTCCAGGTAGCGCAAATTGCTGAAATGCGCCAGTTTCGGTTCGTTGACGTACAGAATGAAAGTGGGCGGATCGCTGCGCACTTGCGTGCCGTAATAGATGCGCAGAATCCTGCCGGTGCGCGAGGTAGGTGCGTGCTCGTCCTGCGCGCGCATCAGGATGCGGTTGAAAACGCCGGTGCCCAGCTTGACCAAGCGTTCTTCCTGCACCTGCAGCGCCAGCGGCAGCACCTTATCTACGCGCTGGCCGGTTTTGGCGGAGATGAACTGGATGGGTACATAATCCATGAAGTTCAACGCGGCGCGGATGCGCGTCTTGTATTCTTCGATGGTGAAGGTGTCCTTTTCGACCGCGTCCCATTTGTTGACCAGGATGACGGCGCTTTTGCCGGCTTCCTGGATGAATCCGGCGATATGCGCGTCCTGCGCGCTGATCTCCTTGGTAGCGTCGATCATCAGCAATGCCACGTCGCAGCGTTCGATGGCGCGCATACTGCGCAGCACGCTGAACTGTTCCACTCCGCGGTCGATCTTGCCGCGCCGGCGGATGCCGGCGGTGTCGATCAGGGTGATGGGAACGTCGTTGAAAATAATGGGTGTGTCCACCGCGTCGCGCGTGGTGCCGGCGATCGGGCTGACGATGGCGCGCTCTGCGCCTACCAGTTGATTCAGCAGGCTGGACTTGCCGGCGTTGGGAATGCCGACGATGGCGATCTTGACCGAGTCATCTTCTTCAGTTTCCGGGGATGGCGGGAAAACCGCCACCAGCGCGTCCAGTAGGTCGCCGGTGCCAGTGCCATGGAAAGCCGAGATGGGGAAGGGTTCTCCCAGCCCGAGGTTGTAGAATTCCACCGCGTCGTCGCGGAATTTCTGATTATCGGCTTTGTTGACCACCAGCAGGATGGGCGGGTGCGCTTTACCGTCCTGTTTCTTTTGCTGGCTGCGCAGGAGCGTGGTGATCTCTTCGTCGGCCGGCGTGATGCCGCTGATGGCGTCCACCAGGAACAGGATGGCGTCCGCTTCCTGAATGGCGGCCAGCGCCTGGTCACGGATTTGGTCGATGTATTCCTTCGATGAAACACTCAGCGGGGTTTTGGAGCTGGAGCTGGTTGGGTCGATGCCGCCGGTATCGACAATGTGAAAGCGGCGCCCGTTCCATTCGGACTCGGCAAACAAGCGGTCGCGCGTGGTTCCGGGGGTATCATCCACGATCGCCAGCCTTTCACCCGCCAGGCGGTTGAACAGCGTGCTCTTTCCAACATTGGGCCTTCCAACAATGGCAACAATCGGTAAATTCATTGGGACTCTTTCTTGTTTATGGAACGGCTTTCCCTGCCGGCGTGATTTCTACTTCTATTGAAGCGGGCAGTTTGGATTCCACCAAAACGTCTTCCACATCCACTTCCACCCTGGGTTCGATCTGGTAGGTGCCTTCGGTGTAGTCGCTGAGGTCGATTATAACCCGCACATTGCTGGAAACCAGTTTATCCAAAGTGGGGATGGGGCCTGAGAAAATCACGTCCACCCGGTCGGGTGAAAGCGTTACGTCATAATCCGGCTGCAGGCCGACGATCTCCACCGGCAGGTTAGGCAGCGTGGTGCTGCCCTGGATGGGCGAGATGGAAACGGATACCCGAATGGTTGATTCGCCCACCACCGAGATCCCGCTGGGCAAAGCCAGCGGCAGCGATACTTGCAGGTCTTCATCGGCATCCGTCAGATTCAAGGGCGTGGTTTCGATGTATCCCGGCAGGTTGTTGACCAGCTCCGGGTCGCTTGAGTAAACCGTGACCACCAGCGGATTGGAGGAGATATTGGTCAGGCGGTAACCGCTGGCGATCTGCCCGCTGGTGACCACCTTGATGGACACATTGCGGTAACCGCCGCGCTGGTTGACTTCCATTTTAACGTTCACGATCTCGGGATTGAGCGTGATGCCTTCCACCGGCAACCCGCTCTCATCCAGCGCCTGCAATTCCAGGTTGCGGTCGATATCCTCTTTGGCTTGGCTGATATCCAGCGTGGCGCGCACTTCGCTCACTTTTTCAACTTCCGATGCGGGCCCGCTGACCGTGACGGTGGAGGTGCTCAGCTTGGGCGTACCGGCCTCATAACCAACCGCCGGGCTGGAGGGCTGCACCAGGTTGATCGACAGGTCCTTGCTGTAAAGCTGTTCGATGCGCACATCCAGCTCATTGGGCAGGTAACTATCCACCCGCACGGGGTGGGCATAGACTTTCAACGTAATAGGCAGGTTGTAGTTGCCGGCTTCCAGACCGCTCACGTCCAGGAATGCTCGAATGACGCTGGCGTTGGATAACTCGGAAGACCAAACCGATCGCGGGGCGCTGAGCGTCAGCGAGATTTGCTCGGGCAACTCGCTGGTGATCAGCAGGGAAGGATCCAGCCCGCTGACTTCCAATTCAACCGGGCGGCTGTAGTTGCGTTTTTCAACTGGATCGGTGGTGGTGACGGCCATGGCCCACACCACCACCGCCAGGAAAATGGCAGATAAGAGGAGAGGCAAATTCTTGGCGAATTGTTTCAGAAAATTCATGCTATGCCTTCCCTTCTTTATGATCTTTGAAAATGGATTCGAAAAAATGGCGGATGACGTCTTTTTCCCGGGCTTCGGCCTGCTGCTGGTAAAAAGCCATCAGCACGTTCTCGAGTTTGTCCGCGCTGATACGCCGCAGGATGCGCCCGCGGTGCGCCAGCGAAATGGAACCGGTCTCTTCGGAAACCACCACGGCTATGGCGTCGCTGGCTTCGGAGATGCCCAGCGCGGCGCGGTGGCGCAGGCCCATCTGGCGCTCGGGTGAGCTGTTGAGCACGCCGCTGGCCGAAAGCGGCATCACGCAAGCCGCCGCGGTGATGCGGTCGCCCACCAGGATGGCCGCGCCGTCGTGCAGGGGCGTATTGGGATAGAAAATTTGCAGCAGCAGTTCAGGGGTGACCTGCGCACCCATTTTAACGCCGGTGTCTTCGTATTCGCGCAGGCTGTCGCGGCGCTGCAATACGATCAACGCTCCCTGGCGGAACACCGCCAGGCGCGAAGATGCGCTCACCACTGCCTTGATCATTCTCTGCACCACTTCCAGGTCGGTTTGGGTGCTTTTTTGCAAAAAGGAAATCGGCCTGCCGCTGCCGAGCCGTTCCAACGCGCGGCGCAGCTCCGGCATGAAGATCACCGGGATGGCAAACAACAGCGCGGGCAAAGTGTTCTTGATTAACCAGGAAAAAGCCGGCAGGTCCACCAGCGTGGTCAGCATGGCGATCAGGACGATCAGGATGATCACGCCGCGCATCAATGTTTGCGCCTGGGTGTTCTTGAGCGATGACAAAATGATGTAGAAAATGGCGCTCACCAGGAAGATATCCAGGAGCGAAAGCCAGTTGAAACGCTGGATCAGAAAAAGGATCTCAGAGATCATGTTTGCCATTTTAGCTACCGTTCAAACCCTGAAATATAGGCAACACTTCAGGGCAGGTTTTCGTAAATAAATTGTACCCTGCCTTTGGACGCAGCGCGGTTGGATTGTTTGGCGCTTCAAGCGGGGTATATCCCAAATTGTGCAGCAGACCGGCCGCGCTTTGATCGGCCTGCAAAACGAACCGTTCGCATAAGTGGAATTTGCTGAATGCTTCGATATCGGCCAGGCTCTGACCCAACCGGTCATGGCTGGAACCGGTATCCGAAAGGTGCATGGCTATGCCGCAGCTGGCATGACGGATATCCCAGACAGTCCAGTCATTCCCGTTTTTAAGAGAGATGTAATAACGCGCCAGACATTCGAACAGCAGTGCCTCGTCCTCGTACCAGTCGCCGCCACGCACCGGCCATCCTACCATATCCTGCAGGTACAAGGCCGGCAGGCTGCGGGGGCAGCTGCGCAGGAAATTGCCCAGCCGGGCGGCATTTTCCGCTGAGGGCTGCAACAGGTTCAGCTTTTCGCGGAGGTTGGTGTAATCAGCAGGCAGGAGCGGCAGAGATTCTAACCCATTCCAGGCCGCTGCGACCTGTGCCCAGGTTTCCTTTAAATCTCCGCTGTTGCGTATGACCACATCCGCCCGGCGGATTTTCTCTTCGGCTGGCGATTGTCTGGCCAGGCGCCGCTGTGCTTCGGTGCGGCTCATACCGCGCAGGCTTTGCAGGCGTTGAAAAACAGTCTGCTCATCGGCGTCCACCACCCAGATGCTGCCGCACTGCGCAGCCAGGTCGCTCTCCAGCAGCTTGATGGCTTCGATCACCACCACCGGCAGCGGGGAGCGGGCTGCCAACGCGGCGCTGGCGCGCGATACCTCGGGGTGCAGGATGGCCTCCAAATCTTTCAATGCCTGAGCGTCCGTGAAAACCATGTCGGCCAGCTTGCGGCGGTCGATTTCTCCCCCGGCATCCAGAATTTCCGCGCCGAAGCGGGCGAGGATGGCTGCGAAGGCCGGCGTACCCGGCATGGATGCCAGGCGGCTCAGCCAATCGGCGTCGATGCCCAGCGCGCCCCGGCGTTCGAGCAGCGCGCGCACCAGGCTCTTGCCGGTGCCGATGTTGCCGGTCAGGCCGATCAGGAAATGCTCTTTCGCGGGAACCGGGTAAGTCATGTTGAGTTCATTTTAGCCGCGCGGGGAGTGACTGTCAAATTTCTGCGCGGTAAGGCGGTATTCATAAAAAACCTTGACAGGCGGGTAAAAATCGTCTATAAATCTGCCCAATTAACTGGAAACTTGTGATGGAAACGGTTTTTTTCGCTAAAATGATGATGTGCATGTGTATGGCCATGCTTTTGGGAGCAGCTTTGCCCCGGAAGTCATTTGCCAGCATAACTGCGCAAAGATAAACTTCCAGAACGGCGAATTGCTCCCCAAATAAAAATTGGCGGAGCAGAACCTCGCAGAATGGCTCGAGAGAATGCTCTCGGGCTTTTTTGTTAATTACTGCGAATGAAAGACAATGGAAAGGAGAAAAATGAAAATCGCGAATGACGTGACTGAACTGATCGGGAACACCCCGTTGGTGCGGTTGAACCGCCTGACCGCCGGCGCGGCTGCCACAGTGGCGGCCAAACTGGAATTTTTTAACCCGGCGCACAGTGTTAAGGACCGCATCGGCGCGGCCATGATCGATGCGGCGGAGAAGGACGGCAAACTGAAGAAAGATACCGTCATCGTGGAACCCACCAGCGGCAACACCGGCATTGCCCTGGCGATGGTGGCGGCGGCGCGCGGATATAAGCTAATCCTGACCATGCCGGATACGATGAGCAAGGAAAGGCGCATGCTGCTGCGCGCCTACGGGGCGGAGTTGATCCTCACCCCGGGCAGCGAGGGCATGCCGGGCGCGATCAAACGCGCGGAGGAACTGGTTGCCGGCGACCCTGAGCGGTACTTCCTGCCGCAGCAGTTCAACAATCCTGCCAACCCGGCCATCCACCGGCGCACCACCGCTGAGGAGATCTGGCGCGATACCGATGGACAGGTCGATTTCCTGGTGGCCGGCGTGGGCACCGGCGGGACCATCACCGGCGTGGGCGAGGTGCTCAAAGCGCGCAAACCATCCTTCAAGGCCATTGCGGTTGAACCGGATGCCTCCCCGGTGCTTTCCGGCGGGCAAAAAGGTCCCCATCCGCTGCAAGGGATCGGTGCCGGTTTTGTGCCCCAGGTGCTGAACACTGCCATCTACGACGAGATCATCCGCGTGAAAGGCGACGACGCTTTTGAAATCGCGCGACGCATGGCCAGGGAGGAGGGCCTGCTGGTCGGCATCTCATCCGGCGCAGCCACCTGGGCAGCGCTGCAAGTGGCCAACCGGCCGGAAAATAAGGGCAAGTTGATCGTGGTGATCATCCCTTCGTTCGGCGAGCGTTACCTGAGCACGCCGTTATTTGCCAACCTCGCGGATTGAAATCCGCTTGATTAAACCAGTGAAAGGATGATTTCATCGACGAATATTAAGCATCAACAACCATAAAACTCTTATCCAGAGAGGCTGAGGGACCGGCCCGTTGAAGCCTCGACAACCTGTTCAAAATAACAAGGTGCCAATTCCGGCAGATGATTCTGGAAGATGAGAGGAGCAGCCTGAAAGCCTCTTCTTGTCATACGGAAGAGGCGATTTTTTTTAGCAAGGAGAAATTAATGCCGATTAAAATACCAAACCAACTCCCCGCCAGCCAAACCCTGGCAGAAGAAAATATCTTTGTCATGGACGAAACGCGTGCGCTCCACCAGGACATCCGCCCGCTGCGCATCGTGATCCTGAACCTGATGCCCACCAAGATCACCACGGAAACGCAATTGCTGCGCTTGCTGGGCAACACCCCCCTGCAGATCGAAGTTGAACTGCTGCGCATCCGCAACCACGCATCCAAAAATACACCGGAAGAACACTTGCTTGCATTCTATAAAACCCTTGATCAAATCCAGGCCGATTTTTACGACGCCTTAATCATCACCGGTGCGCCGGTGGAACACCTGCCTTTTGAGGAAGTGGATTATTGGGATGAACTGACCGCCATCCTGGATTGGGGGCGGACGCACGCCTATGCCTCGTTTTTCATTTGCTGGGGAGCGCAGGCGGCGCTCAATCACTATTATGGCATTCCCAAGTATCCCCTGGCAGCCAAGCAATTCGGAGTCTTCAAGCATCACGTGACCGAAAAGAACGTCATGCTGCTGCGCGGGTTTGACGATGTGTTTTACGCGCCCCATTCGCGCCATACCGAGATCCGCCGCGCGGATATCGAGAAAGTTCCCAACTTGCAGGTGCTGGCCGAATCGGACGAGGCTGGCATTTACATCGCTGCCAGCCGCGACGGCCGCCAGGTTTTCGTCACTGGCCACTCGGAATATGACCCGCTCACGCTTCAAAAGGAATACGAGCGCGACCGCGCGGCGGGATTGCCCATCCAAATACCAGTAAATTATTACCCCAACGATGATCCCACCCAGCCGCCTTTGGACCGCTGGCGTTCGCATGCGCATTTACTGTTTGCCAATTGGATCAACTACTACGTTTACCAGAATACGCCCT
>ENA-UOYA01005095-UOYA01005095.1-activated-sludge-metagenome-genome-assembly--contig:-NODE-5095-length-10584-cov-4.307247_pt1 | contig 10584 bp, 8 predicted proteins | sample MGYA00238163_ERZ764804 | MGnify/ENA primary metagenome ERZ764804 (study PRJEB28919, sample SAMN05720223) | activated sludge metagenome | isolation source: Anaerobic digester | place: Hong Kong...
GCTCGCGGTAAGGAGAATCCGGCGGCAGGCTATCCAGAAATTTCTGCCAATACTTCGCAACAAGTTCGTTCATTGACTATCCGCCGGATCATCTTCCTGCATCACGCGCAAGAACAGCTCAACCACCTGCGGATCAAAATGCGTTCCCGACAGCGAGCGAATGTGATCCAGCACTTTTTCTTTCGGCCAACCTGCCCGGTAGGGGCGGTCCGACTGCAGCGCATCCCACACGTCCACAATCGCAAACAGGCGCGCCGCCATGGGGATCTGTTCCCCTTTCAAACCTTGCGGATATCCCGTCCCATCCCATTTCTCGTGATGGGAGTAGGGGATATCGAGGGCAGGTTTGAGATAGTCGATCGAACAGAGCATATCGTACGCATATTGGGGATGCTGGCGCATGATCGCCCATTCCGCATCGTTCAATTTGTCCGGTTTGAACAAAATATCATCGGGCACACCCAGTTTTCCCATATCATGCAGCAGCGCTCCGCGCCGGATTTGACTGATTTCCTGATCGTTTAAACCCATCGCCCTGGCCAATCTGATGGTCATTTCAGTGACCCGCTGGGTATGGCCTTCGGTTTCCTTATCGCGCAAGTCCATCGCGCGCGACCAGCCCTCGATGGTGGCGTCATAAGCCATGGCCAATTTCAGATTGGATCTATTAACACCCTCAAAGAGCTGGGCGTTATCGATGGCAATAGCCGCCTGCTCAGACAGCATATCCAAGAAAGCCAGCCAATCTTCGTCGGGCTGCAAAGGTGATCGGTGCAGAATTTCAAGCACGCCCTTGATCTCGCCCCTGGAAAGCAGCGGAGTTCCAAAATACGAAACAAAACCTTCATCAACATAAAGGGTTTTGTGAACGTATTCATCCGCCTCGTTCGCCAGATCGGCCACGAAGATCTTTTTTCGATTCAGGATCGCCTTTCCCGCAAGCCCTTTACCTAATTTCAATTGAATGCGCTCCAGTTTCGGGGTGCGGAAACCCTGCCAACCGGTGAACTCCAGTTGGTGGCTGTCCGGTTGATAGAGCAGGATAGCCGCCGCATCCACACCCAACTGGGTAACAGCGGTCTTGATCACAATGTCCAGGGTAAGCTGCACCTCAAAGCTGCTGGTGATGACCATTTCGATGGCATGCAGCGCTTCCATGCGGCGTAATTGTGTTCTCAAGCGTTCCTCGTCTTTTTTACGCTCGGTAACATCCTGGGCTGTACCAAACAACCGGATGACCTGGCCATCCTCGTTCTTCACCGCATACCCCAGTTCACGGATGGTTTTCTGATGGCCGGTTTTAGTTAGAATATGATATTCCAGTTCGAAGGGCAGGCTGTCCTGCCGGGCGCGGCGGTTAGCCTCGATCACCATGGGCTTATCCGCGGGGACGACAAAATCAACAAAGGATTCATACTTCTCCAGGAATTCCGAGCGCTCAATCTCGAAGATGCGAAACAGCTCGTCAGACCAATTTACCTGGCCGGTGGCAGCATCGAAAACCCAGTTTCCCAATTTGGCCAGGCGCTGCGCTTCAGCCAAATCGGCCTCATTTTGGCGGATTATTTCCTGGGCTTCCTTTTGCCCCGAAATGTCTTGCAGAATGACCAAAAAAACCTGGCGTCCGCCGCTATCCGTTTTGGCAATGCTGGCGCTGGCCGGGAATAGGGTTCCATCCTTGCGCTGCCCGCGGATTTCCTGGCGCTCGGCCATTAATTTGGCCAGCGTGGGAGATGCTCCGAAGCGCCGGACATGCTCGCGGTGAACTTCCTGCTTATCGCGGGGGATCACAATATCCAGCGGCTCACCCAGCACCTCGGAGGGCTCGTAACCAAAGATGCGCCGCGCGCCCTGGTTGAACAAGAGAATTTTTTGATTCTGGTCAATGGCAATGACAGCGCTGTGAGAAATATCGAGCAAAATGGAGAGAATATCCTTCCCATCCAACCCATCTAGTTTGGGTTTTTTCACCTCAGCCATAATTACCTCCATTACCGTTAAAACAGCCTGTGTTCATTTTTTTAGCCAATCCAGTCCAAAACTGTCCAGCACATCCCACCAGCCCATCTGACGGCACCAGCGTTTGACGAGCAATTGCCCGTGAGGGGTATTCCAGTCCCTTTCCAGGTCGGCGTGGCAGAGCCGGCCCTGCCCGACGCGCTCGTGGTGGCAGAAGGCGCATTCCAGCGGCAGGAAGGGCGTGGCGTGCAATTCACAGTTTTTGTCCGGCAGGAGAAAACTGCAACCCTTTTCGGCAGCCGATTGCAGGGCAAAACCGCCCTCGCAGCTTTTGAAAGCCGGCGAGAGGACGGCAAAAGTCCGTTCGGGTGAGATTTCCAGCATGATGCGCCCGGCATAACCTTCGTGCAGCACCAGCAGTGCCTGCTCCACCGTCCACCAGCCCGGGCGCCGGCAATAGGCAAGGCAAACCTCGCAAGCGCAGGGTTGTGAAGGCGGGTATTTCTCCAGCAGGACAGTATGTTGCATTTATCCTCAAAAGAAACCATTAAATAATTTTTGGGAGTGTATTGCTAATTTTATATCAGGTTTTTGGAACCAATTTTTTTTTACAAAAATTCGCCGCGCGCCACCAGCACGTTTTTTCCGCCCACGTCAATGGCGATGCCGTCCGCAGTTTCCTGCGACTTGAGCAGGAGCAGCGACGGCCGGCTGATTTCATAACCCTGCTCGACGCGCGCGTCCACCAGCGGCTGGCCGAAATAGCGGTAATGCGCCAGGTAACCGGCCAGGCAGCCGTTGCCGCTGCCGGTGGCGGGATCCTCGGGTATGCCGAAATAATCCACAAAGACGCGCACGCTCAGGTCGTTGCCCTGCTGGTGGGTCTGCGGGCAAAAAACCAGGATGCCCTTTGCTTCGGTGTGGCGCACCAGTTCGAAGCAGCGTTCGCGGTTTACCTTGGCTTTCTTTAAAGCCTGGAGGGTCTTGAGCGGCACGATGAAAAAGGGCAGGCCAGTGGAGACTTCCTGGATGGGAAAACGGTTGTCGAAATCGGCAAGCTCGAGCTCCAGGATGGGGGCGAACGTTTCGGGCAGATGCTGGCTGCCGAAGGTCGGCTGGATCTGGCGCATCCAGCTATAGCCGTCCGGGCTGAAGCTGACCGGGATCTGCCCGACCTTGAGATTCAGCAGCACCTTTTCCGCCCGGCCGTTCAGGATTTCATTCCGGATGATGAAAGCCGTGCCGAGGGTGGGATGGCCGGCGAAGGGCACTTCTTCGGCAGGGGTGAAGATGCGTACGTCGAAGCCGCCATTGCGCGGTTCATCGGAAAGGATAAAAGTAGTCTCGGAGTAATTGGTTTCGCGCGCGATTTGCTGCATTTCGTGGTCGGAAATGGCGGCGGCATTCCGAAAGACGGCCAGTTGGTTGCCCGCGTATTTGGTTTCGGCAAATACATCCACGATATAGTAGGGTTTTGTGCTCATGGTCCTCTCCTGTTTGATCTTGTGATTATGCCATGACTTTACAGAAGGTCGTTGATTACCCATTATTCTGCAATAGATGAATACAGAAAAACATAGATGAAATTTAGATGACAATATAAATTAATAATACTATCGATCCCGCCAAAGTCGAACTGCCTGCCCTTTGCGGTCATTACGATGAAATAGTCCAAGCGCTTCTTGAATTCCTGTGGACAGTTGCGGCTACCCTCATTGAACCCGACGCGGATGCGAATATTTGCGGGCGAGAACTTCTGAAGGCTGCTCCAGGCCTGAGGGTTGCTTTGGACCACCGCCAGAATATCCGCAGGGATTTGAAAGTCTTTTTCGATGCTATCCCCGATCATAGGAAGGATATCGACTGCCACTTTCTCCTACGCGATAAATAACTTAAGGCGTTCCCGGCTGGCTTGCGAATAGGAAGTTTTGGGATTGCGCTGGGAAAAATATTGGGCGTAGCGGTCTTCATCCAGTCGGCGGACGATACTGTCAATCCAGCCAAAACAAAGTTCTTCTTCAACCGCGTCGTTGTAGAGGATACGTTGTTTACTGGTGTGTTTTTGATAAAAGACCAGCCTGATCTCTTTTCTCTATCGGTAATTCTGCGCCAGCCAGGCGCGCCAATCCCTGCGGTCGGATACGTCCAATAATTCAAGTGTGTGATTCGCAGCCATCAAGCCACCCTCTCGTAAACATTACTCGCTCACTGATGTTCCTTTTTTCTTCTGTCATGCAACCACCAAAGCTAAACCATCGCCTATCGGTAGGAAAGTACCCACTGGTCTTTTGAGCTTACAAAGCATGGCTGCCAAATTCGTTTGCCGACTTTTGTCATCTTCTAGCAAACTCAAATCCAACACCGAATTGAGTTTCCTGCACCAGAAATATTCCGTCGGTCACGGGAGCTGCACGCAATCCGCTAATACAATTGTATAAAGTTATTGATCATTATCCAAGGCAATACAGAAATTCAAAATGATCATTCTCAAAAAGCTACTGGTTTATATTCTTTACTGAATCACGAACCACTAATTTAGTTGAAAAAACCTTCTGAATTACTTCTTTTTTTCCGCAAACATGGTCCACCAGCAGGTTGGCGGCTGTCTTTCCTTTTTCTCGTAATGGTTGTGAAACTGTAGTCAAAGGTGGGCAGGATATGGCGGCATATGGAATATCATCGAAACCGGTCACTGAAATATCGTTTGGCACGTTTAACCCTTTTTGTTTAGCTGCCTTGATAACTCCAAAAGCAATCACATCACTCATGGAAATGATGCAGGTTGGATAAGGCTCTTTTGATAATAAGAATTTGAATCCTTCTTCTCCTCCGTGCATCGTACAGGAACATTCGTAATACATAAGCATTGGATCTTCAATTGACAAGTTATATTTTTTCAAAGCGCTGGCATAACCATCAATCCTGCTGCGCAACGTCCCAGTATATTCGTTAAACCCGCCCATTTTACCCGAACGAATTCCCAGTATCCCAATTCTTCGGTGACCTTGTGACAAGACATACTCCATAATTGAATAAGCCCCTTTTTTATCGGTAATATTGACAGAAGAAATTCCTTCCACTGGATCGGTATCCACAATTACAAATGGGATTTTACGTTGCTGTAAGATCAGGATAGTTGCTTTATATAACTCTAAACCCAAAGTAATGAAACCATCCACAGCTGTGCTGGCGGCTGCTCTTTTTACGCTTCCTTCTAACGGAGGAACCAGCAAAATTGAAAAACCCTCCCGAATACATACCTCTGCAACACCTTCGATGAATTCAGCAATAAACGGGTTTCGGATAATTTCGGTAATTGGTTGAGGCACAAGAATGCCAATCACTCCGGTGCGGCCAGTTAGCATGCTCTTCGCAATGGGATTGGGGACATAACCTAATTCTTCGGCAACTTCCAGAATTTTTTGAACGGTCCCTTCCGGTAATCGGTCGGGGTTATTGAACGCAAAAGATACAGAGGTAATCGATACCTTAGCTCTTTCCGCAACATCCTTAATTGTTACATGTGTCATCTTATTTATTATTCCTTGTTCTCATTTTTCCTTTAAAAGAATCAAACCAGTCATTGAGTCGATATGATCTATTGTAATGAAATCATTATCCGAAATCATGACCTTTCCGCTCAATAAATCACGCCACTTGTTTTTACCCGCCGGCTCATTGTCTTTATAGGGTATTTTAATATCTTGATACGCCATTCGTGGATTCAGTATAACTATGGCAACATCATCTTCATATTGACGTTGATAAGCGTAAATCCCATTAAACGTCATTAGCATTTTGAAAGTGCCTCTACGCAGAGCTTTATGCCTCAGGCGCGTTTTAATCAATTTTTCTATATGGTTTTTTATAACCATATTCCACTCGGCTTTTTGCTCCCATGGCATACATCTGCGACAATCCGGGTCATTTTCTCCAACCAGACCAATCTCATCGCCGTAATAAATCATTGGCGCACCTATATAAGTGAATAGGAAAGAAATTGCCAACAATTCCCGTTTGATATTTTCCTGGCAAAGCGTAAAAAACCTGGGCGTATCGTGGCTACCCAATAAATTCATTTGTATTGCGGCTGAATTGCCGAATATTTCTGCTTGAAGCAGTAATTCGTGGTTAAAATCCTCGGCATCCATGTGATCAAATACACAATAATCCAATATGTAATTGCGTAAAGCATAATTCATGACCCCGTCAAATCTGTCCCCTTTAACCCAAATTGAAGGATCTCGCCAGATTTCGCCCACTAGATATATTTGCGGAAATTCGTTTTTAATTCTTTGGCGAAATTCAATCCAAAAACCGGAAGAAACTTTCCATGGCACATCCAAGCGCCAACCGTCAATTCCAAATTCCCTGATCCAGTAAGCAGCTACCTCGAATAAGTATTCACGTACATCCGGATGATCAGTATTTAACTTTGGCAAATACCAGGTGCCTCCGCATGTCTGGTAATTAACTACATACTTATCAATCGGAAATGACCGAATATCAAACCATTTTAAATACTTTGAGCGTTCTTCTTTTTCTCTCAAGTCGTTGAAGAGGATAGAATCATACCCACAATGATTAAAGACGCCATCCAAAATGATTCGGATACCTCTACGGTGACAATCATCGACCAAAGCCTTAAAAATCTTTTTATTTCCAAAAGAAGGGTCGATCTCATAGTAATCAAAGGTGTCGTATTTGTGATTCGATTTAGCTTTAAAAATTGGGGTGAGATAGAGCGCTGTGATACCCAGATCTTGAAGATAATCCAAGCGCTGGATGATACCTAAAAGGTCACCGCCAAAATAATTATTGGAAGTTGGTTGAGAACCCCAGGCCGCTTTAACAGGGGGATCATTGGTGATATCCCCATTGGCGAATCGATCCGGAAATATCTGATAAAAAATAGCATCTTGAACCCATTCAGGTGAATTTATTAATTTATTCATTTAAGACCTGTGCGTGATAATCCTGAAATATAGTATTTTTGAGCAAAGACAAATATCAAAACCGGTGGAATTGAAGCAATAACCGTTCCAGCCATCCAGTAAGTCCACTCTGTTAAATATCTACCGGTAAAAGCTTGCAGGCCGGTTTGGATAAGGCGGAGATTAGACTCGTTGGCAACCAGGAATGGCCAAAAGAAATCATTCCAAATAAACAAAAAGCTGAAGACTGCCGATGTAATAACTGATGGGAGGCACATCGGAAATACAACCTTCCAAAGTGTATGCCAATGAGAAGAACCATCCATACTAGCGGCATCAATATACTCACGCGGGATGGAAATAAATGCCTGGCGTAAAAGCATAATCGCGAAAGCATCTACCATTCGTGGGAATATAAGAGCCTGGTAGGAATTCAACCAATTCAGATCATTTATAAGTAAATACAACGGAATAACAATCGCATAAAATGGGATCATCATAGTGCTCAGATAAATAAAATAAACCAGATCACGGCCTTTGAAATCCATAAAAGCAAAAATATATGCGGCCAGCGACCCAAAGAAAATCCTGCTGAACACTACTGCAATCGCCACAAAGATTGTGTTCGTCAGGTATTGACCGAAAGGTGCGCCATTCCACGCTTTCGAGTAATTAGAAAAGTCAAAAGTAGTTGGAATCAGATAGGGTGGTTCACTGACATGCCCTCTCTCTTTCAATGATGCGGTAATCATCCACATATATGGCATCACCATCAAAAAAACCATCGGGAGGATAATCAGGATCAGGAATACTTTATTCAATATCTTTGAATTCGGCATCTTTTTCATTTTATGCAACATCCTCATATGATCCGAATCCCACCAGCCGCCATTGGATCAAAGTGATTACAGAGATGATTAAAAAAATAACAACCGATATAGCAGCTCCCTTGCCCATCTTAAAAAGGGTAAAAGCATCTGTATACAAAAACAGGCTCACAACTTCAGTCGTGCTGCCTGGCCCGCCACGCGTAGTGATCAAAACCTGATCAAAAACCAGGAATGAATCAATGAAACCCAAAGTGGTCAGCATCAATGTCGTCGGGATCATCTGCGGAACGGTCACGTAACGGAATGATTGCATAGCATTGGCACCGTCTATTTTAGAAATCTCGTAATATTCACGTGGAATATTCTGCAGAGCTGCCAGGTAGATCACGATGGTGAATCCCAACCTGCGCCAAATCCCAAGCAGCATAATAGTAGGCAATGCCCATTTTGGATCGGAAAACCAGTTCGGGGGAGAGGCAATGATATTTCGTAGAATAGTATTCACGAATCCGTATGAAGGATTGAACAAAATGATCCAAACCATAGAAGCAACAACCGTAGGGGTTACCGTGGGCAGAAAAAAAAGTCCTCTGAAAAAATTTCTAAATGGTAAATTCTTATTATTTAGAAGATTTGCGATGACCAATCCACAAAGAATGCTAACGGATGTAACCCCAACGGTATAAATAAGTGTAACTTTTAAAGAATTCAGGAACCTGCCATCCGCGAACAGGTTTGAATAATTCTCCAATCCGATGAATACAGGAGCTCTCGATGGATTGTTCCACTCAAACAAGCTCAAACGGAAAGCTTCAATAATGGGATAAAAGACAAAAATACACAATAACAAGAAAGATGGCAGCAAAAACAAAATATAAGTAAATGTAGTGCTTCGAACTTTTGGGGATTTAATCATCATATTTTTGTTATATAGATATGGGCGGTTATATTTTAAATATAACCGCCCAATTTCCTTAATTATTTGTTTATTTATTTAGCCAGTATGTCATTGACAGCTTTTTCTGCAGCAGCCAATGCATCGGCTGGGGTTGCCAAACCCAGAAAGGCATTTTGAATCTCCCGCGAAAAAGCATCGGACACCTCATTATAAAGCGGTGTTGCCGGTCTGGTATGAGCATATTTCATACCCTCAACAAAGGGAAGTAATCTCGGTTCCGTTTCATTGATCCAGGATAAATATTTCGGATTCTCCCCGACTGACTTTCTGACGGGCAGGAAGCCTGTTTCCATGTCCCATCTCAGTTGAACATCTGAACTTGTCATAAATTTGATGAACTTCCAGGCAGCTTCCTTTTGTTCCGAGCTGGAGAACATCAAGATCCTTTCTCCACCGGTATTGGTTGCCGAAGTACCCCCTTCCGGTGCAGGCACCAGCGCAATACCCCAATCAAACGGGGCATCTTTTCGATAACCGAACAACCAGGAACCATCCAACTGCATACAGGCTTTGCCTTCTCCAAATGCCCCCCATGGACCAGCCACTGAGCCATTGCCCTGCAGCATGTTGGATACAAACGTTAAGGCTTTCAATCCTTCCGGAGTATTAAACGCAGCTTTGGTGTTATCCTCATTCAGGAATTCCCCTCCGGCTGCCCATAACCAGACCTGGAACTGCCAGGTAATCCCCTCACCGGTAGGTTGAGTATAGAATTCAAAACCGACAATACCGCTATCGGGATCCTGGCATTGCTCCGCAAAAGCTTTCATTTCATCCCAAGTCTTTGGAGGGACTTCAGGATCTAATCCAGCTTGCTTAAAAAGATCCTTGTTCCAAATAACCTGCATATTGTTAGCACTCATTGGGAGGGCGTAACGATTGCCGCCTATATTATCGTATTCAAGCTGAAGCGGGTAAAAATCATCGCTGTCGAACTCACTATCGGAAGAAATAAAATCATTCAGCGCTTCGACAGAATCTGTCGAAACCAACCAGGGCACCCAGATCAGATCTACGGTTGCCACATCCGGCAAGGTTTTCGATAGAATTGAGGTTTGCAGTAGAGTTTTATATTCATCATAACTTGGCTGAATAACCACTTCCACTTTAACATCCGGATTAGCTGCATTGAATTCAGCAACCAATTTATCGACCATCTCGGCATTGGCCTTATCATACTGGTGCCAAAAGGTAATGGTTACCGGTTCGGCGGGTGCCTGGGGTTGTTCGGCTTGTGTTTCCGTTTTTACTTCCTCGACAGGGGTAGCAGGTGTACACGAACTGATCAGCAAAGCAGCCATGATCAGTCCAAACCCAATCATTCTTGCTATTTTTTTCATTTCGGTTCTCCTTTCTTAGCCACTTGTAATTATATTAAACTCATTTTTCTCTCTATACCCATCCCTCCTTTTCTTAATTTGTTATTCATCTAGTCAATAAGCTAATGATTTGACTATTCCCTTTATATAGTAAAATGTTTTAGTAAATCGTTTTAATTATATTGCGGATTTATGTTGTTTGTCAATAATTTGTATAGGTTTGATGGCGAAATTTACCCAAATCAGTACAACGAGGATCTTCCGTATGATTATTTAGTTTGGGTGAACTCGGAGAAATTCTAGATAAGTGGAAATGTTTTTCCATGCAAGCCTGTACGGATTCACTGCGAGCTTGCTACCGACACCTGGTATTTCGCTTTGCCTCTTGCATGATCTGTCGGATTGGTTTTCCGCAACACAATAATATCTACTATGTAAATCAGACAGGTTCCCTGTGTACAAATATTAATTACCAGTAGTATTTTCCAATCATATTCCCGATTGTATTCGTTGTTTACTTAGAGTTTATAGGCCGTGAACTTGCGCCCGTCGGCCTTGCAGATGACCTGCAGGAGGTTGCGGGC
>ENA-UOYA01005096-UOYA01005096.1-activated-sludge-metagenome-genome-assembly--contig:-NODE-5096-length-10583-cov-6.803856_pt1 | contig 10583 bp, 7 predicted proteins | sample MGYA00238163_ERZ764804 | MGnify/ENA primary metagenome ERZ764804 (study PRJEB28919, sample SAMN05720223) | activated sludge metagenome | isolation source: Anaerobic digester | place: Hong Kong...
AGCCCCGTCGGCTTGGTCCGGCGGGGCTTTTGCGTGCTAGGGACGCGGCGCTGTTTTGCCCGGAGTCAGGCAGGAGCGGCGTTCAGGCAAAAGAAAAGCCGGGCTGGCTGCAGCCCGGCTCTCCAATGTCCCCCCGCCAGGAAGGATGTCAGGCGGCGACGGCCTGATCTTCCGGATCGCGCAGCACATAGCCGCGGCCCCAGACGGTTTCGATGTAGTTTTCGCCACCGCAGGCCAGCGCGAGCTTCTTGCGCAGCTTGCAGATGAACACGTCGATGATCTTGAGTTCGGGCTCGTCCATGCCGCCATAAAGGTGGTTCAGGAACATTTCCTTGGTCAGCGTGGTGCCCTTGCGCAGCGAAAGCAGCTCAAGCATCGCATATTCCTTGCCGGTCAGGTGCACGCGGGCGCCATCGACTTCGACCGTCTTGGCGTCGAGATTGACCGAGAGCTTGCCGGTGCGGATGACCGACTGTGAATGCCCCTTGGAGCGGCGGACCACAGCGTGAATGCGCGCAACCAGTTCTTCGCGGTGGAAAGGCTTGGTGACGTAATCGTCAGCACCGATGCCAAAGCCGCGGATCTTGGAATCCATTTCATTGATGCCCGAAAGAATGAGCACCGGCGTCTGGACCTTGGCGCTGCGCAGCTTTTTCAGCACGTCATAGCCGTGCATGTCGGGCAGGTTGAGGTCGAGACAGATGATGTCGTAGTCGTAGAGCTTACCCAGATCGAGGCCTTCTTCGCCAAGGTCGGTTGAGTAAACGTTGAAGCCTTCATTGGTGAGCATCAGCTCGATGGCTTTCGCCGTCGTCGGCTCGTCTTCGATCAGCAACACGCGCATTGGCACGCCCCCTTCTGCAGCCTACTAAGTCTCGCCGGATTGGTTCGAAGCGAGACGTGATCCATTAACCAAAAAACATATGAAGTTGAAAGGTTAATTTCGCGTAAACCCGCGTAAACGCGTTCCTTGCGGCAAATACTGAGGCGCGGAAGTCCTTGGATTGCAATCGTTTCCGTATTTCTGCGCAACCAATATGGACATGTTCGGCTATCCTCCCGTTAAGAGGAATGAACAAAAATCCGGCGCAATCAGGACGAAAAAGGTGCTAGTCGGCCTCGTCGAGCGCGAGTTCCTTTGGTGCTGCCTTGTGTCCCTTGGCAAGGAGCGGGGCAAGATAAGCCCCGGTAAAGCTGCGCGGATTTGCCGAAACCTTTTCCGGCGTGCCTTCCGCCACAATCTCGCCGCCCTTCACGCCGCCCTCGGGGCCGAGGTCGATAATCCAGTCTGCCGTCTTGATGACATCCAGATTATGCTCGATCACGACGACGCTGTTGCCCTGCTCGACCAGTGCGTGGAGCACCTCCAGCAGTTTGCGCACGTCTTCAAAGTGCAGCCCCGTGGTCGGCTCATCGAGAATGTAGAGCGTGTTGCCCGTGGCGCGGCGGCTCAGTTCCTTGGCCAGCTTTACGCGCTGCGCTTCGCCGCCAGAAAGCGTGGTGGCCTGCTGGCCGACCTTCACATAGCCAAGGCCGACTTCGGCGAGCATCGCCATCTTGTCGCGGATGGGGGGCACGGCCTTGAAGAACTCGACCGCATCCTCAACCGTCATGTCGAGCACATCGGCAATCGACTTGCCCTTGAACTTCACTTCCAGCGTCTCGCGGTTGTAGCGGGCGCCCTTGCACTCCTCGCACGTCACATAGACGTCGGGCAGGAAGTGCATCTCGATCTTGATGACGCCATCGCCCTGGCACGCCTCGCAGCGCCCGCCCTTGACGTTGAAGGAGAAGCGGCCGGGCTTGTAGCCGCGCGCCTGCGCTTCGGGCAGACCGGCAAACCAGTCGCGGATGTTGGTGAAAGCGCCCGTATAAGTCGCGGGGTTGGAGCGCGGCGTGCGACCAATGGGCGACTGGTCAATATCGATGACCTTGTCGAGATATTGCAGGCCTTCAATCTTGTCGTGCTTGCCAGCGACAATGCGCGCGCCGTTCAACTGGCGCGCGGCAGAGGCATAGAGCGTGTCGATGGTGAAGCTCGACTTGCCTGATCCCGATACGCCCGTGATGCAGGTGAAGGTGCCGAGCGGAATGGAGGCAGTCACATTGCGCAGATTATTCTCGCGCGCGCCCTTCACGGTAAGCTTCTTGCCTGATCCCTTGCGGCGCTTGGCCGCGACGCTGATCTCGCGCCGACCGGTCAGATAATCCGCCGTCAGGCTGCCTTCGCTGGCCTCGATTTCGGCAAGCGAGCCCTGCGCCACGATCTGCCCGCCATGGACACCAGCGCCTGGCCCCATGTCGATGATATAATCGGCATGGCGGATGGCGTCTTCATCATGCTCGACGACGATGACGGTATTGCCGAGATCGCGCAGGCGCCGGAGCGTGGCGAGCAGCATGTCGTTATCGCGCTGGTGCAGGCCGATTGACGGCTCGTCGAGCACATAGAGCACGCCCGAAAGGCCCGATCCGATCTGGGAGGCGAGGCGGATGCGCTGGCTTTCGCCGCCCGAAAGCGTGCCGGAGGTGCGGTTGAGGTTGAGATAGTCGAGCCCGACATTGTTGAGAAAGCCGAGCCGCTCGTTGATTTCCTTGAGGATCGCCTTGGCGATCTGCTGCTGCTGCGGGGTGAGCTTGGCTTCGAGCGACCCAAACCATGCGACGGCATCCACAACCGAAAGCCGCGTCGCGTCGCTGATCGTCGCGTCGGCGATCTTCACGCACAATGCTTCGGGCTTCAGACGCGCGCCGTTGCAGGTTTCGCAAGGGGCCGCACTCTGGAACTTGGAAAGCTCCTCGCGCATCCACGCGCTTTCGGTTTGCAGCAGGCGGCGGTTGAGGTTGCCGATAACGCCATTGAAATGCTTGTGCACGTCATAGGTCTTGCGCCCGTCCTGAAAGGTCAGGCGGATGATCTCCAGCCCTGCCCCATTGAGGATGATGTCGCGGATCTGCTCCGGCAGTTCGTTCCACGGCGTGGTGAGGCTGAATTCAAAGTGCCGCGCGATCGAGGCGAGCACCTGCATATAATAGGGGCTGGGCGGATTGGACTTTGCCCAAGGGACGATGGCGCCGTCCTTTATCGACAGCGCTTCATTGGGAACGACAAGTTCGGGATCGAAATATTGCCGCTCGCCAAGACCGTCACAGGCGGGGCAGGCGCCCTGCGGCGCGTTGAACGAAAACAGCCGCGGCTCGATTTCGGAAATGGTGAAGCCGGACACGGGGCAGGCGAATTTCTCCGAAAAGACGATGCGGCCCGGCGGTGCGTTGTCGCCCAGCACCTCCTTGGCATCGACCGGTTCGGCAGGCGTATCCGCCGGATCGACAAAGGCGAGGCCTTCGGCAAGCTTCAGCGCGGATTCAAAGCTGTCGGCAAGGCGCGTTTCGATGCCTTCACGCACGACGATGCGGTCGACCACAACCTCAATGTCATGCTTATACTTCTTGTCGAGCGCGGGGGCTTCATCGATCTCGTAAAATTGGCCGTCGATGCGGACACGGGTGAAGCCCGCTTTCTGCCATTCGGCAAGCTCCTTGCGATACTCGCCCTTGCGGCCCCGCACGACAGGCGCGAGCAGATAGAGCCGCGTGCCTTCCGGCAGCGTCATCACGCGATCCACCATCTGGCTGACGGTCTGGGCCGAAATGGGCAGGCCCGTGGCGGGCGAATAGGGGATGCCGACGCGTGCCCACAACAGGCGCATATAATCATAGATTTCGGTGACGGTGGCGACCGTTGAGCGCGGGTTTTTGCTCGTCGTCTTCTGCTCGATGCTGATCGCGGGCGAGAGGCCTTCGATGTGCTCGACATCGGGCTTCTGCATCATCTCAAGGAACTGGCGCGCATAGGCCGAGAGGGACTCGACATAGCGCCGCTGGCCCTCGGCGTAGATGGTGTCAAAGGCGAGGCTCGATTTGCCCGAACCTGAAAGGCCCGTGATCACGGTGAGCGTATCGCGCGGAATATCGACGTCGACGCCTTTGAGATTGTGCTCGCGGGCGCCCCGAACCTGAATGTGAGTCAGCATGCTTCGTTCTGTTCCATATTTGTTCGGAACGGGCAAGAGGTGCGCGCGGGAAATAGCGGCAGATATGGACAGTTCAGCGGGATGCGGCGGCGCGCGGCCTTACCGAGCCTGACTTAGCGGCGAATCCACTCGCCTGAATTGCGATATTCAGGGCGAATGTCGCTGTCGGGCAGCGCGCCTTGGACATAACGATTATCTTCCGGCGCGCGCCGTGCCGTTTGTGCGACCGGAGCCGGAGCCGCTGCTTGTGCGGCAGGATAGGGGACGGCGGGGATGGCCGTCGCGTCAAACGCTGCACTCGCCTGTGCTGGCGTCGGCCAAGGCGTGCGGCGCGGGAGCGGACCGGGGACGGGTTCGCCACCGGCATAGACGTCGCCAAAGGCGCGCGGCGTGCCGGTGCTGCCCGGCATCCGGTAGAAGATGTGGTTGCCGATGACAGCCGTGATCGAGAGGCGACGGTTCCACGCCGGGTTGACCTGCGGCGTGTGATAATAGGTCGCAAGCCCGACGGGGGCGTAGACATAACCTGCAAGTGCGGCGCGGGCGATGCGGCTGGCGCGCGCCCAGCCGTCGCGTGTTGGCACGCGGGCCATTGATCCGTCACAGGCATAGCTGAATTGGCAGCCCGGCATATCCGAGGCCTGATAGACAACGCCGCAGACCGTGTTGGGCCAACTGGCGTGGCGCATACGGTTGAGAATGACCTGCGCGACCGCGCGCTGGCCGTCATCCGTTTCGGACGCCGCCTCATAATAAATGGCCGTCGTCAGGCAGACGGCGGCGCGCAGCGTGTCCGTGGCGGATCGGCTGGCAAAGACATAAGGTGCAGCGGCAGGGCCGGGATCAAATCGCCCCGAAAGAGAGAAGGGCTTAGCTGGAAATTCCGGCGCGGCGGGGGCGGCCGGAAGCTGGTTTCCAGCGGCATCGACCGGCAGGGGCATCGGCACGGGTGCATCAAGGCTTGCCGAGTCGGGCATCTGCCCTTCGGATGCCTGCACGAACATCGGCACCGGGTCTGCCAGCGGGATCGTCAGCTCATGGCCGCGCACGCCGGGGATTTCGGAATAGCTAGCTGCCTGTAATCCAACGAAAGACATGGTTAAGGCCGCGCCCGTTGCCATCCACCAGAGCGGCTTGCGCTTCCAGTGCATCAAAAGAGGATGGAGTGTGTGCCAGCCGGACATGAGGGCGATAACTCGTGCAAATTTGGATCGGAATTGGTCCTAAGCACAGAAACGGACCCAATTCGCCTGCTAATTTGGCGCTGTGCCGCAGCGAGACAGTCTGGCGGAGGAATGTGAACGGGGCGTCACTGTCATTGCTGTTGCCGTGCAAAAGCCATTTCCCAAATGCGCCACATCCCCTTAAAGGCCAGCGCGAATTGTTGAGTGGAGCATACACATGGCGAATGCGTTGCGGGTGGCACTGGCAGGATTGGGAACGGTCGGTGCGGGTGTCGTCAAGCTGATCGATACCAACCGCGACCTTATTGAGCGTCGCGCAGGCCGACCCATTGAGATCGTGGCGGTCTCCGCGCGGGATCGCAATCGTGATCGCGGTGTTGATCTGTCGCGCTTTGAATGGGTGGATGACACCACCTCGCTGGCGTCGCATCCCGGTGTTGATGTTGTTGTGGAACTCATTGGCGGCTCCGATGGTCCGGCGCTGGTTCTGGCGCGCAACACGATTGCCGGTGGTCGCGCCTTTGTGACGGCCAACAAGGCGATGATCGCGCATCACGGGCTTGAGCTTGCGGGCGAAGCCGAAGATGCGGGCGTTGCCTTCAAATATGAAGCCGCTGTCGCGGGGGGCATTCCGGTCATCAAGGGTTTGCGCGAAGGTGCAGCAGCCAACGAGATCGCGGGCGTTTTCGGCATCCTCAACGGCACGTGCAACTACATCCTTTCCACCATGGAAAGCGAAGGCCGCGACTTTGCCGAGGTCCTCGGTGAAGCGCAGGCGCTTGGCTATGCCGAGGCAGACCCGAGCTTCGACATTGATGGCGTCGATGCTGCACACAAACTCTCAATCCTCGCCAGCCTTGCCTTTGGCACGGCGATTGATTTTGCGGGCGTCGACATCGGCGGCATTCGTCATGTGATTGCGGCAGACATTGTCGAGGCGCAGGCGCTTGGCCATCGCATCCGTCTGGTCGGCATGGCGTCTGCCAATGGAGATGGCCTGTTCCAGCGCGTCCAGCCCTGTCTCGTTCCGCTCGCGCACCCGCTGGCGCACGTTACGGGGTCGCTCAACGCGGTCGTCGCGGAAGGCAATTTCGTCGGTCGCCTCTTCCTTCAGGGACGCGGTGCGGGCGAGGGGCCGACGGCCTCAGCCGTTGTTGCCGACCTTATCGACATCGCCCGCGGCGAAACCGGCCCGGCTTTTGCCATGCCTGTTGCGAGCCTTGCCAGGACGGGCCGTGCGCCTGCGGGGGAACGCACGGGCCGCAGCTATCTGCGCTTCATCGTGGCAGACCGCACCGGCGTTCTCGCCGAGATTACGGCAGCGATGCGCGATGCTGATGTTTCGATTGAATCGCTCAGCCAGCGTGGGGTCACGGCAGAAGGTGCAGCCGTCGTCGCCATGGTGACGCATGAATGCCGCGAGGCGAATGTCACGCACGCGCTCAAGCTGCTCGAAGGCTCGGATGCGCTTCAGGCACCGCCCATGGTGATGCACATCCTCGACGTCTGATCGGCGTTCACTTCGCAAGCGGGCGGTAGCGTATGCCTTCGCGGCCAATGGTCGTGGAGACGGTGACGCCCACCATGCCGCAGCCGATGAGATAGGCGCCGCGCTGCTGGCACGGCGTTGTCTTGTTCTGCAGCCGTTCGCGCTGGTCCATCACCGTCTCAGTGCGCGGGTCGCCGGGATCATGCTCGATCAGCGGTACGCGATAGCGGTCGGCATCACGCCTGCCGCAGACGATGATTTCGTCACCGGCAGGCTGGCGACAGCGCGGTTCGACGCTGGTCATCTTGCGATGTGCTTCAAATACTGAGCCTGTTGTCACATCGGTGGAACCGGTCGCGGCCAGACTAGCCGTCGATGACGCAAGCATGACGGCTAGATTAAACACGCTCCATCGTCTCGACATCATACACGTCCTGTCCTACGGGCATCGCAAATTGTAACAACCGGGGATGATTGTCCAATGGTAACGGCCAGCAAGGTTCTTGATCGCGTACTCGTTCTGGAAATGGTGCGCGTCACCGAAGCTGCGGCAATCAATGCCTCAACCCTGATTGGTCGTGGCGATGAGAAGGCGGCGGATGCGGCGGCTGTGGAAGCCATGCGCGCGGCTCTCAACGAACTCGCGATGGACGGCACGGTCGTCATCGGTGAGGGCGAGCGTGACGAAGCGCCGATGCTCTACATTGGCGAAAAGGTCGGCTCGGCCATCGGCACCGGCCCGCGAATCGACATCGCGCTTGATCCGCTTGAAGGCACGACGATCACTGCAAAGGCAGGTCCGAATGCGCTCGCCGTTCTGGCGGTTGCCGAAGAAGGCAATCTGCTGAACGCGCCTGACGTCTACATGGACAAGCTCGCAGTTGGCCCGGGCTATCCCGAAGGCATTATCGACCTTGCCAAGACGCCCACGGAAAACGTGCAGGCTGTGGCCAAGGCGAAGGGCGTGGAGCCCAATGAAATCATCGTCTGCGTGCTGGATCGTCCGCGCCACGAGAAGCTGATTGCAGAACTGCGCGGCATTGGCTGCGGCATCATGCTCATTCCCGATGGCGACGTCGCGGGCGTGATTGCGGTGACCAACCCGGAAACGACCATCGACATGTACATGGGCTCGGGCGGCGCTCCGGAAGGCGTACTGGCGGCAGCCGCGCTGCGTTGCGTCGGTGGCCAGTTCAAAGGACGCCTGTTGTTCCGCAACGATGACGAGCGCTCGCGTGCCCGCAAATGGGGCATCACCGATCTCGACTACATCTACGACCTCAAGGAACTCGCCAAGGGTGACTGCATCTTCGCGGCAACCGGCGTGACCGATGGCTCGCTGCTTGATGGCGTGAAGCGCCTGCCGGGCGGCAAGATGACGACCGAAAGCGTCGTGATGCGCGCCAGCTCGGGCACCGTGCGCTGGGTGAAGGGCGAACACCGCAAGCACGGCTGAGCCGATGCGCAACGCAGGCAGGCGGGGCAGGGCCGATACCGCATCGGTACTCCTCGCGCTGCTGCTCTTGGCTGCTTATGCAGCGCTGACGATCCTGACCCGCCGGGCGGCTGAAAGCTGGTCCTCGGCGGACTATGGGCTCTACATCATGCATGCCCGCAATCTGGCGGAGGGCTTGCCCTATGCGCAGACGGGCTATGTCCCCAATCCCGGCAACGCGATCATCTCGCCTGCGGCCTATCCCTTTGGTTATCCGCTGTTGCTGGCGGTCCCGTTCCACCTTTGGGGGCTTGATCTCGGCCAGCTTGAACTGGTTGGCTGCGTGGCGCTCATCGCCATTGTCGTGGCAACCTATGCGCTGGCCCGGAACTGGCTTGATGCGCGCTGGGCGCTGGTGGCGGCGATTGCCACGGGCTTCGTGCCGCAACTGGTGTCGCTGCGCGATACGATCTCGTCTGATCTTGCCTTCACGGCTTGGGCCTTGCTTGCGCTGTGGCTGCATGATCGGGCCAAGGGCCTGCCCGGCCTTGCCCTGCTGACGCTTGTCGTCGGCATGGCGGAAGCAACGCGCTCGGCAGGGATTGCGCTCGCGGCTGCTCTCATCCTGGCAGACCTGGCGCGTCGTGCGCCGGGCTGGATGCAGCGGATTGGCAGCGTGGCGCTGGGCATGGGGCTGGCGATCATTGGCAACAAGTTGCTCCATGCCGATGCGGCGGGCACTTATCTCTCCTATCTTGGCCGGATTGGCGAGGCGCCCTTTGCCTATCTGCTCCACGCCGGGCAGGATTATCTCATCGGGCTGAGCTATGCGCTTGGCCTGAGCTTCGGCCAGCTTGGTAATCTGGTCTTTCTGGTGGTGCTTCTCGGCAGCGCGCTGATCGGATGGGGCATGGCTGCGCGCGCGCGCTTTGGCGCTGCGCTCTTGTTCGTGCCGATCTATCTTGGCCTACTCGTCCTCTTTCCGGTTCGGTTGGAGACAGCGCGTTATCTTGTGCCGCTGCTGCCCTTGCTCGCGATTTTCGCCGTGCGGGGCATTGCCGCGTTCAGGCTGAAGCCGGCCCCGACCATGGCCGCTACGCTCGCTTTCTTTGCGGTCGGCTTTGGGGGCAGCTTTCTGGCCGACAATCCCTTTGCGCCCATGACTGCGCGCCATGTGGATGCAGGCGTTGGCAGGGAACTGGCGCACATTGGCGCCTCGGTCCCCGACGGGGAGATCATCCTTGCGAGCAATCCGCGTGTCCTTGCGCTGTTCAGCAACGACAGAGCGGGCATCTGGAACGAGCATCCGTCGCCGCGGGACATTCGTGATCCTGAGCGGCGGATGAAGGCCCGTTATCTCCTGCTCGACCGCAAGCCCGCCGATGGTGATGAGACGCGCGTTGCGGGGTACATCGCCGCCGCGCCGGGCCTTGTTCGTCAGGTCGCGCAGACGCCCAATTTCACGCTCTACGCCTTTCGCTGATCCCCCCTTGGGCGGCACTGCTTCCACGCTGGTCGAAATGTCTCTCGCGCTTGGCGTTCTATTTGCCTAATACAGACACAATGTCGGATCGCCCACAAGATACCCCGGCCGAAACGGACTGGGACGATGAAGAATTTGAAGACGATGTTGCGGGCGCACAGCCGCATCCAGAGGGCGCGCCCGAGCGGACGCCTTGGCAGACGCGCTTTCTCTGGATCAAGCGCGGGCTTTGGGCCGCACTTCTCCTCTTCCTTGCGATTTTCGTGTGGCTGGCGTTCACCGCGCCGCTCTCCAAATCTCTCCAGCCGATTGCCCCGCCAGAACTGACGCTGCTGACCTCCGATGGCGAGCCAATTGCGCGCAATGGTGCCAATATCGACGCGCCGGTGAAAGCCGCCGACCTGCCAGACCATGTGAAGTTTGCTTTTGTCGCGATTGAGGACAGGCGCTTCTTTTCGCACTGGGGCGTTGATCCGCGCGGCGTGGCGCGCGCCTTTGTCAACAATCTGGGAGATGGCGGCACGCAGGGCGGCAGCACGATCACGCAGCAGCTTGCCAAGATCACCTTCCTCACGCCCGAGCGCAGCCTGAGCCGCAAGGCACGCGAGATGCTGATTGCCTTTTGGCTGGAGGCCTGGCTGTCGAAGGACGAGATCCTCGAACGCTATCTCTCAAACGTCTATTTCGGCGACAATGCCTATGGGCTGCGCGCTGCCTCGATGCATTATTTTCACCGCCAGCCGGAAAAGCTCTCGCTCTCGCAGGCCGCGATGCTTGCAGGGCTGGTGCAGGCGCCGTCGCGGCTTGCGCCGACCAAGAACCTGAAGGGCGCTCAGGCGCGCGCGCAGAAGGTTCTACAGGCCATGGCCGCGGCCGGGTTCATCACGAAGGCACAGGCGGATGCCGCGCCGCCTGCACGGCTTGATGTCCGCCCAGAGGCGGGGCCGCCCTCTGGCAC
>ENA-UOYA01005099-UOYA01005099.1-activated-sludge-metagenome-genome-assembly--contig:-NODE-5099-length-10580-cov-4.792019_pt1 | contig 10580 bp, 11 predicted proteins | sample MGYA00238163_ERZ764804 | MGnify/ENA primary metagenome ERZ764804 (study PRJEB28919, sample SAMN05720223) | activated sludge metagenome | isolation source: Anaerobic digester | place: Hong Kong...
TCGACATGGTGTTTCTTTTTAAATCCTCGGGCCAAAAGCTGTTTAATTAAGTTTTTTGGGGTATCAAGCGCAATGATATTGCCTTCGTCCATAATGGCAACGCGGTCGCATAGTACCTCTGCCTCTTCAAGGTAATGCGTCGTTAAAATAACGGTAATACCTTTTGCTTGGATGGATTTAACCAAATCCCACAAATTGCGGCGAGCTTGTGGATCGAGCCCCGTCGTCGGTTCATCCATAAAAAACACCTTGGGATTATGTACCAATGAAGCCGCAATACTGAGGCGTTGTCGCTGCCCACCAGAGAGATTTTCGACATAAGTGTCTGCCTTTTCGAGCAAATCAACGCTCTGCAGCAAATCTTTTGGATCAATCTTTTCACCATACGCAGCGGCAAACATAGTAAGAATCTCTTTTAGCTTGGATTTATCCTGAAACGCTGGGGATTGTGGCTGCACACCGATAATATAACGTACCGCTTGTGGCTGTTTGGCGACATCAATGCCATTTATATGTGCGCTGCCGCTATCAATCGGGCGGATGGCCTCTATCATCTCAAGCGTGGTTGTCTTACCGGCTCCGTTCGGACCCAAAATTCCAAACACTTCACCCTTTTTGACATCAAACGAAATACCGTTCACAACGGTCTTGTCGTCATACGTTTTTGTTAAATCCTTAACCTTTACAATCACACTCATTATTTGATAGTAGCACGCAATTAAAAAAGCGTCATTTCACATTACGCGAAACGACGCTTTTATTTGGAATGTACGAAACTATTTGTTGCGCTTTACGGTAAGAAAACCGTTGCGTGGATTTTCGTTGACTGAAAAACCGGCTGGCAAAGCGTCAATTGTTTCTGGACGCTCGTCTTTACTGAAATAGTAGATGGTTTGCTTTTTACCACCGCGAAGAGTAACTTCCTTCGAGTTCAAGAAGTATGTTACCCCTTTTGAGTTCGTGTGCTGATAAGCCACTGCTTCTCCTCCTTACACTGTTAGTAGTACCCCTACCATACGCCGTAGCTTTTACTCTTGTCAATCACTTTTTTAAGATATTGTTCATAAACACTTGCACTTTAGGGCAAGGATACGATACACTTTTGACACAAGCATTAGCAACATAAAAGAGGTGTAAAGAAGGTTTATGAACGAATACTTGAACCGCGTTGGTCAACCTGCGCAAACAGTTAACAGAGGTCCTGCTGACAATCCTGTACAGCCACGACCATCAAATGGTAAAAAACGTAAGTTTTCATTCAACTTATCTAGGGTACTCTTTGTAGTATTTTCAGTGCTGATTGCGATCGTACTGATTGGTTCATTGTATTTACTCATTTTTGGTAATAAAGGGTCTATTTCTTCGCAAATAAAGACTAACCAATATCAGGCCGTCTTTTTGAACAGTAGCGATGGTCAAGTATATTTTGGTAAATTGAGTGTCTTAAATCGTGACTACTATAAGCTAACTGACATTTACTATGTTCGTGTGCAGACAGTACAGCCAGATAAGAGCACGACATCTTCAAGTCAACAAAACATTTCACTAGCAAAGCTTGGTAGTGAAATCCACGGCCCAGAGGATGTTATGTTCATCAACCGTAATTCGGTTATGTTCTGGGAGAACCTAAAAGAAGATGGTCAAGTTGTTAAGGCTATTCGTGAATATCAGAAGAATCCTACTTCAAGCACGAATAATTCAACTAATAACAGTAACTCTTCAACAAAAAGCGGTAACTAGTAGTTCTAGACTGTAATTGAAAAATAATAGACCCTCTTGGTAACGAGAGGGTCTATTTTAAATACAGCCGCATAAAGATACCAGATGCGATCCTTATGATAATCAGTATGCCCAATAGTCCAGTAACCACAAGTGCCCAACCAGCTAAGTCAGGTGACCATACAGGACTCACGAAATCGAATGTATAGAACTGCTTATCGGGTAAGTTGAGCTGAGGTACACTACTACCATTTTTGAGTACGTAATCTTGGATGCATTGCGCCCGTGAAGTCAGCGGTATACTGGCCCGCTCGCACTGTGATTGTGCCGCCGCATAGACAGAGGCGGCGTTGCTACTAAGCGCGGCTACACGAGCTTGTTCGGCAGCCACAGCAGCATTAAAGCGGTTTACCAGTTGTATGGGTGGCTCACTACTGTTACTGCCTGCGCGTAAATTAGTATTCATATGTGCATAGACAAATACTCTTAAGTTTCTAAGCGCGCCCTCAACATCACCACCCTGTTCGTCGGCTGTGTACACCTTTTCCCTTAAAGAAACCATCTGCAAGTTGTTTGCTCGTAGCGCAAAGATACTCACCGCTACGGATATCATGAAAGCCACAATTAGTACCAACATAGACATTCCGCTAAATCGATGCCACAAGCCGGCTAATTTATGCTTTCTCATACTCTAACCCTTTAACGTAACGAATCGTTGTTTCATAATTAATAAACTCATAATAGCAGCAATAATGAATGCGGATTGCAGAGCCCTGAAGTCGGTCCACATAAAACAGGCAAAATATAAGTACGCCCAAAAAATAACGTTGATAGCTGCAACGTACCATTCGAGAATCATGTAATAGGTTATGCGATAGCCTGGCACATCATCAGAAGCATCAAACATCCCCTTTAAAAATGGCAATCGGTACATGGCAGTGACTGGTTCATTAATAATATTTATGCCAAATGCCTGACCAACCGTAGCTACAAATGGCCTTACTAGATGTACTACGGCGTTACTAGTGGCGCCAATATTTAGCAGAAGTTTCCCCTTGCTGTCGTCTATAAGGTGACCGATAAGATAGACAACCAAAAGACCGACTAGTGTACTCACTGACGCAAAGATACCAAGATAGGTGTAGGTGTTACTGAGCAGTACAAATACACCCAAGAAAAGCGGCCATATATTTAATGAAATGGTATTTTCGAGTTGAAAGGCTGCACCAACCGAAAAGTCTCTTTTGTGTCGTCGAAACGGAAAGCCTTTTAGCGTAATTTTTTGTTTGGTCTTTATAGGTTCAGCGCTCATGAATATTGGGATAAGTGATAAAAATAACACGACTATTGCGAGCATGATGGTGTAGCTTGGGCTGTAATAACTCGCAATTAAGCCCCCAATTATTGGCCCCGCAACCGCACCAACCCGCTCGCATATAGACACAAAGCTAAGTTCTTTTCCACCGTGTTCTACATGCTTCACTTTTGAAAAATCGACATTAAACGACATAAGGAACAGACAGTACGCAAATGAACCAATGATTCCCACCATCCAAAGTGGCGTGTGAAGACTCGTAATAGTGAGAATAAAGAAGAGGTAGATAATCTGCAAAATAACAGATAAAGCAATGCCATGTTTTGGCCCGACCGAAGCAATAATTTTGGCGGCTACGTAAGCCCACAAAAACCGACTAATAAACCAAGCTAAGAATAGTAAACAAATGTCGGCAATAGAAAAGCCCGACTTATACAGAAATATTGGCACAAAAATACCCGTAAGGCTTACTGCCAAAGAGCGCAAAAATTGCGAAGCATAAATTTCGGTTAGCTCGTTTATGCCTTCTGTACGCCAAAAATGACGCTTTTTAAGCAACGTGGATATTATTTTTTGTAACATTTTAGTTTTTTGTAATTACCCTTTTATAGTAACAGATTTTTGCAGTAGTATTAATGGGTATGCATATCTATTTTTCAGGCATTGGCGGCACGGGCATAGGGCCACTCGCATTAATTGCACATCAGGCGGGTTATGAAGTTTCTGGCTCTGACAAACAATCGAGTCAATATACGGCATACTTGCAGCAAAAGGGCATACGTTTACACATTGGGCAAAGCGAACAGCAAATTGCCGCAGAACATCGCGACAATCCAATTGACTGGATCGTCTATAGCTCTGCCCTGCCACTCGAGGATCCACATCACCCAGAATTATTGTTTGCTCAAAAGAATACGATTCGGGCTACAAAACGTGATGCATTTTTGAATCAACTTATAACCGATAAACACTTATCGATGCTCGCGGTGGCCGGAACACATGGCAAGACTACGACTACAGCTATGTTGGCCTGGGTATGTAAAAGTCTTCTGCTGCCACTTTCGTATTCAGTCGGAGCCAAAATAGACTTTGGCGATATGGGATATTTTGACGAAGCAAGTAAGTATTTTGCCTACGAATGTGATGAGTTTGATAAGAACTTTCTTCAGTTCTCGCCCGCTGTGAGCCTGATTACATCTATAGATTGGGATCACCAAGAAATTTACCCGAATCGAGATGATTATAAAGATGCTTTTCGAGAATTTATTAGCCAGTCAAAGATGACTTTCATGCATCAAAAAGACGCCAATTACTTAGGTATTGAAACAACGCCATCGGTTACGATTATCGACGACACTGACCCTATTTTGCAAAAAATCACACTACCTGGCGCACATAATCGTCAAAATGGGCTGCTCATAGTAAAGGCAATTTCAGCCTTTTTTGAAAAACCTGTAGATACGATTATTACTGCGCTAAATATGTTCCCGGGTTCATCACGACGGTTCGAGAAAATAGCGACTAATTTATATAGCGACTATGCGCACACACCCGAAGAAGTGGCTGCAACCCTGCAACTGGCAAGTGAATTATCAAAAAATATTGTTGTCGTCTATGAACCGTTAACAGATCGCCGACAACACTTTATGAAAGATGCATACAAAACTGTTTTTGAGCCCGCAAAACAGATTTATTGGCTACCAAGCTACCTTGCCCGCGAAGATACAAGCCAGACCATACTAACACCAGAAGTACTCATTGCTGGTCTAAATAATGCAGCTCACGCGCAAGTTGCTAGTAAAAACGACGATCTAAAAAGACAGATCGATGCACACCTAAAAAATGGCGATTTAGTACTTTGTATGGCAGGAGGTGGTGGTGGCAGCCTTGATGAATGGATTCGACAACAGTACAAAAACCCTGCATAATAGATACCGCTTATGTCAGATATAATTAATAATATTTTATCTATTAGCGACAACCGCTTAATAAAAATTTTACTCGTTATTTTGTTGGCACTATGTGCGCAGATGATTGTAAAAAACATTGTCAAGGGATTACTTAAGATTCCTTTGAGTAACGATGTATTCCCTAAGCACAAACGTGACCGCGAAAAACGCATACGAACGCTCACTGGTATCGCCACAACTGCTACGTCACTAGGTATTTGGTTTATCGCCTTTATATTAATCATGGGTATTTTGAGTATTCCTATTGGACCACTTTTGACCAGCGCAGGGTTGATTGGTGCAGCACTCGCATTCGGCCTGCAGAGCCTTATCAAAGACTTTATAAGTGGTATTTTTATCATTGCCGAGAACCAGTATCGAGTAGACGATTATATTCAGCTCGATAAAGTAAGCGGTAAGGTCGAGGCAATTACAGTGCGCACAACTGTGCTACGTGACACTGACGGAAGTTTGCATCACGTGCCCAATGGCATGATAGGCATCACTACAAATGCGAGCATGGGCGAACTCCACGCAAGGGAGCAATTTGATATCGATCCCAAGACATCACAGGACCAGTTGATAAAGGTGCTCCAAAAGATAGCGAGCAATATCGCAGATGACCCCGATCTATCAAAGTACGTAAAACAAGGACCAGAATTTGTTGCGATTACAAAAATAACCGCCAAAGCAACTACGGTCATAATTAGCTTCACTACCACGGCTGCAAAACGTGAACATGCAGCAAGTATTGTGTGGGAACAACTTAAAGAATCAAAACTTACCTTGGCTTAGAATGTAAGCCCAAGACCAGCATTCGAAACCTTCTCTGGGCTAAAGTCATTTGCATCGTCCAATGACTTTAGCCGTTGCTCGACACTGTTCTGGTATACGGTAATATCGTCAGCCTTAATAGGGCTGCGTGTGTCATATTCGCTATTACTGCTCTGCAAGGCACGTGCAACTTTGGTACCCGCTTCAATTTGTTTGACCGTTTTGTATGAATTCGAATTAATAAAGATCAAGAACGTAGTTAAAACCATCAGCCCGGCTACACCGATTGCAAAGCCAATGGCAACTACCGGATTTGTACCGACTATCCTGTGATCGTGCTCGGTTTCCATTTAAGCAGTTAGCCTCTTCTTAAGCTGCAAAAATGTACTTGTATTAGCGTCATTCATTATTTTCTTTAGATTATTGGCTGACTGTAAAAGTTGCGACTGACGGCTACGCAAGACAACGAGGCCTGCCTGAAATTGCTCTGGTTTTTGAATACAATCCACGGTGATAACATCCCTAAGCGTAGTGCCATAATTATTAGCGGTGAGCGTTAAATCATCGATACCCTGCTGCAATTTACCTATCAATAAATCGATTTCTGACGCGTCGACACCCTGTCGAGCCATGCGTAACTTTATCGCTTGCTGCTCTTTCTGAAAGGTAGTGTAGGTGTTTATTCTCGACTCAACAATGGTATCAGTCTTTTCTTGCAGCTTTTGTAGATTCACTTGCGCCACTTGGCATTTTTGATTCAAGAGCGCTTTTGTCGCATCATCAAGCGTAAGATGCTGGTCATTAACCGCATTTGTAAGCCGTTGATCAGTCGATAGCTGGCTGTCATTTGATTGCTCAACCGCTAAGGTGTTAACCGGCACAAGAAATACCGCTGCAACCAGGGTAATAGCCAATAAACGTAAAAACATCATGGGTTATTATAGCATTTTACTTGTCAGAAAGCTTGTATTTCACCCCTGTTTTTACAATTAATCCCTCGGATTCAAGCGAGGATACTACCTTCGGCAAACGCGCGTCGTCAGCGCACATCGCCATAAGCTCGGAAGTCGTTTTTGGACCATCAAGTAGCTGCTTTATAACGAGCCCACGCAGCTGCCGCTGGGAACCTTTGAACTGTGGTTGCGGTTTATACACTGAGCTTCTTTGCGCAACATTACCATACTCTTTTTTTAAAAAAGAACCGTAATCCATAAGTGCCCAATACCATTCCCGGGGCTGTTCTTTATCGACCGTATCGGCGATATATGGCATAAGTTCAACGTCACTTACATTCTGGGCATCATTAAAAAAATGATGTATATAGACTGTTCTTACGTTCGTTTCTATAAAAATATGCGGTTGATTAAAGGTATAAACAAGTATTGCGGCTGCGGTGTTAGGCCCAATACCTTTCAGCTGCCGCAGAACCTCTATGTCGTTAGGCGGCATACCATCGGTGTGCGTACACAGCCACTGGCAGGCCTGTTGTAGATATTTGGCACGACGATTATAGCCAAGGCCACTCCATAGCTGAAGGAGCTCTGCAAGTGAGCTACGAGCCACGTCATCAATAGTAGGCAGCTTATCCATCCATTGCTGATACTTTTCAATCACTCGATTAACCTGCGTCTGCTGTAACATAAGTTCGGACACAAGCACCTTGTAGCCCACTTCTTTAGTGTCAGCTTCAAGATGACGCCACGGCAAATCACGGCCATGGTGCGCATAGTAGTCCCATACGACGTCTGTAAAAAGTATCTTATCTTGTGTGGTCATGTACCTAGTAATAATACCAGCGACTCGTAGCTGCAGTATTAGTCACATCACCTACTTTTTTCATATCACCGCCATCGATGTTCAGTACATAATCGGCAGTTTCGGTGGTGTTTGATATCCTCACGAGCAAATGTTTATTGCTTAACCAGCGAACAGGATAACTAAGGCCCCCTTTAGAAACCAGTATTTGATCGGCAATGCTTTTATCTTTAACATTCTGCAAAATAAGCACTCCCTTACCGTCACGATTATCTATCCATACGGTCTTTTCACCATTTGGGCTATCGACATATATACGGTGCGTGGTCGACGCAGGAGCACCACTAATGAGTGTCATTTTATTGTCACCTAATGTCTGTTGGTACCATTTATTATCGGCAGCATTCGCGAGCAACGTATCGTATGATGTCCTGTAGGTTGCCCAGGTTTCTTTGTCCACGAGAACAGTCTTGGCGCTACCATCAAGGTTGACTCGATACAGCTGCGCCGGTACATTGCCACCAGAGCTTGGCGCATAATACACTTGGCCCTTATAAACCTCGACATCATTGAAATAATTTACTGCCGCAAGCTCGGTAAGTTTATCTTGTTTCATATCGTATACAAGTATTCGTTGCCGACCATTAGTGGCAGCACTTGGGCCAGATACAATTTTTACAAACACGAGTTTATCGCCGACCCAATCGATAAGCTGAATTTGAGCAGCTTCAGTATCAGCGACTTTCGTAGCAGTTTTACCATTAACATCAACCATATATAGATTGCTTAACAAGTGGCCGCTGCTATCGCGCTTGCCGTCACGGGTAGAAACAAATGCAGCCACTGCGCCATCACGGTGGACGAGTAACCCAAGCGGGTCTTGCTCGCTACCAGTTGCGCCAATCAACACCGTTTCGTTCGTGCCATCGGCATCACGTTTGTATAAATCGTATTTACCTGATCGCTTTGATACGAACACATCTGATTGGCCAGCAACTAACTTTACGGCTTTTTCGTTTGTATCAGTAGCAGATATTACGACCTTTTCAAGGCGATAATCATCTGCCTTTATCGTTAATTGGATATCCCTGTCTGTTGGCTGAATAGTAAGTGTTGTCTTGCCATCTTTGTCAGTTAAAGCAGTACTTTCACCATCACTCACGGCTGCTTTTTCTATAGGTTTTCCGCTGAGCCAATCGGTAATAACAAAGTTATAGGTGCTCCCTGTAGGTGTCATCTGAAAGGGATCGCTGTACGGGTTACTCCCCCAGCCAATAATAATCGTCTGGTTAACCGTCGCGAATGAACGCTTTGTAATTACGAGCTCTGTCTTACCTAGTTTTACTTTTGATAGCTGCACCTTGCCGTCTGAATCAGTTATACCTGTTTGCCCGCCAGCTAGCACCTGAGCATTCTTTATTGGTACACCGTATTTGCTATCGACAACACGTAAGCTAAGGCTAGCGCGCACTCCGAGTGTATTTAATATGGCATAGCGCGTAGCAGGGTAGATGGCCAAGCCCAATAAAGCCGCCGCTATCACCGCAAGCGTTATAGTACGAGCTCGCTTGCTGTGCCACCACGCACCAATAAATCCAAAAGGATTTTTGCGTGTTTTCTTAGGTGGCTCAAAGGTTGCTTTTTTAGCGTCTTCAGCCGCAAGCAGGTCATCACCTTCTTTTGCAATAATATCCGTAACTGCAGCTGTGAGGTCTGGGTCATCAAGCTCATCGTTCACTTGATCATCTGCCGGCTTTGCATCCGCACTAATTACTTGGCTCTTTAGCGTTTCGTTAATTTCTGCGGCCGTAGCATTAATATCATCATCCTTGGTTGTATCAGCTGTAGCAGGTTCTTCTTTATTATCTGCCTCGATGGCTTCTTCTACTACGGGAGCATCTAGCTCATCCTGCAGCTTAGCGTCGTCGGTTACCTCGGGTGGACCTTTTGGGTCAACAGCAGCCGAAATGGTTTCGTCGACAACAGATGACGGGTCCGCCTCTTCAGGGGGCAAACCCATAATAGCCTTCACTTCTTCATCAATTGGGTCGTCTTCAATAGGGATTGGTTGTGATTGTTTTTTTGACATAAGCGTTTCTTACTTATGTATTTTAACAAAAATATTGTTTTTTGGGCTACTATAAGCCATATGAATGACTTTACTGAGCAGTTGCGAATTGCCGAACAGCAACTTACTGAAAATGATTCACAGCTTGCCCCTATTGTCGTGCATTATGGTCTTTGTACTATCACTCCCCACGAAAACTACTACGAAGAGCTCGCCGGAAGTATTATCAGCCAGCAGCTATCCGTAAAGGCAGCTGCGACTATTTGGCAACGATTCTTGGCTTTGTACGGTGGAAGCATGCCAACACCAGCACAAATTATCGAAACAGACATCGAAGACATTCGTAAGGTTGGTGCGAGCTATGCCAAGGCTCGCTATATTCAAGATTTGGCCTTTCATATCTTGGATAATAAACTCGATTTGGCCCACATTGCGACACTACCAAACGATGTAGTCATAGAACAGCTCACCGCTATTAAAGGAATCGGAGAATGGAGCGCTCATATGTTTATGATATTTTGCCTAGGCCGTTTAGATATACTGCCGTGGGGCGATTTAGGGGTACGTAAAAGTGCCCAGCAATTGTACGGCCTACATGCCCTGCCTACAAAACCAGAAATGATTGCACTTGCCGAACAAAACAACTGGCACCCCTACGAGTCGGTAGCCGCTTGGTACCTCTGGAAAAACCTCGATAATAAACCTTAGGGTGTAAGGCGATTGATATCGCGTGGGAACAAAATTGCTTCTTTAATATTAGCGAGCCCAATTGCTTTTTCGGTAAGACGGTCAACGCCAAAACCAAAGCCACCATGCGGTGGTAAGCCATACTTAAAAGCTGATACATAGGCTGCAAAACCAGCATCCTCTGGGTTAACGCCTGCATCGCGCATTTGCTGCAGCAGTACCTCATAACGATGTTCTCGCTGAGGTACGGTAGAAATTTCTATACCTCTAAATAATAGGTCGGCAGATTTTGCCGTACCATCGTCGTTTTTCA
>ENA-UOYA01005101-UOYA01005101.1-activated-sludge-metagenome-genome-assembly--contig:-NODE-5101-length-10573-cov-5.761742_pt1 | contig 10573 bp, 11 predicted proteins | sample MGYA00238163_ERZ764804 | MGnify/ENA primary metagenome ERZ764804 (study PRJEB28919, sample SAMN05720223) | activated sludge metagenome | isolation source: Anaerobic digester | place: Hong Kong...
CTGACATTGATTACATAGCTGGTGGAAAATTATATCCAAAAATATAATTTAAAATTCAGTGATAAAATCACAATAAATAATAAAACATATTTATCAATAAATGAGTACCATACCAACAGAAAAGGAGAAATTTGACTTTATAATTAAAGAATTAGATTGTCTTTATAAACATAGACAAGAAGTGACTGAACTTCAAGAAAAAAGGCTCACTTCATTTTCAACAATAATTGGTTTTGGATTATCCTTTGTTGCATTTATACTTGGGAATTATAAAGTTAAAGAAGATGAATTTCCAGTCTTGATACCTATTTTTTTATTCGTAGTTGGTGGTACAATTTCTTACATAGGTTCCATAACTTTTAAAAGAGTTTTATATAGACATAAACAGATGGAAAAATATAGAGATAAAATAAAAGAGTATCGAGAAATTATTTTCAAATATTTTCAAACAGATGAGGAATTAGTTGCAAAACTTAATTTTGATGAAATAGATTTTACTGAATTGACGAATAAACAATTATCTATAAGTAATATAATAGCTCTTTTAAACAACCTATTTACAACAATTTATTTTTGTTCGTTAATTAGATTTGCTTTTCAAAAAGTGCAAGTATTTCAAGACAATTTATGCATATTGTTTATTGTAGCAATAATTACATACCTACTTTCTATATGCGTTCATAATAATTGGAGATATAAAATTGAGAATGTAAATTTATGAAAAGCCCAGCCACCCCATTAGCGCAAGTGTTTAGCGTAGCGTCACTTGTGCAGTTATTCCTATTCACCTCTGGTTGGTGTTATCACCAACCATAAATCAATTATAAATAGAAAATAATTTTGATTATTATTAAGTTTATGGATAAAATATCCTTTTTTAATCTGCGTTTTAATTCTGACAATATTGTCATATAACGAATTAAAATTCATATCATTATGCCCTCACACACAGAAACAGGACACGCCAAAAATGTAGCCTACTTCCATGACCTCATTGCCTTTTGTATTGGCTATGGAGGCACTTACAACCCCACTAGACCCGACCTTAGTGTCGGAGACCTACAGACATTAGAAACTTCAGCAATCAATGCCTTAGCGGATGTCTTATCCAAGAAAACAACGTTTAACAATACAGTCAATGACCGAATGATTGTATTTGCAGACCTTCGGTCACTTTGTACACGATTGATGAATGCACTTCAAGCCACCGCTGCGTCCAATGAATTAATAAAAGATGCCAAGACCTATAACAAAAAAATTCAAGGAGTCCGAGCTGGCAAGCTCGAGACACCGACCGACCCTAATGCACCAGTCCCCGTCCATATTAGCACTAGTCAGCAATCTTATGACCAGCTCATACAGCACTTTGCAGGGATTATCGAAGTATTACATTCAGAGCCGACCTACGCTCCTAACGAAACCGAACTTCAAATCCCCACACTCATGACGAAAAAAACAGAACTAATCGCTAAAAATGATGCCGTATCGACCGCACATACCGATGTCAGCAATGCTAGAATTACGCGAGACAATATCCTTTACCATACCCTCACGGGATTAGTTCCTATCGCAGGAGATGTCAAAATGTACATTAAATCTGTTTTTGGAAGCTCTAGTGCTCAATACAACCAAATCAAAGGCATTCCTTTCAGAATCATTAAATAATCTCCTTGCAGAAAGTATAGTTATCCCTACTTCAATTATACTATTCCCTACTGCAACTATACTTCTTCTTCCTGAAAACCTAAAACTATCAACTTCAACTATAAATCTTCTCCCTTTAACCATACTTCTTCTCACTGAAAACATAAAACTCGCAACTGTAACGATAAAACTCCTCACTGAAAACATACTTCTCTCTCCTGCAATCATAATACTGCTTCCTGCAACTATAATACTGCTCACTGAAAATATACTTCTCCTTCCTGCAAAAATAAAAATCCCTCCTACTCGTCAACACAAACTCCTCTTAATCCAAAAATCGTTTAATCCATAAATGGACATCAAGAAATTGTCGAAGAACGAATAATGCTAGGTTATAAAGAAAAAGAAGAAATGGATAAAATGTTCGAAGAAAACAATTTAAACATAGAAAAATTATATTCTTGGTGGGATTTTAGTGAATACAATTCCGAAACTAAAAAAGAATTAATCTATATATTGACAAAATAGTTTCACTAAAACTCTTCTACACTCCATGCTTCGGCTTTTAGCTCAAACCATTGCTTAACAGTCCCCCAAACTTTAGCGAATAATTCACTGTCTCTATAGTGATTGAGGGCATCTTCATTTTCCCAATGACTGTAGGTAAAAAATATATTGGGGTTAGCTATATCATTGAGAAATTTAACTCCTCCACAACCCTTAAAATTGGAGATTTGAGGTCTATATTCTGTAATAAAATGGATAAAATCTTCTCTATGTTCTGACTTGAAAGTTAATTTGACGATTCGTATCATTATCTTTATATATTTCAAATTTATTATTCGTCCACTTATTGATATTAAAGAGTTTAGATAGATTCCCTCCTATCATAAATATCTCTAAAAATCCAGCATCATTGAATATCGCACCGATTCGATTTGTATTATAAGAGGTCATATAATTAGGAGAAAGCACATCTATTTTGACCATGTGAAATAGGATATGAAACGCATTACCATCCATATATTGATAGAAGTCATCTTCTAAAATATTGAGAATGATATTCCCCAATTTATCGGTATATAAAACTCTAGTTATGATTCTATCTTCGGAAAATACCAAATCCGTATTGAAGGGTTTCGACTGTACGAAAGTATTGATTTCATTGAGCTCAATCGCATACTTATTTTCAAAAATCAAATTTAGTCCTTTCAAAAAATTATTCTGATAATGCGAATAATCAAATGGAATATCGCCATATTCTAGAGAATAAACTTTCGCATTATAATCTATCGAATGCAATAGGGAAAATAACCCATTATTAGGCGTAATGATATACTGCTGATTGATTTTAGATATAAGTAGATTAAATTTAGAAATCGAATATTTACAAAAACTGAGATGAATACTCTCCGCAGGAAATGTCTTGATAGCGCCATAAATGTGATAAGCAATACTCTCAATATCAAAACTCTCTGAATGATGAAACAAATTCAAAACCTGAGATTGAGGAAATGAACTCATCAGTGTAGCTTGAAACTTCGCTAAACCAAAATTATTTTCACCTAAATCAGTAGAAATTGAAATAATACGCATCACAGAAAATATTCGATTTAGGTCTGAATAGCTCCTAAAATATACTGGTCTGGAATAGGACAATGATTAGCGGCTTCTATCCCCATAGAAATTACTTTTCTCGTTTCGGCAGGGTCAATAATCGCATCCGTCCACAAACGTGCTGCCGCATAGAAAGGAGTCGTTGTTTTTGTATATTTATCCGTAATCGATTTTAATATTTCTTGCTTATCCTCCTCTGTGATTTCTTGTCCTTTATTTTTAAGCGCACTAACTTGAATTTGTAGAATCGTATTCGCAGCCTGAGCACCACCCATAACTGCCATTTTACCAGAAGGCCAAGAAACGATGAGTCGTGGGTCATATGCTTTGCCACACATAGCATAATTTCCTGCGCCATAGCTGTTACCGATGATTATTGTAAATTTAGGTACGATAGAATTAGCCATTGCATTGACGAGTTTAGCGCCATCTTTGATAATACCGCCATGCTCACTTCGACTACCTACCATAAATCCTGTGACATCCTGTAGAAATACCAAAGGAATTTTTTTCTGATTACAATTCATGATAAATCGTGAAGCTTTATCCGCGCTATCACTGTAGATAACTCCGCCAAACTGCATTTCGCCTTTTTTACTTTTGACTACTTTTCGCTGATTGGCGACAATACCGACTGCCCAGCCGTCAATTCGACCATATCCACAGACGATAGATTGACCATAGAGTGCTTTATATTCATCAAATTCGCTATTATCTACGATAGTTTTAATTAATTCAATCGTATCATAAGGCTTTGAATTATCTTCACTCACAAAACTATAAATCGCATCGACTTCTGCTTTGGGTTGAAATGATTCTATTCTGTCAAATCCAGCTTTAGGCTTATGTCCTAGCTTATCTATAAGGCTCTTAATTTTGGTCAGACATTCTTCATCATTTTTCATTTTATAATCGACCACTCCGCTAATTTCACAATGAGTCGTAGCACCGCCGAGTGTCTCATTATCAATATCTTCGCCGATAGCCGCTTTGACCAAATATGAACCAGCTAGAAAAATACTTCCTGTACCTTCTACGATAAGTGACTCATCGCTCATGATAGGTAAATATGCACCCCCAGCAACGCAACTACCCATGACTGCCGCAATTTGGGTAATGCCCATCGCACTCATTTTAGCATTATTTCTAAAGATTCTTCCGAAATGTTCTTTATCTGGAAAAATTTCATCTTGCATTGGCAAATAAACTCCAGCACTATCTACTAGATAAATTATCGGAATATGATTTTCCATTGCAATTTCCTGCGCACGAAGATTTTTCTTACCTGTAATAGGAAACCAAGCACCTGCTTTGACGGTAGCATCATTCGCTACAATAATAACTAATCGACGAGAGACATAACCCATAACTACGACCACACCTCCCGCAGGGCAGCCTCCGTGTTCTTCATACATCTCATACCCTACGAATTCTCCAATTTCAATACATTCTGTATTCGCGTCCAGCAAAAAACGAATGCGCTCTCTTGCAGTCATTTTCCCTTGTGCATGAAGTTTGTCTATACTTTTCTGACCTCCGCCCAGTTGAATCTTTTCTCTCAAACGCTTGATTTGAGAAATTTTAAGATTCATTTCATCGATATTCCTATTTTTCTCTATGCTCATTTATGTATTAATAATTTCTTTTGAATATTGATAAGTGAATTTTGAATTTCGATAGACTTTTTCAAAATAGACCCTGTATAAAATATAAACCGCAATATATGCCCCTAATAAATCAATCGTATAATGCACATGCTGAATTAATAATAAAACTCCTAAAATTATACTATTTGCTAAAAATAAACGCTTTATCGTCTTATTGGGCATTGCAAAATAGGCACAAAACATCGTGACCATATGACCACTAAAAAACAAATCTTTCGTGATTTTAATACCATTATATGTACTCGTAGCGAGAATAGGATCAGAGAATTCTTGATAAAAAATAGGCGCTTCCAAATGAATAACTGAAAGGAGTGAAAACCTTATCAATAAAGCACTTGAATAGAAAATAAAAAAACAAACTAGTAATCTAGGATAGGCTAAAAAGAAAAAATAATTATAAAAAATGGTAGTGTATAACAATACAAAGATATAAATCGAAACATCTGAGGCTGCTATATTCTTGAGCAGAATATCATCCAAGCGAATTCCTTGAATAGCTTCAAATCTAACCAAATTATTTTTGAATAAAATAGTCACAAAAATAAAAAGAGCAATACAAAATGCCAATTCGATAAGGCTATTTTTTCTAGAAATAAAGCGCTTCCAATTGTATTTAAAATCCGACCACCAATAATCTATCGCTACCATATTTTATTTAATTCTATCTACTGCTTTTTGGGCGAAACTAATCAATATTTCCTTATTATCTTCTGATATTGACGCATTATCTAGGCTTTTAATCGCTTTTTCGTAATACTCATTGCGCTTGTTTATCACATAATTTCTAGCTCCAGAATCTATATATATTTGAGTAATGTCCTTGACTTTATCTTCATTAAACTCATTGGTTTGAAGCCATTGAATGATTAATTCTTTGTGAATTTTATGTGCAGCTTGTATAGATTTTATCAATAATAATGTTTTTTTGTTATTGCATATATCACCTCCTATTCGCTTGCCTACAGCCGCTTCATCTCCAAATGTATCTAATAAATCATCCTGTATCTGAAAAGCCATTCCAATATTAAGTCCAAAATCATAAAATGCTTTTTTGTCAAAGGCTGAAGCATCCCCAAGAATTGCTCCAATTTGCAAACTACATGCTAGCAATACCGCCGTTTTATGCTCTATCATCATTAAATATTCTGCCTCAGACACATTGAATTCTGTCTCAAAATTCATATCCAATTGCTGACCAATACAAATCTCAACTGCCGTTTTGTTATAGAGCTTATATATTTCAAAAAAATGGTGTTGATTTTCTATCTTCTCCAATAACTGATAACTCAATATCAGCATAGCATCTCCAGATAAAATGGCACTATTTTCACTAAATTTTTTATGTACTGTAGGAAATCCTCTTCTAGTGTCAGATTTATCCATAATATCATCGTGCATGAGCGAAAAATTATGAAATAATTCTATAGCCAGCGCTGTACACATATCGTCTCTATTAATATCTCCGAAACACGATTTAGATGCCAGCATCAGAATAGGTCGTATGCGTTTGGCATCTAAATTTAAGATATAATGATAGGGTTCATAAAGTTCTTTGGGAGCTACCTTGGGCAAATCCGACACTAAAAAAGCATCAAATATCTCTTTGTATTCTTTAAATTTACTATTCATAAAACTAGGCATAAAAGTAGTATAAAAGATAGAAGTAATTTCATATAAATTTCATTACAGCAATCTCAGACTCTGGAATCAATTCAGGGAAGAAATGAATACTTCAAAAAAATGTTTTAACTAGTATTTTTCAATTTAAACTATGAAAATGAATCCTTGTTATAAACCTATTTGAATTAGAAAAATAATATGATTAATTCATTGAATATTATTTTAGCTTAATATTTAGGAAAAGTATCAACCTCAATATTTAAAAATCAATAGAATCAAAGAATAGAAATGGCAAGAAAAAGAAATAAAAAAACACATTGTCTCAATTGCAATTATGCCTTTAATCAAGATGAAAATTATTGTCCAAATTGCAGCCAAGAAAATCATGATTTGAAAATTCCATTTCATCATTTTATAGAAGAATTTTTAGAAGGGTTATTTCATTTTGATAGTAAAATGTGGCTATCAATCAAAACTTTATTTTTTTATCCTGGAAAGATAACAAGAGATTTCTTGGAGGGAAAACGAGTTCGATTTGTACCACCAATCAGACTTTATGTTTTCTTTTCATTTATTTTCTTTTTCTTATTAAGTATTGTGACCCACGTAGATGAAAAAGAAAAAAATCAAAAAATAATCGATGTAATTAAAGAAAAAATCAAACAAGATTCTACAAATAATATCTCAGATTTAGATTCAATTAAACAAATTATAGAAAGAGATACGGCTACATCAAAGGATGAAATTGAATTATTTAATAAACTAAATAGGGTAAAAGATTTAAATAAAGGAGAGGTAAGTCAATTAAATCAGACAATATATAAATATATGTCCTATGCTTTATTTCTTCTGCTACCTTTGTTTGCTTTAATAACGAAGTTAATTTACTATAGATCGCACAAGTATTATTATGAGCATTTTATTGCCGCTATTCATTATCACGTTATCATATTTATTATACTCATTTTGAGTATTCCAATATATAAATTTCAGTTGCCTTTGTGGTTAATATTTTTTCTGATATTAGGTGCATTTATTTACTTTGTCTATAGTTTGAAAATAGTATTTCAGCAAAGTTTAAGAAAGTCAATATTAAAAGCATCTCTAATTTTTATAAGTTATGGATTAATTCTATTATTAACTGCTATCATTTGCACCTTAATAGTTAGCTATAACTATTTCAAATAAGACGAAAAAAATATAGAAACTAATACTGAAGTTTATAAGTCATAATAAATTTAATATATTTGCCTATAATTCAAAGAAAGTTATGAGTCAGAAAAAAGTAAGTATCGTTGGGGCAGGTCTAGTAGGGGCATTACAAGCCTGTTATCTTCAGAAAAGAGGTTACAAAGTCGATGTCTATGAAAGCCGTGGCGATATGCGAAAACAAGGATATATAGGCGGTCGCAGTATCAATCTCGCATTGAGCACTCGTGGCTGGACGGCACTTGAAAAAATCGGACTCGCAGACGAAATTCATAAAATAGCAATACCGATGTATGGACGCACGATACATCAGTTAAACGGCGAAATCAATTATCAGCCTTATGGTAAAGATAATCAAGCGATATATTCTGTATCGAGAGGTGACCTCAATAAGCGAATGTTAGAACTAGCGGATTCGTTTGACAATGTAGATTTTCACTTTAACCAGTTCTGTCAGAAAATTGATTTTGATCAATCTGAAGCTCAATTTCTCAATACAGAAACACAAGAATTACATCAAGTTAAATCAGATTGGATTATTGGTACAGACGGAGCTTTTTCTAAGGTTAGAAATAGTATGCAGGCTCTTCCTCGTTTTCAATATTCTCAATATTACATCGATTATGGATATAAAGAATTGCATATCCCTGCTGGAGAAAATGGCGAATTTCTTCTCAATAAAAATTCACTCCATATCTGGCCTAGAGGAGAATTTATGCTTATCGCATTGCCGAACATAGATGGTAGCTTTACTTGTACTCTATTTCTTCCATTTGAAGGCGAATTAGCGTTTGATGATTTGACAAATGAGGTCAAAGTTCGTGCCTATTTTGAGAAATATTTTCCCGATGCATTGAAGCTAATGCCTAAATTGGTGGGAGATTTCTCTACAAATCCTATTTCATCTTTAGTCACTGTAAGATGCTATCCTTGGCATCATAAGTCAACTTTATTGATGGGAGATGCAGCTCATGCTGTTGTTCCATTTTTCGGGCAAGGAATGAATTGTGGATTTGAAGACGTCCGAATCTTTGATGAGTTAATGGATAAGTACACGGATATGAACGAATTATTTGAAGCATATTCAAAAGCTAGAAAAGAAAATGGCGATGCTATTGCTCAAATGGCATTAGATAATTTTATCGAAATGCGAGATAAAGTTGGGATTCCAGAATTTCTCCAAATGAAACATTTGGAGCATGAAATCATGGAAAATCAGTCATATAATTATACCTCAATGTATCAATATGTTTCATTTTCTAATGAGCCATATGCTTTTGCACAAAATATTGGAAAAAAACAATATGCCATGCTAGAAGAAATGCTTGGAGATAAGGAAATAGAAGATAAAATAAAAAATAACAAAATAGATGATTATCTAAGTAGATTGAATCTATAAATATTTAAAAAAAAAAACGGATTGATACTATTCACAAACTGCATAATTACAACTAGAAATGAACTACGAAAATCTTCGTAAATTCTTAAATGAATTAACCGACATTGTATATAGAGAACGCAAAATGGTGGGATATTTTATCTTACTAGCTATCGCGCTTAAATCTATTTTTTACTTTCTAACAAAGACCGATTCTTCTTTATCAGAAAAATTGACGGTTATTGAAATTCCTAGAGAGTCTAGTGGATTTTCGAATTCAACCTATGAGCATACAGCTGAGATAGATATCTCTAAGATTCAGCATCCACTCTTTCCATTTGACCCTGCTACAGCGAGTTTTGAAGATTTGATTAAATTGGGATTTCCTCCAAAGACTGCCAATATTCTCATAAATTATCGCACAAAAGGAGGTCGCTTTTTTAAGAAAGAAGATGTTAAGAAAATCTATGGGGTTACACCTGCATTATATGCTGAAATTGAGCCTTATATCTCGATAGCTAAAGATAATAATTTCTCAAATTCACCTAACCAATCTTGGGAGAAAAAATCATTAACACCAAGTATTATAGACATAAATACAGCTTCCATCGAACAATGGAAAGCATTACCAAATATTGGGGATTATTATGCAAATAAATTTGTCAAAACAAGAGAAGGGCTAGGAGCTTTTGTCTCCATAGATCAAATCAAAGAGACCTATGGACTTGCGGATTCTACCTTTCAAAAAATAAAACCTTTTCTCAAAATTTCTAAAGGTACTATCAAGAAAATTAACATTAACGATGCCTCGATAGATGAAATTAGAAATCATCCTTATATCCTCAAATGGCAAGCAGATGACATTCTCAAACATCGCCCTATCTATGGACTAGATGATTTATTCGAACTCTATACCTTTCGAGAAAAGGAGAAATATAAATGGATAGAAACTTATTTTGAATTTTAAAATCAACACAATCTAACAAACTAGAAAATTTATATTATTAAATTCCAATTTATCTCAGCATCTTTGCATTAAAATTATTAATCACCAAAATAAAAATCAAATTATGAAATCACCATTCAAAAAAATTGTACTATTAAGTTTGATATTTTTCTTTTATCAATCTTATGCTCAAACGGTTTCCATTTCTAAAAATGTTTTAGTCACGCCATGTAACTGTAATGGAGAGGTGGAATACACGTTTAATGGATTTACTTCTTTCCCAATCACTGTTTATTATTTTAGAAATGGTTATGCCTCTACAAAGACTATATATACAAATAAAGATACATTGAAAAATATATGTCAAGGACGTTATGATTTAGAAGCTTTTACGAATAGTCAGAGTATAGGACTTGTTGAGAACTATAATATATTTACTATCACTAATATAAATATTATAAATGCAATCTGCCCTGGGTTAGGATCTATAGG
>ENA-UOYA01005103-UOYA01005103.1-activated-sludge-metagenome-genome-assembly--contig:-NODE-5103-length-10565-cov-121.938154_pt1 | contig 10565 bp, 9 predicted proteins | sample MGYA00238163_ERZ764804 | MGnify/ENA primary metagenome ERZ764804 (study PRJEB28919, sample SAMN05720223) | activated sludge metagenome | isolation source: Anaerobic digester | place: Hong Kong...
GCAAAATTATAAATAAAATTATAATAAAAAAAGATTACTGAAAGACTAAAATTAAATGTAAATTATTAAAAATAACTAAATAAATCAAATTATTATCGAAGGAATAAAAAAGTCTAAAAAAGAGTTTAAAAATAATGTGGAAAAGGGAAGAGTAATGAGAGGAAGGATAGTAGATCGATAAATTATAAATTTAGATGGGTAGCAACAAAGTATCAGCAGAGCTATATAATGTGGTACGAAGTGATGCATAAATATTTTGCCTCAGACTGGGAGACGTTGTATGTATATATGAGGTTGAGATTAAAATATATAGTAAAGCTAATATAAATAATATTTTCTTCCTCCTTAAATCATTTTTATTATTTTTTTATCACCATTTATTAGCAAATTTGTAATTTCGTCTAAAATTTCATTATGATATACAATTTAGGTAATTACAATACCATTTTAAATCAGTTCGTTGCTGAAATGAGAGATAAAAACATTCAAAATGATTCAATGCGATTTCGTACTAATATGTTTAGAGTAGGTGAAATAATGGCTTATGAAATTAGCAAACTTCTCCCTTATAAAACGATAAATGTCGAAACTCCATTAGGTATTGCCGAATCAAAAATCCTGGCAGAGCAACCAATTTTAGCTACTATTTTGAGAGCTGGCATTCCTTTTCATCAAGGCTTTTTAAATTTTTTTGATAAATCATCTTGTGCTTTTGTAACTGCTTATAGAAATCATTTGCATGGAGGTGAGTTTAATATCAATGTAGAGTATGTTAGCACCCCTTCTATTGAAAATAAAATACTTATCCTTTGTGATCCTATGCTGGCTACTGGTAATTCTATCATTCTTAGTTATAAAAAATTATTATCTCATGGTGTTCCTAAGCAATTACATATCGCATCAATTATAGCTTCTCAAACTGGAATAGATGACGTATCTAGAAATATTGACCATCCTGATTTCCATATTTGGTCTGCTGCTATTGATGAGCGACTTGATGAAAATTATTACATTGTACCTGGGTTAGGGGATGCTGGTGATCTGGCTTTTGGTAAAAAAGAATAATTAGCTTTAATTTTTATTTTAATTTAGTAGAAATATTCTCGCATGGTTAGTGTTTTAAGTTTTTTATTTAAAAACTTCTATTTACTTATAATTGCTGCTACTAAATTTATGTTTACTACTACTACAGCTAAAGTTGCGGGATTAAATTTTTATGAAGCTTTTTCTGTAACTGCTCTTGGTGGCATAATGGGTTACTTTTTCTTTTATTATCTTTTTGACGGTGTCATACGTTTATACAACATTATTTCTAATCATTACAAAAATCCTGATAAACCGCAAAAACCTAAAAAAAATGTTCCTTATAAAAAAAGAAAAAAATATGTCAAGTGGGTAAGACATTACGGTTATTGGGGATTGATAGTTTTCACTCCTTGTTTTATTTCTATTCCATTAGGAGCTTTTTTGCTTAGAAGATATTTCCCTCACAAACGTGGAAAAGATTTGATTGTTTCTTTTGCTATCGTCATATGGGCAAGTATTTATACCTTTGCTTTATATTTTAATGAAATGCTTAATATTTTATGAGAAAATTATCTTTATTATATGAAAATATTAAAATAGCTATTTCTGCTATTTTCACTCATAGAACGAGGGCTATTATAACTATTTTGATAATTGCTTTTGGTATAATGGCTTTAGTCGCCATATTATCATCAATAGATGCCATCAAAATGTCGTTTTCAGAAAGTTTTTCGCGCATAGGTGGACAAAGCTTTTCTATCACAGAATTACCACAAAATAATTCTGAAAATAAAAATGATAGAATAGAAAAAACTCCTATTTCCTACGTGGAAGCTGTAAATTTTAAAAATCATTTCGATTATCCAGCTATTGTTTCTATTTATACTACTATAGCTGATCTTTTCACTCTTCGATCTCAATATGCAGAGACTAATCCTAATATTCAATTAACTGCTGTTGATGAAAATTATCTCAAATCTTCTGGACTAACTCTCGAAAATGGCAGAGATTTTTTGCAACAAGATATAGAATCTTCTAAACAATATGTAATATTAGGTAAGGAGCTCGCTAACAATTTATTCCCTTATGAAATTGATGCTATACAAAAAGAAATTAATATTCAGGGAATTCGTTTTACTGTGATAGGAGTTTTAGAAAAAAAAGGTTCATCATTAGGTAGTAATATTGATAGGATGTGCATTATACCCATCACAACTGCAAAAAAATATTTTATCAATGCTGAAACCAGACATCGCATTAATGTGATGGTACCTGATGCTTCTAAATTGGATGAAGCAATAGATGCTGCTACAAGTCAGTTTAGGCAAATTAGAAAGTTAAGTGTAAAGCAAAAAGATAATTTCCAAATACGAAAAAGTGATTACATCGTTAATACACTTATGGATAATATTAAATATCTAAGTGGTGCTGCTGTAGTTTTAGGATTAATTACTCTTTTAGGTTCTACAATAGGTTTGATGAATGTACTGCTTGTAAGTGTTACTGAAAGAACTCAAGAAATAGGTATTAGAAAAGCATTGGGAGCAAAAAGAAGTGATATTAAAACTCAATTTTTTATTGAGAGTATCATCTTAGGACAATTAGGTGGTATCTTGGGAATAATTTTAGGAGTCTTGAGTGGTAATCTGGTAGCATATCTATTAAAAATAGGAACAGTATTGCCGTGGGCATGGATGATTTTAGGATTGGTCATTTGTTTGATTGTTAGTATTTTAGCAGGTCTTTTGCCAGCATCTAGAGCTGCTAAGTTAAATCCTATAGAATCTCTTCGTTATGAATAAATTAAAAAATAAAAATTTTATTCCTCTAATTTTATTAATAATGCTTCTAGCTACTTCTTGTAGTGTGCCAAAGATGTATCCAGATAAAAAATTTATTATTAAAAATGAAATTAAAATTAATTATGATACATTAGATACATTTCAAACAATTAATAAATCTGATTTTAATTCATTTGTTCGATTGAAACCAAATAGAAAATTCCTTTTCATTTTTAGATTTTATAGCTCTATTTATGCTTTTGCAGATCTGAAATTAGAGGATAGATCTAGTATAAAACAACAAAAATATGATGAACGAATAGCAAAGAAAAAAGAAAAAGGTAAAAAAATAAATTATGAAAGGGAACAAAAAAAATTAAATAAAGGCCTAAGAAATTATCTTTTAAATCAAGTGGGTGAACCTCCTACATTTTATGATCCACATATTTCAAAAATATCTACTGAACAGATGCAATTATTTGCTAAAACAAAAGGATATTTTTATGCAAAAGTCTCTGATAGTTTAATAATGTCTAGAAAAAATAGATATACTCTACGTTATGAGATCAATCTAGGTAGACCTTATATCATATCATCAATAGATTGGACCTTCCTCGATACCAGCATTGACCAAAATATTTTAAAAAATTTATTTGTAAAACCTTTCAATTATAACAATGTTTTTTTAATTAATAATATTAATTGGCAATATTTGAATAATTCATTTGCTTTAACAGTTCTAGATTATGCTGCAGAGCTACCATTAAAAACTGGTATTATCTACGATGAAAATTTATTAGATGAAAATAGAAATTTGCTTGCTACTCATTTGAGAAATAATGGATATTATAATTTTTCTAAAACATTTATCCAATATGAGGCAGATACTACATTAGGCAATTATAATATGCATATTAATACTTTGATTTTCCCATATCAAAAAAAACTTAACGATACAATTATTTCTTTACCTTTTCAAAAATATAAAATCAGTAAAATATATATTAATTTGGGATATAATCCATTATTGAGTAAAGAAGAGTTGAAATTAGACACTGTATTATATATTTCCACTTTGAATGCAGATACATTTTATTTTGTTTATCCAGATAATTTTTATTTTAAACCAAAAGTGATAGAAACTAAGATAACTCTTAAACCTAATCAATATTATTCTGAACAAAGAGGTTATAGGACTGAGTCGCTTTTGCTGGATATACCTATTTTTAGTAATACTCAGGTAGAATATATACCAGATTCATCGCGACAAGGTAATTTTTTAGTTGCAAATGTTAATATTAATAGATATGACTTGCAAAGATGGGGTATTGATTTTGAAACTACTACATCTAGTGGTATTTATGGAGTTAATACTACCATATCTTATCTTAATAGATCTATTTTCAATGGTGGTGAATTATTATTGTTTCAAGCCAAAGGTGGTTTAGAAGTAGAACAATTATTTAGCAGCAATAATCTTTTCAGAGCTTATTATTTCGGAGCAGATTTATCTTTATCTTTCCCAAAACTGATGATACCTTTTATAAAAAATGTTCAAACAACTGTAAATACAAAACCTAGCACTCAAATACAATTATCCTATTTATTCCAAAAAAGAATACAATATGATCGTACTCTCATCGCAGCTAGTTATAATTTGCAATTCAATGAGACCAGGTATAAATATCATCAAATTCAAGTACCATACATTAATTTAATTAAAATAAAACCTGATAGTGCTTATAGCGAAGTGATAAATTCACTCCCTAGCAGATTGAGGTATGGCTACGAAGATTATTTATCTGTAGGTGCTAGATACAGCTATACTTTATCTAATAAGTCAAAAAATAATGAAAGAACTCCATATTTATTTTTTAGGTTTAATGGAGAAACTAGTGGAGAGCTCTTCTGGCTATATTATCAAATATTCCCATTAAATACAGACCAGAAAGGAGCATTAAAAGTGTGGAATATACCTTATGCTCAATTTATAAGAACTGATGCTGATTTTAGGATATATTTCCCAGGAGAGAAAAATGTTTTATCTGTTATTAGAGCATTTATAGGTATGGGCTATCCATATAAAAATAGTATGTATATGCCTTTTGAGAGAACATACTCTATCTCTGGTCCCTCTGAAATACGTGCTTGGCCTTATAGGTCTATAGGTCCAGGTGAATATATTTCTACTAATAATAAAGATTCTTTGATAGAACGTGGTTCAGAAATTGCTGCTATTCTAAATCTAGAAACTCGATTCAAAGTATATAATTTTATTAATTTAGCTCTATTTGTAGATTTAGGTAACGGATGGTCTGTTAGGAATAATGCTCTTTATCCTGGTGGTAAATTTGAATGGAATAAATTTTATAAACAAATATATGTGGGTACTGGAGTAGGACTCAGATTAGATTTTAATATTATTGCTATTCGTTTCGATTTTGGATTTCCTGTATTTAACCCTTCTATGCCTATAGATAATAGATGGTATTCATTTAAAAAATCTATGAATAATATGAATTTTAATTTTGGCATAGGTTATCCATTCTAAAAAAATTAAAAAAATTTTTTGGCAATTCAACTTTTTATATAATTTTGCCAAGCAAAAATTAAAAAAATATGGAAGCAGAGATTATTCATTATGACATTCCATTATGGGCAATTATCCCATTTGTACTAATGCTTTTAGCTATTGCTATATGTCCATTAGCCTTCCCAGCATGGTGGGAAAAAAATAAAAATAAATTATTGGTTTCACTGCTTTTAGGTGTACCTACAGCCATATGGATGATAGCTCAAGGACTTTCATCCAATTTAGCTGATTCACTAATTTTTGACTATCTACCATTTATCATACTTCTAGGATCTTTATTTACTATTACAGGAGGAATACATTTGAGAGGTGATATAGAGGCTAAACCTGCACATAATTTAATCTTTTTAGCTTTAGGTGCTGTACTTGCCTCATTTATGGGAACTACTGGTGCAGCAATGTTGCTTATCAGACCATTAATAAAAACTATTTCAGAGAGACAATATAAAACACACACAATATTGTTTTTCATAGCTATAGTAGCTAATTGCGGTGGCTTGCTTACTCCATTAGGTGATCCTCCATTATTCTTACTTTATTTACGTGGAGCACCTTTTACATGGTTTTTTAATCTTTGGAAAGAATGGGCTTTTGTAAATGGATTATTGTTGTTAATTTATTTTTTAGTGGATACATATTATTACAAAAAGGAAGCTCCCGAAAATATTAAATTTGATAAAACAAATAAAGAACCATTAAGATTAGAAGGCAAATTAAATTTCTTGGCTCTAATAGGTATTGTTTTGTCAGTAGCTTTTTTGAATCCTCATTATATTCCAGCAATGGAAGGAAATGAATATATGAGTTTTATCAGAGAGGGTGCGATGCTATTGTGTGCTTTATTATCCTTATATTTCACTCCTAAACAAGTGAGAAAAGATAATTTCTTTACTTGGCAGCCCATCATAGAAGTAGCATTTCTGTTTTTAGGTATATTTACTACTATGGCTCCAGCATTATTATATTTAGAGTCTAATGCAGCTTCATTTGGCCTAACTCAACCATGGCAATTTTATTATGCTACGGGTGCTTTAAGTTCATTTTTAGATAATGCTCCTACTGCTATTTCGTTTTATCAATTAGCATACGGCCTGGCTAGTGCTCATCAAGGCACTTTAGTCGCTGGCATCTCCGAAGAATTATTAGCTGCTATATCTATTGGTGCAGTAATGTTCGGTTCTATGACTTATATAGGCAATGGACCTAACTTCATGGTGAAATCTATTGCCGAAGAAAACAAAATCAAATTACCCAGCTTCTTTGGCTATATGTTTAAGTTTTCATTGATAGTATTATTGCCAGTTTATATAATTTCACAATTATTATTTATATAAAATTTAACATTGCAATAAAAAAAGGGGCATATATGCCCCTTTTTTTATTGTATGCTTATCTACAGCAATAGATTTTATGTTTATTAATGATATGGTGTTTCACCATTCTGATTATTGTATTTATGAAAATGGGAAAACAGTGCTTTATCAACTTTAGCAGTTGTCTGAAATACTTAGTACAATCTCAGAAGAAAATCAAGGTTGTCTATCCCGATTAAATTAGGTGTACAATATTTGTATATTTTATTATTTATCCTCGTTTATTAAATCATCAATCTCATCTAAATGTAATTTAAAATGTCGAAGAAAATCGATAATCATTGCTCTAAGAGAAATATTATCATAATTTGATTCTGAAACCCATTCATTATCAAGCTTTGTAGGGTCGACATTTAAAATCAAATGGACTATATGTAAATGAGAATATTTCCACAGTTGAATCATATTTTCCCATTTTTCATCTTGATAGTTTTGAATTGCAATCCACTTGTCATTATTGCCATTTGTTGCATAGTTCGGGAATATAAACGGACTCTTTTGATATTGTAAATGAACAATCCGATGTGTATTATTTGATGCAGAATCAATCATATGCCCAAGAATCTGTTTGATTGTCCTGTTTTGAATATTGCGTCTTTGAGTTATTAAATCATTTGACAAGCCACTTAATTTCGGCTCCCACTCATCTATCAAGATTAATATTTCTTGAACAATTGGTTCAAATTCTTTTATCATAATACTAATATTTTTCGCTATAAAACCTTTAAAATTATTACATTCTTAATTAAAGTTTTTATAGCATTACTACTAACTTATATATAAATAATAAAATATTTTTTAAAATAGAGCCTAATCTAATACGCTCGAGCAAAAAGTACTCTATGTTTAGATGGATTTCCTGTAAGTATGCAAGTGCCATTTTCTGATTTTACATCTAATGGTATTAGCCTGATAGTAGCTTTAGTAAGTTCTTTAATTTTTAATTCTGTTTCAGTAGTACCGTCCCAATGCGCCCACACGAAATTGCCATTTTCTATTTTTTCTACAAACTCATCCCAATTGTCAGCATAATAAGTGCGAGTTTCTCTATAAGCAAGAGCTTTATTATATAAATTTTGCTGAATGTTTTCAAGATAATTTTTAACATTTTCTACAATATTTTCTTGCGAAAAGATTTGTTTTTCACCAGTGTCACGTCGAGCAAATTCTATAGTGTTATTAGCTAAATCTTTAGGACCTAGCGCTAGTCTGAGAGGGACTCCACGCATTTCCCATTCTGCAAATTTCCACCCTGGTGAGTTATCATCACTATCATCCAGTTTCACTCTAATGTTATTATTTAATAATTGGTTTTTGATATTATTTAATTTTTCCAAGACCAAAGATTTTTCTTCCTCAGTTTTAAATATAGGTATTAAAATTACTTGAGTAGGAGCTAATCTTGGTGGTAATACTAGACCTTTGTCATCGCTATGAGTCATAATAATAGCTCCTATTAATCTAGTAGAAACTCCCCAACTAGTAGCCCACACATATTCTAATTCATTATTACGATTAAGGAATTTCACATCAAAAGCTTTTGCAAAATTTTGTCCTAAAAAATGACTTGTTCCAGCTTGAAGAGCTTTGCCATCTTGCATCATTGCTTCTATACAATAGGTCTCTTCTGCTCCTGCGAAGCGTTCATTAGCAGTTTTTATGCCTTTTATTACTGGTATAGCCATGTAATCTTCAGCAAATTTTGCATAAATATTTAGCATACGTTCAGCTTCTTCTATGGCTTCTTGCCTTGTAGCATGAGCAGTATGTCCTTCTTGCCATAGAAATTCTGTTGTTCGTAAAAATAATCTAGTACGCATTTCCCATCTTACTACATTTGCCCATTGATTGATTAATAATGGTAAATCTCGATATGACTGAATCCAATTTTTATATGTACTCCAGATAATCGTCTCCGAAGTAGGACGCACTACTAGCTCTTCTTCTAATTTAGCATCTTCATCTACTATAAGTCCACGTGAATTAGGATCTTTCTTTAATCTGTAGTGCGTTACTATAGCACATTCACTAGCAAAGCCCTCTACATGTTCTGCTTCTCTACTAAAAAATGATTTAGGAATAAATATAGGAAAATATGCATTAGTATGTCCTGTATCTTTAAACATTTTGTCTAGAGCAGATTGTATGTTTTCCCATAAACTAAAACCATAAGGCTTTATCACCATACAACCTCGTACAACCGAATTTTCTGCTAAATTTGCATGCTCTATAATATCTAAATACCATTGAGAATAGTCTTCATTTCTCGGTGTTATAGCTTTTTTCATATCAGTATTTTAATTAAATATTTTGCAAAATTATAATTTATAGTTTAATTGACAAGAATTTAAAAATCAAATAATTTTACCTTTTATATTATAAACACTGACTCTATTTCATAAAATCTGCTAAATATTTTCTTTATAATATCGATGCAAAGACTAATATTTACTTCAATATCTGAATTTATTACTATAAAATAATGAATTTTTTTGAATATTTTTTGTAAACTAATCATTAATAATTCGTAAACATTTTATATTTTTAATTTAATTTTGTAAAAAAATAATTATGAAAAGGAATATTTTAATTATAATAGTTTTGAGTATTATTACGTTGAGCTGTGTGCCAGCCAGACAATATGAAGATGAAAAAGCTAAACGACAAAGCTTAGAAGCAGATTTGCAACAACTACAACAAAATTATTCAACTGTAGAAAATAAAAATAAAGAACTCGAGGCTAGAATAGCTGAATTAGAAAAAGAAATTAAATATTTAAAACTTGATACCTTAAACTCTGGAATAGCATATAGGAAGCTAACTACAGAATATGATAAACTTTTGCAACTTTATGAAATATTAGATAAGAAAAATAAAGAATTATTGCAAACCAATGTGAATGAAACTCAAAAAATTAGCAATGAGCTTTCGATGACTAAAGAACAATTAGAAGCTAAAGAAGCACAATTATTAAAATTAGAACAAGAGCTGAATAATAAAAAACAAACTTTAGATAAACTAGAACAAGAACTGACAGAAAAAGAAAAACGAATTGTTGAACTAGAAAACATGTTAGCACGTAGAGATAGCACACTAAAAGATTTAAAAAACAAAATATCATCTGCTTTGTTTAATTTCGAAAATAAAGGATTAAATGTAGTAATGAAAAATGATAGGATATATGTTTCTCTAGAAGAAAGTTTAATGTTTCCATCGGGTAGCTGGGCTGTAGATAAAAGAGGTGAGGAAGCACTTTCGCAATTAGCAAAAGTTTTAGAAGCGAATCCTGATATTAGTATTTTAGTTGAAGGGCATACTGATGACGTGCCATATAGAGGACGTGGAGAAATAAAAGATAATTGGGACCTCAGTGTAATGAGAGCAACTGCTGTAGTAAAAATATTATTACAAAAGGCTAAAATAGATCCTTCTAGAATAACTGCTGCTGGCAGAGGAGAATATGCACCTGTAGATCCTGCAAAAACAGCTGAGGCTAGACAAAAAAATAGACGTACAGAGATTATACTTACTCCCAATATGGACGAACTTTTAAAAATCCTAAATACTACTGATTAAGTATAAATATATAAAAATATAAATATTCTTCGATTGCATTAGATGTTTAATTAATTTTAGTACTGTGAATTTAAAAGAAATGATTAAGTATCTTATTAGTATTCTAAAATGTCGATGAGTTTATACAGTTAAAAGTTTAAACAAAAAAAACTAAATTTTCATTATTTAATAGGGTAAACTTTAGGATATTTGTATTTAAACTCATATTTTTCGATA
>ENA-UOYA01005106-UOYA01005106.1-activated-sludge-metagenome-genome-assembly--contig:-NODE-5106-length-10562-cov-3.432378_pt1 | contig 10562 bp, 11 predicted proteins | sample MGYA00238163_ERZ764804 | MGnify/ENA primary metagenome ERZ764804 (study PRJEB28919, sample SAMN05720223) | activated sludge metagenome | isolation source: Anaerobic digester | place: Hong Kong...
CGAGATACAGGCATGTGACTGGAGTTCAGACGTGTGCTCTTCCGATCTGGCCGACAATGGCGATCTTCTGCCCGGGTTCAACTTTGGCGTTGAAGTCATTGATAACGATCTTATCAGGATTGTAACCAAAATGCACATTTTTGAATTCCACCCGGCCTTCCACGTGATCAAGCACCAGCGGGGCGGCGGTATCGGGCGTCTCTTCCGGTTCATCCATAAACTCGAACACGCGCTCAGCCGCGGCCGCGGCTCCCTGCAGAACGTTGGAGGTGTTGGCGATCTGGCCGATGGGTTGGGTGAACGAGCGCACATACTGGATGAACGCCTGAATGTCGCCCACCGTGATCATCTGTTCCGCGGCCAGGTAACCGCCCAGCACGCACACCACCACGTAGCCCAGGTTGCCGATAAAGTTCATGATCGGCATCATCATGCCTGACAGGAATTGCGATTTCCAGGCCGAGTTGTAGAGGGTGTTGTTGAGCTGGTTAAAAGTCTCGACGCTTTTCTGTTCACCGTTGAAGGCCTTGACCACGACATGACCGCCAAACATCTCTTCCACGTGGCCGTTGACATGCCCCAGGTATTCCTGTTGAGCTTTGTAGTACTTTTGCGAGCGCTTGACCACCAGGCTGATAATTACCGCCGAAAGCGGCACCACCAGCAGGGTGACCAGGGTCATCAGCCAGTTAATTGAAAACATCATCACCATCACGCCCAACATGGTGATCACCGAGGTGATGATCTGCGTCAGGCTCTGGTTGAGTGTCTGGCTGATGGTATCCACATCATTAGTCATGCGTGAAAGCACCTCGCCGTGGCTGGTGCCGTCAAAGTAACGCAGCGGCATGCGGTTGATCTTGGCGGCGATGTCTTTGCGGAACTTGTAAGTGATGCGCATGGACACATCCGTCATGATCCAGCCCTGGATGTAGCTAAACAGGGCCGAGATGACGTACAGAAACACCAGGCTGAGCAGTACCTGGCCGATGTAATCGAAATCAATGCCCGTGCCGGTACCGGCGATCATAGCCATCACACCTTCAAACAGCCTGTCGGTGGCTTTTGCCATAATCTTAGGACCGATGATTGAAAAGACCGTGGACGCGTTGGCGAACAAGAGAACGATGCCAATCGCGACTTTGTATTCCGCGAGAACTTTCAGCAGGCGGTTGATCGTGCTTTTGAAATTCTTTGCCTTTTCACCGCCGCGCATGATGGCAGGACCGCCGCCGGGACCGCCGCCAGGCCGGCGTAATTGTCGAGAGGGTTGAGGTTGGGAATGCATACTCATGCCAGTTCCTCCTTGCTGAGCTGCGACAGCGCGATTTCACGATAAGTCTCGCAGCTTTCCATTAATTCGTGGTGCACCCCTGTCCCCACCACTTTGCCTTCGTCCAACACCACGATCTGGTCAGCGTTTTTAATGGTCGCGATACGCTGCGCCACAATCAGGATGGTGCTGTCGCCGGTGGTGTCTTTCAGCGCTTTACGCAGCGCCAGGTCGGTCTTGAAATCCAGGGCCGAGAAACTGTCGTCGAAGATATACACCGGCGGTTTCTTCACCAGCGCGCGGGCGATGGCCAGGCGTTGTTTTTGACCGCCCGAAACATTGGAGCCGCCCTGCGAAATTTCAGAGCGCATACCGTCCGGCATGGTTTCAATGAATTCGCTGGCCTGGGCAACCCGCGCGGCCTGCGCCAGGGTTTCTTCGCTGGCGCCTTCATCGGCGTAGCGCAGGTTGCTCTCAATGGTGCCGGTGAAGAGCAGCCCTTTTTGCGGGATGTACCCGATCTGTTCACGCAGATCTTTCTGATTCAATTCACGGATATCAATACCATCTAAACGAATGGCGCCTTCGGTCACGTCATAGAAACGCGGGATGAGGTTCACCACGGTGGATTTACCCGAGCCGGTTGAGCCGATGATCGCGGTGATCTGGCCAGGCTGCGCGGTGAAATTGATGTCATGCAGCACGTCTTCTTCGGCGCCGGGGTAGCGGAACGAGACATGCTCAAATTCCACCTGGCCCTTGACCGGTTTCGCGAGTGCTTTGGGTTGCCTGGGATCAACGATGACCGGAGACACTTCCAGCACATCGGCGATACGCCCGGCGGACACGGAGGCACGCGGCACCATGATAAACATGATCGACATCATCAGGAAGGACATAACCACCTGCATGGCGTATTGGATGAAAGCCATCATGCTGCCAACCTGCAAGGTGGATTCGGCCACCTGGTGCGCACCCACCCAGATGATTGCCAGTGTAAGGCTGCTCATGAGCAGCATCATCAACGGCATCATTACCACCATGATGCGGTTGACAAACAGGCTGGTGCTGGTGAGGTCTTTGTTGGCTTTGTCAAACCGATTTTCTTCAAACTGCTGATTGTTGAAGGCGCGGATGACCATCATGCCCGACAGGTTTTCACGCACCACCAGGTTGAGGCGGTCAATCAGGCTCTGGATGATCTTAAACTTGGGCAGCGCAATCGAGAACACGGTGATGATCAGGCCTAACAGAATGACCACCGCCAGGCCGATCAGCCAGGACATTGAAACTGACTGGTTCACAGCGCGGATGATGGCGCCCACGCCGATGATGGGGGCATAGAAGATCATGCGCAAGGCCATGATCACCAGCATCTGCACCTGGGTCACATCGTTGGTGCTGCGTGTGATCAGCGACGCGGTGGAGAACCTGTCAAACTCCACCTTGGAGAAGCTTTCTACCTTGGTGAAAAGCGCCTGACGCAGGTCGCGCGCCAGGCCAGCGGCCACGCGGGCCGATATGAAACCCACCGCGATGGTGCAGATGGTGAAAAGCAACGTCACCAGCAGCATCAAACCACCCACACGCAGAATATACCCGGTCTGAATCGCGGTGGTATCCATGCCCAGGGCGTTGTATTCGGTTTTCACCACCGGGATGGCGGACTGCAGCAGCATGCTTTCCGTCATGGAAGCAAAAGTTTCGTCAATTTTTGTTGTGATTTGCGATTTCACCGCGGCGGGAAGCTGCTTGACGTAAGAAAACACATCCACTCCGGCAGGCAGTTTGGAAAAGTCCATGCCGCCCTGGGCGAATTGCTGCGCCTTGGCAGGGTCGGCGATCGCCGCTTCGATGCCGCTGACAGTCAGCAGCCCTTTCGCCATCAGCGGCTCGAGCTGTGTAAGCGCAGCCGTGTCGGTGGTTTTCAACACGTACACGGCCTGATCCGCCAGGGTGGGGTACTGGCTGAGAACCGCCTGGTAATTGGCGCTGTTTTTATCCACCAGCTGGTATGCCGCCAAAACACTGACCTGGTCGGTATCGCTCATCAAAGCCAGCACCTTATCCATTTGGGATTGGCGGATGGCGCTGGGAACAGCAGACTCAATACCATTCTTCTGGATACCAGTATTGATGATTTTGGACATATAATCTGGCAGCGCCAGTTCCGATTGAGCCTGGATGAACAGCAGGACAACCGCCAGGAGGATTAGCCCAATGTAAGGCTTTAAGTATTTGAGTAAACGCATCATTGTACTCAGTCCCTCCAATAAAATTCGATCCCCGGCGCGGCCAAACAGAAATCCTTTCTGTTATCGCGCCAGGAAACGATGATCGGTCGAGAAAAGAACTACTTCTCGTCCTCGATATGAACCGGACATTCCAACTTAGTGAACATGGCGAGCTGGATTTTCTTTAACATTTTGATCGTCTGCTCGAGTTCCTCGTCGGAAAAATCCTTAAAGAGCGTAGTAACCGACCCAATCCGGCTGGGCGCGCTTTTTTTGACAAACTCGCGGCCGGCGTCAGTGATAAACAGCCGGTAGATACGCCGGTCGTGGGGATCGCTCACGCGGCGGATCAAGCCCTGATCTTCCAGGCCAGCGATGTGCGAGCTGATGGTGTTTTTACTGACCCGCTGCATGTGGCTGAGCATGGTGGGGGTCAGACCACGGTTGTGCAGTTCCTCGTCCACCGACAGGCGCATCAGGATGGCAAAACGCGGCCCGGATACGCTTTCTCCATCAAGACTCTGGTTGACCACCACATCGCACAGGGTGGACAGGCGGCGAATCGTCTCGATCAGTTCATAACCGAGCATGTTCTGTTCGCCAGAAATCCGCATCACATGCTGGCGGATACGCTGTTCGATTTCTTCCATGCGCTGGCGGCGTTCTTCCGGCGTTAGTCGGATAAATTCTTTCATAGCACCTCTTTAGGATAGTTAGACGTGGAACTATAATACGCCGAACCAAAACTGTCCAGAGGTGAAAAGGCGATTCATACAAAGGATTAACAATCTGCGCGGTCTTTGTTCGCCCGGCCGCCAAACTTCGCAAAAATTTATCTCTCGCAAAGCCGCAAAGATCGCGAAGAAGAAAAACTTTGTTCGCGTCGGTCTCCAGACCGTGCGCGCTCTTGAGTCGGGTGGTACTGCCCGGCACAGGCAACCCGCCATCATCGCCGCCCGGGCTTCGACAGGCTGAACCGGCGGGCAAAAATCTTTATAAATCCATCACCATGTGGATATCATTAGGCTCGAGGGCGAATAGCTCCGGGTTAACATCCTGAGTCGGGATAAAACCCCGCGAGCGGTAGAAACCGACCGCCGATTCAGACTCGGTGGCGGAGACATACAGCCTGGCATGCCCATCGGCCGCGGCCTGCTGGCGCAGCAGCGCGAACAGCCCGGCGGCGACGCCCATGCGGCGGTGATCGCGGCTGACGAATAACGCGGCCAATTGGGCGGTATCCGCGGTGAGGTGCGGGCGGTAAACGATCACCCCCGCCATCCGCTCCCCATCAAAGGCGCCCCAGGCTTTCACCCCGGGCAGCTTTTCTATCACCAGCCAGGTGCTGTCGCGCCAATCGGCCTCGGTTTGCCAGCGCGGGCGGTTCCAAACCACGGGTCGGGCTTTTACTTCGCCGTCTTCCCAGAATAAAATCGCCTCACCATGCTCCGAAACGTCGATATCGAGTATGTGCTCGGAAAGTTCTTGCAGTGTAATCTCGCGGTAAACAATCATCAATATTTTCTCCTAAGGCAGCGGATGTTGTTTAAAAAAATCCCACATGAGCCGGGTGGCGTCCGCGTCCATGCTGGCGTGGCCAAACTGGTCTTCCGGCGGCGGGTATGGGCTGCCCGGCCAGGAATGCCCGCCTTCCGCGACGGTGTAGAGGATCACATCCGCACCGCCGATGCAGTTGGTGTATTGTACCCCCGTCACTTCGCCCAGGGCTGGCAATGTCAGCGGGGTTTCGGCGCAGCCGTTGCGCTGCGCCAGGGCGGCTGTCCACTCCGGGATGTTAGGCGTGCTGAAACTGTAAGTGCTGGCCGGGGAGCCTTCGTACGGCACAGTCGGGTCGGCGGTGCCGTGAATGATGATAGCCGGCACCGGCCGGCTGGGATTGCATTTTTCCCAGGGCGTGTGGTAGGCTCCCGACACCCCGCCAAAGGCGGCGATGCGCTCCGACAGCGTGCAGGAGAGCAGGAATGCCATGCCTCCGCCGTTGGAATGCCCGTTGGCGTAAATCCGCTTTGGATCAAGGGTGTAATCGCGGCTCAACTGGTCAATCAGGTCGGACACAAAATCCACATCGGAGGTTCTCCCATCCCATACATTGGACCAGCTTTTTGGCGAGCCGGTGGCTTCGGGATAGACCACGATGAAGTTTTCCTGGTCGGCCAGTTTATTCCAGCCGCTGGTCGCTAAAATATCCTCCGGTTTGGACCCATAACCGTGAAAGCTGATCACCAGTGGTGTGGGCGTGCCGGGTTGGTAGCCGGCGGGCACGTGGATCAGATAGGAACGGATTTTACTGTGAGAAATGATGAGGCCGCTGGTGCGGTTGAGTGGTTGGCGGCTCAACAGGATGTAGCCCGCCACCGCGGCCACAACAATCACGACCAGGCCAATCAACCAGATCAGACGCCGGGTTGATTTTGGTTTCACTTCACGCATTTCGCCTCCCCTTGTTTGAAGTCCGCTAAGGCATCCAGTTAATGACGCCATCCGAGTTTTGCTGTTCGAGCCAGGGCCAGAATTCGTCCGGCTGGCGGATACCCGCTTCGAGCACCGCGCGGTACACCTGGATGCCCATCACCTTGCGGCCTTCGGGCACAGCGTCTTTGATGCGCAGAATGGCGGCGCGGGTTTCCGGCGTCAGCAGGGCGCTGACGCGCTCGGCGACTTTTTCAAAGTAACCCACATAAGCCGAATCCGGCAGAAAATGGATCATGTCGATCTGCCAGGTATCGCCCCGCGCGTCAAGATATTTGGCGTGCCATTCAACACAGCGGTCCACCTGGTCTATATAGTTAATAAACCTGGACGAGAGGAAGCGCGGATTTTCGGCCAGGCGGGCCATGGCGGTGAAGCTGTCCGCCAGGACAAACGGGTTGGTGTAGATGTGAAAATCAATGTCGCGGTGATTCATCATCAGGCCGGTTTTCAGCGAACCGACCAGGTTTATCGTCGCGCCAATACTTTGCCAGGTTTCGATCACCCGGGTTTCAGCGACGATCTCCCAGGCCTGTTGCTGCAGCGCGTCTGAACGCGCGAAGATTGTGTCCATGTTTTCCTCTTAAAAATAAATTACGCGCAAACCAGCTCTTGTAGCCGGGTGACCGCCGCCATGATCACCCCTTTCCTGATCATGGCTGACCAAAAACCGTCACAAAACCGCTCCCCACGGCAGCAATACCATAATAGTTCAGCGGCTGCCTGGAGCGAGGCCTGCCGGATTTGAGTTGGATCCTTGACCAGGCGCGAACATTCATCTCTGTCGTACTCCTCAAGTGAGGAACAAATCATCGCCGCTTCCAGGAAGAATCTTTCCACAACACGGGAATACTCCGGATGCGGCAGCGTTAATCTCCCGTCACGTTGTGAATAGTGCCAATGGACGATCTCGAATCCATCCGCGTAAAGGATCGGCAGGTAGCGCGCGAGGCTTTCCACCTGTTCTGGCGTGATTGAAATTGGGTTAGACATCCACTGCTCGATATCGGTAGAGGCTATTCTTTTCGCCTTAGTTTGTAGATGATATCCGCCACCGCCATCAGCACCCCCCAGTCCAATCATACTGTAGCCAAAAGTCTGGTGGTCACCGAACAGAACGCCGGCCAAAATCATACCAAAAGACAATCCGGCTAACGGGGTGAGCTGGTTTCCTTTCGAGCGCCGTCCAACCAGGATGAAGGCGACGGCCAGCACCAGCAGCGTGACCAGGGCGATTGGGATAAAGGCTTGAGATGTGTTCATAAACTCTCCGTGAGAAAGCCTGCGGTGAATGACACGAACAACTCAATCCTAATCCTAGACGAAACCCGCGCGAGAAGCAAGCGGTTTCCAGAATGGTATTTTTGATCAATATCCCCCAGGACGCAAAACGCGCGCCCAACCCGCGCGCGTTTGCGTCAAACCCAAAATCCAGGCAGCCTGCTCACAGCTACGCCCTCTGGCGGTGCTCCTGGGCGCAGCAGTAATAGTCAGGTTGTTCTTTTTTCACCGGCCCAAAAATACGGTCCAGCAAAGACCTGTGTTCTTTCGTTACCGGCTGAGACGCCGGATAGTAATCCGGCATACCGCGGCGGTTGTTGCGCATCTCGTTTTCGCGTTCCAACTGGCGTTCCCACTCAACGACACTGTTGATGATCTGATTGTTAAACATTGTTTACCTCCTGTTAACGTGCAACCGGTTGCATTTCGGTTGAAAAAAAAGCTGAACTCAGCATCAAGCTGATTTTCGCACCACCAGTTCCACGGGCAGAGTCACATTTGTGATCACCCCGGTCTGGATATATTGGATCAGGTTTTCCGCCAGCAGTTTGCCTGCCAGCTGGATGTTTTGCCGTATGGTTGTAAGCGGCAGATTGTTAAAGTAAGCCAGCGAAATGTCGTCGTATCCGACCACAGCGATATCTTCCGGGACACGCTTTCCGCTTTTTTGGATAACGTCAATGGCGCCAATCGCCATCAGGTCGCTGCACACAAACACCGCGTCGAGGTCAGGGTCTTTCTCCAGCAGCTCTTTCATACAGGTTATGCCAGACTCATGCGAGTAATCGCCGTACACGACCCGCTTTTCGTCCACACCGAGCCCGGCGGCTGCCAGAGCGCTTTCGTAGCCCTGGTAGCGGTGCTGCACTTCCAACTCGTAGTCTGAACCGCCGATAAACGCGACACGCCGCCGGCCCAGGCGCAGTAAATGTTCAGCGGCGAGCCTTCCGCCTTCAAAGTTATCTCCAGCGACCGAGCACACATGATATTTGGTGGCCGGGACTCCCCAAATAATAAAGGGAGCCTGGGCGTCAACCATCGTTTTAATGTACGCTTGCTTGCGGCATGAAGTCATCAAAACAAACCCGTCCACCCGCCCGCTGTCCAGGTATTGGTTCACCCAGGACGTTTCCCGCGGGTTGACATTGATGATCAGGGTGTCGTATCCCAGGGAGTGCGGCCCGTTGACAATCCCGTTCATCAATTCCATCCCAAACAGATCTTCGCCCAGGCAGCTTTCCATGTGATAGACATGGGTGACAAAAGCGATGGTGCGGCTCTGTCGCATACTTAAGCTGCGCGCCGGAGCGTGCATGTGAAAATTATGCTCCCGGGCGATAGCCTGGATACGGTCTTTGGTCTCCTGTCGGAGAAGAGGGCTGTTGTTTAAAGCGCGAGAGACCGTCGATTTTGAGACGTTTGCCAACCGGGCGATATCTTCAATGGTTTGGACAGTCTTCGTACTCATTCTTCGTTCCTCTTTATGCAACCGGTTGCATTATAGCAAATATAAAAAAAAGAGTCAAGAGGGAATTTTCACAATGTCTTGTAAAGAATTATCAATATCAAAAGCCGCAATTTCACCGGAACCGCACACCAGTGTCATTGACCTGCGTACGCGATTCCGTCCACCATCACCAGACAGTCCGGGTCAAAAAATTCAGTGGTGGCGGTCATGCGGGCTGGAAAGCGATCATTATCGAAATACTTCGCGAACTGTTTCTCCATCGCCGGCAGGTCCTCGATGCGTTTGAGCCACACGTTGACCTTCACCAGGCTCTCTAACCCCAGGCCGAAAGCGGCCAGGTCGGCGCGGATATAGTTGAACGTGCCGTCGAGCTGAGCGGCTAAATCCTCGCCAAAACCGCGGTGGAGCGCCAGGTAAACCGTATCTCCGGCTTTGACCGCCGTTGAATAACTATAAGGGGTGGGCCTGTAAAGGATTGTTGACATTTTATCCTCGCAAAAGATAACCCGTCCTTCCGGACGGGTTGATGAATGCAATAACGATCCGTCGTGACTCACTATACCTGAGAAGTGCAGTGGGGGCAGCGGGTAGCCTTCTCGGGAATATCCGACAGGCAGTAGGGGCACTTCTTGGTCGCCGGGGCTTCGACTGGCTTGGGTTTCTGCAATTTATTGATGGCGCGGATGATGAAGAACAACACGAGGGCAATCAACAGAAAATCAATGATCGTGTTGATAAACACGCCGTAATTGATGGTCGGCGCGCCGGCTTCCTGGGCAGCCGCCAGGGTGGTGTAGCCCTTACCGGAGAGATCGATGAACAGGCTGGAAAAATTCACCTGGCCCAGCAGCGCACCAATGGGCGGCATAATCACGTCATTCACCAGCGAAGTGACAATTTTGCCGAACGCGCCGCCGATGATGATACCGATGGCCAGGTCAATCACATTGCCCCGCAGGGCAAATTCCTTGAACTCTTTCCACATGGTCAGCCTCCCTCACAGAACAAGTTAATTCATTATAGCAACAAGTTGTGAAATGCCAACCAGGTCACGTAATTATAGATCCGCGTGTGGCTGTAAAGCCGCCTTGACGGCTTTCCATTTCTCGGAAGGGATGGCCACCATGTAGGCTTTCCAATCCAGCTCTTCGAGCGAAGTCACAACCGAGAGCAGGTCATCCATGCGCGAGAGGCGGTAACCGGCGGGAGAAAGCGCCTCCCAAGCGGCGCGCGCTGATTCCGGTCCATGCAGCTCGACCAGAAGGGTGGGGCGCGCCTGGTTTAGCAGACGTTCCATGCCTGTAAAGGCCAGCACCTCGCCGCCTTCGATATCCATCTTGATCACCTTTGGTAGTGGGTGTTGCTGCAGATAAGCGAAATCATCCAGCGCCAGGGCGTCGATTTCAATCGCTTCGCGGTAGGTGGTATCAGTGCGGCCCGCGGAACCCTCGGCTTTGCCCATGCTGGTTGAAGAATGCACCCAGAAATGTGTCTTGCCGGACTGATCCACCACGGCAGCGGGCACCACCTCCACCGGCAAGGCCGGGTTGAGCGCCAGGTTGGCCTGCATACGCGAAAGGTTGGCCGGCAGCGGCTCGAACGCGAAAACCTTGCCGCCCGGCTGAGCCGCGCGCGCCAGCAGCAGGCTCACATAGCCAATGTTGGCGCCCACGTCGTAAACCACATCACCCGGGCGCACCAGCTGGCGCACTGCGGCCTGCAGCTCCGGTTCGTAGGTGCCCAGCCAGTAGTCTTTTTCGGTTTTCAGGTTCAGGTGAACCGTCACGCCTTCCAGACCGCCGGCCGCCACCTCCAC
>ENA-UOYA01005107-UOYA01005107.1-activated-sludge-metagenome-genome-assembly--contig:-NODE-5107-length-10560-cov-157.001904_pt1 | contig 10560 bp, 8 predicted proteins | sample MGYA00238163_ERZ764804 | MGnify/ENA primary metagenome ERZ764804 (study PRJEB28919, sample SAMN05720223) | activated sludge metagenome | isolation source: Anaerobic digester | place: Hong Kong...
TATAACAGAAGCTTTCACACAAACAAAGCAAGATACCGTAAAGGTACTGGAAGAGCTTGTACCGGGAAGGAGCAAGGAAAATGCAGCAGGTTGAATTTGAAGCAGAAATAGCTTGAGCATTGTGCAAAGTACCAAGATCCGAAGGATGGGAATAGGCATCAAAGTGTGGTGAGAAATGGATGCGAGCCAGAACGAACAATCCTCACCGGTGCAGGACCTATTTCAATTCGTCGGCCATAATTGGACGACAGGGTACTCGCCAGTCGTGGTGAGGAACGTTTTAGTAGCAGGATACTGGCGAAGTTCATGAGGAGAGCAGCAAGTATCGATTCACTAATACCGGTACTATATCTCAAAGGAATATCCAGTGATGATTTTCCCACTGGGCTCGAAGCCATACTTGGTCCTGATGCAAAGGGATTATCAGCATCCAGAGTAGTAAGACTAAGAGAGGTATAGTAAAAGAATATGGAGAATGTACAAAGCGAAACTTAAGTGAAAAGCACTATGTGTATATATGGGGCTCTTTTGGGGGAGCTATCATGCATCGCCTGGCAGCGAACAAACACTTCGAAACTATATTCATTTTGCCGATATAGTGGCGAGTATGTTTTGCGTTTTTCTTTTCTCTATCCCAGGTGACAGTATCTTCATATACATAGGTTAGCCCGTGGATCACTGGATTCTTTGTGGCATGACAAGCTCCTCTCATTGATATATTGTATACTATTGATAAGAAGATATTAGATATTATTATCTTGTAACGCTATTAGTTAATGATATCCTTGGCATAATTTTTCGGGGAATGAAGGATATAAGGCTGCATTGGTATACTTTAGGTATTTTCAGCACGGCTAGTACGCTCCGCCACACTTAGAATTGATGATGAGGCAACGCGACTTCTTGATGACAACCAATGCACATATTAAGATGCATAAATATGAAAGCGAAAAAAAGCTCGATTATAGTTTATCTCTGTTGCTCTTTTATGGTAGCCTGTACCTTGTCAGACTTACCAGATATACCGCCTGTAGCAACAGAACTTCCTTGTGACCCGGAAGAGATAGAGAGGATTGGTAACCGTTTTGGAAGCTGGACAGATGTCAACGGAAAGCAACAGTTCCACGGCGGGATCGACTTTTGTCCTTATGAAGGCAAGACAGCCACATTTTACGCAATTGCAGATGGCACAGTTGCAACCGTCAACACAGACACAAAACTAGGCTTAGATGGCGATAAGGGCGCTATAAACTATCGTATCGAGATTGCAATTTCAAAACATGTCAAGGTTGATTATCATTTCGAGGTCGGAGTCGATGAGATAACAAGGAAACCAATTACTCTAGAAGAGGTGAAAGCCAATATCCTCGTAAAAAAAGGACAGACTGTGAAAGCTGGAGATCAAATTGGCATTATTCCTTACTATGAGGGTGGTAGCCATGTTCATTTTAGTGTTCATGACGAAAAATATGGTGGCGAGACACCAGAAATGCCAAGCCCGCTTAGCTACTTCGAGCCTTCGGTGGCAGAGAAACTAAAGGCCATGGATGTTTTATGGGAGAATTGAGTGTCTTCCTTAGAGAAATAAAATGATACCTGTGGGCGTTTGCCCTGCAGGATTTCCGCGCCGTCATGACTATGATGATACTTATTAATGAAGGGCTGCCGCTTTATAGAAATTCGTTTCATGGCAGCCCTTCTTTGCCTATCTGCTTATCTGCTCCAGGCTGAAGATTCTACGGTGAGTTTTGTCATCGATTGTAATGTGCTCTCTGTGAGTTCAATTGCCTCTTGCCAATGTTGCATCGAGAAAACGTCGAGTAGCATTTGAGCATCCATCGATTTTCCCGATGCTTTAAGATTCATGTACTGCTTCTCCATTTTAGGCATTGCTTCAAAAAGAGTTGCTTCATAAGGGTCGAATATTTCCCTTATACCGTCGTGATATGTTTTATAGCATCCAAATGATATTTTGGAGATTTGAAGGAACTTTGAACCTACCTCAGGGGTAGCATATCGTGAATCCTCTGCGGACGCCCCTACATAGAAAGGCACAAAGAGGCTATCACATGGCTGACAATACGCATGGAGCATCAAACCAAGCTCATTCCGAACATCAGGTCGGGCGACCAAAATTGTGGTAGCAGCGGTACTACCTTCAAAGGCATGATGGCAGATTGACCGTGGGAATATCGATACCTCTACAGTATCTACCGTACTTGCGTATTATAGAGAGTCTCCACAGCGGGCCGTGAGGCAAAATTTTCATTATCGGAAGGATAAAGCTCGATTGTGCCATAGACTGCTCTAAAATTTATCTTTTGGGTGTTTGGGACATTCCTACTCAACCACCCTTGTGCCTGTGCATAGGTGATAAGGTCATCGGAGCAAATTTCATAATCATCGGTGATCTGGAATTGATTTGTCCTTACCGTGTAGCAGTTTGTATACCGCCGCGCGACCCATTGTTTGTTTGCGATCTCGACGATCCAAAGCTCTTGGGGATCCCCAATTTCAAACATGATGGAATTCCAGGCTTGACCATATTTTTCAGTGAGCTTTGTGAGTATTTCAACTCCTTCACGTGCTGTCCTCGCTCTTTCCAAAATATTAGCCTCTATGGGCAAAATGCTTCATAGTGCCTTTGGATTGCTTCATTAAAGCCATTTGCTTTACAAATTTCTCAGTCTATAATTAAATCCAGGATTCCTCCTGATGTTCGCCATCACACCTTATCATGCCAAATACTTTGCCTGGGATTTGACCCGCCATGCGCCCGAAGGGCTCGACCGCCTGTCTATGTCTCTTTTCGATGCCAAGGTCGACCTCAACCCTCACCAAATCGAGGCAGCACTCTTTGCACTGCGCTCTCCGCTCTCCAAGGGCGTGATACTCGCCGACGAAGTAGGGCTTGGCAAGACCATCGAGGCTGGGCTTGTCATCTGTCAATACTGGGCTGAACGTCAGCGTCACCGTCAGCAGCAAGAGATCTTTAAGGTGGAGGACGAGATTATGACGAAGCGCGATGCGCTCATCGAAGAGCTTGAAAAGCGCCTTGCGCAAAAAACCGCAGCTGAACAGCTTTTTACCATCCGTTGGGTTGTGAAATGACCCATTTCATGAGAGGATATGAACATGAATCAGAAATATGAAAAACTGAAAAATCTTTTGCAGGAACTTTTCCAGCTCGATCAACCAGACCTCGACTTTGGCATCTACCGAATCATGCACGCAAAGAGCGCAGAAGTGATGAAGTTCCTTGATGAGGACCTTTTGCCGCAGGTTGAGGCAGCCTTTGCTCAGTATAAGACTGCTGATAAAAGCGAGCTTGAGGCTCAGTATAGGCGCGCCATCGAGCAGGCAAAAGAACTCGGTTTTTCCAATCCGGAGGAAGCGCCCAAGGTCAAAGAGCTTAAAGAGAAGCTCGACACTGTTGCGGTAGACACGGGTGCGCTCGAGAGCGAGGTGTACGACCATCTTTATAGCTTTTTCAGGCGCTACTATTCCGAAGGTGATTTTCTTTCCAAGCGTGTCTACAAACCCGGTGTATACGCCATCCCGTACGAAGGCGAAGAGGTCAAGCTCTATTGGGCCAATTACGATCAATACTATATTAAAACGAGCGAGTATTTGCGGGACTATGCGTTCAGGTTGCGTCCAGAGAATACGGTTAATCCGATGCGCGTGCATTTTAAGCTCGTCGATGCCGCGGAGGGCGAGCACGATAATGTAAAAGAAGTGCAGGGCAAAGAACGAAAGTTCAAACTGGCTCTGGACAGGCCTGTATCGATCGAGTCCGGCGAGCTTGTCATCCATTTTACCTACGAACCAGCTCAAGAAAAGCAAAAGGACTTGAACGCCGCCACCGAAGCGGCGATTCTGGCATTGGATGATCCCGCAGTTGTTACATGGATAGAGCTGCTCGGGCGCAAGTATCGCCGCGCGGATGGTACGGAGTCCGACAATACCTGGTTGCGCATCCATCTCGACCGCTACACCGCGCGCAACACCTTTGACTATTTCATTCACAAGGACCTCAAGGCTTTCCTTAGCCGCGAGCTCGATTTCTATATCAAGAACGAAGTGATGCACCTGGACGATATCGAGAGCGAGAGTGCGCCCAAAGTAGAGCAGTATCTTTCCAAGATCAAGGTAATCCGCACCATCGCAGGAAAAATTATCGATTTTCTTGCGCAGCTTGAGGACTTTCAGAAGAAGCTGTGGCTCAAAAAGAAATTCGTTACCGAAACGAGCTGGTGTGTGCGCGTCGGTATTGTCCCCAAAGAATTCTATCCTGAAATTGCTGCGAACGAGGCGCAGTGGGAAGAATGGAAGGCTCTGCATGGTCTGGAAGGAGAGGTCTTTGCGTCGAAAGGTGGCGATTTATTCACATCGCAAGCTGTGCCTGGCACGGTTGAATTCTTGTCGGCCTATCCAACTTTGATGATCGACACGTGCCATTTCAGCGCCGGTTTTACCGCACGCCTTCTCGATGCGTTGGACGACATCGATGAGAAAACTGATGGCGTCCTCGTCCACAGCGAGAACTTTCAAGCGCTGAACCTGATGCAGCGCAGGTATCGCGAGAAGATAAAGTGCGTATATATCGATCCACCGTACAATACAGATAGTGGTGATTTTCTTTATAAAGATGATTATCAGCATTCTACATGGTTAAGTATGATGAATGACAGATTGTGTATAGTGGCTCCTATTTTGAGACCTGATACCCTTGCTTTCATTCATATAGACGAAAGAGAGCAGACAAGGCTCGATATGCTAATTCAACAGTTGTTCGGGGCAGATAATTTATTGGGTCCTTTTGTATGGATTGCAAGAGTAGGAAAGGCAGTAACAGAAAGAGTACTTCAGGTCAAACATGAGTACGTAATGTGCGCTCGTGTTTCAGATAAGGGAAGGTTGGAACTTGTAAAAACTGATGTTGCAAACTGTCGCTATAAAGACGAAAGGGGCGGATATGACCGTGAGCAATTGCGGCAATGGGGTGGCCAGCATGATCGAAGAGAGGACCGTCCAACGCTCTATTTCCCTATCCCAACTCCCTTTGGTATTGATGTTTTTCCAAGGAGGCCAGATGGATCAGATGGCTGTTGGCGTGCTAGTCGTGAGCAGGTGGCAAAAATGCTTGAAGCGGGTGATTTGGATTTTGTCCAAGACAGTAAAACAGCCGAGATAACAGTTTATCGTAAAATACGTGAAGGTACAGTTACCATATCGGCCCCTTCAAACATACTAGATAATTGTGGGACATCAACTACTGCGACAAAGGAAATTAAGGGTTTATTTTTCGATAAAACGTTTAATACAGCAAAACCAATAGGGTTAGCTAAACGAATTTTTCAGTTAATTCCAGACAATCTGAATGCAGCGATATTAGACTACTTTGCTGGTTCCGGCACTACCGGCCACGCGGTCATCAATCTCAACCGTGAAGATGGGGGCAAACGCAAGTTCATCCTGGTCGAGATGGCGGACTATTTCGATACGGTGCTGCTGCCTCGACTTAAGAAGGTAACCTTTACCCCGGAGTGGAAAGATGGCAAGCCAAAGCGTCTCGCCACCACAGAAGAAGCTGAGCGCAGCCCGCGCGTGTTCAAGGTGATCCGTCTCGAATCGTATGAGGACACGCTCAACAACTTGGAATTGCAGCGGACACCAGAGCAGGAAGACGCGCTTTTTTCTACTGAGGCACAAGGGCCTGGCAACTTGAAAGAGCAATACATGTTGAATTACATGCTCGATGTTGAATCGCGGGGTAGCCAGTCGCTCCTCAATATCGATGCGTTCAAAGACCCGCTTTCGTATACGCTCAAAGTAAAGCGCCCCGGTTCCGACGAAAGCCAGGATACTACCGTTGATCTCATGGAGACCTTTAACTGGCTCATTGGGCTCACTGTAAAGGAAATGTCTGCGCCGCAGCGCTTCGATGCTTCATTCGAGCGCGATAGCGAAGGTAGGCTCAGACTGAAAGATTGGCTTCGTCCCGTACAAAATGGACGGTGGTGGATCCGCACCGTCCGAGGCATACTGCCTGACGATAACCAAGAGGCACTTATTATCTGGCGTAACCTTCCTGGCACTCCAGAAGAAGACAACCTCATCCTCGACGAATGGTTCAAGAAGTCCGATTACTCCACTAAAGAAAAGCTTCCAAACTACATCTATGTGAATGGCACCAACAACCTCGAGAACATTCGCCTGCCCGACACCACCTGGAAGGTCCGCCTCATCGAGGAAGACTTTATGAAGCTGATGTTCGAGGAAGAGGAGCGGCTGTGATGCAAGCGAGATATCGCGTGGGCAAACTTACTTCACACGACAGTGACTGGCAAAGACTTATTTATGTCTTGGCATTGGTGGTTGTTTTTGTCGACCTTTATACCGAGCAATTTGCAACGCCCTACGATGATTACTCATTGCAGAAGTTTGCGTATAGGATGGCTTTTACAAAGCATACTACATTGATCCTTGGAAGTAATTTGATAAAATACAATGGGAAACTGAATTATGGCGGGAAACGCAAATCTAGCAATGAGTCATATAATGCCAGATTGGCAGTCAGTGCTTGGTCCAAAGTAATTGGACACATAGAGTTATTTTGATGGGGAAAGCTCATGTCACTGCCCTATGAGATTAGAAACCAAATGATCCAATGTTTTGGAACTTGTTTCTATTATAAAGATTCGATGGAAGCATTTCTTGTTTTTGCTGGGGTACCAAAATCCTTAGTACAAAAATACAAGAATCTGTATAAATTCACCTGAATAAAGGCGATCTTGAATGATCTAGATCAGATGGAAGATGGTCCAACTATTGAAAAAAGAATACTTACTGAACTATGTAAGTTAAGAAAACTGCCTGATAATGGTGTTTCGAATACAGAGATTGCATTAAAGAATCTGAGAGAGATAAAGCTTTTAGCGATAGAGCACGATCTTTTTGTTGAAGAAGAAAGAGCGAGCGTTATCAACAAGAAAAAGTTGGCAGCACAAAAGGCTAGGATTATTGAAGAACGCTCTTTACAATTAGAAAAACTACGTAAAGCATTCATGGACGGAATAGTTGATCCTAACCGCCAACAAGCAGGATATTCTCTTGAAGACATTCTGGTGGAATTATTTTCTCTGTTTTGCATTGAATATAGAAAGTCTTATAAAATCAGTACACAGCAAATCGATGGCCATTTCAAGTTTGAGTCGTTTGATTACCTGGTCGAAGCAAAATGGAGAGCAGACCTGCCGACTGAGCAAGAGATTGCTGGATTCAAAAGGAAGGTAGACACAAAGCTTGAATCAACGCGAGGCATCTTTTTTTCAATTAATGGCTTCAGACAGGAAGTGGTTGAAGCGTTTCAAGGAGGCGGAAATATAATATTTTTTTCCGGCGAGGATTTAGTATTTATCCTTGAAGGAATGATATCCCTCGATGAAGTGTTAAGAATAAAAATAGAAAAGGCTGCACAAGAAGGAATTCCGTATTTTGAGGTTAAAAGCATGAGGTGAAAGACTTCGATTGGCAGTCTATTAAATTTATTTTGCAGGTGCCATAATTTTATTGTAGAAAGGTTTTAGACAAAAGGAGATTTATCGTGAAGAATCCACTTCCCAACGATGTTTATGTTTCTAGAACAAGAATCAAGGAGCCAGATGTCAGAGGGGATTATTACAGAGATCAAACTGCGATAATTCATTCAATGCCTTTTCGTAGGCTTAAGCATAAAACACAAGTATTTTTTTCGCCTGATAACGACCATGTTTGTACCAGAATAGAACATGTTATGCATGTGGCTACTATTGCAACAACTATATGCAAAGGCCTTGAAAAAGCGGGTTGGGAGCTTAACGAGGAATTGGCTGGTGCTATAGGGCTTGGTCATGATTTAGGTCATGCTCCTTTTGGTCATGCAGGGGAAGAAGCAATAAGCATGAAACTAGGTAAAAAGGACGCCTTTATGCATGAGATCAATAGCTATAGAGTCGTTGAATACTTGGCGAACAATGGAAATGGGCTAAATTTGACCTATGCCGTGAAAGATGGAATCATATGTCATAATGGAGAAGAGTTTGAAAAGCAATTGGAACCAAGGAAGCAACAAGTTCATTTGGATGACATAAAGGATAAGTCCTATTTTCCATGTACATATGAAGGTTGTATTGTCAGATTGTCGGATAAAATCGCCTATTTGGGTAGAGATATCGAAGATGCCATAATTTCTGGCTTGATAAAAAAATCCGACATTCCAGAAGATATTGTTAGGTTCCTTGGAGACACCAACGGCGAAATCATCAATACTCTTGTGCTGGATGTAATTGAAACTAGTATCAAAGAGAATAAGATAGCACTGTCAGATGATAAATATAATTTGGTTAATGAATTAAAAGAGTTCAATTACAAAAGAATATATAGTCACGAAAGAATAGAAGAATATAAGACGATGTGTGAAAATGGGATAATGAGACTTTTTGAGTATCTAACTGAATTGTACTGTAAATTTGGAAAGGATTTTAGAAAGTATAGAAACTCGAAAATGAAGTTAGATCAAGCATTTGGGAAGTATATAGAAAAGATGAATGAGTTCTATATGAGAGAAGAAAATATACCGAATCAGATTATTACTGATTATATAGGAGGTATGACAGATAACTTTGCATTAGAGTGTCTATACCAGATTACAATACCAAGGCCGTTAGAGTATTAAGAACATTTTGTTCTTTAGATAAATCGTGGTTTTTATATTATTAATATGGCATTATCTAGGAGGAAATTGCAGGTGCTCAATACCAAGTCCGAATTGCTCGAAAAAATCCGCCTCGGAGAAGATAGCTTCTTCGAACTCAAGGAAGTGCGCTTCGCCGGGGATAAAATCCGCGGTCCATCGCAGAACGATATCGCGGATGAATTAGCGGCGTTTGCCAATAGTAGGGGAGGCGTCAGTCTCTTCGGTGTCGATGATAGTACGCGTGATATTGTTGGGATTCCGCTCGATAAGCTCGATGCGGTAGAAGCCTTTGTCCGGCAAGCAAGCGAGGATTCGATCAAACCGCCGCTTGCCCCAGTGATTGAGAGGCTCACCTTGCCCAATAGCTCGGGCCAAGAAATGCCTGTCCTGCGCGTCGAAGTACCGCCCAGCCTTTTTGTGCACCAAAGCCCAGGAGGATACTTTTATCGGGTTGGTGCGTCGAAACGCCCTATTCCTCCCGACCAACTTGCTCGCCTCTTTCAACAGCGCAGCCAATCGCGGATTATTCGGTTCGACGAATCCCCTGTGCCCAATGCACATCTGGATGACCTCAAAGAATCTTTGTGGCAGCGCTTTGCACCTTTGGAGAGCTCCGAACCAGCTGAAACGCTCCTCAAGAAATTGGGTATGGCGGCCGAAGACATTCAGGGAGTAATAAGACCCAGCGTTGCAGGCGTGCTCATGGCGTGTGAAGAGCCTGATCGGTTTTTGCCACATGCATTTATTCAGGCAGTCTTTTATAGAGGGACTACTGTCAATCCACAGGATACTGCGCCATACCAAATCGATGCCGCGGATCTCAAAGGGCCTTTGGATGAGCAAATCTTTACAGCCTGCAATTTCGTCAAGAGGAATATGTCCGTCAAAGCCTGGAAGAAAGAAGGCTTAGGTCGCATCGACCTGCCTCAATACGATATGATGGCAGTTTTCGAGGCAGTTACCAACGCGGTGGCCCATCGGGATTATTCCATGGCAGGCAGTAAAATACGCCTCCGAATGTTCGACGATAGGCTCGAAATCTATTCTCCTGGCATGTTGCCCAACACCATGACGCCCGATAGCCTCGCGTACCGCCAAGCGTCGCGCAACGAGACTATCACGAGCCTCCTTGCGCGCTGTCCTGCTAAGGGCGATTGGACTCATCGCAGCCACATCATGGACAAGCGCGGAGAAGGTGTACCATTGATCTTATCGAGGAGCGAAGGACTTTCCGGGCGTAAGCCAGAGTATCGGCTCATCGATGACAGCGAGTTGCTCTTGACCATCTATGCCGCCGAATAAGCTATATCCTGATCGCACATGCCTAATCAGCAAGTATACTTGTCATATGCTCCTATTTTGAGGGTGTGTGCAGAGCTCTTGTGCATCTATTTTCTTAGCGGCGCATTCGAGTCGATCAAAGCGAAAACTATCTCGACACCCCTATTCAATAAGAGTATCTGCCCAAAGCGCTTCCAGGAATACCTTGACTGGAAGAATCTCGATACCTTCCGATAGACGCGGCTCTGGAGCCTGGCAGACCAGAATGCGATGTTTGAAGGTGGCTTCATCCGCAATGGCGATAAGCCCTTTCAGATGACGGTACTGCGGTAATTCAGCCGCTTTGACTTCTATGGCGATTTCGTCTCCAACGATGAAATCGACTTCTTTTTTGTCTTGGGTTCTCCAGAAGGTCAGCGGCCTATCGTCGCGATGGTAATCGAGCCACGCGCGAAGTTCTTCATAGATGAAATGCTCGAACGCATTACCGTATTCATCGGTGCCCGGAGCAATCGATTGAATTCCTGCAAGCGCATTCC
>ENA-UOYA01005108-UOYA01005108.1-activated-sludge-metagenome-genome-assembly--contig:-NODE-5108-length-10559-cov-6.902228_pt1 | contig 10559 bp, 8 predicted proteins | sample MGYA00238163_ERZ764804 | MGnify/ENA primary metagenome ERZ764804 (study PRJEB28919, sample SAMN05720223) | activated sludge metagenome | isolation source: Anaerobic digester | place: Hong Kong...
GAATTGCGCGCGCGGTTGTAAATCCAGATGACGGCGCTTCCCTCCTCATTGCCCGCCGCGTCGCGCAGACGGAGATTGGGGTCGTCGCCGGGGGCAAGTACCATCGCCTGTGTCGGCACCGCTACCCCATCGCGCGCAAGGAAGAAGCCGCCCAGCTTGGCGAGCGAGCCAGCATCAAGGATGTGCGAGGCGGGATGGTCCCAGGTGAAGATGAGGCGCCTGGCCCCTTGCGCGCCGACAAAGCCGCTCGCCTGTTCAAAGCCGTAAAAGCTGCGCGCCTCCAGCCGGGTGCGCAGCGAATGTGGCAAGAGAATCTGCGCGCCAAAGGCGGCAATCAGCAGGATATAGCCGAGATGCGCGCGCTTCTCGCGGCGGATGACAAGCACAAGGCCAAGCAGGATCGACGGGACAACCGGCACCAGATAACGCTCGGTCATCGATGGGCGCAGAAGGCCGATCCCCAATGTCACGACCAATGCGGCGACGCCGCACAGCACTGCCATGTGCAGCGCATTTTCCGCATCCGCATCGCGCGCCGGGTGGAATGGCCCGCGCGACGCCAGACGCGTGGCGAAAAGCGCGGCGGCGACGAGCGCGAGGTGCATCCAGCCGGGCTGGCCCAGCACATAGCGCAGATGCCCTGCCGCCAGTTGCAGCGTCATCGGCTCATACCAGGCAATGTCGGGCCGCGCATAATCGGCAAGGCGCGGCAGATGGATGAAGAGCCAGCCAAAGGCAGGCGCGAACGCCAGAGCGGCGGGCCAGCAGGCGAGCGCGCGGGCGCGGTGACGCCAGACAAAGACCAGCCCTTGCAGAGCGGCCAGCGGCAGCGCGAAATAATGCGTCAGGATGGCAAGGCTGGCGAGTGCCGCCCAGATGAGCGCGCGTGCCTTTGACGGCGATGCCATCAGCCGGGCAAAGCCAATCGCCTGTGCGACCGAGAGCAGGAGCAACAGCCCATAGCCGCGCGCATCGAGCGAAATGTCGATCCCCGGCCCCCAGAGAATGAGAAGCGCGCCCCAGACCAGCGAGGCTTCCCGCGAGAGGCCGGGCGCGCGCCAGACGAGCGGGAGGAGTGCTGCACCCGCCACGAAGCATAGGCTTGGCAGCCGCAAGGCGCTGTCAGACAGGCCCGCAACCGCCGTCCAGAGATGCATCAGCGCGTAGTAAAAAGGCGGGTTCACATCGAACCACGCCTCGCGCCAGAAGGACGCCCAGTCCGGCTGGCTGGCGATCATCCCCGTCCAGGTCTCGTCAATCCAGAGTGGCAGGCCTTGCCCCAGATCGAGCCGCAGCAGCAGCCCGCCACCAAAGGCGAATGCTGCCATCAGCCACACGCCCAGCGTGGGCAGGCTCGGACGAGCGGGGGTGCGGCCAGTGGGGAGAGGGTGGGGCTCCATGGCCCGATCACTGGCCTGAAATTGCCGCGCTGTCACCTCTGGAGGTTCCGCTCGCTGCAAAACCTCTCTATGGGAAGCCCAGCGCGCGCCCGTAGCTCAGTTGGATAGAGCACGAGCCTTCTAAGCTTGGGGCCGCAGGTTCGAATCCTGCCGGGCGCGCCATTTCCTGTTTGCCCTCAAGCGCCGGGCGGCCTTGGACAGGTTTGGTTGACGCTGCAAGCCACACATCCCCTCCGTTCGCCCTGAGCTTGTCGAAGGGCTGTCCTTATCTGTGGGCCGCAGCGCTCAGAAGGACAGTGCTTCGACAGGCTCAGCACAAACGGGATTGTGTAGTCTGAATATGGAGCCCGTCGCCCTATTCGCTCGAGGGGTTCACCAGCAGCTTGATGCAATCGCCGCCACTGCCGAGGCGCTTGAAGGCGTCGGCCACGCCCGAGCGCCCGACCACGCCCGACAGCAGCGGCTCAAACGCGCGCTCGCCATGGGCTATGGCGTGGAGAGTCGCCGCAAATTCGTCCGGCGTATAGGCGAACACGAATTTGAGGTTGAGCTGCTTGTTGATGGCGAGCGAGGGCTCGATCACATCGCTTTCCATGCACACGCCGACGATGACGATGGTGGCTGTCGGCGGCACATTCTGGATCAGGTTCTGCAACATGCCGGGCACGCCGACACATTCGAAGATCACGGCATCGCGGATCGAGCGGCCCAGCAGCTTGGCCGTGCTGAAGCTGGCCATCGTGGCGGGAATGTCAAAGCCTTCCCAGCGATCATGCGGAGAATGTTCGCGCGGATCGAGCACGATGTCGGCGCCCATTTTCTCCGCCGCCGCGCGCCGTTCGGGCGAGAGATCGGTTGCGATCACCGGCCCGACGCCGCGTGCCTTCAACGCCGCGATGACCGACAGGCCCACCGGCCCGCAGCCAATGACGAGCGCGACGCTCTGGCTGGTGACGCCCGCTTCGGCCACGGCATGTTCGCCCACCGACATCGGCTCGACGAGCGCTGCCGCTTCCGCCGATAGCCCGTTGGGGACTTCGAGCAGCAGCGCTTCCTGCAGCACCATCTGTTCGCCAAAGCCGCCGGGGAAGCGGTTTGAATAGCCGACCAGTTCTGCGCCCTGCGGGCCGATGGCGGTCGGCACCGAGACGACGCGCGTGCCGGGCTTCATCCTGTTCTCGCAGCCGGGGCCGTAATCGAGCAGCTCGGCGCAGAATTCATGGCCGAACACGATGTCGCCCTTGGGGTTGATCGTGTTCGCGCCGCCTGCCTTGAGCGTCATATCGACCATATGATCGAGATGGTGGAGGGCATGAAGGTCTGACCCGCAAATGCCGCAGACCAGCGTCTTGACGAGAACCTGGCCTTCGCCGGGTGTGGGATTGGCAAGGTCGGTCGAGACGAGTTCAGTCCCGCGACGGACGACGGCCTTCATCATGCATTCTCCCCGGCAGCGCCCATGAGTTTCGTCAAATTGGGTTGCCCGGTGTGCGCGGTCAAGCCGCCATCGACAGGGACGGACACGCCCGTGACGAAGGAGGCCGCGTCCGAGGCGAGGAAGGCGACGACTTCAGCGATTTCTTCGGGCTGGGCAAAGCGGCCCATCGGCACGCACTCATCCCAGATGTCGCGCAGGCCCGGAAATTCGGAGACCGCGCCGAGAATGGGGGTGTCCACCGGGCCGGGGCACACGCCATTGACGCGGATGCCGTCGCGCGCATGGTCGATGGCGGCGGTGCGGGTGAAGTTGATGACGCCGGCCTTGGCAGCATTATAGGCCGAAAAGCCGAAATCGCCTGCCATGCCCGAGGCCGAGGCGGTGTTGACGATGGCGCCGCCGCCCTGCGCCTTCATGATCGGGATTGCGGCCTTGCAGCCATAGAAGACGGCGTGGAGGTTGATGGCGACCACGCGGTGCCAGTCTTCCAGCGGAAGGTCTTCAATCGCCGAGAGATTGCCGATGCCGGCATTGTTGAAGAGAATGTCGAGCCGCCCGAACGCGGCCACCGCCGCATCGACCAGCGCCTTGACCTCGTCATACACCGACACGTCGGTTTTGACGAAGCGCGCGCGCTCGGCACCAAGGTTCGCAACCAGTGCGGCGCCGCCCGTGGCGTCAATGTCGCCGATGACGACCGATGCGCCTTCGCCATGGAATAATCGCGCTGCCGCCGCGCCAATGCCCGATGCGCCGCCCGTGATAACCACGACCTTGCCTTCGAAACGATCCGGTTTCGCCATCCTCTTCCCTTTCGCTTATCGCTCGTTATTATAGGGCACTATAATTGATGGACGGGCATCCCGCAACATGGAGAGTGATATGGCTGGAACCGAAAAGCTGGTGGGCGGGCAGATCCTTGCGCGCACCTTGAAGGCGGCAGGCGTCAAACAGGCTTTTGCGCTGCATGGCGGCCATCTCGAAGCGCTGCTCAAGGGCTGCCTGGAAGAAGACATCGCCCTCACCGACTTCCGCCACGAATCCGCCGCAGGCCATGCCGCAGACGCCTATGCGCGCGTCACGGGCGAGCTTGGCGTGTGCATCATCACGGCAGGCCCCGGCTTCACCAATGCGATCACCGCGATCACCAATGCGCGGCTCGACAGTTCGCCCGTGCTCTTCATCATCGGAGCGCCGCCGCTGCGCGAGGTGGAGACGAACCCGCTGCAGGGCGGGATTGACCAGATTGCGATGGCGCGCCCGTGCGCCAAATGGGCGCTTAGCATCCCGTCCACCGAGCGCATTGCCGATCTGACCGCGATGGCGATCCGCAAGGCAATGACGGGCACGCGCGGCGCGGTGCTGCTCGAAGTGCCGATTGATATTCTGCACATGAGCGTGCCTGCCGCCCATGCAACCCCGCCTGCGGGCGTCAATGTCCGCCCGCGCCCCGCGCCTGCGCCATCGGAAGCCGCCCAGCTTGCCGAGATGCTGCTCGCCGCCAAGCGCCCCGTGATCATCGCGGGCACCGAGGCGGCCAATGACGCAACGGCACAGGCGCTGCGCGACCTGACGGCATCGCTGCCGATCCCCGTTTTCACCAAGTCGCTGGCGACCGGCGTTCTGCCCGTGGGCCATGCTTGCGACGGTGGCGCGGCAAGCAATCTCGCCATGCTGCCGATGATCGGCATCGAGCAGCCCGATCTCGTCATTCTGCTCGGCGGCAAGATGGGCCTGCTGCTGGGGGGGCGCTCGGGCGCGATCGTGCCGCATGCCGCAAAGCTTGCGCAAATCCACAGCGATGCCGGTGAGATCGGCCGTATCCGCGATGTTGAGTGTGCCATTCAGGCCGATGCCGCGCTCGCCGTCCGCGCACTTCAGTCCGCCCTTGGCGGGCGCCAGCCCCAAGGCCTGGCCGATTGGTGCGCCAAGGCGGTGTCGGCTTCCGGCCTGTTCGCGGCCTCCTTCCCCGACGCTGAGACCGGCAAGGGCATTCATCCCTTCCATGCCGCAGCGGCGGTTGCCGCAGCCGCCGGGCCCGATGCGGCCTATGTGTTTGATGGCGGCGAAGCGGCTTCCTGGGGCGGGGCTGCTGCACAGGCCAACCGCCCGGCGAGCATTCTCTCGCATGGTTATCTCGGCTGTCTCGGCATCGGGCCGGGCTTTGCCGTGGGCGCGCAACTGGCAGACCGCACGCGCCGTGTGGTCCATCTCACGGGCGATGGCGCGCTCGGTTTTCATATTCAGGAGTTCGACACGATGGTCCGGCACCGCCTGCCCATCGTCAATGTCGTGCTCAACAACGAGGTCTGGGGCATGTCGATCCACGGCCAGCAGATCATGTTCGGTGAGAATTACAGCCTCATCTCGAAGATCAAGGGCACCAATTATGCCGATGTTGCGCGCGCCTTTGGCTGCCATAGCGAGCGCGTGACACGCTTTGAGGAGATCGAACCCGCCATGCGCCGCGCGCTCGACCATGATGGCCCGTCCTTTATCGAGATCATGACCGATGCCGATGTCGTCCATCCGGTTACGGTGAGCATGTTGGGGCAGGTGGAAGAAGGCAGCCGCGATGTGCTGATTCCCTATTACGAAAACATCCCGGTCGTCTAAACGCCGGGCATGGCGATTTCTCCTGAACTGCGCGAGGCGCGGTGCCGCAATCTGGTCGATGCGGCCCATGCGCTCATCCGTGAAACCGGCGGCACCGGCTTTTCCATGCTGGAACTGGCGCGCAGGGCCGGGGTGAGCCCCGCCACGCCCTATAATCTTCTGGGGTCAAAATCAGAGCTGCTCCGCCGCGTCATCCGCGACGAGTTTGAAAGCTTTGCCGTGCGGCTGGCCGCCGAGCCGCCGACCACGCCGCTTGCCGCGCTGTTGCGCGCGATTGATCTGGTCGTGGTGCATTATACCGCCGAGCCGCAATTTTATCGCGGGCTCTATCTCGCCGTGCTCAACACTCAGGCCAATGAACTCCGCGCGATGATGACGGCGGAAGGCCAGTTGCTGTGGAGCGAAATGGTGCGCGCCGCCGTTGAGGCCGGTGAGCTTGAGCGCCTGATGCCCGATGCCGAATTCACCGGGCTTTTGTTGCGCACGATGACCGTGACGGTTGAGGAATGGCTCGCTCAGGATTGGGAGGCGGACCAGTTCGCCCGCAACATGCTGCTGGCCTCGCGACTGCTGTTTTTGGGGCTGGTCGGCCCGGATGATGTGTCCCGCATTCGCGCGGCGATGCGGAGCGCGGCGGTTTAAAGCGGCGAACCATCGCGCTATGGTGGTCGCGCTTCCTGACTATTGCTGTGGCTTTTCATCGATCCGGGCAAGCGAGATGGCAAAGCCACATTGCGCGCCCGAATTCAGAGTGAATTCCTGATATCTGTTGAACAGGCCTCCAAGGTACAGGTCGATTTCCTCTTGGGTATAATCGAGCGCATTCACGCAGCCATAGCCTTGAGCGGCTGCGCGCTCCATTGCCGCGTCGCCGTCGTCAACGCCGAAAAAGACATTCATGATACCCTCGCCACGAAGGGCAAGGAATTGCGAGACCGCGCTATCCTTTTCACGACCGGGAAGCGGTGCGCACAGTTCAATTCCTGCGTCCCAAGCAATGGAGACGCTGATGCCGAACGGCTCGCCCGTCCAATCGGCATCCAAGAAAGTCGCACCCAGCAAGTCGCTATATTGCCGCTTTGCCTTCTCCATATCATGCACCGCAATCATGACGCGGTTCACACCCCTCAGCCCCATTTGATATTTCCCCCACGCAGAGTTCCCACATGGGTTAGCTTCGGGCCGGAGCTCGATCAAGGCGGGCCTCTGGGCTTGGACTTCGACAAGCTCAGGGCGAGCGGTGTTAATGTAAGGTTCGTTCCCTAGCTGACCGCAATATGCCCATAGACCCTGAGCGCGGGGCCTTTGCCGTGTGGGGCATCGGCATGTTCGGGCGGGGCTTCCAGCATCGCCGTGAGCGTCAGTGCAAAATGGTCGAGCGTGGATTCCGATCCCCATGTTCGGTGCGGACGGCTCTGGTCGGCCAGTTCGGCCTCGCGCGCGGCAAGGACGGCACCAAGGCTCTGGCCGAGAAAGATGAAGCGCTGGCTTTTGAGCGCCGGGGGCATGTCGGGCATCAGGCGGCGCAGATGATCAAGGCAGCGCAGATAGCTTGAGTTCCAGCGCCCGCCGAGCGTTTCCATGAAGAAGCGCCGGTGCGTCATCGCCAGCATCACGACAAAGCGGTTATAGCTTTCCAGCCCGGGGATGTTGTCGGTCTGGATCGAGGTGCGGATGAGGCCATCCACCAGTTCGCGAACGCACTTCGGGCCGCCGTCCGCTTCCAGCGTATCAAGCCACTGGTTGCGCAACGCATCGATGATGCCCGCGCCATCGATCACGAGTTCGCGGATCAGCGCTTCCTTTGATCCGAAGTGATAGCCGACCGCGGCGTGGTTCTTCTGCCCCGCCGCTTCGGCAATCTGGCGCACCGTTACGCCATCAACCCCGCGCTCGGCGAAAAGGCGGCACGCAACCGACTTCAGCCGGGTAACGGCCTGACTTTGCGGCTTGGTTTCGAGGCGCGACATGGGCGGAGAAATCGCATTGACGGCACCCCAAGTCAAATGCATTATCCAAATGAATTAATCCCGAGATCGCAGGAGAGGCGTCCATGAATTTCGAGCACACAGACAAGGTGAAGGGGCTTCTCGCCCGGGTCGAGTCCTTCATGGACGAGCACATCTACCCCAATGAGCAGTCCTATCATGACTGGGTGAATGACCCGGCCACCATCTGGCAGGAATGGCCCGGCATGGAGGATCTGAAGGCCAAGGCAAAGGCGCTTGGCCTGTGGAACCTCTTCTTGCCCCATGAATATGGCGCATTCAGCCCCGGCCTCACCAACCTTGAATATGCGCCAATTGCCGAGCTTCTGGGCCGCGTGCCATGGTCGAGCCAGGTGCTCAACTGCTCGGCGCCCGATACCGGCAATATGGAAGTGCTTGCCAAATTCGGTTCGCCCGAGCAGCAGGAAAAATGGCTCAAGCCGCTGCTCGAAGGCACGATCCGCTCCGCCTATGTGATGACCGAGCCGCAGGTCGCCTCGTCGGACGCGACCAATCTTGAGCTGTCGATCACGCCCGATGGCGATGACTATGTGCTCAATGGCCGCAAATGGTGGATCTCGAACGCGATGCACCCGCGCTGCGACATCTGGATCGTGATGGGCAAGACCGATTTCAACGCGCCGCGCCATGCCCAGCATTCGCAGATCCTTGTCGAGCCCAACACGCCGGGCATCACCATCGTGCGGCACCTGACGGTGTTCGGCTCGCACAATTCGCCGGGCGGTGAATGCGAACTGCGCTTCGACAATGTCCGCGTGCCGAAGGAAAACCTCATCCTTGGCGAAGGCCGTGGTTTCGAGATCGCGCAGGGCCGCCTTGGGCCGGGCCGTATCCACCACTGCATGCGTTCCATCGGGCAGGCGCAGCGCGCGCTTGAAATCATGGCGCGCCGTGCGGAAGACCGCACTGCGTTCGGCAAGAAGCTCTCCGACCAGTCGAGCATCCGTCAGGATATCGCCCGCAGCTTCTGCGAGATTGAAATGGCGCGCCTGCTCACGCTCAAGGCCGCTGACGCGATGGACCGCTATGGCAACAAGGTGGCGAAGGACCTGATCGCTGCGATCAAGGTTGTCGCCCCGCAAATGGCGCAGACCGTGTGTGATCGCGCCATTCAGGTGCATGGCGGCATGGGCGTGAGCGATGACACGCCGATTGCGCGCTTCTTCACGCTGAACCGCTTCGTGCGCATCGCCGATGGTCCGGATGAAGTGCATATGAGCCAGCTCGGCAAGCAGAAGATCAAGGAGTATTGCGCCAGCAACGCGCGTTGATCGCGCCGGGAGGATGCCATGGGCTGGATAAAGAGCGGCGACCGCACGCTTGATGCGGCAACGTTCAACGAGCGGGCCGCGCGCGCGGCCACGGTGATTGAAGGCTTCGGGATCGCCAAGGGCGATGGCGTCGCGCTCTATCTCCGCAACGAGATCGCCTATTTCGAGGCGGTCTTCGGGGCGGGGATGCTCGGTGTCTTCCCGGTGCCGGTCAACTGGCATTATACGCCCGATGAAGCGGGCTATCTGCTGCGCGACAGCGGCGTGAAGCTGCTCCTCATCCATGCCGATCTTCTCGCCCCGATTGCCGAGGCGATCCCCGAAGGCCTGCCTGTCGTCGTCGTCGCCACCCCGCCTGAAATCCGCGAGGCGTATGGCCTGGCTGATGTGCAGCCGCCTGCGGGCTATCCGCTCTGGCAGGATCTGCTCGATGCCGCCGCCCCGCTCGCGCGGGAGCCGGAGCCTGCGCCCAGCTCCATCATCTACACCTCGGGCACGACCGGGCGGCCCAAGGGCGTGAAGCGCGATGCCTTTTCGCCCGAACAGGCCGAGGCGGTGAACTTCATGCTCGGCTGGTCCTATGGCTATGCCGAAGTGCTTGCCGGAGAGCGTGATCCCGCGACGATCACCACCGCGGTTATCGGCCCCGTCTATCACTCCGCGCCCAATGCGCATTCGGCCTTCTCGATCCGCGTTGGCGCCAATGTCGTCATCGCGCCGCGCTTTGATGCCGAAGGGCTGCTGGCGCTCATCGAGCGCGAGCGGATCACGCATCTCAACATGGTGCCGATCATGTTCAACCGGCTGTTGCGCCTGCCCGAGGAGGTGAAGCGCAAATATGACCTGTCGAGTCTCGAATATGTGACGCATGCCGCAGCCCCCTGCCCGCCGCCCGTCAAGCGCGCGATGATCGAATGGTGGGGGCCGGTGATCTGGGAATATTATGGCTCGACCGAAATGGGCAATGTCACCAACCTTTCGGCAACCGAGTGGCTGGCGCATCCCGGCTCTGTCGGGCGCGTGATGCCGGGCGTGACGCTGCGCGTGGTGGACGAGGCGGGCAATGACGTGCCGCCGGGGACGGTGGGCGAAGTCATGGGCCGTGGCCGCCACGGCACCGACTTCACCTATCAGAACGCGCCTGAAAAGCGCGCCTCGATGGAGAAATACGGCCTCATCACGCCGGGCGATGTCGGCTATTTCGATGCCGATGGCTTCCTCTATCTGTGCGACCGCAAGAACGACATGATCATCTCGGGCGGGGCGAACATCTATCCCGCGGAAATCGAGGCGGAGCTGCACAAGCTCTCGGGCGTTGCCGATTGCGCGGTGTTCGGCATTCCCGATGAGGAGTTTGGCGAAAGCGTGATGGCGGTCGTCCAGCCGATGCCGGGTGCCGCCCTCACCGCAGACGCGCTCAAGGCGGAGCTGAAAAAGGTGCTCACCAGCTACAAGGTGCCGCGCCGCATCAACTTTGCAGACAGCCTGCCGCGCGAGGATTCGGGCAAGATCTTCAAGCGCAAGCTGCGTGAACCATACTGGGAAGGGCGGGAGCGCGCGATATGACCGAAGAGATTCTCGATCCGCAATTGCCGATAATCGATCCGCACCATCACCTGTGGGACTGGAGCGGGCGGGTTCCCTTCCTGCCGGCTGAGATGTCGCACCCCTTTGAGGCGATCCTGCGCCAGTCGCCGCGCTATCTGCTCGATGAGCTGCTGGCCGATGCGACCTCCGGTCACAATGTCGTCGGCACGGTCTATGTCCAGTGCGGGGCGTTCTACCGCGCGGATGGGCCGGAGGCGATGCAGCCGGTGGGCGAGAC
>ENA-UOYA01005110-UOYA01005110.1-activated-sludge-metagenome-genome-assembly--contig:-NODE-5110-length-10557-cov-4.406208_pt1 | contig 10557 bp, 7 predicted proteins | sample MGYA00238163_ERZ764804 | MGnify/ENA primary metagenome ERZ764804 (study PRJEB28919, sample SAMN05720223) | activated sludge metagenome | isolation source: Anaerobic digester | place: Hong Kong...
GAATACATCCCTGACAAAACTATCGCCTTCCTTCACCTCAAGAATCGGCGATCCCTGCTCAAATGCAGTAGTTCTCTCAATCTCTCCGGTCAGCAGCATCGTTTCATCTCCGATACCCGTGGGCTGTTGGACATGCACGAGGATACCACCGGCATCAGTGATTGCATCCTCTGTCAGAGCAGGAAGATCAGTATATGAACCATCAGACAGCCTCTTTCTTCTCATGGCAAATGCTGCAGGATGGATGTACACAGGTATCGTGCTCGAAGACAACCCCAGCGCTGAGACAAGCGCTCCCATATGATCATAATGACCATGACTGATGAAAATCGCACGTATTTCATTCAGATCAATCCCCAGTTGTCTGGCATTTTCGAGCAGAGCAGTCGTCGTCGATCCGGTATCCATGAGAATTGTCACATATCTCTGCTCTCCCGTTCGTACCCGTACCAGAAATGAGAGCCCATGCTCAGCACACAACGTCTTGCCATAGGAGAGAATCGGGCGATGGATCAACGACGTCTCTTCTGAAAGGAGGAGATCAGTATAATTATCGACCAGGACCGTGATCTCAATCAAATCAACAGGACGAAGATGGGCGATCATAGGTTTACCAGCCTTCCCCCAGCATGTACATTCACGTAACAAAAACTATGCTCATCTGCTTTGTACACGTGCATCAGAAACATCTCGTGAAAATCCATAATACATTTATACTATGATGACGTAAGTCCATGTGTGACCTGCCTGAAACGAGTTCAATAAAAGGGCAGGGGCATCGGATGGAGGCATGAGGTGAAAAGGTACGGTTTTCTCATCACGTTCCATCCGAACATATGTTTTTTGAGAAAACAAAAAGGTAATGCCAGCCTTTCAGCCCCTTTTGCTGCTCTATCATGAAAGCAGCCGTATATGACAGAATCATCTCCCGCATAATGGCCATCCAAACAATTGAAACTTCCTCCATGACAAAATGGTGATGATCATATTCGCACAACACGAACCGTTCGAACACAGGTGTACATGACTGCCCTATTTGAATCCCTTGCACATCTGATCACCAAAAACCCCTGGCTGGTCGCTTTCACCGCACTGTCCATGTTTCTCGTAGCGCTCTATGGGACCAGCCTCATTACCATGCAAACGGGCAATGAAGCGTACCTTGATAAGAATACCCCACGTGGTGCCTTGCTCGCACATTATACCGATACATATGGCTCTGACGCCATCATGATCATCATCGAATCTGATGATGTAACCAAGGTCGATACCATAGGGTATATCGATCGACTCATGTCCCACATTCAAAATCAGCAATCAGTTGATCAGGCCTCAAGCATCGTCACCCTCCTCAAACAGGCAAATGGAGGTGTTCTTCCACGATCCTCTGCAGAGGTTCAAACAATCATTGCCCATGCACCAGCCGAGATGCTCAAACGGAACCTTCCATCATACATGATGACCCTTGGTGTGATCACCCTTGTTCCTGGACTGTCCGAAGACCGCCAAAAGCAGGTACTGAAAAACATTCAAAGACTTGTCACCACCTCACAACCACCCCCCGGCGTCCATGTCACCCTCTCTGGAGAACAAGCGTTCCGGCAAGAGATGGGCAGGGAGATGAGTGCCTCCATGGGCACCCTGATCATCGCAGCAATGATCCTCATGATCATCGCGGTTTTAACACTCTTCTCCCATGTCAGATATCCCCTCCTTCCCGTAGGGGTGGTCGGAGCAGGTCTTATCCTCACCTTTGGTCTTATGGGACTTTCTGGGACGCAGATCAGCATGGTGGTGATTGGTGCCTTTCCGGTCCTGATCGGGATCGGCATTGACTATGCCATACAGATGCATTCACGCCTCGATGAGGAGATCTACAAAAGTTCGCTCGGTAAAGCCGTCACCACCACCATAACCAAAACCGCCCCATCGGTTCTGATCGCCATGCTTGCCACATCAACCGGGTTTATCGCGATGATCTTCGGTCCAATCCCGATGGTTGGCGATTTTGGGATCGCGTGTACATTTGGAGTCGTATCCTGTTACCTCGCTGCCCTCATCCTCGTTCCACTCTGTGCCATGCTCCTGAACTATCGGGGAAAAAGACAAAAAAAGATAGAGGATGAGGAAACCGAGGAGGACGCTGGCTCCCCCATCCACAGTACTGCGAACAATCTGACCTCCCAAACACCCCTGATCGAACGATATGACCGAATGCTGGGTTTTATTGCATTAAAAATAGCACAAAAACCGGTGCCCATCTTGCTTGCAGTCTTCGCACTTGCAGCAGTCGGGTTCATGCTCGATAACCAGGTTCCGATCAGTGCTGATCAGAAGACATTTGTCCCCCCAGATATGCCAGCCCTCCTCAATATGAACAAAGTTACCCGGACCATGGGAGCGACGACCACAATCCCCCTCGTCGTCTCTGCGGATGATGTCCTCAATCCAGAAAATCTCGCCTGGATAGATAATTTTGGTGCATATCTGGTCAAGAAAAACGAGCGGGTAACAAATGCGCAAAGCATCGCAACACTCATCAAAAGTTACACCAATGGCACGGTGCCACAGACAAGATCTGAAATTGAAACGATCATCTCGAAAATCCCAAAAGAGCAGACCAAACGGTACCTGAGCGGAAATACCGAAGCGATCATAGAATGTTCAACCACCGATATGGAGATCTCACAGGCAAGGGATCTGATTAGAATCATCAGAAAAGACATGAATTTTTACCCATCACCGCCTGGTGTTACCATCAGGGTAACCGGTACCCTTGAGATGTTTGGCACACTCATGGATGATATCGATCGGTCAAAGAGCTTCATGACGATCCTTGGGTTTGTCTTCATCTTTGGATTGCTCCTGCTGGTATACCGTCGCCTCTATGCAGCCCTTCCCCTCATCCCGATCGTGGTCATCGTCGGATGGAACGGGGCGATCATGTATCTTTCTGGTCTTGAATACACGCCACTTACCGCCGTCCTCGGTTCAATGACCATCGGCGTGGCATCAGAGTACACCATCCTGATCATGGAACGATGCAATGAAGAACTCGCACGGGGCCTTCCCCTTTATGAGGCGATACAAGTCAGTATCCAAAAGATAGGAACCGCAATTACCGTTTCTGGCATGACCACTGTCTTTGGGTTTGCTGCACTGATGCTTTCGGAGTTTAACATCGTTGCAAACTTTGGGGTCACAACCGTCATCACGGTCGTCTTCTCCCTTGCAGGAGCGATATTCATCATGCCTGCAGTCATCTCCCTCGTGTACCAGTCGTTCGGCAATGCCACCTCACCCATGTGAAACAGACACTCCATATCCTCCCATTCCTCTCATCACCTGCAAAACAATGCATGAGATGTAAGTCACGCATCAGCGGACATACGGATATACGAATGAACCCTCTGCCGATGAGAAAGAACATGCATGATTTCGAGCGAATCATTTATGCATACCGTGACCTAAAGTTGAACATACACCTGACATTTCTCAATAGGCAAGAACGAGTATATGAGCAGAAATGGGCAATTTGAATATCAAGATGGGCGTTATTCATTGTCGTATCATATTATGCTCATTCTCCTTATCACGGGCATCATCGCAGCTGCCATTACCTGTGCCTACCTCTATCATGTCGAACAAGAATCAATTATATCAGAATTTTCCTTATCGCAGCGTTATGGCGAAGAAGCACTGATTCACGCAGTACAACTTGCGGACCAGAGCCTCTCATTCTATGATAACGCATACAATCAGCCACTCAAACGTGCCTTGGAGCAGTTTGAAGAACACTATCATCAGGCAGGAGATAACCCATTTTCCCTTGATCTTGCCACCATCAAAGATGAACTCCAGGAGTGGTTTGATCTCCCGATCGATCTGTACATCTTTAATGCATCAGGAGTCATCATTGCCTCAACCTTTGAACCTGACATCGGCCTGAACTTCTCGTTTGCTCCAAAGTTCAAAGAACGCCTCAATACGATCCGTCTTGGTAATACAGTTGCCTATGACGCAATCGTCAGTGGGACAAAACTTGGTGAAGAGCGCAAATATGCATACATTCCGACGCGGGATCACACATACCTCCTTGAGATCGGGATTAATCTGCAGGAATTCTTTAAAAAAGAAGGAATCGCGAAATATCCCCGACTTGCCCAATGGTATAACCAGACCGGAGGGGATGTCCAGTCTGTCTTTATATTCGACCACTCAGCCGTGCAGGCCCCGGATATCAGGACGGCCATCCCTGGCCTTTTTGTATACCCCTATCCATTACCAGAGTGGGCAGATCGCCAGCAGAATGTAAGAACAGTCTTTACCACCCAAAAAAGCCTCGTTGTCCCCGGCCCTGGGCCAGACCAGATCACCCATTACCTCTACATCCCAGCGATAAAAAGTTCGGCCGTATCATCCGACTTTTTTGACAAGGTTGCTGAGATCGTCTATTCAACGGATCGGATCGAGCACGCAATACAGCAGGTGCTCATCAAGTATATCACCTATGCACTCTTCCTCATCACCCTGCTCATCCTCTTTGCTGCATTTATTTCGCATTACGTAACAAGACCGGTATACCAGATGATCGAAGATATCGAGATCATCGCAAACGGCGACTATGATCACCAGATTCGCCATACAAAAGGGTTTGAATTTGGAAGACTGGAAAAAAGTATCCAGAAGATGGTCACACGCCTCAAAGAAGACATCATATCAATCAGAGAGAAAAAGGAAGAGCTGAACGCAGAACTCCACCAGCGACACTCTGCCGAAGAATCGCTCCGTGCAGCAAATCATAAACTTGCTCTCCTCGGAAGCATCACGAGGCATGACATCTCAAACCAGACCTCAATAATTGCATCAGCCTGTGATCTGCTCTTTGATGAAGTGCCTGACACCGAGCAGACCAGTCAGCTCACCACACTGATCCGCAATGCCCTCAATACCATCAGAGAGATCATCTTCTTTACCCGGATATACGAAGATATGGGGGCTCATCAACCGGTCTGGCACCAGGTAAGCCTGCTGGTTGCTGATGCAATGAGCCATTTCCATACGTGTTCGTGCACCATCATCGACAAGACCGACTCGCTTGAGGTCCTTGCAGATCCGCTCTTTGATCGGGTCATCTTTAACCTCATCGACAATGCCATTCGCCATGGGAAAACGGTAACCACAATCACGGTCGACGTTCACATTGAAGGACCCATTGCACGTGTGAGAGTTGCTGATAATGGAACTGGAATTGCAGATGCCGAAAAAGAAAAGATATTCGAGAGAGGATACGGAAAAAACACAGGCCTAGGGCTCTTTCTGAGCCGGGAGATCCTCTCTCTTACGGGCATTGCGATAACCGAAACAGGAAGAGAGGGGGCTGGTGCCTGTTTTGAACTGAAGATCCCTGATGGAAAATGGAGATGCTCAAAGAAAACATAAAAAAACAGCAATATGAAAGAGATGTGCCTCCACCCCTATACCCCTATAAGAACTATTTCCCAGCTCTGAGAGTATCTGGGGAGGTGTGACATTTGTCATACATCATGGGATTATCATATCAGATTTATAGAAAAACATTATTAATGAGGACCGGAAATCCATATATTACCACCGATATAAAAACGATTTAATACCCTTTTTTTTAATAAAGAGAGATAAATTACCGTCTTTTGATATTGCCAAAGATGCGAGTCAGACGCCTGTCTGCCAAATAACTGACCGTATTTTTTCCATCAAAACAAGCATCTCCGGTATATAAAATAAGCAAAAATATATCTTTAATTGCAAAAAGAGCAAACATATGATGTTAGTTTATTTTATAAAAACATCTCATGTGATTGGGAGTTGGGCACCCCACTCATCGCAATGGTGTGTGGATGAAGGGAACAGAGTATAATGGATACACGTGAGATTTCACATCCCCTCGCTCATACCTTTTTGCCCGCCCATCACCTGTGCAATACGCTCAAGCAACTCCTGCTTTTGATATGGCTTTACCACATAGCCAGCAGCACCGACCCGAAGGGCCAGGGCTACCACCTGCTCAAGCCCTGCTGCAGAGCACATAATGACCGGAATATGTGGAAATTCCTTCTTCAATTCACGCAGTATCTCAATACCATTGAATTTTGGCATAACCAGATCCAGCATGATAAGATCAGTCGGATGAGCTTTGAGAAAATCCAGAATATGTATACCATCAGGCTGGGTGAACGTCTCATACCCCTCCTGTGTGAGCATTACCTTCATCTCCTCAAGATCTGCTGGATTATCATCAACCAATAACACCCTCGTCATACCATCAACTCACAACCGAACCGCTTGGTCATTTCCAATGTATTTCACCATTGTTTCTCATATGGTATGAATATGACCCATACCAGAACACGAACGCACTCTGACCCTTGGGCATACCAAATACACGGGTTCAATACCTGACAGGAGGAACATATACCCAAGGCACCGTGACAGACACCTGGACATCCCATCTCCCTGAGATCTTTCGTTCTCTCTCCTCCAGAGAATACATCATACCTCCTGCCTACCGGCTCGGAACCGATGCCTACCTTGTTCCCTCTCCAGATCGGCAGGATCTTATCTTCTCATTCCCTGCACAGTTCACACTCTCATTTCTTGAAGAATACTCCCTCCCCCGCTCTGCATCAGCAGGAGCAGTACATGCCCTCATCGAACACTGCAAAAAAACGGCAGTAAAACATGCCGAGCTTGGGCTCCTGTATGGCGCCAAAACCACGAACCAAAGTCGGTACGCAGCCAATATCGAGCCCTGTACCATTGCCTCATCACCCCAGGCCCTTGCATCACATCTCTGGAGACCTGACAATGAAAACATACTCCTCTCTGACGGCGTACAGCTGAGCATCCGAGGAGCGCTCCCCTATCTTCCATTATCACCCAGCTCCATCACCACAATCACTGATATGATCCGGTGCTTCCTGGATGCCATCGCAACATGCCTCGAACACGTCCCGCGGCGACTCCTCACACATTCCTGGGAGGCGGTCCTTGACCAACAGCACCTTCGCTGCGAACTTGCTGCGATGAACCTTGTCTGTTTTATCGGTGATGGAACACGCCCAGCTCGGACCTATACCCGGTACCGAAGTTGGCACCGAATCGCCGGGCCCAAAGATGGTGTCCATGTCCCTTTCTCCTGCCCACCTGAACTCACCCCCCTTGAGATCACCCTTGCAGGAACAAACCAGACAATCACTGGCCTTGGCATTGGGCGCGGTGAAATCATCGCGATCACCGGCTCGAACGCAGAAGGAAAATCAACCCTCCTTCAGGCCATATCGGCCGGCGAGGATGACCATGCACCGGGGGACGGAAGAGAACACCTCGTCACCGTTCCTGGCGGAACCTGCCCAGATGCTACAGCCAGTGAGCTCAAAGGTGCTGACCTTCGCCCCTTTTTTGAGCAGATCCCACCTGGCATGGGAGGAACCCCTGCTGCTGCCTTTGGACAAGGAAGTGGATCTGCCTGCATGGCCTCTCGGATCTCTGATGCACTCAGACGATCCGCCCCCTACATCATCATTGACGAGGACCGTGCTGCCCAAAACCTCATGGTCCCCTGTTACATGAGCTCATCCACCGTCCGATCACTGGCACACCTCTTCGCACAAGACCGGAGAACGTGTGGAGAGACAACATTCATCATCGCAGGCTCAGGCATGGAACTGCTCATCGCCCAAGCAGATCGGATCCTCATGCTCCAGAGCCACACCCCTCATGCCATATCAGGAGATACCTATCGAGCAGGACTCCATAGGCATTACCTGCACATGGCACAGATCATTGCCGAAAAATTAAGAGAGCCTAAATATTGACAAACCGTGACGCCTCCTCTCCCTCCCTTCAGCAGGCGATAACATATAAAGCCATTTGATTGAGATATAGGAGGTATGCGAAAAATCCCCCTCCATGAAAAAGGAGGCATCATAAATGAAAAAGGAGGAGAGTTTTGCACCGTCAGACTCCGTATTCCTGCAGGCCTGATCACCCTTGACCAGATGGAAGGAATCATCCAGATTGCCAGAAAATTCAACACAGATATACATCTGACCACCAGGCAGACGATGGAACTTGTCCATGTACTCCCTGCAAGCCTCGAGCTCCTTGCAGCAGAACTTGACGCAAACGGAACTCCTATCGGCGCTGAAAAAGCAGAGATCGTCAACATCACCGCATGCCCGGGGATAGACCGGTGCCGATTTGCGATGATCGACTCAATCTCCCTTGCAAAAACCCTTGATGAGAAATATTTCGGAAAGGAAATGCCGGTAAAATTCAGAATAGCGGTTGCCTCATGCCCAAATTCATGTGTCAGTGAACGGCTCAACGAAGTTGGGATCACCGGTGTCGTCAAACCATACCGGATCCCAGGGACCTGCACCGGCTGCGGAACCTGCGTCGAGTACTGCAAAGAGCGAGCCATTGCTATCAAAAACGGACAGATCCAGATGGATAACGATCGGTGTGTCCATTGTGGGATGTGCATTCACTCATGCCCCTTCCATATCATCAAGGCTGACCCTCCTGCCTACCATATTACCATCGGAGGAAGACGGGGCCGTCATCCACGGATAGGGTATCACCTCGTCACGGTCAAGACACCTGAGACCGTCGTTACCATCATCGACCGGGTCGTCCAATGGGTCTACCGCAAAGCATGGAGCGACTCACTGCTACCTGATCAACTCGACACCCTTGACTTTGAAACATTCAAAAAAGAACTCGTTGCAAGCCTGCCTGCCGATGAGATCATCACCGACTATTAAAACCCGTAAAAAAAAGTAAAAAGAGATTATCTCTTCAGACCACCGATAAGACGTGAAACCTGCATCGGTTTCATGTCAACATCAAAGGTCTCCAAGATATAGGCCTTGACCTGCTGAACAGTTGGCGTCTGATTCTTAAACGCCTCTTTTACCTGCTCAATCTGCTTATCAGTCAATCTCTTCTTCCGCTCAACCCGTGGTGCTGCGACTTGGGCACCTGCTTCGGAGCGGACATAGATCTTCCCGTAAATAACCTCGCCTTTTCGCTTTGCATGGCGCTCGCCCATATCACCGATCCATACCTGGAAGAGCTGTTTCTTCCCGTCCAGCTCGACCTCCTCATCACCGGTATAGATATAGCTGGGCATCATCCGCTCCACCTGGCCAAGAACATAGATATCTCCCTTGACCATCTGGCCACCAACCCGGCCTTTTGCATTTCCACGGACAATAATCGTACCGCCTTCGGCATGAGTTCCCAGGTGGACATCAACATTTCCGCCAATATCAATGGTCCCGCCCATCATGAAGGTCGCAGTATCAGACCCTGCATTCCCCTTGACGATGATCTTTCCCCCTTGCATCCCTCGCCAGTCACCACGGTATGAAGCGCCAAGGTAATTCTTCGCATTCCCTTCGATGATAAACTCCCCGCCGGTCATACCAATCCCACAGAAGGAATCGACATTCCCCTTCACATGGAGCTTCCCACCAGACATCCATGCACCGGTGTACATATCGGTATTGCCCTGAACCTCAATCTCACCGGCACTCATCTTCATCCCGATGTACTTCACCTTATCGGTCTGGCCAGAGATGACAATCTTCGTATCAGCTGCCGTCTCTCCTGCTTTTCCTTCCACGGTAAAGTAATCGCTGATCTTCTCGGTCCTGTTCCCCTGGTGCACATGCAGCTCACCGATCTGCTGGGCATTCTTTCCTGCAAAATGATCAGGAGTAATATTCTCTGCTTCAAGGTACAGTTCAGGAACTTTGGTAAGCGTAAGTTTTACAATCTCCATTCCTCGTCACTCCATTCAGTTTGCATTTACCTCGATAACATAGGGATTTGGCACAAAGTGATGAGAAACCTCGTAATTTGCAAGATTCATGCTGTAATACTTGAGGAATTTCATCTGGACATCGCGCTCTACCTGCTTGTTCTCCGGAACCTTTGCGTCTACCCAGATCGTCCGCTTATTACCGTTGCTGATAACCTCACCGTTCTCAACGACAGGGGTACCGCTCTTAAAGACAAACTCAGCAGCACTAAATGCCTTCTCAATCTCCTCGGGATCCTTAATCTTGTCCTCATCGATGTTAAAGATTGCAACATCAGCATCCATACCCGGAGCAAGACCACCAAAGATATTGTAAAGACCCAGTGCTTTTGCAGGACCTGCCCTCGTCATCTGTGCAAGCTCGTACATCGTAATCTCACGGTCAATTGAGGCAAGATTCGTTGCAGCGATGACCTTATCTGAGTTCTTAAAGCCGTTCAGCATGGCCTGTCTTGACTTATTTGACATCAGCCACTTGTAGATCCGTGGATACCGGGTAAACGGCCCTGCATTCGGGTGATCTGTCGTCACAAAGGTTCTCATCGGATCCTTTGCGAGCAGCCCAAGTTCAAGCCCAATACACCACTGGATAGCACAGACCTTGATATTTGGATCATACACATAAGGCACAATCCCTGAGCTCGTCTCAAGTTCAACATCCACATTTGCCCACTTGAGATGGTTCAAAG
>ENA-UOYA01005111-UOYA01005111.1-activated-sludge-metagenome-genome-assembly--contig:-NODE-5111-length-10555-cov-4.190476_pt1 | contig 10555 bp, 12 predicted proteins | sample MGYA00238163_ERZ764804 | MGnify/ENA primary metagenome ERZ764804 (study PRJEB28919, sample SAMN05720223) | activated sludge metagenome | isolation source: Anaerobic digester | place: Hong Kong...
GAAGGCAAAAATACCCATGTGTTTGCCATTCGCGGGAATTTTGACGACGCACAGACCGGCGTGAAAAAGATTTTCAATGATGGGGAATTTGCGGTCGAGCTGGCAAAGTCGGGCTGCAGGCTCTCCTCCGCAAACTCCATCAATATAGGCAGGCTTGTCCCGCAGGTCGCCTATTACGTCTATTCCTATGCAAAACTGCTGGAAAGGGGCGCAATCGAAGCCGGCGACAAAATCAATATCGTGGTTCCGACCGGAAACTTCGGAAATATTCTGGCTGCCTACTACGCCAAGGAAATGGGCCTTCCGGTAAATAAACTGATCTGCGCATCCAATGAAAACAAGGTTCTGACGGATTTTATCAATACAGGGATCTACGATGTACAGCGGGAATTCTATCTGACCAACTCCCCATCCATGGACATTCTGATTTCCAGCAATCTGGAACGTCTGCTCTATCATCTGAGCGGCGACAACGGTGCAGAAATCGCAGCATTGATGGAAAGCCTTGATAAGAATAAAAAATATGAAGTAAGCGGCAAAATCAAAAATGGCCTCGCGGATTTCTGGGCGAGCTTTGCAAGCGTGGCGGAAACAAACACGGCGATCGGAACGATGTACCGTGAAAACGGCTATCTCATGGATACCCATACGGCCGTAGCCTATAAGGTATATGAAGATTACAGAAAAGCAACCGGCGACCGGACAGTAACGGTGATCGCATCCACCGCCAGCGCATATAAGTTTGCAGACAGCGTCGCCGCTTCCATCGGCCTGGATGTGGAGGAAGACGGCTTTGCAAATGTGCGCGCTCTTTATGAAAAAACAGGCGTAAAAATCCCGGCCGGGTTGAAGGGTCTGGAAACAAAAGAAATAAGGCACAAGGGCGTGCTTGACAAGGAAGAAATGAAGACTGCAGTTCGGAACGCATTGAAATGATCAGTACGGATAGACGACCGTCTGGCCTTTGCCGTTTTCCTTTGCCTGGTAGAGGGCTGAGTCCGCCTGGTGGAACAGAAGCGTTTCGTTCATGTCGCCTTCCAGGTAATGCGAGATCCCTGCGCTGAAGCTGATTTCGCCCGATCTGACCCGGGACTGGGGAACTTGTCTGCAGCGCTGGCGCAGCGCTTCCAGCCTCAAATAGGCTAGCTCCTTGGAAGCTTTCGGGAAAATGATGGCGAATTCGTCTCCGCCGTAACGGGAAATATAGGCTTCTCCGTCCTTGTACTGCTGTTTGATCAGATCGGTAAATTGGAGCAGCACCTGATCCCCCTCCAGATGTCCGAAGGTGTCGTTGATTTCCTTAAAATCGTCGAGATCAATGATTGCCAGCGACATGGGAGATCTGAGCGTTTTCGCCTTTTCCATCGTACTCTTCAGCAGGGCCTGGAATGTCTTCTGATTGTACAGGCCGGTCAGAGAGTCGATCCGGGCCTGCTCGTTCAAGGACAGCTGGGTCTGATAGCTTGCATAGATGTAATCGCTGTTCGCTTTATTATAGGCGATCAAAACCGTACTGACCAGGTGCGCCGAGATCAGCAGCGTAAATGCGACTGCGGCATTCAGATAGAAAAAGATGGTGACGTTGTACATTGCGGTATGGATCGTGGAGAGGATCAGCAGGATCCCGTTGATCGCCGTGAAAACGCCGGTCATCTTCTTTTGACCGAACAGAATGGTTAAAAAGACCGGGAACGCGAATATTGTGAGAATCGCTCCGACGATATAATGGACAAAGGCCAGGATAGCCGCCATAGCGGAAGCGGTCAGGACGACCGTGTAATTTTTTATCTGAGGTTTGATGTTCACGGCGTTGATGCGGAAACAGACCGTGACGACCGCGACGTTAAGAACGGTCGGCAAGGCAATATACTTTATTATGTATTGGAAGTCGGTAACTCCCTCGTCCAGTAGGCCGCGCCCCCGTAAAGCAAAAAATACTGCCACCTCTACAGCAAATATCAATCCGACAATTATGTAGAAGACTCGTATTATTTTTTCTCTCCACAGATCAAAGGATAAATTCGGCTTTGTAATTTCCATATAATAGAAGCAACCTCCTGTTTGAGAAAATTATACTGCCAATTTTTTTAAAATTCAAATTTTTGCGGAAATAAATCAATGAAATCCGCAATTTGATTGCAAATATTTCTTTGCGCCAGGACTTGCTTTTTCAATGAAGATATGTTAGATTATTAAATGTGTCTTACAGAGGTACACAGGTCGTGGAGAGTTGACCGAGTGGCTAAGGAGCTCGCCTGGAAAGCGAGTAAGGCCGAGAAGGCCCCGTGGGTTCGAGTCCCATGCTCTCCGCCAATTGCAACGGCTCTGGGTTTTAAGCCCAGAGCCGTTTGCGTCTTTTTATACTATTTGACCACAGTTTGATAATTCATAGGGATAAAAATTTATTATAAAAGTTATTGACATATGACCATAATCGCTTATAATATAGTTGCAAGTAAGTGACATATGCTCAAAACTATTGAGGAGGTGAGATGAAATGCCAGGAAGAGATGGAACTGGTCCTTCGGGATTTGGTGCTATGACCGGAAGAGGTCTCGGATTTTGCAGCGGTGCAGGTGTCGGAAGATATGGTTCAGGATTCGGCGCGGGATATGGCAGAGGTTGGGGACTCGGACTCGGACTCGGCTATGGCTGTAGAAGAGGAAGGTTTTTTAATATTGCGCCGTCGGGACCGATGGAAAAAGAAATTCTTTCTGCCGAAAGGAGCATTTTAGAAGCGAGACTGAATGCGGTCAATAAGCATCTTGAAACAATGAAGGAAAGTGACGAGTAACAGGGATTTTCCCCTGTTACTTGCTTTACCGCAGAGTAAGAATAGAAACCTTCTTGAAAGATATTGCAAGTTACTTTCACGAAGGTTTCTTTTTATTTTTTTATTAAAGAATGATGAACTTGTAATTTAGTGGCCGCCGCATTCGTCGCTGTGCCGGTGGTCATGGCAGACGGATCCGGTAGATTTTAATTCACCTTTCAGATACATTTCTGCTGCGGTTCGGGCGTCGCCGGATGCCCCGACGATCACTTCTATGTTCTTCTCATTAAAGATATCGATGGCTCCGCCGCCCATGCCGCCTGAAATGATTACATTTACACCCATGTCATTCAGGAAATTCGGCAGGAACCCCGGCCTGTGGCCCGGGTTGGGAACCGTTTCACTTCTGATGATCTGTCCGTTTTCCGCTTCAAAAATAATAAATCCTTCACAATGGCCAAAATGTTCGGTCACCATTTTTCCTTCACTTGCAACTGCGATTTTCATTTCAATCCCTCCGTTTTTTCTATTTTTTCAACAATATTTTTAAGATAATCGCCGTCATACAGTTCAACCAGACCTTTATCGCATAATTCCGCAATAGCCGGATTGAGCGGCAATTTGGCAATGGTATCGATGCTGTGCTGTTTCGCGATCTGTTCAATGCGACTGTCGCCGAACACTTTGATCTGACTGTGACAATCGGGACATTCCAGATAAGACATATTCTCGACGATTCCTATTACGGGGACGTTCATCATTTCTGCCATTTTGACCGCTTTCGTTACGATCATGGAAACCAGTTCCTGCGGCGATGTTACGATTACGATCCCGTCCACGGGAAGGGATTGGAACACGGTCAGCGGAACATCGCCGGTCCCTGGAGGCATATCGATGAACATATAGTCCACATCGCCCCAAATCACGTCAGTCCAGAACTGCTTTACCATGCCGGATATCAACGGCCCTCTCCAGATTACCGGATCGGAATCGTTTTCCAGAATCAGATTGACCGACATGATATCGATTCCCGTTTTTGTTTTGATCGGCAGGATCCCCAGCTCTGTCCCTTCTGCCTTTCTATAAATGCCGAATACTTTCGGTATGGACGGCCCGGTTACATCGGCGTCCAATACCGCTGTCGGGTATCCCATACGGTTCATGGAAACCGCAAGCATGGAAGTAACCAGTGATTTTCCGACGCCGCCTTTCCCGCTGACAACAGCGATCACCTTTTTTATGTCGCTGCCTTCATGCGGCTGTTCCAGCAGACTTTTCGGCTGCGTGCGTTCACTGCATTCTTCACTGCAGGCGCTGCAGTTTTTGTCACAACTTTCACTCATTTCACATTCTCCTTAACTTTGTTGTTAAAAATTAATATAGATTATTTTATGGATTTTATAATCAAACGATATGAAAGACTGTTCCCGTCTCCATATACTGGATTTGACTGCCCATAATCTTTTTTAAATGGTCATAAGCTTCAAGGCCGGTGCAATGACCGGTATAAAATTTTGTATTTGTACCGGCAAGAAATTCTGCGATGCCTTCGATTACGTCGGGCGATTCGCTTCTTCCGGTACTGCCGTTAAACAGGTGGAAGCCGCTTATGGCATAATCAGGAAAAGCGCCTTCTTCCTCGTAAACATGCTTCATAATATTTACGATTCCGTTATGTGCACAGCCGGCAAAGAGAACCGTTTTACCGGCCTCCCTGATCAGGAGATTCTGCTCATGCCGGAAGTCATCCTTGACCATGAATTCATCTAATTCCATATACAGGGAGTCATTGCACGAAGAAAAAAACTCCCTTCCTGTTACGTTTGAAAACAGTGCTGTTTCTTTGTCTATCGAGTAATTATCTTCCGTCTTAACGATGCGCTCATGCCATTTTAAAGAACGGTCGATCCCGGCATTTACCGGGTTTCGTCCCGGAGCCTTCGAATAATGATTATCAAATGCATTCTTATGAATATAAACGAGGGCGTTCTCATTTTCCTCCAGGAAGGTTCGCAAGCCGCCTCCGTGATCGTAATGACCATGAGAAATAACGGCAAAATCTACATCCTTGATATCCACATTCATTTTACGGGCATTTTTCAGAAAAAGATTTCCGGCCCCGGTATCAAATAAGATTTTCTTATTATTTGCTTCGATATAAATACTCAAACCATGTTCGGAATTCAATAAAGGAGAACTGGTCGTATCTTCCACTAAGGTTTTAATTAACATAATGTTCCCCCTTCCAATAATTTTATCGTATTACGATAAACACTTTTCACGGCTTCACCGGAAGAACAGTCAATTTCAACGATACTCAGGCCGTTGTTGATTGCTTCTATGGCTTTTTTATCATAAGGAATTCTGCCCGAATATGGAATATTGTGTTTCTGGCAGTACCGGATAATTTTCTCGGAATTTAGCAGATTTGTATTATATTTATTGATGCATACGGCTGTCTTTACTTGAAATTTATCTGCAGTATTGATAATCCGTTCCATGTCGCTGATCCCGGAAATGGAAGGTTCCGCGACAATCAGCACCATGTCAACACCACTTAATGATGCGATAACAGGACAGCCGATTCCCGGGGAACCGTCGATGATTGCCAGGTCTATTCCTTCTGCTGCTTCCTTCAATTGGTTTTTCACCTCTGTAACCAGCTTGCCTGAGGTTCCGCTGCCCATTTTCAGCTGTGCGGTTGAAAAAACGCTGTCGTTCCTGTACAGTCTCAATTCTCCGGCCGCTGCAGGATTCATGGAAACGGCGTGTGCGGGACAGAGGGCCTCACATACGCTGCAGCCTTCACAAGCGAAAAGATCAACGGAATATCCGTTTTCTTCCGAGTATCGTATCGCGTCAAAACGACAGTTTGTCATGCAGATTCCGCATCCTCTGCAAAGGCACGGGTCGATGGCCGCTTTCGGCAAGCCCATATAATCGGTCTTTTTTACATCTGATTTGTGTTTCATGACCAGATGCAGATTTGGCGCATCCACATCGCAGTCGGCATATGCCTTTGCCCCGGCAAGTTTGATAAAAGCGCTTGCTACCGTGGTCTTTCCTGTTCCCCCTTTGCCGCTAAGTATTAGTAATTGCTTCATGCTGGGCCTCCTGTCGGATTGCTGTAAGCAAGCCGGAAAAAAGTTCATGATATGCATTGATTTCTTTCGAAACAATTTTCGCATCGGAATTTGCGCTGCCGAGCTCATTGTTAAAAGGAATTTTGCCTAGAATCCTGATCTTGTTGTCCAAACAGAATTGTTCCGCGGGATTAAATCCATCAAAGCATTTATTGAGGATCACTCCGTGTGGCTTTTCAAAAATCCTCACGAGCTCATGTACCATGGCAAGGTTATGGACTCCAAAAATTGTCGGCTCGGCAACAAGCACACAATAATCGGCATCCTTGATGCTTTCCATGACAATACAGGCGCTGCCGGGAGGACAATCTATGAAAATATAGGGAGCGTCCGCATCACAGCTGTCCAACAGTGATTTGATAATGGGAACTCCGGATGCTTCACCCGGATTCAGGACTCCGGTGATGACGGCAACCTGATCCGAAATCCCTTTTTTTACTGCGCCGATTTTTCTTGGCGTTTCAGATAATGCGTTCCGGGGGCACAGCAAAATGCATCCGCCGCAGGAATGACAGATTTCGTCGAAAACATACAGACGGTTCTTAATGTAAGCAAGTGCATTGAACTTGCAGAAATCTACACATTTGCGGCAGCCCTTACAAACTTTTTCATCAACAGAGGGGATCAAAACGGATACGTTGTCTGTTTTCACATCCCTTGGCTTGAAAAAGAGATGACCGTTCGGCTCTTCCACGTCGCAGTCGATATAAACGGAATGTCCGGCGACGAAGGCCAGGTTCACCGATACCAGCGTTTTCCCCGTACCGCCTTTACCGCTCAGTACGGCTATTTTCATATCTATCTTCCTCCGTGATTATGAAGACCGGGATGAATTTCGTTCAATAAAGATAGTTCTCCTTTTTCAAACGCCTGGAGGTTATGCTTTAAAAGATTTCCGTTTGTCTGATAAATTCTAATGTTCGCCGCACGGAATACTTCTGCCGCATTTTCTCCGCAGCGAGGCGTCAATAAGGCTTCCGCCTGATGGTCAATGATCGTTTGTGCCGCCTTGATTCCGGCTCCGCCCTGGCTTGCGGCGGCGCTGTTGCTGATAAACTTTGCATCTTTTGATTCCGTATCGTAGATCAAAAAATATGGTGTGCGTCCGAAAGAAATGCAGATAGTTGTATCCATGGAAGCATCCTCTACAGGTATCGCTATTTTCATTGATTATCCTCCTGTTTTATCGCGCGTGTATTTGTTGGCGTACGCCCATTACAATTATAGTATAACCAGTATTGAGCATATGTCAATAATAAATCGATGAAATTAAATCGGAGATCTATTCAATTGATATTGCTTGTGCATTAGGTTTTACACGTGCAAGTGTGAGTCGTATGATGAAAATCCTCGGAGAAACCGGTTATCTAATAAAAGATGAGTGCGGGAAGATTTCTCTCACGGAAAAGGGTTTTGAGATAGCCGTTTCGATGAGGAGAAGACGGGATCTGATAAAGGGTTTTCTGGAAGAGATTCTGGGCGTTGAGCCTTCAACTGCTGAAAAAGAAGCGTGTAAGATCGAACATTCAATAGGCGAATAGCGAAACTTACGGTGAATTAAACAGAGGAAACATAGCTAAAAAAGCTGCTTTTCTTATTATAATTAAAGTTTTTGCGAGAGGTATAAGGAATGGTTCGAAATTCTAAAGACTAAAATTTGAAGCGGAATTCAGTTCCCTCGGATGTGCTGCTGCTGACGGATACATTGATGTTGTGTCTGTCTGCGATCTGCTTCGCGATGGAGAGGCCGAGACCGGTACCATTTTTATTCAGCTCTGATTTTGATTTATAGAACCGGTCAAAGATATAGGGCAAATCCTCCTGTGGGATGCCTTCTCCGTGATCCCGCACGGAAACCTCCCTATTTTTTAAGGATATGGAAACTATGCTGTTCTCCGGGGAAAACTTAATCGCATTATCGATAATGATCATCAGCATTTGACGGATTCGTCCGTAGTCGCCTTCCACCATGCAAAACGAGGTTTCTTGATTAAATTGAATCTCAATATTCTTTCCGGAAGCTATATTCCTGGCGCTTCGTATCACATCATTCAGAACGTCGCATAAGCTGAATTCCTGCATTTCTATTTTAAAATCAACATTCTGGAGACGTGACAGTTCGAGAAGATCGTCAACCAGCCTTTGCAGAAATATGCTTTCATTCAGCATTTGCCGGTGATAATCTTTGATTTGTTCCGGATCTGCGACAACTTCATCGCAAAGCGCCTCCAGAGAGCCGCGGATGACTGTTATCGGAGTCCTGAGCTCGTGGGAAATGTTAGCCACAAAATCACGGCGAAGCCTCATCAAATTTTCACTCTCTCTGCTGGCGGACGCAAGCCGTTCGCTCAGTATATCGATCGCGGAGGCAAGCTCTCCGATCTCGTCCGCACTGTGGACGTTGGTTTTGACAGAATAATCGCCGCCAGCCAGTTTCACTGCAGAATTTTTCATTTTTTTTAACGGTCTTGTAAAAGAAACGGCTAATATGACAGATAGGACGATCGACAGCGCAAGCGCGATGAAGACACTGATCGCGAGTATTCGAAAACCCTGCTCAACCGCGTCATCGATTCCTTTTACCGGAGAATGAAGCAATAAGGCCCCAACCACCCTGTCGCCCTGCCTGATTGGCGTCCCGACGGTTAAAGTCGGCGTCTTCAATAGTTCGCTGAAGCCTTCACTAAACGTTGTGCTGCCATTAAAAACCTCCTTTACAACAGCATCGGCATCTTTAGGCAAATCCGCGTAATTGAAAGACTGATTCTGCATATGTCCAATCGTAATTAATTCAAGGTTTTCGTCAACAATCCAGACGTCTGCCATGGCGATATCGTCTAAAAAGCGCAGGTATGCCATATAGCCGCCCTGACCTCCGCCCATCATTCCCATTCCTGAACGGGGGCGATACGACTTATCGCTTAGCATGCTGGATATCGTGCCCGCGATGGTTATAGCACGGCTTTCCAGTTCTGATTTCTGCAGTTCCAGGGTATGGGCTTTAAAAAGCATCATGAACACACTGCCGATCATAATGGAAAACAGCAGCAGTGCGGCGGTAAAGTAGAGAATCAGTCGATAAGCAATTTTATTTTTCATCCGTTTTCCCCTCAAATTTATAACCGACACCCCAGATGGTTTTTATATCCCATTCGTCATGAACAACTGCTTCCAGTTTCGCGCGAAGGCGCTTAATATGGGAATCGACTGTCCGGCTGTCGCCGAAATAGTCATATCCCCACAGACTATTCAATAGATTATCACGGGAAAAGACTTTGTTTCTATTTGTTGCCAGAGTCCATAACAGCTCAATTTCTTTTTTTGTCAACGGAACATTTTTTCCGTCGATGCTGACCGTATAATCGTCCAGATTGATTTGCAGGTTGGAGTAGCTGTAGGTTTGCTGTGGTTGGTTTTTTGTACGCGTGATTCTGCGTAAAACAGCCCGGATTCTCGCCATCACCTCCCCGGGAGAAAAGGGCTTAACGATATAGTCATCGGCTCCGATATCCAGCCCCATAATCTTTTCAAAATCCTCTCCCCTGGCCGTAATCATAATAACCGGCACATTGGATTTCTTACGAATCTCACGGCAGACTTCAAATCCGTCCATCTGCGGCATCATGACATCAAGCAATACGATATCAGGACTCGTCTTATGAAACAAGTCGAGAGCCTCCAGCCCATCAAAAGCAATCTTTGTGATAAAACCTTCCTTTTTTGCATATTCCTCCAGGATGGAGGTAATCTGTTTATTGTCATCTGCGATCAAAATCGTTGGCATAAATATCTCTCCCGTACTTTTTAATGGCTAATTATACCATACCGAGAATAAAAAGTTGTGGCAAAAGTATGTTTTTTCTATATTGAAATAACATGGATTTATAAAAGAAAAGACATATTTTTGCCATAGTTTATGGGTATTCTGTTATCATAGCAGACATAAGGCTGCAAATAATCATGAAAATATGGAGGTTTTTAAAATGAAGAAGATTAAGAGACTAATAATAATTGGAGCCATGGTAATGGCAGCTGGCGCCACATCGGTGACTGCATTTGCAGCTTCCTCATACAGCACTCCGGCGGAAGCTTTAGCCGGCTTGACTGGAAGAACGGTGGAGGATGTGACAGCAGAAAGATACGAAACGGGAAAAACCTATGGAACCATCGCAAATGACGCTGGGAAGCTGGAAGAGTTCCAAGCTGAAATGCTTCAGATCAAAAAAGATCTTTTAGCGAAAAGAGTTGAAGCCGGATTAATCACACAAGCTCAAGCTGATGAAATCGTTGCTGCAATCGAAAAGAATCAAGCTAATTGTGAAGGTACTGGTTTAGCCGGAATCGGTAAAAATATGGGTATGGGATTTGGCAGAATGCAGGGCAACGGTTTAGGTTATGGTCAAGGCAGCGGTTCAGATTATGGTCAGGGTATACGCGGTTTCGGCCAGTGCGGTGGAATTTGCCAGGTACAATAGAAGGTTGCTTCACTCACAATAAAAAAAATATAAAGAATGACGGGATGGGCTCATGTGGAGCACATCCCGTTTATATATTCTTATTGACAACGGATTTTGGCATGTTAAAATCTTGACTTTGACAGTTAAATGAAGAAGATAAAGCCGCAATCCCATGAACTACA
>ENA-UOYA01005112-UOYA01005112.1-activated-sludge-metagenome-genome-assembly--contig:-NODE-5112-length-10554-cov-6.631870_pt1 | contig 10554 bp, 11 predicted proteins | sample MGYA00238163_ERZ764804 | MGnify/ENA primary metagenome ERZ764804 (study PRJEB28919, sample SAMN05720223) | activated sludge metagenome | isolation source: Anaerobic digester | place: Hong Kong...
AGTGACTTCCCCGATCCCGGCGGGCCTGCCATAAGTAGATTATGAGACCCGGCGGCTGCGATCTCCAGCGCGCGCTTGGCGACTTCCTGTCCCTTGACCTGCGCCAGATCCGGCCCTGACGTCATGACATCAACCTCACCGGGCTGTGGCGGCGGGATCAGCGCGTGGCCTTTGAAATGGTTGAGCAGGCTCAGCAGATCGGGCGCTGCCAACACTTCGACCGTCCCCGCCCAGGCGGCTTCCGGCCCCTGCTCTGCCGGACAGGCGAGGCCGAGTTGCATCTGCGAGGCATGGAGCGCTGCCAGCAGCACGCCGGGCGATGGCCGTATGCGTCCATCAAGACCAAGCTCGCCGACGAACAGATAGGCCGCGAGCGTTTCCGGATCGACGATTCCCATCGCGCCAAGCAGCGCAAGCGCAATCGGCAGGTCATAATGCGATCCTTCCTTGGGCAAATCCGCGGGAGAAAGGTTCACAGTGATACGTTTCGGCGGAAGCGACAGGCCGATGGCTGCAATCGCCGCGCGTACGCGTTCCCGGCTTTCGGCGACAGCCTTGTCGGGCAAGCCGACCACGACAAAGGCCGGAACTCCGGGCGAAACCTGACACTGAACTTCGACGCTACGCGCCTCAAGCCCAAGATAGGCAACCGTCTGGACAAGCGCGACCATCAGCGAGTCGCCATCGTAAAATATCCATTAACCAAACGGTCGAAAGTGTTTGAAAGCATTGGAATCGCATCTCCGGTCGCGGAGTTGCCAAACGCTATGAAAAACATTTTCGCCCCCGCCCTTCGGACTATATCCGCAATATTCGCACTGTCGATACTTGCCATTGGCGCACCCGCACTTGCGGACGAGGCGCCTGACCAAGTTTACGCCAAGATTGCGTATGCAACGATCATCGATTCGGCGAAAATTTCTTATGGGTCTGATCAATATCGCCCGGTCGAGCAGAACCGCCGCAAGCGCTATGGGCCGTTTTACATCATCAACGACCGCACGGCGGGCGTGGACAATGTGATCGACAGTTCCGCCCCTGCCCGTTTCCAGGCGATGCTGCGCGATTGGCCGATGCTCCAGACGCTCGAAATCGTCGAATGCCCCGGCACTGTCGATGACGAAGCCAATTTTGCCGTCGCTCGCATGGTCCGCAAGGCCGGCATGTCGACGCTGGTGCCAAGCAACGGCTCTGCCCGCTCGGGTGGGGTTGAACTCTTTATCGCCGGCGTCACGCGACGCGCGGAACCGGGCGCTGAACTCGGCGTCCATAGCTGGATCGACGAATATGGTCGCGAGGCGTCCGAATATCCGACCAATGACCCCGTCCATGCCGAATATGTCGACTTTTACGAGGATATGGGATTTGCGCCGGACAAGGCGCGCGAATTCTATGCCTTCACGAATGCCGCCGCGCATCCTGACAGCATCCACTACATGACCCGTCAGGAAATTGCGCATTTCGACATGTCGAACTGATCAACTGGTCGCAGGGCGCCTTGCATGGTGCCCTGCCGCTTCCCACATGGCGCTCATGACCTTGCAGTCGCGCTGGAAATCCCTCTTGCAGATCCCCGCCGTTCGCGTGGCGATGTTCGTCGTCGGCCTTGCGTTCATGATCGCGGCGCCGCTCGTGGCGCCCCTGCCCGGCCCGGCTGGAACGCTGCTGTTCGCGCTTGGCCTTGGGCTGGTGCTCCAGACATCCAACTGGGCGCGCCGCCGCTATGTGAAGTTCAAGCGGCGCTATCCGCGCCCGGGTGACATCACTGATTGGGGCCTGCGCCGCCAGAGCTATAAACGTCGCCAGAAACTCAAGAAACAGACATCTGGCGATTGACTCTTTCTGCCGATGCCCTTAACGCCCCCTCCAACGGAGCCGCCGCTTGTGGGGCGGCTTTTTCATTTGAATTTGATTTTGAGGGCATGAGCGATGAAGCGCACCTTCCAGCCGAGCAACCTTGTCCGGGCACGCCGTCACGGCTTCCGGGCTCGCATGGCGACCGTAGGCGGTCGTGCAGTGATCCGCGCCCGCCGCGCACGCGGTCGCAAGAAGCTGTCGGCCTGACACATCTGAAAAAGCGGTCAGAATTTCTGGCCGCCAACGCCGGACGACGGGCCGCCATTGGCGGCCTCGTTTTGCTTGTCCGTGATCGGTGTGATGAAGACCCGGCAATGCGCGTGGGCTTTACTGTCACAAAAAAGATCGGAAACGCCGTTATCCGCAACCGGATGAAACGCCGGTTCCGGGCGCTTGCGCGCGAAATCCTCCCGCAATCAGGCATCTCTGGTGCCGATCATGTCGTGATTGGCCGACAGAGCGGCGTTGAGCGTGATTATGCGGACCTGCGCAAGGACCTTCAATCAGCGCTGAAAAAGGTCGCCCGGTGAATGGCGCGGCTGCTGATCTGGCTGGCAAAAGCGTGGCAATGGGGTCCATCCGCTATTTTGCCCCCAAGCTGTCGCTACCAGCCCTCCTGTTCAGCCTATGCAATCGAGGCCTTGGGGCGCTATGGCGCGCTCAAAGGAAGCTGGCTCGCTGCGCGTCGCATCCTGCGCTGCCACCCATGGGGCGGTCAGGGCTATGATCCGGTACCATGAGTTTAATGGGGAATTGAGTTGACCGAGAATCGCAATTTCGTGCTCGCCATCCTGCTGTCGGCGCTCGTGCTGTTTGGCTGGACCTATATGGGCGACAAATTCTTTCCCCAGCCCAAGGCGCCGCCTGCCGCAGCTTCGCAGCAACAGGCAGGCACGCCCGCCGCAGCCCCCGGCGCACCTGCCGTTGCAGCCGCCGCCAAGCCACGCGCTGTGGAATCCGTGCTGATCGAAAGCGGCCGCGTTCAGGTTGAAACGCCCAAGGTAAAGGGCTCGATCAACCTCAAGGGCGCGCGCTTTGACGACCTGATCCTGCCGCGCCACACCGTGACGCTCGACAAGAAGTCGCCGCCGGTCCGCATCCTTTCTCCCGCTGGCACCGAGCACAGCCAGTTTGCAGGCTTTGGCTGGACCGGTTCGGGCGCGGCCTTCCCCAATGCCGACACCGTCTGGCAGGCAAGCGCCCCCAAGCTGACACCTGCCACGCCCGTGACGCTCAGCTGGAACAACGGCCAGGGGCAGCTCTTCCTCATCAAGCTCTCGATTGACGAGAACTACATGTTCACCGCTGAACAGAGCGTCGTGAACAAGGGCGCAGCGCCCGTCGCCGTGCGCGCTTATGGCTATATCAATCGTGGCTATGCCACTGTCGGCCAGTCAAGCACGCTCGCAGGCCCGCGCCATGATGTTGACAGCTGGACCATCCACGTCGGCCCCATTGGCACCTTCGACAATGCGACCAACTATAAGGTCAACTATCCCGACCTCGACAAGGATCCGGCAGGACAGCGCTTCAAGAGCACAGGCGGCTGGCTCGGCTTTGGCGATACCTATTGGCTGACGGCGATGGCCCCTGCGCAGACCGCACACATGGATGCGGGCTTCCGCAAGGGCGGCAATGCCTATCAGGCCGATTACGCGCTCGACAACGTCATCGTTGCCCCCGGACAGACCAATAGCAGCACGACGCACCTCTTTGCCGGTGCAAAGGAAGTGCCCGTGCTTGACGCTTATATGGACAAGCTTGGCATCCAGCAGTTCGGCAATGCGATTGACTGGGGCTGGTTCAAGATGTTCGCAAAGCCGATCTTCTACCTGCTCGACACGCTGTTCAAGTTCGTGAAGAACTTTGGCGTCGCCATCATTCTGCTCACGCTCATCGTGAAGGCAATCATGTTCCCGATTGCCCAGCGCCAGTTTGCCTCAATGGCGGCAATGCGTGTCGTCCAGCCCAAGGTGAAGGCGCTGCAAGAGCGCTACAAGGACGACAAGCAGAAGCTGCAACAGGCGATGATGGAGCTGTACCAGAAGGAAAAGATCAACCCGATGGCGGGCTGCCTGCCCATCTTCATCCAGATCCCGGTCTTCTATGCGCTCTACAAGGTTCTGCTGCTGACCATCGAAATGCGCCATCAGCCCTTCGCACTTTGGATCAAGGATCTTTCGGCGCCCGACCCGATGACGCCGGTCAACCTGTTTGGCCTGCTCCACTTCACGCCGCCGTCGATGATCGCGCTTGGCGTTCTGCCGATCCTGCTGGGCATCACCATGTACCTGCAGTTCAAGCTCAACCCGGCCGCCGCGGACCCCGTACAGCAGCAGGTCTTCTCGATCATGCCGTGGATCATGATGTTCATGATGGCACCGTTTGCCGCTGGGCTGCAGCTCTACTGGGTGGTCAACAACGTGCTGACCATTGCCCAGCAGAAGTTCCTGTACAGCCGTCATCCGGGGATGAAGGAACCCGTTGCCAAGTGACCTTCACCGATGAACAAATCGAGACGGCACGGAAGATTTTCTCCGGGCCGATCTCGTTCCTCAAATCCGCGCCGGACCTGAAGTTCCTGCCCGATGCCAGCGTCAACGAAGTTGCGTTTGCCGGTCGGTCGAACGTGGGCAAATCGTCGCTGATCAACGCGCTCACAAACCGTAACGCATTGGCGCGCACGTCAAATACGCCTGGCCGCACGCAGGAGCTGAACTTCTTCGACGTCGGCGATCCGCTGAAGTTTCGCCTTGTCGACATGCCTGGCTACGGCTTTGCCGAAGCCCCCAAGGATGTCGTCAAGAAATGGCGCTTCCTTGTGAACGACTATCTGCGCGGGCGTCAGGTCCTGAAGCGCGCGTTGGTCCTCATCGACAGCCGTCACGGCATCAAGGATGTCGACAAGGATGTAATGGACATGCTCGACGCCGCCGCCGTCAGCTATCGCGTCATCCTCACCAAGGCTGACAAGATCAAGGCAACGGCACTTGCCGACATGATCGAGCAGACCGCCGCCGAAGCGCGCAAGCGCCCTGCCGCGCACCCGGAAATCATCCCGACGTCGAGCGAAAAGGGCATGGGCATCCCTGAACTGCGCGCCGCAGTCCTTGAGGCGGTTGCTTGACCAAAACTGCCACGGCGTCGTAGGCCGTCGCCTCACCCTGGCGACACGAGACACCGGAATGCTCAAGCTCTTCATTGGCAACAAGACCTATTCAAGCTGGTCGCTGCGCGGCTGGCTGGCGGCCAAGCAATCCGGCCTGCCCTTCGAGGAAATTGTCGTTCCGCTCTATGACGCGGAATGGGACAAGCGCCGCGAGGGTGATGAATTTGCCCCCTCCTCCGGCAAAGTGCCGATCTTGTGGGATGGCGACATCGTCGTGTGGGACAGCCTCGCCATCATCGAGTTTCTCAATGAGCGCTCGGGCGGCGACAAATTCTGGCCGCAGGATGAAGCTGCGCGCGCCATGGCACGGTCGATGGCCGCCGAAATGCACTCCAGCTACGCCAATTTGCGGCGCAAGCATTCCATGAACATCCGGCAGGTTTATGCCCCGACCGAAGTTGATCCCGAGGTCGCCAAGGAAGTTGATCGCATCATGGAAGTCTGGGCGCAGGCGCGCGCCCGTTATGGCGGTGGCGGAGACTTTCTGTTTGGAGAATTTGGCGCAGTCGACATCATGTTCGCGCCCGTCATCACGCGCTTCGTGACCTATTCCATTCCGGTCGCGCGCTTTGCCGTTCCCTATATGGAAGCCGTGCTCAACCATCCCTTCATGCAGGACTGGATCGCCGCCGCGCAGGAAGAGGAATGGGTCATCGAAAAGTTCGAAGCGCCGACGCAATCGGCCTGAGGACTCTCTTTCGACGTTTTTCGCGAAATTTGATGTCGATCAATCCGGAGACGACTCTCGCTTGCTAATGCAAGCGCCTCGCATTAGCCGAGACAAGGAGAGGGGAATCCGAATGATGATCAAGGGACTCTGGGCCGGAGGCGCGCTCGCCGCCGCATTGATGGCGGCACCAATGGCCGCGCACGCAGCGCCCGGCATGGGGTCGAAGGTCTATGGCGCCACCATCAACCCCGGCGTAACCGAGGTCGAGGCGCGCTATGGCCGCCTTGAAGGCGGAGCCGATCATGGCGAAGACGGGCTTGTGCTCGAAGTTGCGCACGGCTTTTCCAGCAAATTTTACGCGGCGGCCCTTATGGAGTTTGAACGCGAACCCGCAGGCAAGCGCAAGCTGGAAGCCGTGAGCCTTGAGGCAATCACCCCGATTGCCCATTCCGACGCGCTCAAGCTCGATGTCGCGCTCTATGGCGAATATGAAATGGTGCGCGGCGGTGCCGATGCGCTCGAAACCAAGCTCCTGCTCCAGCACCGCGCGGGCAGCTTTGATGGCCGGTTGAACCTGAAGGCAGCGCGCACCTTTGTTCACGGCGCGCCGCTGGAATTCGGCTATGCAGCGTCTGCAGACTGGGCCGCATTCGGCGAGTTCCGTTTGGGCGCCGCCGCCTTTGGCGACCTTGGCACCTCACATGACTTCCTGCCGCACGCGGAGCATTTTGCAGGCCCCATCGTGAAGACCGAGATCGAACATCTTCCCGCGAACAGCGATCTCGAAATCGAGGCGGGCTATCTCAAGGCCTTTGGCGCCGCACGCAACGACGCCAACGGGCAATGGCGACTGCTGCTGGAATGGGAAGCGCATTTCTGAGGGCCATCGGGCGTTCAGGGCAGCCGCTTGGTTGGATAAGGCGTTCCGTCCTTGTGGAAATATCCCTCGGGCGTGAACAACATGTCGATATCGGAATAGCCCCCGCCAATATCATGTGCCTTCCCTCCACCCAGCGCGACGAACACGCAATCCTGCTGCGTTTCGTTGATGAGATGATGACCGTTGGTTGAGCCTTTGGGCCAGACCGCAATGTCGCCCGCGCGCATGGCATGGCGGCCATCGTCTTCCACCAATGTTGCTTCTCCGGAGATCATGACGAGCATTTCGTCTTCGCCGTCGTGCCAGTGCCGCTGCGAGGACCAGGCGCCCGGCTTCAGCACGACATGGCTTGCCGCAAAGTCGCTCAGTCCGGCGACAGGCGCCAATCGTCGATACCAGCGCCCCTGCACAGGCGTATCATGTGGCGGGGGATATCCTGTCGCGTTCGTCTGCGGAATCGCATCCAGATCCAGCTTGGGCATTGCTGCCAACTCCTTTGCATTCAGTCGCGCGCGAGGCTAGGCCCGGGCGGTGACTGACGCAATCGACCTCACCAAGCGCCTCATCGCCGCACCTTCCGTGACGCCCGCAACGGGCGCTGTATTCGACGTTCTTGAAAGCGCGTTGAAACCGCTGGGTTTCGAAGTGGACCGCTTCATATGCGGTGACGCGCCTGACGGCCCCGTTGAAAACCTCTTCGCAACGCGCGCCGGAACGGCAGACGGACGTCATTTTGCCTATGCCGGCCACCTCGACGTGGTGCCGCCCGGTGATGGCTGGACGACCGATCCCTTCACGCCAGACGTGCGCGGTGAGTTGCTCTATGGCCGAGGTGCCGTCGATATGAAGGCCAGCATCGCGGCCTTTGTTGCGGCTATCCCCGCTGAGACGCCGGGACGGATCAGCCTGATCATCACCGGCGACGAGGAAGGCCCCGCCGTGTTCGGCACGGTTGCCCTCATCGAGCATATACAGGCCCGCGATCTTGTGCCCGACCTGTGCCTTGTGGGAGAGCCGACTTCGGTCAATCGCCTTGGCGACATGATGAAAATCGGACGTCGCGGCTCGGTCAATATCTGGATCACCATTCCCGGCACGCAAGGCCATGTCGCCTACCCCCATCTGGCCGACAATCCGATTACCAAGCTCGTGCGCATTCTCGCGCGGATTGATGGCATCGTCCTTGATGAAGGGACCGATTGGTTCCAGCCGTCAAACATCGAGATCACCGATCTGGAAGTCGGCAACAAGGCGACCAATGTCATTCCAGCCGCAGCCAAGGCGCGGCTTTCGATCCGCTTCAATGATCTGCACAGCGGCGAAACGCTCTCGGCGATGATCAAGGCCATCGTGCACGCTGAAGCCCCTGACGGCATCGTGGACGCCCGGATTTCCGGCGAAGCGTTCCTCACGCCGCCGGGCGAACTCAGCGAACTGGTGGCAGGCGCGATCCGCACCGTCACTGGCATTGACCCTGAAAAATCGACAACGGGCGGCACATCAGACGCGCGCTTCTTGTCGCGGCTGTGCCCTGTCGTTGAGTTCGGCCTCAACAACGCGACCATGCACAAGCTGGACGAGGCGGTTGCGCTCGCAGACGTGGATACGCTCGTGAATATCTACAAGGAAGTGCTGGCCCGCGTTTAGGCGCGGCGCTGGAGCAAAGGCTTTTCGGTTGCGACCAGCCAATTGCGCAGGCTCGCTTCGCTTGACGGACGGGCAATCGCATAGCCTTGCGCAGCGCGGCAGCCCATGACGCGCAACACGTCGAATTGCCCCTGTGTCTCGACGCCCTCGGCAACGGTATCCATGCCGAGCGAGTTCAGCACGGTGATCGAGGCTTGCAGGATCGCACGCGCTTCGTTCGAGGTGTCGACCTCACACACGAGGCTCCTGTCAATCTTCACGCGGTCCACCGGCAAAGCACGCAAGCGCTTCAAATCAATCGGCGCGCTGCCGAAATTATCGATGGAAATCGTTGCCCCCGCTTCGCGCAGCGACTGGACTTCCGCGATCACCGCATCGCCTGTTTTATAGGCTAGCCGGTCTGAAATCTCGATCTCCAGCATTTCGATGGGCGCTTCATGCCGCGCCAGGGCGGCGGTTGCCCGCTCGTAGAGATTGCCGCGCTCGAACTGACGTTTCGATACGTTGATCGCCAGCCGCTGGCGGTAACCGCTGCGATACCAGCGTCCAATGACAGTCGCGGCCTGTTCCAGCGTCCAGTCCGCCAGTTCGGCCATCAGCCCCGTTTCTTCAGCAACACGGATGAACTGATCCGGTGTGCGCACGCCCTCAATCGGGTGATTCCAGCGCAGCAACGCCTCGACCGAGACCGCCGATTTGTCCGACAGCAGCACCTGCGGCTGGAACTGGAAGCCGAATTGATCAAGCTCGAACGCCTGACGCAGATCAAGATCAAGCTTGGTCCGTTCCGCCAGTCGCTCGGCAAGCGCGTCATCATAAAACTGGAACTGGCCTTTGCCGTTTTCCTTGGAGTGATACATCGCAACGTCAGCCGCGCGCATCAACTCGGTGAGCGAGCGGCCATGCATCGGGCGCATCGCAATGCCGATGGAGGCCCCTACTCGGACCGATTGCCCCGCGATTCCAAAGGGCTCACTCAGCGCGCGCAGCACAAGGCTTGCAAGCGAACATACGGCCTCAGGCGAGGCGACATTGGGAATGAAGGCTGTAAATTCATCACCGGCAAGGCGCCCGAGGATGGGCTGGCATTCACGCGCACCTGTCGACGGGAAGATCGAACGAAGCCGATTGGCGATCATGATGAGCAACTGGTCGCCTGCGGCGTGGCCCAGCGTGTCATTGACGCCCTTGAAGTTGTCGAGATCGATGAACAGCAATGCATCAGCGCGATCTGCAGACGCCCGCGAAAGCGACGCCTCGGTTTCGTTTCGGAAATGCAGCCGGTTGGCCAGCGCGGTCACGGGATCAAACAGCGCCATTGAATTGACCTGCTCGATGTTGCTGCGGACGTGCTCGAACAGTTCGCCAAGCGACTGCGAGAGATCCGGCAGCGTCGAATCGAGATCTTCGGGCAGCGGGGACACCAGATCGCCCTGCGCCGCTGCGGAAAGGCGGTGAACGGCCGCATCGATCGACGATGTCACAAGCGAAATCAGGCGATCTGCTGCGCCCCAGGCCAAAACGCCACACGCCAGTGCGATGATGATGGGGTTGCTGAACGAAAGATCACGCGTCGAATTGTCGAACTCTGAAAAGCTCGTCAGAAGGAATGCGACCAGCCCGATGCTGATCGCAAATCCAAACGCCTGCAATTTCAAGGCATTGCCTTGCATCCCAACGAATTCCCGCCTGTCCGCTCCGGTTAAGGAGCCGTTCCCCATTCAACGGATATGTCCCAAATGGATTAACATTTGCCTGCCATCCGGAAGGAAAATGCGGGAAAAGCGTGGTTAACGGGCGCGCCGCAAGATGACGTACAGGGCGCCCGCCCCACCATGCCGCGGGTGGGCATTGCGAATGGCGGCGATGCGGTCAGAAAAATGGGAAGCCGCGAGCCAGTCCGCGACGGATGCCCGAATGACACCACGGCTGGTCGGCGGAAGACGTGGATTATCTGCGGCAGGTTTGCCCGTGACCAGAAGGACAACGCGATCCCCCCGGCGAATGGCGGCATCAAGCCCACGGTTGAGCCGCACATGCGCCGTCGCCAGCGTCTCGCCATGAAGATCGATGCTCACATCGGGCTGGAGATCGCCCTTCTGGATGCGCTTGTCCCAACTGCCATCGAGCGTGTCTCCGCGCGGACGGGCCTCCGGGACACGCGTTGCGCGCATCGGCAAATTTGGCCGATGATGCGTCGCCGGCTTGGAGGGGCGATCTATCGGTGCGGGATCCGGAGACGCACCATGCGCCACAAACGGCAGTTCACGCCCGGGAAGCGGCCGTGCCGTGCGGGCGACGCGTGCCCAGATCGCCTGCTCCTCAGCGCTG
>ENA-UOYA01005116-UOYA01005116.1-activated-sludge-metagenome-genome-assembly--contig:-NODE-5116-length-10550-cov-4.947118_pt1 | contig 10550 bp, 9 predicted proteins | sample MGYA00238163_ERZ764804 | MGnify/ENA primary metagenome ERZ764804 (study PRJEB28919, sample SAMN05720223) | activated sludge metagenome | isolation source: Anaerobic digester | place: Hong Kong...
GCGCTCGACGTCGGCGCGGTAGTCGTCCAGCCCCCAGGCGTCGATCAGGTGGCGGCCGTCGCTGCCGCCGTGACCGCGCAGCGACAGCGCGTGCACGTCGTGGCCGCGGGCCGCGAACCAGGGCATGAACGTGCGCATCCAGCTCGCCGCGTGCGTGTAGGCGCCGTGCACCATCAGGATCGGCGGGCGGGTCGATTCGCGGGCCGACATGCCGAGCATCTGCAGCCGGGGTTGCCACGGCGCCTTCAGCGTGTCGACGGCGAGATCGGGTACGGCGGCCATGGCGGGCGGTGTCTCCGGAGGGCGTGGCGCCAGCATCGCCCGCGGCGCGCCGGGCGTGCGTGACGCATCGCACGGGGCGCGCGAACCGGGCCGCCGGGGCGTCCCGGCGCGGGTCAGCCGGCGTCGACGCGGCGCGCCGCGACGCCGCGCCGCGCGAGCGCGTGCTGCAGCGCATCGGGGCCGGCCAGGTGCAGCGTGCCGACGAGCGCCATCGCGGTGTCCGGTCGGTCGAGGGCCTGCGCGAGGCCGTCGGCCAGGCCCTCGTCGCGGTCGGCGAACAGCCGCCGACGCAGGCCGGCGAGCGCGCCGTCGGGCGGGAACGCGAGGTCCTTCAGCGCGGCGAGCGCCTCGAGGTCGCCGGTCCGCCAGGCGTCGACGATGCGCCCGTAGGTCCGCGCGTGCGCCGCCCGCGCCGCGAGCCGCAGCGCGAGCGCCGCGTCCTGCTCGTCGGGCGGGCCGCCGGCGAACGCACGCACCTGCGCGCCCGCGTCCTCCAGCTCGATCACGGACATCCCGCGCCCGCGTGCCCGGTCGATCAGGTGCCGCTCGAGGCCGTCGCGCGGGTCGGCGCCCAGTCGCGCGTCGTCGAGGTCCGGCAGCTGCAGCGCGAGCGCCCACGGCCGCAGCCGCCGCATCGCGTGCAGGTCCCACGGCCGGTCGCGCCAGGCCGCGCGCAGCGCGCGGTAGGTCGACGGGCGCAGCACCGTCTCGAGCGTCTCGCCCTCGGGCAGCACGCCGAGCGCGGCGCCGGTCGCGCGGATCGCTGCGGCACGGGCCTCGACGTCGACCTCGACCAGCAGCCGCGACGCGTGCGCGAACGCCTGCTCGACCGCGGCGGGCAACGGATAGAACCGGGGCAGGCCGGCATGCACCGTGCCGAGCAGCACGATGCGGCCCGGCGCGCCGTCGCGCGACAGCGCGAGCAGCGGCGGCGCGTAGCGCAGGCCGGGAATGCGCGTCCACGCGCAGCCCGTCGCGAGGAAGGGTGCCGCCACCGTCGCCGCGCGCAGCAGCGCGCGGCGCACGGGCCGCGCCGCGGCCTTCTGCCGCCCGCGCGCGCGCCGGCGCTCAGAACGCGGCGGCGTGCCCGTCGCGGCGGCTGTCGCTGGCGGCGACGTAGCCGTCATCGAGCGACTCGCCCAGGCGCCAGATGAACTGCCCCGAGCCGAAGTCCATGTAGGGGTCGGCGACCGGCGCGAGCACGTGGCCCATCGCGCGCAGCCGCTCGACGACGTCGCGCTCCATCGTCGCCTCGACGTCCACGTCCAGGCCGCGGTTGACCTTCCAGCGCGGTGCGTCGCAGGCGGCCTGCGGGTTCTGCCCGTGGTCGAGCATCCGCGACAGCGTCTGCATGTGGCCCTGCGGCTGCATGTTGCCGCCCATCACGCCGAAGCTCATCCGCGGCCGGCCGTCGGACTCGGTGAGGAAGGCCGGGATGATCGTCTGGAACGGCCGCTTGCGCGGCGCGACGACGTTCGGGTGCGACGCGTCGAGCGAGAAGCAGTGCCCGCGGTTCTGCAGCGACACGCCGGTGCCCGGCACGACCACGCCCGAGCCGAAGCCCATGTAGTTCGACTGGATGAAGCTGACCATCCGCCCCTCGGCGTCGGCCGCCGTCAGGTAGATCGTGCCGCCGGGCGGCGGGGTGCCGTGGCGGAACTCGGTCGCGCGGTCGCGGCGGATGCCCTTCGCGCGCTCGGCGAGGTAGGCCGGATCGAGCAGCTGCGCGGGCGTCACCTTCATGTGCCGGATGTCGGCGACGTGCGCGTAGACGTCCGCGAACGCGCACTTCATCGCCTCGATCTGCAGGTGCCGGCACTCGGCCGAGTCGGGCGGCAGCGACCCGAGGTCGAAGTGCTTCAGGATGCCGAGCGCCATCAGCGCGGCGATGCCCTGGCCGTTCGGCGGGATCTCGTGCAGTCGCCGGCCGCCGTAGTCCATGTGGATCGTGTCGACCCAGTCGGGGCGGTACTCGGCGAGGTCGGCCGCCGCCATCGCGCCGCCGTGGGCCTGCGCGTGCGCGACCAGCTTCGCCGCCGTCTCGCCCTCGTAGAAGTCGCGGCCCTTCGTCGCCGCGATCCGGCGCAGCGTGCCGGCGGCGCCGGCGAGCACGAAGCGCTCGCCGATCTCGGGCGCGCGGCCCCGCGGCATGAAGTGCTCGGTCCAACCCGGCTGGTCGGGCTCGGCCTTCAGCGTGCCGACGTGCGCGTCCCACTTGCGCTTGACGATCGTCGACACCGCGAAGCCGCGCTCGGCGTACTCGATCGCCGGCTGCAGGCACTGCTCGAAGGGCAGCCGGCCGAAGCGCTCGTGCAGCGCCGCCCAGCCCGCGACCGCGCCGGGCACGGTCACCGTGTCCCACCCGCGCTTCGGATAGGTCGTGCCGTGCTTGCGCGTGAAGTAGCCGAGGTCCCAGGCCGCCGGCGACCAGCCCGAGGCGTTCAGGCCGTGCAGCCGCGCGCCGTCCCAGACGATCGCGAACGCGTCCGAGCCGAGGCCGTTCGAGCAGGGCTCGGTCAGCGTGATCGTCGAGGCGGCCGCGACGATCGCGTCGATCGCGTTGCCGCCCGCCGCGAGCATCCGCAGGCCCGCCTGCGCGGCGAGCGGCTGCGAGGTCGCGACGACGTTGCGGGCGAAGACCGGCGTGCGGATCGTCGGGTAGGGGTTGTTCCAGTCGAAGGCGTGCGTCATGGCGGGTCCGGGTCGGTGATCAGCAGTCGAGGCGCGCGGCGAGGTCGTCGAAACCGGTCGCGGTGAGGTCGAAGCGGTCGTCGTCGCGCGGCACGTCGCCGCGGCGGCCCGGGCCGAACTCGGCCGGGCGGTCGACGTAGGCGGTGCGCAGCCCGCAGGCGGCGGCCGCGCGCAGGTCGGCGGCGTGCGCGGCGACCATCATCACCTGCGGCGGGCGCAGGTCGAAGGTGTCGACGACGCCCAGGTAGGCGCCCGGCTGCGGCTTGTACGCGCGGAACACCTCGGCCGACAGCACGCAGTCCCACGGCAGCCCGGCGCGCTTGGCCATCCGCGTCAGCAGCCCGACGTTGCCGTTCGACAGCGGCGAGACGACGAAGCGGCGCCTGAGCCGCGCTAGGCCGTCGACCGCCTCGGGCCACGGGTCGAGCCGGTGCCAGACGAGGTTCAGACGCGCACGGGCGGCCTCGTCGAGGCGCGCGCCGACGCCGAAGTCGTCGAGCGTGGCGTCGAGGTTCTCCCGGTGCAGCACGTCGAGCTTCGTCCACGGCCGCGCGCCGCTGCGCACGCGCTCCATCGCCGGCTGGTACTTCGCGCGCCACGCGTCCGCGAACGCCGCGCCGTCGACGCCGAGCGCGAGCGCGTCGACCTCGCGGGCGATCGAGCCGCGCCAGTCGACCACCGTGCCGAACACGTCGAACACCAGGACCTGGACGTCGTCGAAGGGTCGCATCGCGGGAGGGTCTCCTGAGGGGGGGCGGCGGCGCGGCGGCGCGGCGAGTCTAGCAGAGGGGCGCGCGGCGGCCGCCCGCGCCGGTGCTATCCTCGGCGCATGACCGAGGACACCCTGCGCGAGCGCATCGCCGCCGTCGCGCGCTCGCTGTTCGAGCGGGGCCTGACCCACGGCAGCACCGGCAACGTCAGCGCGCGCCTGGCCGACGGCCGCTGGCTGGTGACGCCGACCGGCTCGAGCCTCGGCACGCTGGACCCCGGTCGCATCAGCCTGATGGACGACGCCGGCGCACTGCTCGCCGGCGATCCGCCGTCGAAGGAGGCGGTGCTGCACCGCGCGATGTACCGCGAGCGGCCGCGCGCGGGCGCCGTGGTGCACCTGCACTCGACGCACTCGGTCGCGGTGTCCGTGCTCGCCGACGTCGACCCGGCCGACGTGCTGCCGCCGCTCACCGCGTACTACGTGATGCGCGTCGGCACGCTGCCGCTGCTGCCGTACTTCCCGCCGGGCGACGCGGCGCTCGCGCAGGCGGTGGCCGGCTGCGCGGGCCGCCACCACGCGCTGCTGCTGGCGAACCACGGACCGGTCGTCGCCGGCCGCACCCTCGAGGCCGCGAGCGACGCGGTCGAGGAGCTGGAGGCGACGGCACGCCTGTTCCTCGCACTGAACGGCCGCGCGTGCCGGTGCCTCGATGCCGCGCAGGTCGAGACCCTGCGCCACCGGTTCCCGGTGGACTGCTGAGGCGCCGCCGATCGGCCCGACCGATCGGCGCGATCGGACGAACCCGTTGGCGCCCCCGCCGCCCGCGGCGCATGCTCCCCGGGACACGCGGTGCCGGCCGACAGTCGAGCCGGACGCCGCCCGGCAGGCTCGACCTTCAACCCGCACCCACGAGGAGTCCCCCATGGCCGTCAAGGCGCCCCGCATCGACATCGGCATCGACGACGCACAGCGCGAGCAGATCGCCGCGGGCCTGTCCCGCCTGCTGGCCGACAGCTTCCGGCTGTACCTGAAGACCCACAACTACCACTGGAACGTCACCGGCCCGATGTTCCAGACGCTGCACGTGATGTTCATGGAGCAGTACACGGAGGAGTGGAACGCGCTCGACCTGATCGCCGAGCGGATCCGCGCGCTGGGGGTGGTCGCGCCGGGCTCGTCGACGCAGTTTGCCGAACTGTCGTCGATTCCCGAGGACACCGGCGTGCCGAGCGCGCAGGAGATGATCCGCAACCTCGTCGAAGGGCAGCAGACCGTCGCGCGCACCGCGCGCGAGGCCTTCGTCGCCGCCGAGGAGGCGAACGACCAGCCGACCTGCGACCTGCTCACGCAGCGGATGGACGTCCACGAGAAGAACGCCTGGATGCTGCGCAGCCTGCTCGCCTGAGCGGCGCCGCGCCCCGACGCGCTCCGACACGAAAAGGGCCGCTCGAGGCGGCCCTTTCCACGACGTCCCCGGGCGCGCCCGGTCAGTCGTCGCCCGCGAACGCCTCCTCGCGCTTCTTCGAGATCGCCGGCAGGAAGACGATCACCAGCAGCACCGCGGCGATCGCGAGCAGCGTCGCGGACAGCGGGCGCGTGACGAAGACCGACCAGTCGCCCCGGGAGATCGTCATCGCGCGACGCAGGTACTCCTCCATCAGCTTGCCGAGCACGAAGCCCAGCAGCATCGGCGCGGGCTCGCAGTCGAGCTTCTTGAAGATGTACCCGAGGATCGCGAACGGGATCGTCATGAAGACGTCGAACACGTTGTTGTTGATCGAGTACGCACCGATGCAGCAGAACAGCAGGATCGCCGGGTACAGGACCTTGTAGGGCACCGACAGCAGCTTGACCCACATGCCCACCAGCGGCAGGTTCAGCACCACCAGGAACAGGTTGCCGATCCACATCGACACGATCAGGCCCCAGAACAGCTTGGGGTTGCTGCTCATCACCTGCGGGCCCGGCTGGATGTTGTGGATCATCATCGCCGCGACCATCAGGGCCATCACCGGCGTGGTCGGGATGCCCAAGGTCAGCATCGGGATGAACGAGGTCTGGGCGCCCGCGTTGTTGGCGGCCTCCGGCCCCGCGACCCCCTGGATCGCACCCTTGCCGAACTTCTCCGGCGTCTTCGAGATCTTCTTCTCGATCGCGTAGGACGAGAACGAGGCGAGGACCGCGCCGCCGCCGGGCAGGATGCCGAGCATCGAGCCCATCCCGGTGCCCCGCAGGATCGCCGGGAACGCCTGCTTGAAGTCGTCCCAGCGCGGGAAGAGGTTGGTGACCTTGCTCGTGAAGACCTCGCGCTTCTCGCCCTGCTCCAGGTTCAGGATGATCTCGGCGAAGCCGAACATGCCCATCGCGACCGCGACGAATTCGATGCCGTCCGACAGCTCGGGGACGTCGAACGAGAAGCGGGCGACGCCCGAGTTCACGTCGGTGCCGATCATGCCCAGCAGCAGGCCGAAGATCACCATCGCCAGTGCCTTGATCACCGAACCGTGCGCGAGCACGACCGCCGCGATCAGGCCCAGCGTCATCAGCGCGAAGTACTCCGCGGGGCCGAACTTGAAGGCCACCTCGGCGAGCGGCGGAGCGAACGCCGCGAGCAGGAAGGTCGCGACCGTGCCCGCGAAGAACGACGCGATGGCCGCGATCGCTAGCGCCGGTCCCGCCCGGCCCTGCCGCGCCATCTGGTAGCCGTCGAGGGTCGTCACCACCGACGACGACTCGCCCGGCAGGTTCACCAGGATCGCTGTCGTCGAGCCGCCGTACTGCGCGCCGTAGTAGATGCCGGCGAGCATGATCAGCGCGGTCGTCGGATCCGACATCTTGTAGGTCGCGGGCAGCAGCATCGCGATGGTCGCGAGCGGGCCGATGCCGGGCAGCACGCCGATCAGCGTGCCCAGGATCACGCCGATCAGGCAGTAGAGCAGGTTGTCGAAGGTCGCCGCGGTGCTGAAGCCGAGCGCGAGATTGCTGAGGAGTTCCATGAAGGCTCTCTGTCGTTTCGCGTCAGCGGGTCAGGAAGACCGGGAGGAACGGGAACTGAAGCTCCAGGCCCTTGACGAACACCAGCCAGGAGAAGACCAGCAGCACCACCGACGAGATCAGCGTGGTACGCAGGTTGAACTCGTGGCTCGCGAGCGACGAGATGAGGATCAGCAGCACCAGCGACACGATGAACCCGAGCTTCGGCAGCGTCGCCGCGTAGACCGCGACGGCCACGAGGATCAGCACGATCGTCTTGAAGTGGATCCTGTCGACGCGCACCTCCGGCCCCCGCTTCGCGAACGCGGGCAGCATGATTCCCAGTCCGAGCAGAGCCATCAGGCCCCCGAGGATCGTCGGGAAGTAACCCGGCCCCATCTTCGCCGCGGTCCCGAGCTGGTACTGCCGCGACAGGATCATGAACAGGATCCCGGTGACGAGAAAGAGGACACCCGCCCAGAAGTCGCGGTGGTTGCGAATGCGCATGACTGCTTGTCTCCCCCGTGGGATCGTTCGTTCGGGACGCGTCGCGGCGGGGCCACCCCCGACGCGGAGTCGGAAGTCTACCCGAACGGTCACCGACCGCAACAGTGCGGATGCCGCGGATGTCTCGCGCGGCCACGGGGTCGCGTCCCGTCCCGGGGCGCGATGCGCCGCGGCGGTGCGCGGCGCTCAGTCCTTGAGGTTCTCGAGCAGTCGGGCCAGTTCCACGGCGCTGCGCACGCCCATCTTGCTGAACACGTTGGAGCGGTGGACCTCCACCGTGCGCATGCTGATGCCGAGTTCGTCGGCGATGATCTTGTTGAGTTTACCTTTCAGGATCAGCGCCATCACATCTTTCTCACGGGACGTCAGCCGATCGAGCCGATTCCGGATCCGGCCCGAACTGTCGGCCTGCGTGAGGCGGCTGCGCGACTCGGAGAGCGCCTGCATCACGCGGTCCACCAGGCGGTTGTCGTTGAACGGCTTCTCGAAGAAGTCGAAGGCGCCGTTCTTGACCGCGTCGACCGCCATCGAGATGTCGCCGTGCCCGGTGAGGAAGATCACCGGCGCGGGCATCGCGGGCCGGCGCGCGCGCAGCAGGTCGAAGGTCTCGATGCCCGACAGCGCCTTCATCCGCACGTCCATCAGCACGCAGGCCGGGCCGACCGGCCAGCCGGCGTCGACCGTCGCCAGGAACGCCTCGCCGCTCGGATAGGTGGCGCTCGACAGCCCGCGCGACATCATCAGCAGGCTGAGCGCATCGGCGAGCACGCCATCGTCCTCGACGACGTGGACGGTCCCGGCGACTTCGGTCTCGGTCATGGTTCGGCTCCCGGAGAGGTGGATTCGGAGCGGGCGGCGGCCGGCTCGCGGTGACGCGGCAGGTCGAACGAGAAGACCGATCCGCCCCCGTCGCGGGGCCGGTATCCCAGGTGCCCGCCGTGCTGCTCGATCACCGATCGGCACAGGCTCAGCCCGAGGCCCATGCCCTCGGACTTGGTGGTGAAGAACGCGGTGAACAGCTGCGGCTCGACCTCGGGCGGCACGCCGCGTCCGCGATCGATCACCGACACCTCGACGCGCTCGCCGCGCTCGTCGTCGCCGGACGGGCGCGCGACGACCTCGAGCACCCGTCCGGCCGACGGGGTGTCGGCCATCGCCTCGAAGCCGTTGCGGGTCAGGTTCAGCAGCACCTGCTCGAGCATGATCCGGTCGGCGAGCACGGTCGTGCCCGCGGGCACGTCGAGCTCGATGCGCGCGCCGGTGCGGGCGGCCTGCAGCCGCAGCAGCGGCTCGAGGCCGCGGATCAGCGCGGCGAGGTCGACGCCGCTGCGGTCGACCGCGCGCCGGCGCAGGAACGACTGCACGCTGCGGATCACCTGCCCGGCGCGCTCGGCCTGCGTCCTGATGCCGCGCAGCGCCTGGCGGACCGGTTCGGGCCGCGACGGCTGGGCGTCCACCAGGTTCTCGCAGGCGGCGGCGTAGCTGGTGATCGCCGCGAGCGGCTGGTTCAGCTCGTGGGACAGCGTCGAGGCCATCTCGCCGAGGGTGGCGAGGCGGGAACGCGACTGCAGCACCTCCTGCTGGCGCCGCGCGAGCTCCTCGATCCGCTTCTGCTCGGTGAGGTCGACGCCGATCACCATCCGTCCGATCATCCGGCCGTCGGGGTCGTGGACCGGCGCCTCCATCACCAGCGCGTCGAACGTGCCGCCGTCCTTGCGCGCATAGACGGTCTCGACGCCCCGGGCGCGCTCGGCGTCGGCGGCGGCCGCGTCGGGGGCCTGCTCGATGCGGGCCAGGTAGGTGCGGTAGTCGGCGCGCGAGCGCGGCGTGCTGAACGGCAGCGGCGGCAGGGTGCCGACCAGCTCGTCGCGCGAGTACCCGGTCATCCGGCACATCGCCGAGTTGACCTGGACCACCCGCCCGTCCAGGTCGTAGACCGCGAGCGCGTGCAGGATCGCGTCCTCCACCGCGCGCCGGAACACCACCTGCTCGCGCAGCGCCTGCTCGACGCGGGCGCGCTGGCGCACGTCGCGCACGAGGAAGAACATCGCCAGGCCCAGGCCGACCGAGGTCGCCGCGACCAGGCCGGTGAGCACGTTCGGGATGAAGCGCGGCGGCCCCTCGAGCGCGTCGACGCGCACCTGCAGCGGCGCCCCGGTGCGCGCCAGCGGCGCGACCGCGAAGACCTCGCCGCGGGCCTGGCCGGGCGCGGTCTGCCGGGCGGTGACCGTGCCGTCGCCCTCGACAAGCGAGTACAGGTGGCCGGTGGCGACCTCGGTCGGCAGGTAGTGCTCGAGGATCCGCTGCGGCGCGTAGGTCGCGACGATCAGCGGGCCGCCGATCTCGCCGGTCGGCACGACCAGCTCCATCAGGTCGAAGCCGGCGGACCCGATCTGCACGAAGTAGGGCCGCGAGTAGGTCAGCCGGTTCGCGCGCGCCGCCGCCTGGAGCGCCACCGCCGCCTCGGGCGCGAGCGTCGCGCGCAGCGCGTCGCCGAGGGCGGGCCGCGGGGGCGGCGCGTCGAACGCGGTCCGCAGCCCGCCGTCGCGCCCGCGCAGCTCGATGCGCAGCAGGGCCGGGTTCGCCTGCAGCAGCTCCTCCATGTCGGTGCGGAAGCGCCCCGGCGTGGCCGCGTACGCGGAGCCCTCGAGCAGCAGCATCTGCTCGGTCTCGACCAGGCGGCCGCGCACCAGCAGCGCCGCGTTGTGGGCGAGCCGCGTCAGCTGCTCGCGGGCCTGGCGCTGCTGGTCGATCACCGACAGCCAGATCGCCGAGGCGACCGTGGCCGCGACCAGCAGCGCGATCGCGACCAGCGCCCCGGCGGTCGACGATCGCCACAGCGGGGCGAGGGCGCCCGCGACGGGCGAGGCGCCCGGGCGGGCCGGTCCGGCGCCCGCGTCAGCCACCGCTCCGTCCGGCGGGGCCGCGACCGATCGCGCCCGCCGCGCGCGCGGCCTCGATCCGCGCCGCGTCCCACCCGAGCACGCCTGACAGCACCGCGTCGGTGTGCTCGCCCAGCCGCGGCGGGGGCAGGCGGTAGCTCGGCGGGGTGCGCGACGCCTTGACCGGGTTGGCCACCAGCGGCACCGCGCCGGCGTCGTCGCGCTCGAGGTCGATCCGCAGCCCGCGCGCGCGCACCTGCGGGTTCTCGAAGACCTGCCGCAGGTCGTTGATCGGCCCGCAGGGCACGCCGGCGGCCTCCATCGCGTCGATCCACTGCTGCTGGGTCCGCGTCGCGATCATCCGCTCGAGCTCGGGGATCAGCGCCTCGCGGTTGCGGATCCGGTCCTGGACGCGCGCGAAGCGCGGGTCGTCGGCGAGCTCGACCCGCCCGCCGAGCTCGACGAACCGGCAGGCTACGGAAGAATTGTATATAAAAACGGCG